>Ga0315336_1000306_pt1 | contig 163667 bp, 139 predicted proteins | sample ASW5metaG_FD_204512 | JGI IMG/M metagenome (GOLD analysis project Ga0315336, IMG submission 204512) | Ammonia-oxidizing marine archaeal communities from Monterey Bay, California, United States - ASW #5 | ecosystem: Environmental > Aquatic > Marine > Intertidal zone | place: USA: California... | reverse complement strand
ACATACCTTCCATACCGAATGTTCTGGCTTCATCTGGCACAATCGGCACAATGTACTTACCAATGTGTTTATCACGAACGAGTGCAGTAAGAATTCGAATGAATATCATCGTCGTGGATACTTCACGTTTGCCAGTTCCCTCCAGATACGTTTTGAAAATATCGATTGGTGGCACTGGCAACGATTTTGATTTCATTCGTCGTTTCGGTAAATAACCACCGAGCGCCTTTCGTCGCTGCTGCAGATACTGAATCTCTGGACTATCAGGTCTCGGTTTATAATAAGGAACTTCTTCTATTTCACTATCAGATATCGGAATATTAAATCGATCTCGAAACTCTTTCAGAGCATGAAGATCCAGTTTTTTCTGCTGGTGTGCAATATTTTGGCCCTCACCAGCTTCACCCAAACCAAACCCTTTGACGGTTTTTACAAGAATAATTGTTGGCTGACCTTTGTGATTCACCGCACTATGATAAGCAGAGTAAACCTTTCTCGCATCGTGACCACCTCGATTGAGTCGCCAGATTTCATCGTCGGACATATTGCTGACCATTTCCTTGGTGCCCGGATACTGGCCAAAGAAATTTTCACGGACATAAGCACCATCCTTTGATTTTAAATTCTGATACTCACCGTCAACAAACTCTTCCATCACACGACGTAAATGTCCTCTGTGGTCTTTAGCAAGTAGTGGGTCCCAGCGCGATCCCCAGATTAATTTGATGACATTCCAACCTGCCCCACCAAATGCAGCTTCAAGTTCCTGAATAATTTTGCCATTTCCACGAACAGGACCATCTAGGCGTTGCAAGTTACAGTTCACGACGAAGATCAGGTTATCTAAACCTTCTCGCACAGGCATTGTGATAGCACCCATAGATTCAGGTTCGTCCATTTCACCATCACCGAGGTAGCACCAAATTTTGCGATCGCTTATGGGAATCATGTTGCGATGTTCGAGATATCGCATAAAGCGTGCCTGATAAATCGCCATCATGGGGCCGAGCCCCATCGACACAGTCGGAAACTGCCAAAAATCCGGCATCAGCCGCGGATGTGGATAGGATGAAAGACCATCCCCACCGACTTCTTTGCGAAACCTGTCTAGGTGTTTCTCATTCAGCCGGCCTTCGAGATAGGCCCGGGCATAAATACCAGGTGATGAATGGCCCTGGAATAATATCAAGTCACCACCGTGATGCTCGGTTGGCGCTCGCCAGAAATGATTGAACCCAACCTCATACAAGGTCGCGGATGAAGCATAACTCGCGATGTGGCCACCATACTCAGAACTGTGCTTGTTTGCATGAACAACCATTGCCATCGCATTCCAGCGAATATAGGCCTCAATACGCTGTTCTAGCGAGCGATCACCCGGGTATTGAGGCTCATCTCTACTAGCAATCGTGTTCAGATAAGCAGTATTGTTATTATAGGGTAGATATGCGCCAGCGCGGCGCGAAAATTCGATCATTCTATCTAAAAGAAAATGCGCACGATCAGGACCGTGTTGAACGAAGACTGAATCTATCGATTCCAGCCATTCGCGCGTTTCGGTAGGATCAATGTCTTCAAATTTAATGGAATCGCTCATTAAATACCCATATTATTTCCCGCGATAATTTTACATCGCTTAGCCACGTGAATTAGAGCAAATGTCCTGCTAGGATCACTACTTAATTACGCTAGTTTATGTTATCCAACAGAACGCGGGTGACATCTTCGAGTCATACGCGTAGTCGCTCACACGAAAACTCAAGGTTATCACTGATATGTACACTCTGCTTCCTGAAAACAACAATAAAAATAAAGCCATCAAGATTATCCATAGTAGGGATACTTCTAGTAGCAAGGAATTTGCCAGAATCGATCAACTGCTCTTAATTCTACCTAAAAAAATATCACCCGTACTTTGGCGTAAAGTTCCGCAAGGCAAAAAAATCAAGAATCTGATGCTTCGTCGAGCAAAAGGCGCTGTGCCAGCAGCAGAGGTACGATTGAACAACAAACGCCAGACACGTGTACTGGTTGGGAAAGTATCACCCAATTCGGATACATTTGCAGAATTAACCCTCGGCAGAAAACTGATCAGTGCTGCCACAACCGAGAAGTCAAACTGCATTGGTATCTGGGTTCTTGGATTCGATTCAAGAGATCAAACACGGATCGCAAAAAATATTGTTGCCGCCGTTCTAGCTGCAGGATTTGTGATGCCCTCGTTCAAATCAACAAACTCCTTTGCAGGGATCAGAAACATTAGAATTATTGACCTTAAAGAAAAAATAAACTTTGATAGAGAAAGCGCTGAAGCCGAAGGTAACAATCTCGCTCGCTGGCTGACAGCACTACCTCCCAACAAACTCGATGCAGAAGCTTATACAAAACTCTTACAAGAACTATCGGAACAGAATGGTTGGCAATTCAAGAAATTCGGTGTAAGTGCACTAGAAAAACTTGGAGCTGGCGCATTCCTGGCCGTTGCGCAAGGAAACGAGAACGATAGTGCCGCTATTGTACGTCTTCGGTATCGCCCCAATGTAAAATCCGCAACACCTATATTAAGTTTGGTTGGCAAAGGCATCATCTTTGATACAGGCGGTACAAATCTAAAACCATTTACATCGATGCTCGATATGCATACGGATATGCAGGGCAGCGCTGTCGCCGTCGGTACATTACTTACAATTTCAAAATTAAAATTGCCTTATGCGATCGATTGCTGGTTAGCCATTACTGAGAATCGTACTGGTCCTAGTGCTTACAAATCGCAGGACGTCGTTAAAGCTGCTAATGACAAGACAATTCAAACTATTCACACGGATGCAGAAGGACGCATGGTCCTCGCCGACACCCTGGTATTTGCCAGTCGAGAGAATCCCGGACTAATTATCGATTACGCAACATTGACTGGTTCATGTGTGATTGCCGTTACGACACAATACAGTGGTGTATTCACCAACCGGCCAGATTGGCATCCAATACTGAAAAAAACCGGCCACAATAGCGGTGAAAGAGTCTGGCCATTTCCAATAAACAAAGAATTCCTGCCCGAAATAAAGAGTGAAATCGCAGATTTAAAACAGTGCGCGCCGAATGGCGGTGGCGATCATATTTTAGCAGCTGTATTTCTAAACGAATTCATAGAAAACGATGTTCCTTGGATACATGTTGACCTAAGTGCGGGAACACACAAAGGTGGACTTGCGCACATTTTGACAGACATCACGGGCTTCGGTGTGCGCTATACGATGAGCCTAATTCTCGATCAACAAATACTCGATCAAGCAGATTGGATGTAAATACAATCGTGGGTAACCAATTCTCTATTTCCAAACGATTTCGTAGCTTTCTACCTATCGTTATTGATGTTGAAACAGGCGGCTTCAATGCGAAAACCGATGCTTTGCTCGAGATTGCGGCAGTATTAATCAACGCAAATGACAACGGAACTTTAATGCGTGGAGAAACGATTCGTTATCATATTAAACCTTTTGAAGGTGCCAATCTCGAGCCAGCTTCTCTCGCCATCAATGGCATCAATCCAGATCATCCGCTACGTCCTGCAATAGATGAACTCGACGCGTTGCAACGTGTTTTTCGCGAAGTAAGGCATGCTGTTCGCGCGAGTAATTGTACGCGTGCGATCCTGGTAGGACACAACGCCTCCTTTGATCTAGGGTTTCTTAATCAAGCTATTGAACGAACCTCAATTAAACGTAATCCATTTCACCCTTTTAGTTGCTTCGATACAGCCACACTATCCGGTGTATCCTATGGTCAAACCGTTCTCGCACATGCGGTACAGGCGGCAGGACTTATATGGGATGAAAATTCCGCACATTCCGCAGCCTATGACGCGGAAATCACTGCAGATCTATTTTGTAAAATCGTAAACCGTTTCAAACCTGTGTATGAATCGACCACCTATCCAGAGACAGAAACCCCTTAAGATATCGGTACAATCATTAGACCACATCGTCCAGTAGAGTCTTTAACTCACCAGAGTGAAACATGTCGATAACAATATCGCAGCCGCCGATCAATTCACCTTCCACATACAATTGTGGAAATGTCGGCCAATTTGAATACCCTTTCAACCCTTCCCGTATTTCCGGATCTTCAAAAATATTGACAAAAGCGAAGGGCTTGCCAATAGCTTTCAATGCCGCAACAGTTTGACCGGAAAATCCGCATTGCGGAAAGTCGGGAGTTCCTTTCATATAGAGCAACACTTGGTTTGATTCGAGTTGCTCTTCAATTCTTTTGTTTATATCCACAGTTTAATCACCTGAGTGTTATTTACATCAATATGTGACTCAATCAAAGAAATACAACTCCTAATTACACTGACCTTGTTGTAAATCTTCACCTCAGTCTTTTCACCTGTACAAATTTCTTCTTCGCAGGATACTATTCGGATTGTCCTCTATCCAAAAATGGAATATACCCTTTCCGTGATAGGACAAGAATAGTCAATAAGAATTACATCCATCTGTCAAATTTAGTTTCTCCTGAAAAATTAATTAAATCCGTATTGGCCAAAGGAATGGTTTCTATTGCGAAGATTTTCGGTAACAAAAAAATATTCTTGAAGAATATTTTGAAACCACTGCTTTTCGATGAAGCAGACTCTATAATAGACACTCTACCCTAGTACCATTTATTAAATAATTTTGGGGAGCATAAAATATGAATCCATTGAATTCCATCGCCGGCACTATTATCGGAGGCGTAGTTCTAGCGATCGTTCTTGTATTGATAACCATGGGCGACCACGTAGTTGGGCAAATGCCTGGCAATTCGATCATTATTTGGTTACATGTCCTCGCAGGTATTACTTGGATTGGTCTCCTTTATTACTTCAATTTCGTTCAAGTTCCAGCACTTACCGATGCAGCGAATGATGACGGTGGCCCCGGCGGAGCAGGTATTACCAAATATGTTGCACCAAAAGCATTATTCTGGTTCCGTTGGTCAGCACTCGTCACTTGGTTAACTGGCGCAGCCTTCTTGCTACATCGCGGGCAATTAGATGACGCATTTGCCCTAGGTATGTTGGCAAATTCCCCCAGCCCAGTATATGAATTGACAATCGGTATTGGTGCTTGGCTCGGAACAATTATGCTATTCAACGTCTGGGGCTTGATATGGCCTAATCAGAAAAAAATTCTCGGTCTCGTTGAGGCAAGCGCCGATGAAATAGCGAAAGCTCGAAAAGTAGCATTTATGGCATCGCGCTCAAACACACTGATGTCCATACCACTAGTTATGAGCATGGTAAGTGCAGGAGGCCACGGTTTTTTTATGTAATAAATGAAGCTCATGGAACTCATGGAACTTATGGAACTTATGAAGCCCGGCCAATGCGCCGGGCTTCTTTGCTTTAGACGGATATGAAAATTGACTTCGACAAGAAACTCGTAGAATCCATCCAAAAGAATGTTGCAGACGACCTGGCAGAAGATCTCGGCACAGGCGATTTGACAGCAAATCTGGTACCGCAAGAATTCCTTGTTTCAGCGAAAATCATCACACGTGAAAATGCCATCATGGCTGGTATCCCCTGGGTAGATGAAGTTTACAATCAGCTGGACCCAAGAATCGTATTGGATTGGCAATATCAAGATGGTGACCGCATCACAGAAAACACCGTGATTTGCAAACTCGAAGGTTCCGCCCGCTCCATTTTGAGCGGAGAACGCACCGCTTTAAATTTCCTCCAAACTTTGTCAGCAACGGCAACCGTTACCGCTAAATACGTTGCCATGATAAGTGACACAAAAGCTAAAATCCTAGACACGCGAAAAACGATACCTGGACTTCGTCTTGCACAGAAGTATGCGGTCAGATGTGGAGGTGGTATTAATCATCGAATAGGGCTTTTTGATGCTGTGCTCATTAAAGAAAATCACATTCTTAGCGCAGGCAATATTCAAAACGCCATAAGAACTGCGACCAAATCGATTCCGGATACAATCATTGAGGTTGAAGTCGAATCACTCGATCAGTTGCGGGACGCATTGAAAAATGGGGCGAAACGATTGCTTCTTGATAATTTCAGTCTGAATAAGCTCCGCTGCGCAGTTGAAATTAACCGGATTGAAGGTATTCCAGTGGCCGAACTCGAAGCATCCGGTGACCTAACCCTAGATAACATAAGAAAAGTAGCTCAAACCGGCATAGATTATATTTCAGTAGGTGCGCTAACTAAAAATATTCGTGCTATTAATCTATCAATGCGATTCGACTAGCCGATCACCCATATTTACGGGCAGACCGTTCCTTTTTAATGCTTTACAGACCCGCTTGGGAAGGCTTTAGGAGTACCTAAAGAAGCTAATGTGGGGAAATCATCAAAAAGGGAGAGCTGGTCCTACAAATCTCCTACAAAATTTCGGTGAAATGTAGGACCTAGCAACCTAAGTCACTGTTTTATATGGCGGAGTGGACGGGATTCGAACCCGCGACCACCGGCGTGACAGGCCGGTATTCTAACCAGCTGAACTACCACTCCGTAAATGGTGGGTGCTGAGGGGATCGAACCCCCGACCCTCGCCTTGTAAGGGCGATGCTCTCCCAGCTGAGCTAAGCACCCAGACGGTTCGCGTTCTATCTGCAAAATCAGTACTCTGAATTTGCGACAAAAAATCGCGAAAATTAGTCGCCGATTTATCGCCCCCCCCAGAACTGAAGGCTGTGCTAGTTTACAGCGTCCTTCAACCCTTTGCCGGCCTTGAATCCAGGTACATTGCTGGCTTGGATGTGAATTGATGCCCCCGTTCTTGGATTACGCCCCATGCGTGCTGCACGTGCCTTAACCTTGAAAGTACCAAAACCGACCAACGCAACACTGCCACCCTCTGACAGAGTATTGGTAATGGAACCTAGGACCGCATCGACGGCTTTTGCTGCTTCCGCACGCGATAAACCTGAGTCAGCTGAAACTGCCTCAATAAGTTCTCCCTTATTCATGCATTCACCCTTTAGAGATTAATATTGGAATTTACAATGCAGATTTCCTGCATCTCCATACTCGTCCAAGACAATTCTTGAACGAGCTTACTTACACATAACGATCTTCTAAACATCGTCAATGTCTTGCCTGTCAAAAATACAACCTGGCTAAGACATGAGTAGCTTATACCAACTAGCCTAGAGATCTCAACAAATCCAATGTTTTAGCGGGTTTCAGAAGCTAATGTGGTCGAACAATATCACCAGATTTTTGATCTTTTGAGAAATTTTTCGCCTTCGATTTTTCTTCATCAGATCTAGATTTCGGAATGGGCACTTGGAGCATTGAAAACTCCAGAACCTGATCAATCCATTTTACGGGAAGAATATTCAGTTTGTCCTTGATGTTTTTCGATATTTCAACCAGATTTTTCTCATTTTCATGAGGTATCAATACCGTGTTTAAGCCACCGCGATGAGCCGCCAGAAGCTTCTCTTTGAGGCCTCCAATTTGCAGTATTTCACCGCGTAAAGTGATTTCTCCGGTCATCGCCAAATCGGACTTTACCGGGATGTTGGTTAATGCCGACACTAATGCAATACACATGCCAACTCCCGCACTCGGGCCATCTTTTGGAGTGGCTCCTTCAGGCACGTGAACATGTATATCGAATTTCTTATGGAAATCCACATCGATTCCTAAAATATCTGCACGGCTTCTTACAACTGTCATTGCCGCTTGGATCGATTCGGTCATGATTTCTCCCAACTGACCGGTGTGAGTAAGCTTACCTTTACCTGGAACAACTGCAGCCTCGATCGTCAGCAATTCACCGCCGACCTCCGTCCAAGCCAAACCCGTCACTTGACCAACCTGATCATTTTCTTCGGCCTTACCATAACGAAAACGCTGAACACCTAGGTATTTCCCTATATTCTTTGGAAAAACCTTGATCGTGGAGCTCCTCGATTTTAGAAGCAATGATTTCACAACCTTACGGCAGATCTTCGAAATTTCTCTCTCCAGATTACGAACACCTGATTCACGAGTGTAATACTGAATAATATTGATAATAGCACCGCGACTAATCTTTAATTCGGCCTCTTTCAGCCCATTTTCTTTCATCTGCTTCTGAATGAGATATTGCTCAGCAATCTTGAGTTTCTCATCCTCGGTGTAACCAGGAATGCGGATAACTTCCATTCTATCGAGCAAAGGTGGCGGTATATTAAGTGTATTTGCCGTACAGATGAACATGACATCCGATAGGTCAAAGTCAACTTCGAGGTAATGATCGTTAAATGTGGAATTCTGTTCCGGATCGAGCACTTCAAGCAATGCTGCAGACGGATCACCACGAAAGTCCATGGCCATCTTATCAACTTCATCAAGCAAAAATAGTGGATTCCTCACAGTTGTCTTAGCTAGATTTTGAATGATCTTGCCTGGCATAGAACCAATGTAAGTACGTCTATGACCGCGAATCTCTGCTTCATCACGAACGCCACCTAATGACATTCGAACAAACTTGCGGTGAGTGGCACGAGCAATACTCTGCCCTAGTGAGGTTTTGCCGACACCTGGTGGACCAACCAAACAAAGAATCGGACCTTTCAGACGTTTGACGCGCTGCTGCACGGCAAGATACTCAAGAATTCGCTCCTTAATTTTTTTAAGGCCATAGTGATCCTCTTCGAGAATCTGCTCTGCCAGATTCAGATCTTTAGAGACTTTGCTGCGTTTTTTCCATGGTGCTTGCAGTAACCAGTCAAGATAGTTCCGAACAACAGTGGCTTCGGCCGACATCGGTGACATCATTTTCAGCTTATTCAGTTCAGCCTTGGCTTTGCCTTTTGCCTCCTTATTCATGCCAGCTTTTTCGATCTTCATATCCAGATCAGCGAACTCATTAGGCACATCTTCCATCTCACCTAATTCCTTCTGAATCGCTTTCATCTGTTCATTTAAGTAGTATTCACGCTGACTTTTCTCCATCTGTTGTTTGACGCGCCCACGAATACGTTTCTCGATCTGCAGAATATCGATTTCATTTTCGATGATGCCCAAGATCTTCTCTAAACGAACCTTAACGTCCCTAATCTCAAGAATCTTTTGTTTTTCGCTGAGCTTCAGCGTCATATGCGCAGCAATCGTATCGGCAAGCCGTCCAGCTTCATGGATACCGGAAAGAGAAGTCAAAATTTCTGGGGGTACTTTTTTGTTCAATTTCACGTACTGCTCAAACTGAGCAATGATAGAACGCATGAATACATTGATCTCGCGGTCATCGCCCTGTTCTTCTTCGGTCAGAATTGTAATTGCAGCTGAGAAATGATCGTCAATGTAAAGCTCATTGACTTGTACCCGTTCTCCACCTTCAACAAGTACTTTGACTGTGCCATCAGGCAGTTTGAGAAGCTGCAGAATTGTAGCTAGCGTACCAAACTCATGCAGGTCATCTGGCTTCGGATCGTCGAGATCAGCTGTCTGTTGAGCGATCAGTAAAATCTTCTTGTTAGCGTTCATGGCTAGACCAAGGGCAACAATTGATTTTTCTCGACCTACAAAGAGCGGAATCACCATGTGCGGATAAACGACAACATCTCTAAGCGGCAATACGGGTACAACTATCGACTCACTCACCTTGTCGCCTTCGTCACTGCCAACCTGGCTCTTTATTTCTTCTTCTGACACTGGACCCCTCGTCGCTCAAATGAAACTGTCACTACTAGCATAACTATCACTCTGTTGAATATTTCGCTGATTGCTCAGAGAAATGAGTCCAGTTCGCCTTATTTCAAGAAAAATTTCTACAATCTGACAGTGGAAAAGTAATCAGAACACACAAGTTCTTCAAAACATCGTTGAAATATTTAAGTTATCAGCAACTATTTTTGAAAAGAATGGAGACAAAAACAAGAATGTTCAGCGATCCGATCCAGTCGGCCGACGTTCCTGATCAATAGTGACGTTCGGCGGGTCGTCCGACTCGTAAATCACATACGGTTTGGTCTCTCCGACAATCACTCCTGCATCCAATACCACTTTCTTCGCATTGGTCCTCGATGGCAGTTCGTACATAGTATCGAGCAGTACGCTTTCCAAAATTGTGCGAAGGCCTCTTGCGCCAGTCTTACGCTTCATTGCTCGTTTTGCCACGCTACGAAGGGCATCATCGCGAAAAACAAGATCAACACCTTCCATATCGAAAAGTTTTCGATATTGTTTAGTCAGTGCATTCTTTGGCTTGAGCAAAATGCTTACCAGGGCATCCTCATCAAGTTCCTCGAGTGTTGCTATTACAGGCAACCTTCCGACAAATTCTGGAATTAACCCATAGCGAATCAGATCTTCTGGCTCCACATCGTATAGTAGTTCACCTACATTCTTCTCTTGATCAACCGTCTTAACGTCGGCAACAAAGCCGATGCCACTTTTCGACGAGCGATTCAGAATTATTTTTTCGAGTCCGGCAAACGCACCACCACAAATGAATAGGATATTACCGGTATCTACCTGTAAAAACTCTTGCTGCGGGTGTTTTCTACCACCTTGAGGAGGAACAGAAGCGATGGTCCCCTCAATAAGTTTAAGTAAGGCTTGTTGGACACCTTCACCAGAGACATCGCGGGTAATCGATGGGTTATCTGATTTTCTAGAAATTTTATCGATCTCATCAATATAGACAATACCTGTCTGCGCTTTATCGACATCGTAATCACACTTTTGTAACAGTTTTTGAATGATGTTTTCGACATCCTCTCCAACATATCCGGCTTCGGTTAACGTCGTTGCATCAGCAATTGTAAATGGGACATTCAAAAGGCGCGCCAAGGTTTCGGCGAGCAATGTTTTACCACAACCAGTGGGACCTAATAATAGAATATTGCTTTTGGCAAGCTCGATGTCATCTTTACTATGCTCACCAGCACAATCATTGAGGCGTTTATAGTGATTATAGACCGCGACAGAAAGTACTTTCTTAGCACGCTCCTGGCCGATGACATACTCATTCAGGATAGTATTGATTTCCTGGGGTGTGGGTAACGTATCACGGTCATCATCTCCTATATCCTCGAGTTCTTCCCTGATAATATCATTACAGAGATCGACACATTCATCACAGATAAAGACTGACGGACCAGCAATTAGTTTACGAACTTCGTGCTGACTTTTACCGCAAAAAGAACAATACAGAAGCTTAGCTTCCTCGTTCTTACCACGACTCTTATCGTTCATATGGGCCTACCCTCTGTATTTAAAAATCAATCTATTAGGACAAGTTATATGTATATAGCACGAGGTTTAAAAACATGCCAAGTATCATGTTTAAAAAACAGAACGATGCATATAACTATTTAATATTAATTAGATTCATTATCCACAGACATTATCATCTCGGTTCGTTGCTCAAGTACCGTATCGATCAGACCATATTTGACAGCCTGTTCTCCGCTCATGAAGTTGTCTCTTTCAAAGTCTTTCTCGATTGTCTCCACTTTCTGACCTGTATGACAAGCCATGATTTCATTCAGGCGTCGCTTCAACTCCAGCACCTCTTTCGCATGAATATCAATATCGGTTGCCTGACCCTGGAACCCAGCACTCGGCTGATGCACCATGATTCTCGAATGTGGTAGTGCGTAACGTTTACCGTTAGTACCACCACCTAATAATAGAGCACCCATGCTGGCTGCCTGACCAATGCAGATTGTCGAAACATCGCTAGTAATAAACTGGATAGTGTCATAAATCGACAACCCAGCAGTCACAGATCCGCCTGGCGAATTTATATAAAGATGAATATCTTTGTCCGGATTTTCAGATTCCAAATATAAGAGCTGTGCTACCACGAGATTGGCCATATGGTCTTCAACCGGCCCGACAATAAAAATTACCCGTTCCTTTAGAAGACGTGAATAAATATCGTAAGCTCGCTCACCCCTGGCATGCTGTTCGACGACCATTGGTATAAGATTTAATGAAGTTCTGCTCATAAAAATTCCTGTTGTCTCTTTTTTTAGAAAATACTGTTCCCAAAAATTTTACAAATCAACTGGTCATGTATTCCTTAAAATTAATTTTTTTGGCCTTGACAATACCAGTCTCTGTCAGCCATTCGACTGCCTGTTCTTCCAGAACCATCGGTTCTACCTGCCCCATGATCTGTTCATTAGCCATGTACGTGGCAACCATATCATCCGCATTTTCGTAATCAGCACACATTTCCTCGACACGCACACGAACACGATCAGAATCAATGGTTAGATTATTGTCCTGAATAAGTTGCCGTACTAATAAGCCAAGTCTTACACGACGTTCAGCCGCCTCAGTGAAGTTTTCTGCGGGTGGGGCCTTGTCATGATCCTCTATACCAAGACGACGCATCGCTTCTTGTTGCATGGAATTGATCTCCTGTTGCTTGAGTGCATTTGGTATCTCAATCGGATTAGCATCCACCAAACCATTCAGCGCCTGTTCTTTGACATCAGCAGACACTCGCTGTTTTGCTTCCCGTTTCATGTTGGCATAAACGTCAGCACGAAGTGTTTCTAATCCACCCTCTTTCATTTCATACAATTCGGCCAATGTATCATCGAGTGGCGGCAACTCTTCTTCCTCGATCCGGTGCACATTGATCTTGAAATCAACTTTCTTCGAAACAAGATCTTCAACGTGATAGTTCTTCGGAAATTTTACCTTGAACGACTTCTCATCACCGGCTTTGACACCGTAAAGCGCTTTTTCGAAATCAGGCATCATCTGCCCCTCGCCCAGCTGTATAGGAACTTCTTTACCCTTGCCACCTTTAATTGGCTCACCATTCAATGTGCCATCAAAATCAATCACGACGCGATCAGATTCTTTGCCTTCACGATCTACCGTGGACCAAGTTGCTTTCTGCTTACGTAGATTGTGGATCATGTCATCACAGTTCTCATCCGTGATTTCTACCTCGGGTTTGGTTACCTTAATCTTATCTAGAGCCTGCAAGGTAATATCGGGAAACACTTCAAAAATAGCTACATAGGCGAATCCTTTATCATCGTCTAAATCTTCCGGTTCAATCTTCGGCCCACCGGCTGGATTCAGATTTTCCTGAATTACCGCATCGCTATAACTCTTTTGCATGAGCTCGGAGAGTACTTCCTGACGAACCTGCCCACCATAACGTTGACGTACAACCTTTGGTGGAACCTTGCCCGGTCGAAAACCTTTAATTTTTGCAGTCCGCCCGACTGACTTCAGCCGTGACTTAATCTCTTTCTCAATACGTTCGGCAGGCAACTCGACACGCATACGCCGTTCCAATGTGCTTGTCGATTCTACAGTGACCAACATGATTGTTTCCTTCTATAAGGCCTAGTTTAGGCCTAATATATTACTAATTTGCTATGCTCTAGCTGTGAGTCAGATTAAGTATGCTAGATAACTTTTTGATGTTCAATGAGTTAAAGCTTTTGGAGAAGTATGGTGCGAAAGGAGAGACTCGAACTCTCACGGGTTACCCCACAGGATCCTAAATCCAGCGCGTCTACCAATTCCGCCACTTTCGCAATGTTTCGAACAACAATACCGGCGCGCTTTGTCTAGTCAGATATTATAACGGATCAAAGAAAATGCGTCGGCTAGTATGTATTAACCTAAAACAGTCCCTATTTCATCTATTATATTTGGCATTAAAAATGGTGGGCCCCCGGGGAATCGAACCCCGAACCTGCGGATTAAGAGTCCGTTGCTCTACCTGGTTGAGCTAGAGGCCCATTTTTTTGTGGCTTGATACCAAATATATCTGTTATTTGAACTAAATATAAATTCGCACTAACTGGCAACTTTCTTTCAATTCGTCGTAGGTAAATTGGGGTGGACGATGGGACTCGAACCCACGACTACCGGGACCACAACCCGGGGCTCTACCAACTGAGCTACGCCCACCATTGTTCTAATCACAAACTATTCTAATTGAAAATCTGGCGCGCTCGGCAGGACTCGAACCTGCAACCCTCGGCTTAGCTTACCAACTACCGCTTTCACGGCCCCAGCAGTATGGGTTTGTGGTCTGGACTATCTCTTCACCATCTCAGGCGTTGCACGTATAGTCTCTACGGATCCCTGCGAAAAAAATACATCACGGGTTTCCACGGGATTGCCATCAGCATTACCTGTGAAGGTTTCCCCGTTACAGTGCAATCCACTACAGCGGTTCCATTTCCCGATGCAGGCTCCCACTTGAAGGCCGATGCTCTATCCAGTTGAGCTACGAGCGCAATTTTCGATAAACCACTCCTTAAAATATGTATTACTGGATCAAATGGGTTGCTGGGACAAGCAGTTTTGAATTACTGATTTTAGATCCAAAATCCGATTCCACTGCGTAGCATACGATACTCATCGATATAGCATATCGCAAATTGGAACCATCTAGATATACCAACATTTAAGGATTGCGAAAATTTATTTACAATGACATTACATTAACTTAACAGTATTAAAGATTTTGCCTCTAAAAAATATAATTAAAACAAACCCGTCTTCCATGGCTTGGTCCATTTTTGTTTTAGCATGTATCTTTATGCTTCAAGCTTGCGGAGGTTCTGGTAGTTCTTACTCAAATGAAAGTGAGGAAATGGTCTGCACGGAGCAATATGCTCCTGTATGCGGTATGGATGGAAAAACCTACGGCAACAACTGCGTTGCTAAAGTGGCAGGCATAGAAGTGGCATACCAGGGAATGTGTATGGCCTGCACGAAGGAATATGTTCCTGTATGCGGTGTCGACGGAAAAACTTACAGTAATAGCTGCGTTGCTAAAGTGACAGGCATAGAAGTAGCATACCAAGGAGTCTGTAATGGCAACCCTGAAAATATTCCTAACTGGATAATTAATACAACTAATCGATCAAATAAAATATTTGAATCATCAACCAGTAGTATGGGTGTCATGGAAGATGTTCAATACGTAACAAAAGAAAGCATCAACTCAATCGAATATGTTTATGTAGAGACTGAAGGCATACCAAATTATGACATTACAGTAACACAAGACTTACTTAATGAATTAAATAAACGTCCAAATGCTGGTACAGACTTTGTGGGCTCAGCTACGAGTGCAACCTTAGGGCAAATAGTAGTATTTGGCGAGGATATTGGTTACAGCAGTAGTAATCAAAACTGTCTTTCAACAGGAGGATATGGATACTGGCCTCCAGGCCCTGGATGCCCCACAAAACGCAGCAGAACTGCATACCTTGCTAATAATCCAATACCGAATGCATCCGTTTGTGCAACTGGCTTAGGAACTGTTGGGCTTATGGTTAATGGAGCAGCAATATTTAACTGGGGAGATGGCCAAAGTTACGGCAACAATATTTGGTACAGTCTTGCTGCAGTAGCTGAGAAGTATGACGTTGATATTTGTGGTGGCCATGCAGCAATGGGAAATTACCATCATCACTTCTATACAAAATGTCTGGCGGACTTAGTAGGTGATGATGGCACTAAACATTCTCCAATTTACGGTTTTTCTGCAGATGGATATGCAGTTCACGGTCCATATGAGAGCAACGGCATACTAGCTATTAGCGCTTGGATTAAAAGAGATTATGGTGCTGCTATTGAAGCTGGTGGATGCCTCACCCCAGGAAAACGCTCATGCATCCTAGTAAACCAATACGATATTAGTAAAGGGGTAAACACTTCTATTACACATGGCCCTGATATCGGTGCTGACATCACAAAGATGAATGGGTATGTCCTTAAAGCAGATTCAGGCTACTATTTTGAAGACTATTACACTACTGAAATTTCAGCTACAGGATCTCAACTAGATCAGCATAACGGACATAACAACAACGATGGACTGGGTTATCACTACCACATAACGTTAGTAGATGACGGAACCGGAAACCTTTCAACTTCGTTTCCTCACACAATTGGCCCCAAATTTTATGGAAACTTACCATCCAATGCCATGACTGAATGTAGTTACGGAGGTCCATAACCTTCCTTTTATTGCAGGCTTTATAGATATGATTAAATATCTTGGTGTTATTTTTATATTCATACTTAATAGCAATAATAATGTAATTGCTCAAGTAACTAACGAACCTTCCTTATTAGATCAAAATGATCATTCACATAAACCAATTACAATCCCTGAAAAATCACCCCATCCAACGCTGAGTATAGAGATCTACAAAGACGCAATTTCTGGTTACAATCTAAAAATTATTACCAATTATTATTCACTCGTAGTCCCACCAAAGGAAATATTAAATATTTCAAAATTAATGCTGCCAACCATAAACAAGGAAACTGGATTTATTGAAGGGCATGCCCATCTCTACCTAAATGGAAAAAAAATTAGACGGTTGTATGCATACGACACACATATCCCAGATGAATTATTTTTAAAAGGCATAAATCAAATAACTGTTTCTATAAACAATCATGCCCATATGTACTGGGTAATAGATGAAAAACCGATTTTAGCTACCCTGTTTATTGATCCAACTAAGAGAAAACCAATTATTTACCGCTTTGAAAGTTTTCCAACAAAATAATCTTCAAAATTTAATTCGACCCTAAATTATTAGGCTGACTTGTTCATCGGAATTCTGGTGGATATTGCGTCTTCTTCTGTGTCAATATGGAAGGAAGCTTCCCAAAGAAGCTATAGAAAATGATCTCCTAAAGAAGTACTAGTTTGATATCCTGAGATAAAATCTCAACTTAAGTATGTGCCTAATTGGGAATAGTTACGATTCTATATAGACATTGATAAAATCACTTTACATATATCTTGTACATAAGGGCCAAACTAATATACGACATGACCGACGATACTTTAGCAATTAATCCACGCATGCGAATATTTTACGCAGGTGGTCTATTTGTTGCCGGATGGCAACCTATGGATAAAATATCGATAGTATTAAGTGAATCCGACTTCGTGTTACTCAGTGTAATTGGTAATGAAAATCACCAATCAAAAATTATTAAAAAATTTAGAGCTAAATTACGAACATATTTATTGCGAAATAGTTCACGATTGCAAGCAGAAAATCGTATAAATGAATTAAAGAAAGCAAAAATTATTCTAAGTTTACGTGGCGATAATAAAACTATTCCTGTCACTTCTATTTCCGTTGAACTAAATAAATTTAATAGTGGCTCAGAAACAAAACCTTCATTTTATAACCAACAATTACGAGTAAGTAATAATTTTATGCTCCAACCTGTGCAAACAGGTTTTCAAATATGGAGTTCTATTTCACGTAGCTACCACATACTATCGCTAGATATGATATTGATTTTAATATCTTTTTCATCTGGAAAAATAATAAGAAAATACATTGCTGAAAAAAGGCAGCCGAGCAATGCTTTGAATATATCCCGTGCCATAGAATGGTTACACAATAATGGACTACTTATCTCCCTAAAAGGGAAAACAACGCAACCAAAAAAATCAATCATCTCGGGCGCCCATGAACAACCAATTTCTGATGAAGTCATCACATCAAACAAGCCACTAAGTTTGAATGGTCGAATTCCAATCTATTTCGTGCCGCATATGACTAATCATTACCCCTTGGCTCTCGGTATGATGTACAGCTTCATAGAAAATTATAACGATGGAGAGCTATTGGAAAAATGTATGCTTGTACCAATCGTTTTTCTAGAAACATCAAAAGAAATTCTAGCTGGTCCATACAATAAATATGGCCCAGGTATTTGGTTATTTTCCAATTACATGTGGTCCATCGTTTCAAATTTAGAAATATCAGCCGCAGTGAAAAATCATAATCAGCATAATATAACAATTCATGGTGGGCCAAGTACGCCTAGTTATGAGATCGCCTGTTCAAACTTTATGATGAAAAATAAATCCGTAGACATCGCTGTTCATGGCGAAGGAGAATTTACAATTGTTGAATTGATTGATGCTCTTAGTTCAAATCAGAATGGTTTTAACCACTTGAACATGGTTAAAGGGATAACCTTTCGTAATGGAGTCACTGGTACTGATGACATCGAAAATAAGACATTAATTCGAACTGAACCTAGAGCACGAATTAAAGACCTGGATGTGCTTCCATCTCCTTATCTAACTGGTGTATTTGATGCCTATGGTGGTTCAATTGCCGCCGCAATCATCGAATCAAATCGTGGCTGTCCATTTGGCTGTACATTTTGTGACTGGGGTTCCGCAACAAATCAGAAAATTAGAAAATTTGAACTACGAAGAGTAAAAGATGAGATTGAGTGGATAGGAAAAAATCAAATTCAAGTTATATGGGTTGCAGATGCAAATTTTGGCATCTTCGAACGAGATATTGAAATTACAGAATGGATTTGTCACGTCAAAGATAAATATGGATATCCAAAAGAAGTAGTCGTTAACTACACAAAGAATGCAACTAAGAGACTTGCAAAAATCGTAGAACTTTTCGCTGAAAATAATATTTGTAGTCAGGGAATCATTTCTATTCAAACGAGGGACGAAATTACACTTGAAGTCATAAACAGGAAGAATATTAAGACAGATAAATATAACGATTTAGCAGAAATATTTCGCATTGAAGGATTGCCTTTATCTACTGATCTTATGATCGGCCTACCAGGCATGACTATTGAATCGTTTAAAGAAGACTTGCAATATTTTTTCGATATGGACATAACCGTCAAGGCTTATCCAACCGAGTTGTTACCTAATAGCCCTATGGCCGACCCTAATTATATTGAGAAATATAAGATTGAAGTAGATGAGAATAATTTTTTGACATCAACTTTTAGCTATTCTAGAGATGAACTACATGAAGTAAATGTAATCTACTATTTGTTTACTATCGCTGATAGTTTTTCGATATTGCGGTATGTACTACGCTACTTGCGCTGGGATCACGGCATTTTAGCCCTTGATTTTATTCATAAATTATACAATGAGATTCAGAATGATCCTTACAGATATCCTGCAATCACGTATATGTCAAAAGTTTTTCAATACTATATGAGCGTACCTGGCGGTTGGCATCAATTCTACGATGAAGTTGCTGATTTTACGCAGGCTATGTTTGGTGTACAGCGAGATTCTGGGTTTAATGCTGCATTGCATTTCAATGAAATGGTAATGCCTGACGACGCACTATCATATCCCTTAAATGTAAAGTTGGAACATGACTTTTTAACCTATTTTAGGGAGCACAATTTAAAACCCACTCAAAATAAAAAACTGCTTATTACATATCCCCCTGCACACACAATTATTGATGACAAATATCTTTATGGCCACATAAACTACAATAGCGAACAGTATGACTCACATCAGGTCTTCTGGGAGTTACCATCTCCTATTGCTAGAATTCAATCTGTTCCTAATTTTATGTAATCTTATAATTGAATTTAATAATACAAAGTACGTTAAGCAACCCTATTTCCTTGAATAACTAAACTTGATTCTAAAAGTGAATTTAAATTTTTCATTTTAAAATATGTTGGTAAATTCCTGTAAAACAAACTGAAAAGCCTTAAATTCGTACTCATACGTATTTACTCTGTCATCATAAGTAATCGAATGCTTGCTACTACATAAATCGGCTGAAAGTTATGATAATTGGTAGTTGCACATGCTACTCTAATGCACTAATTCATTAGTACATTAATATTCCAGTAATCATCCTTAAATATAGAGGTAAAAACTCAGAATTAAATTGTTGTATGAAGACAACAATTTAATTTAATTTTTATTATTTTTTTCATCGTAAGTTGTTAATCGAAGAACCTTTGCACCTGTAGTTAATAAACAACAGAAAATACTTGTATTCTTGTCTAATGTAAGGCAATTGTATAAACTTACTTTATTGGATCATAAGAGAATAAATTTAAAATTAAAAAATCATTAATTTCAAATAGATAGAAGATATATCTAATATATTGATCTAGATGAAATTGAGCAAGAATACATCCGACTTTACCTACATTTAATGTGAAAATGGAAAAATTAAATGATAAGTCGAAAATTTTGTATACGCCAAAAACTAAATTGTTCGATAGAACAGTCCATAAGGATTGTTTATCAAGCATCAATTGAATGTAGAAGTAATTGAGGAATTATTATGAATTACCGCCCTCGTAAAACTGCATTAGCAGCAGCAATCGCAACTGCTATTGCAAGCGCTCAAACAGGCATTGTGGCTCAAGCTCAAGAACAAGTAACTGAATTAGAAGAAATAGTAGTTACTGGTTCGCGAATAAAAAGAACAGACTTAACAGCAGCAAGTCCAGTATCAGTTGTAACTGGAGAACAAATTGCTCAAACAGGAACAGTGCATATTGATTCACTTCTGAATGAGATGCCTCAAGTTATGCCTGGCTGGACCAACTCGTCCAACTTTCCCGGCACTGGTACAGCTACAGTTGATTTACGTGGGCTGGGAGCTAAACGCACATTAGTGTTAGTTAACGGCAAGCGCTTTATTCCAACTAGTGGAGATGGAACGGTAGATATATCGGGTATACCAACTGCATTAGTGGATCGTGTTGAAGTAATGACAGGTGGCGCCTCAGCCGTATATGGCTCAGATGCAATGGCCGGAGTTGTCAATTTTATCCTTGATGATCGATACGAAGGATTCAAAGTAGGCGGTTCTTATGATCTGACAACTGATTATCAAGACTCTGCCATCTACAATATAAATATGAAAATGGGCACCAACTTTGCCGATGATGGCGGAAATATCACCATATTTGCTCAATATACAGACCGCGCTGGTTCAATCCAGGGTGACCGACCATACACAACTTATGCACTAGATGACAAAATGAGAAATGGTGTAGCCACGCTTGTACACGGCGGTAGTTCATCGCCTGAAGACACCCGTTTGCGACTTGAAAAAAGTGCCATACCAGCCACTATTGGGGATAATCTTAACGGCAATCCGAACAGCATCAAGTTTGACAACGGTGCCCCATTAGCGTGGAACGATCCTCAAGATCGTTATAATTACGCGCCGCCCAGTTACCTACAGGTACCTCAAGAGCGTTTCCAAACACAGTTATTCGCAACCCGTGACATCAGTAAAAAGCTTAATTTTTCTTTCGAAGCGATGTACATGAATCAAGTATCCGCTACGCAATTTGCACCTCAGCCTCGATGGGTTAACAAGGGTGACGGCTTGCATCTTCGCTTCGCGGATAACCCATACCTCACTCAAGCGTCGAAAGACATAATTGCAGCATCTGAGCTGATTTCAGATGCGAAATTAGGTTTGCCGACGGGCGATGGCATTGTTCATGTTACCGGAATGGGTCACCGCGTTAGCTCGAACGGTCCGCGCCGAGATATTCGTAGATTTGATGTTTACCGAGCACTGTGGGGCGTAGATGGTGAACTCAATGATACTTGGGAATACGAGCTCTACTACACGAAAGGTAGTAGCTCCAATGCACATCGAGTCGCCGATCGAGTCGATAGAGCTAAGTGGACCCAGGCAGTCAATGCCATTACCTCTCCAACCACGGGTTTACCGGTCTGCGTCGATCCCTCGGGTGGCTGTCAGCCAGTCAATCTGTGGGGTAAAGATTTAATTTCAGACGAAGCGATCGCTTTTGTTAAAACGGCTCAAAACTTCTGGGACGTCTATACACAGGAAACCGCCGGATTAACCTTCGTCGGCGATTTCGAGAGTGGTTTAAGCGCTGGTAATATCGGTGCAGCAATGGGTGTTGAATGGCGAGCTGAGCACTACAGATCGGAACCCGATAGTAATGCGATGGTCGGTGACGCAATCAGACTTCCAACAGACGGTGGGTACGATGTTGGAGAAGCCTTTGGTGAAATCAATATTCCACTGATAGCCGGCTCATCATTTGCCGATTATTTAGGCGTTAGTGCAGCGATTCGTCTCGCCAATTATTCTACGATCGGCAAATCGAATGCGTGGAAATACGGGGTTGAATTTACACCAGCGGGAGTTGAAGGACTCCGGTTCCGTGCTGGTAAACAGAAATCAATTCGAGCTCCTAATGTTATTGAATTGTATGCTCCGCAAATGGGAGCTGGTCTGACCATCTATCAGGATCCTTGTGATGCAGGTACTGGGCTTATGAAGAATGCTGAACAACAGACATTCTGTAATGCTTGGGGTGCACCGACCGGTTTTACGCAACTTAATGGCACGATCAGTGCACTTAGGAATAGTAATCCGAATTTAAAACCTGAGATAGCGGATACTTGGACGTTGGGAGCAGTATTGCAACCAGAGAGTCTGGCTGATAATGAAGTCTCCTTCGCCGTGGATTATTATAATATTGAGATCACAGATGCAATAGCACCTTTTGGTGGCGGCGTCGATAATAATATAACGTCTTGTTTCTTCTCTCTAGACTTAGCTAGCACAAGCTGTTCGAACGCTGTCAGAGACGACTTTGGAGATTTTTATCCTGTTGATTCAACACTAACAAACGTAACAATTAAAAAAGTTACAGGTGTCGATATACAAGCGGAATTCTCCTTTGAGGCAGATGCCATTGGCGGCGGCACTGGCAATATACCGGGTAGAGTCGATGTATTTGTCCTCGCTACCTATCAAATGGATAATGGTTTCCAAGCGACCGAATTACTGCCGTTTATTGAATGTGCAGGAAAATTTGGCGTACCGTGTGGAGGCGAAATTGATGGAACCGGTTCACCACGGTTGCGTGCCAATACTCGTGTCGCCTGGAGCAATGGACCATATCGCCTCGCATTCAACTGGAGATGGCTTGAAGGTATGGAAGACGCTAGGATCGTACGGGTAGCAGCATTTGGTCTGGATACCTCTGACATCGTTAATAGCATTCCGGCAGAAGCTATAACAACGCCTGCCTATAATTATATAGATGTTAACGGTGCATGGGTTGTCAGTGAAAGAACCACAGTCAGGTTTGGCTTGGATAATTTACTTGGCAAAGAGCCTCCTATGATGGGAGACGCACAGATACAAAGTAATACCGAACCAGGTACTTATGATGTGATCGGTCGCCGATTCTGGTTGAATTTCGATTGGGAGTTTTAATCTCTTGACTTAAGTTTTTCTTGACCTAAGTATGTCTTGTGGGCGGCAACCTTAAGGTTGCCGCCCTTTTTATTGGAGATGCTATTAACTAATGCAGCAATTAGTAATTGTATCTACTCAATAGATAATGGGATCCATTAATAGTTCATTATCTATTTTCTAAACCATCCTATGAGACTATAGCGACCAACTGCTGCAAAAGGAGTCACATAACTGACACAATGACGTGTCGGAATCTTGAATAAATTGAGTGCATTGAATTTTGGCGAATATCCTTCGTCAACATCACCTTCCTCATCTAGAAATTGAAGTATTCCACCATAATCTGTATCCCAATGCGGTGTAAAATTAAATGTATAGGCTAGCAGACGACCAGCCTGCTCAATATCATCATTATGGGCTCTTAGGAAATGACCAGGTCTATAAAGCGTTGCCTGACAATCCGCAAACTTAATTTCTTTAATTTGCGTAATTGTTCTAACAAAATCCAGCATTTCATCAGAATTAACAAAATCAAGGAATGAATTCAATTCAACATCTGGATTTGACTTTTGTTCAACAGCATCACTAATTGAATAATTCAGAAATACATACTGAAATTTTGATTGTGCATTCTCGTGCAGTTTCTCAACGATGAGAGTCTTCTTATCATCCGGTAACAGTGCAATTTGATCTCGGTGTAGATCGTAGGTTTTTTCTCCATCGTTGAAGTGAGCTTGCCAAGGTACTTTATTCTGCAAATTTTCCAGAATACATTTAGCCGAATCAGGCATTAGAATCTCAGGGATATGGATTCTAGAATGACGTCTAAATACCTCTCTATAATGATTCGAATCTAGCTTGGTATTTAATTGAATATTCAGCGTCATTATGAAAATCGCTTCTAGTTTTTAGATCTGGTTGATATATAGGATGGGGTACCAAAAGCAAATTTTTTCTCTCGAATCCATTTGGATGCAATCCATTTGCAATCTTTAATGAGTGGTAACCCTGCATGGCGCATCAGTTTATTTACGCTCCCATCGTTATGCAGGTTTTGGAACAAAAGAGCATCACCGAGTTGTCCTCGATACATCAAATTAAGATCGGGGAAAAAGGTTTCCCCTCCCGAATATCCTTCGTTCATCGATATAAGGAAAGTATATTTACGCTGACCACTTTCTTTTAATAAGGTCATTTTCTCTTTACCAGTATCTGGTAAATAATCATGATGAAATTTATATTCTTCACCTATCCGATAATAAAGAACATTAAGCGGTTCACCTTGATCAACATTTGTGCCACTTGCGGCAGCAATTCGCTCATCAATGGCGTAAATAACACAATCTCTACTTACTGGATCAAAATTACTTGAACTGCTAGTCCGAATTGTATTTTTAATTAATTTGCCAGTAATTGGGTGGATTGTGTTTGATGGCTGAATTGTTTGTGCAGCTGCCGCTTTGATATAGGTACATTCTAATGGTGTTAGAAATTTCTTATAACTTACTATGTTATTTTCTTTCGACAGAATTTCTGGCTGATCGAAATCATATTTCACATCCCTAACAATGACTTCTTCAATACGTTTAAAATTTAAATTTGATTTTATCGTCGATGAAAATGATGCTGTATTTAATACTTCCTTTACCACGCTTTCCTTATATTCGATAAGTTCAGAAATTGCCAACTGGTTACCAGCATTAGCAGAAATAAAAAGTTTTTTTATTCTATGGTTACGTGCAACTACATCTCCAGCCAACGACGCATCTCGCATCTTATCAGCCTGAATGTAGGCCGCTATATGGCTGCCTTTTAAAGCAGCCTCTTCCAAGAGAAGATCAACCGTGTTGTTCATTTCATTCCTAATATGAAGCAATATAGCAACCCCACATAAGGCAATTGGGTGACTTTTTTTTGCGAGATCAAGAAGAAGGTCATTAGCTAAACTTTTATTTTTCTCACCGCCATAACCGCTTCGTGCGAGCTGAGATAATAGTAACTGTGCATCCGCATGTCCTTGATTCGAAGCTTTACTAAGATTTATCCTAGCTCCAAATGCATCATAAGGAACTGAAATACCTGCCATTTGAAAAGTAGCCATGGTAAAACACGCATTTGGAAAGTCTTTCAAAGCAGATTTCTTCAGCCATGCTAGCGCCTCGCTCTTATTACCGCTATTAAATAGGATCTCACTCAGGGCATACTGAGCACGAGCATCGCCTATTTTTGCATCTCGTTTTATCTCGCGAATCGCAACTTGTTCTTTTTCCGCTATTTTCTTCATCCCGATCCATTTTGTTCAAAAAAATCTGGTTTTCAAAGCGATTATACCCAAGAATAATATGTTGATAATTAGACTTCTCGGCAAACTACAACAACATCACTACTCTGTTTATTGGTTTGAATACATATTGAACTATCGCCTAATTTGACGATGAAGCTTATAAGTTCCGATAACTATTCTGAGAAAAATTGTCGTAACCCACAGCCGCTTGGCCTCAAAAACACTACAAGATTGATTGGCCAGACGCTCTACCACTAATCTTCATAATTGTGATGGAGGGATTTAAATTATTTCCATGCGGAGGATTCTTAAAACTAATACGAGTACCAATTGGAGAAATAAAATTTAAACTACTCAATTTTTTTTGAATGGCACTACGATCAGTACCATTGGCTTGTTTAATGCATTCTATGATTGTATATACTGCATCGTAACCATGCATAGAGAATGATGTTGCTTCTAATTTAAATGTCCTATTATATTCATCTAACCATTGTCTAAAAGTACTGTCAGTACGATTTGGGTCCTGTGCCAACCAGGTATAACAATCTTTTATCTTACCGTTGGTTGCATCCCAATAAACGGGGTCGAAGAATGCTCCATATCCTGTTAACAAAGGTATATTAATACCCATTTCACGAAGCTGCATCACAATCCGTACACCGTCACCTGTCGTTGCAGCCACAAAGATTGCATCCGGTTTTTTTATGCGAACATTGGTAAGCTGTGGAGAAAAGTCTTGATCGGAACTCCGAAACGCTTCGTATGAAACGACTTCATAGCCTATTTTTTCAGCAAGCTTCTTGGTAATTCTCGCATCTCCTGTTTGAGCATCTTGTGTTTGATCAAAAATAACGGCAAGCCGTCTTATACCCAAAGTTTTCACTACCGTTTTAATAAAAATCGGCGTAACGGTACTCGCTTCGGGATTGACTCTATAAGCCCATGGTGTCCATTGTTTTACCGGCGCCCCAGATCCATTGCTCACAAGTGGTAATTTAAATTGTGCAGCCGCGGGAATACAGGGTAAAAATCCAAGGGAATTAGTCGGCCCAATAGACGCCACAACTGTCGGATCAAGGGCATGTTGCCGAAATAGGATAACGGCCTGCTTCGGATCGTTAACCATATCGCCTTCTAATATTTCGATAACATACTTATTATTATTTTTATCTGTGAATCCACCCGCTCGATTAATTTCATTCATCGCAAAAGTTGCACCATCTCGAGCCCTTATTCCATAAGGCGAAGATGGTCCTGAAAGCGATTGTATATGTCCAATCTTTACTACTATTACTGATTCAGTTGATCTAACTTGTAGTGGCAAAGAAATTACAGCTGCTGCACTAGACAAAATCTTTAATACCTTTCGCCGAGTGGTTCTGCTCTTATTCATGAAATGATCGATACTATTTGAAGCATTATTAAAAGCTATGTAACGTTATTTGAAATAACAGATGCATTATACGTTACGTATTAGTTATACCAATTAAATGAATCTTATTTAAGTACTCGCAGATTGAGAACTAAAGCGCAATGAAAGCTGATGAAGCTAATTCAATAGTTGCAAGGTGTTTCAGTAGAGTAGTTGATTGATCAGAAAGCATTCCACCAACCGCTGTACATCTCATAAATTTATCATGTATTTGATCGTCACTCATCGGATTGCTCGGCATTCCCATCGGTTCACCAAGGTATCCTGTCAATTCTCTGTCGTCATCTGTCAATAGAGTAATACGTGCACATTCTGGAGCTTTCGTGTCCTGGAGTGAATCTATGCGGCGCATCTCAACTTTAGACATTTCCATTTGGATTCGACGATTCACTAAGGCCTCATTTGTTAAATTTTCTATGCCAAGTTGACCACTTGCTAACATGGTACCCACAGCAAAAGGCAGGGAAAAACGTGCTTCTTCTAAATTATTCGGCTTATCGTAAATTAGACTTAATGCAACAAGTGGTGGAACCTCACAAATAACTTTTTGGATACTTTTGCTCTGTAGTTCATTTTTTTCAAGTAGATGCTGCGTTAACTCTACCGCTGCATGGGCTGCCGAACAAACAGGGTATTGTTTGAAAAAAATACCAGGATTAATCAAACGCCAATCTATCCCAAGCTTATCGATACCATCATTATTAACAACACCATCATTTAGCACCTGAATAAACCCGTATTTGTCCTCGAATATAGCCGATGGTGCATTATATCCATTAGATGCCAATAGCGCCGCCTCCACTCCAATTGCAGCCGCTCGACCTGCCAGATAAGGTTTTGCATCAGTACCAAGCAATACTTTCAATCCACAAGCCTGTATTCCTGCCAAGGAGAGAGCGATAGTTGTCTGTAACTCTGAAAGCTCCATTGCTTTTGATGCCGCGGCTGCGGCACCAAATGCACCAAGGGTTGCTGTGGCCCACCATCCCTTATAGTAATGATTTGTGGTACACAATAATCCAACAGCATAAGCAACTTCAGCTCCAACCACGTATGATTCCAAAAATCGGCGACCGTCTGCATTTGCGAATTCTGCAGCTGCCAATGCAGCAGGAAGTACAACAGTTGATCCATGCATAATGCCCGTATAGCTAGTGTCGTCAAAATCCAAGGCATGTCCGACTGTTCCGTTAATAAGTGCCGCACCGACAGGTGACAAACGATCCGAAAACCCTAAGATCGTGGCAAAACCAGGCGCATAGGTTTGTTTAGCGTAGTCGTAAATATGCCGCGATTGCGGACATGAAACTCCAGCTATAGCTACGCCAATAAAATCGATGATACAGCGTTTCGCCGCTTTATTAACATCATCGGGCACATCACTCAGATCCAGTAAGTGGCTCCAGGATGCGATTCGCTCTACCAATGATAAGGAATCTATCACGAATTTTATGCAGATCTATCAGGTTGTTTTATTTCACATCCTAATGGCGCCGCAGCTTCTGTCAACCATTCCCAGAATGTAATGGCCAATTCACGTGAAATATAGATGTCGAAAACGAGCTCCTTGGCAATATCAATCCTATGAACCAATACTGACATGTGATGGATAGTGCTTTGCACGAATGTATTCACTGGGAAAATTTTGGAATCCAAGTCTATGGGTAACCCACGATTTAATAGTGTGTCTGATTCTGGTCCAGAAATACGTAGCACTGTTCGACTATGTCCAATTTCAGTTAAGGTAGCCTCATCACCAAGTGATACAGAATCTAATTGGTGCATAATTTTATCATTTGATGCCCCAACGACCCAAAGACGCTCAGGTCCTACACGAAATATCGATCGACCATCGAAAGATTTTGCCTGTCGTAAATCATTTGGAATTTCGCTCTTCAATACTGCCGCTAGCTTAACGCATACTGATTTAAAACTATCTTGCCAACCCGATATTTGTACGAGTTTCCTATCCCGACATTCACATATTGATGTGCTTATTAAATGGCCTTTTACACCTATCTGACCGGTTCGATAAATGGACTCTAGAGCTGATCTCTGTTCAGCCATTCAATCGTACTCCTTCAGGATCCACAAAATGCGCTGGCACAATTCGAACGGCCGTAACTTCTTCTCGTAATGGAAATACGGCGTCTATCAGCTCTCCTTGCCTTGATAAACCGCCTGATACAAAACCTAATCCAATATTTTTGGCCAGTTCCGGAGAATAGGCCACCGATGAAACAAATCCAATACCGTGTCCCTTGTGTTGTCCCTTCTCACATAAAATAGCTCCAGCACTGAATTTCTTCTGATCGTTCGCAGATTCCAATCCAACCAACTGCCGACGATTATTATCAACCATACCTTCACGTTGCATTAAGGTACTACCTATAAAAAACTTTTTCTTGCTGGCCATTCGACTCATGCCTAAATCAGTAAGGGTCGTCCGACCATCAAGTTCCGGTCCGGCAACATGGCCTTTTTCAATTCGCAGTATATTTAACGCCTCGGTACCGTAAGGCACAATTCCGTATGATTGTCCGATATCGTAAATCGTCTGCCATACTTGCTCTCCATAACCGGAGGGAACATAGATTTCATACGCCATTTCACCGGAAAAGCTTAATCGATTAAGTCGTACCGGGATATCATTAATATGCCCTTGAGTAACTCCCATAAATGGAAAAGACGCATTGCTGAAATCGACGTCAGTAATAACATTCGATAAAAGATCACGACTTCGTGGACCGGCGACAGCAATTGCTGCCCATTGACTCGTTACAGGAGTCAGTTGAACCTTTAAATCAGGCCAGGCTGTCTGAAGCAAGAACTCGAGATAGGTTGTGACCTTCGCCTCAGCAGCGGTGGTCGTAGTCATAAAATAATGAGTTTCAGATATGCGAGATGTTGTACCATCATCAAAAACAACCCCATCTGGTCTCAACATTACGCCATATCGGGCTTTACCAATTTTTAATGTATCCCAATTATTTACATAAACGCGATTTAGAAATTCAGCTACGTCTGGACCCTGAATATCGATTTTTCCGAGACTAGAAACATCAACCATACCTACCTTTTCACGAACTTGAGCCGCTTCGCGAATGCTAGATGATTGGAGTGACTCACTGGGTTGTGGAAAGTACCATGGCCGAACCCACAAATTTGTCTGTATGAATACTGCATTATTACGTACGTGCCAATCGTGCATAGGTGAACGTCGTGTAGGCTGAAAATGTAGATTTTTTTGCTGACCTACCAGTGCACCCATCGTAATCGGACGGTAAGGTGGTCTAAACATCGTTGTCCCAACATCATTGATATGTGTCTTATGCCTGTGTGCAAGAATTGCTAGTGCATTAAGATTTGCTGTTTTACCCTGATCCGTAGCCATACCAAGAGTGGTATAACGTTTAAGTAACTCAACGGAATCATATCCTTCTCGGTGAGCTAAGCTAATGTCTTCCGATTTAACATCATTTTGAAAATCGACGAATTTCATCATAGATTTCAAACCGAGGATATCGGGTACTTCCCACAGAGCAACGGTATTAATATCAATTTCGTCGTTTGGAAGCTCTGGTAAAATTGTCTCACCAATTTGGGGTGGCGAAAAACCGCATTCTTTGGCGGCAGCATATCCAGCACGCTCTCCGCTAGATACGCAACTCTGTAAACCAAAGGAAAGTGCAGCAGCCCCAGCAAGATGAAATCCGTCTGGTAATACGCTTGCTACAAACATAGCTAGATTTTCGTCATAAACCGGCTTTGGACCACGTTGACTTATCAGATGCAAAGTTGGCGTCCAACCCCCAGAAACCAACAAAGCATCGCAAGTCAAATTAAACTTTATTTTTGCAGGTTGTAATTGCGTGCAATCAAATTCTATTACATCAACACTTCGTACAGATTTCCTACCATTTGCTCTTGCTATAGCCTTCCCTTGATGAAGTGTCACTCCCGCTTCGAGCCCTGAGCGTATCAGCTCGTCATCGATATCAGATCTGCTATCAATGATCGTAACATCGGAACCAGCAACTGAAAGGTCAATTGCAGCATCGTATGCACTATTGTTATTTGTAAATACAACGATTTTTCTTCCTACGCTCACGGAAAAACGGTTAACGTACGTACGAGCAGCTGAAGCCAACATAATCCCCGGTAGGTCATTGTTCCCGAAAATAATTGGGCGCTCTATCATCCCAGTCGCAATAATCGCTTGCCGCGCACGCACGACCCAATATCGTTGCCGGGGCTGAAAAGATTCAGCATCAGTAGGATATTCATTGACCCGCTCAACTAACCCAAAAACCAAATTATCATAAGCGCCAAAAACACAGGTACGTCTCATGATACGAATATTTGATATGGACTCTAACTCTGCAATAATAGCCACTAACCATGAGTCAATTTGTCCTTCATGACTCCGTGCTAGCAGAGATCCTCCGAGTTCAAAATCGTCCTCAACCAAAATCACGCGTGCACCATAGCGCCCAGCAGTAAGTGCAGCCATTAATCCAGACGGACCACTACCGACCACTAACACATCACAAAATGCATCAGATTTTTCGTAGTAATCAGGATCTGGCTTGGATGGGGCATCACCCAATCCTGCAGCTTTTCGAATAAAATGTTCGTAAAACATCCATGATTTTCGGGTTGGCCCCATGAATGTCTTGTAATAAAAGCCTGCTGAAAAAACTTTGGAAAGTAGCCCTGTTACGCTCATCATATCAATGTTAAGTGATGGCCATCTGTTCTGACTGGTAGCCACCAAACCATCATATAACTCTACGACTGTTGCGGGAACGTTTGGTTCAAGTCGATCACCTGATCCTAATGTAATAAGTGCATTGGGCTCCTCGATACCTGCTGAATAAATTCCACGAGGCCGATGATACTTAAAACTACGTCCTACGAGAATTACGCCATTAGCTAACAAAGCCGCTGCTAATGTATCGCCAGAAAATCCACGATACTTACGACCATCAAATGAAAACGTCAAAGGTTTCGTTCGATCAATACATCCACCTTCACTGAGGCGGTAAGGCAATTTGGTCATTCGTTTATTTACTCTCGCGAGGTCATTGGCCAGGATACTTCACGTGCAGATGTCACTGATTCGATCTCATGGGTTACAGTATTGCGCACAACCCTCACCCACTGTCTACACCCACTTTGATGTTGCCAATATTCAGCATGCAATCCCATGGGGTTATCTCGAAACATTAGGTAGTCGGTCCAATGATCGATATTACAATCTGCAAGGTCAGGAATTTTATTTGAGGCATCGCCTCCATATACAAATTCAGAAAAATCTCGTAATCCACAATAGGGGCATTCAATTCTTAACATTAGTAAGTTATCAGTGAGCCCACGGCGTTGGACCCATGCCTTTTTCGTCTATTTGATAACCACGATGAAAACGATCAATTGTGAACTTAGCATTCAAGTCATGCGGTTGATCCTTGGCGATTGTATAAGCGAAACACCAACCGCTAGCCGGGGTAGCTTTAAAACCGCCATAACACCACCCACCATCTATATAGAGTCCTTCTACGGGAGCTTTACATATGATAGGACTACCATCCATAGTCATGTCCATCACTCCGCTCCAATGTCTGAGAATCCTGATTCTTGATAAAATAGGAATCAGAGCTTTGGCACACATCATAATTTCTTCGAACATCGGCAAATCACCCCGCTGCCCATAAGAATTAAACCCATCAAGATCTCCACCCATTACCAAACCACCTTTATCGGTTTGCGAAATGTAAAAATGAGCTCCCCCAAAAGAAACAACGACGTCGAGAATCGGGTTAACTGACTCTGTCACAAAAGCCTGTAAAAGATGAGTTTCGATAGGAAGTCGCAATCCAGCCATTTTTGTCATGTGACTCGTATGGCCTGCAACCGCCATTGCCACCTTATCGGCCTTAATTTTTCCACGTGATGTCTCGACACCAATAATTTTACCGTTATCCCATAAATAACCTGTTACTTCGCATTGTTGAATAATATCTACGCCATAACGATCTGCTGCTCGCGCGTAACCCCATGCAACTGCATCGTGTCTAGCTGTACCGGCACGCTGTTGCCAAAGACCTCCGTGAATCGGAAACCTTGCTTTCTCAGAAAAATCGAGGATCGGTGCCTTGTGTCGTACCTCCTCCCGCGTTAATAGTTCTGCATCAATACCATTTAAGCGCATGATGTTGCCACGTCTTGCCGCTTGCTCCATTTGTGCAGGAGAGTGGCAGAGATTAACCTGACCTCGCGGGGAATACATAACATTGAAGTTGAGATCCTTACTAAGATTTTCCCAAAGTTTTAGTGATTTCTCATAAAATTGCGTGTTGCCGTCGATCATGTAATTCGATCGCACAATCGTTGTATTTCGACCAGTATTTCCTCCTCCAATATAGCCTTTTTCAAGCACAGCCACATTGCGAATACCATGTTCTTTAGCCAAATAATAAGAAGTAGCCAGGCCGTGTCCACCGCCACCGATAATTACGACGTCATAACTCGGCTTGGGTTCTGCATCTCTCCAAGCACGTGGCCAGTTCTTATTTTCTTGGATTGCATTTTTGAGCAAGTTGAACGCCGAGTAGCGCATCATCAGATACCTTCTAGTGAATCTTTAAGGCAGAGGCTATTCGCATAATGGGATGCATTGCATTCCCGGGGTAAAGCAAATCATTACTTACCCGGTCCTCGCAAGAGTCACACTCGCACAATGCTGATTAAGCAGTTTATAAGGCATATTCGTGATATTAGACAAGCTGATCATAACTTGGTGTGTAGTATTTCATCCAAAAGTCACCACGCATATCACGTAATGTTGGAACCGCAATACGAGCTTTATCAACCAAGTCAAGATCGCAATCGGCAATGAGCACGGCGTTCTCTTCTGCCTCTAACTTAGCGATCACTTCACCCATTGGGTCAACAATCATACTTTCACCAAAGTAGCTATTATCACCTTCCGGACCAACTCGGTTCGAGTAAATCGCAAACATACCGTTATCGACAGCACGCATGATATTGAGGTTGGTCCAGTGTACGCCGTGGGCATATCCAGGCGCCGCAGTCGGACAAAACAAAAGCTCTGCGCCTAAAATCGCATTTATACGAGCAGTCTCTGGATAACGCCGATCATGGCAAACGATGACACCAAACTTCGCATTAGGTTCAAATTCAGTTTCCAAAACTCGGAAATCTTGGCCCGCACGAAAATACATTTTTTCCAGAGCCTGAACGCCTGCTACCTGTGTTTTTCGATAATTACCAACTACAGTACCATTTGGTCCAATGATTGGCGCAGAATTGTAATAAATCCCTGGCGCACCTTTTTCAAACATTGGGAAAATTACATAGTTACCATATTTCTTTGTGATCTTGCCAACTGCGGTTGTGCACGGACCTGGGATAGATTCTGCCTCGGAAAAAATTTCATTGTCTTTTTCACCATAAACACGAACATAATCGGTCGTACACAGTTCGCCCCCTAAAATGATTTGAGCACCTTCCTTAGAGGCTTGTTCTATTAATTGAAGTGTGCGATCTAATTTTTCTTGTACGCTGCTGCCCAGCATCGCCAATTCCTGCAAGGCTGCAACTTTAATAATTCTGTGTGACATTGTTATCTCCTAATTCAATCTTTCAATTATACTGGCTCCGCTTCAAGAAACTGCGCACGACCCTTGGTCACCTTAAGCTCACCGTTCTCTAGTAGTACTTCACCGCGTTGCATTACCAATTCTGGAGCACCAAGACACTGACGACCTTCGTACATCGTGTAATCTGTCTTGGTGTGTTGATCCGCCATTCTGACATTGTGTGCTTTTGTTGGATCAAAAATAAGTACGTCCGCATCTGAGCCCTCTTTTAAAACACCTTTACGTGGGTATAAGCCGAAAATTTTGGCAGGTTTTTCTGCCATCAATTCGACCAACCGACATAGACTTACCGAACGTCTGTTAACCCCTTCGTCATAAGTGACCGTAAACATAGTTTCTTGACCAGGTAACCCAGCAGGAGCTTTAAACACATCCCCCCATCTAGGTTCTTTACTTTCAATGAGATGGCCAGCCGTATCCGCACCGATAACATCAATCTTTCCATCCTTTACCGCTTGCCATAGCGCATCAACGTCCCTTTTCTCACGTAGTGGCGGGCTGACCTTCGCAAGAGAACCCATATTGAGCATCTCTTCTTCGGTCAACGTAAGATAATGTGTGCAGGTTTCCGCATAAATCGGAGTAGAGCTCCAATTGCGAAATAACTCAATCACATCCAGCCCTTCCCATGTACTGACATGAACTACATAAATCGGACAATCGAGCGCCTTTCCAAAACTCAAAATCCTAAATATAGCTTCCGCTTCACAAATGTCAGGTCGGGATGGCCCGTAAAATTTGGGATCAATTTTGCCTTCAGCAAGGAAACTGTCTTCAAGAAAATCGCAAAGATCACCGTTCTCAGCATGAACACAAAATAGGCCACCATTGTCCTTCAAGGTACTCAAAATCCTTAATATTTCACTATCAGAGAGAAACATACCTCTCCTCTTATAAGCCATGAATCCCTTGAAAGACCTCACACCACGTTTACAGATTTTTGGGATGAGGGTATCTAGCTCTGCGAGATCGCTGTTAACTAGGCTACAGTGAAGTCCAAAATCTATTATCGAATCGGATGTCCCTTCGTCAATGAAATAATTGACTGCATCCCAAAGATTTCCTTCCACACCCCAAGCCTTGACAGCACCTATGTAGGGAATCAAAGTGGTGATACCACCATATACGGCAGATTTCGACAATGTGTCTAATCGGTCAGCATATACTGGGTGCAAATGCGCCTCAACGATTCCAGGTAGAACGAATTTTCCCGTCGCATCGATTACTCGGCTCGCCTCCTTATCGTTATTTGGTTTTTCAATACTATGAATGAGTCCATTTCTGATAAAGATATCAGCCAACCGTAATTCCGTACTGTTAACTAGTACGCCGCCTTTTATATGGATGTCGTCATTTTTTCTTGCCATTTTTCTCTCACGTCAAAAATTCATTCATTATGATGATCTAGGTACTATTCGATGTATAAATAAAGAACATCACATTTCATGATTTACCAGCGGTCGCATTAAGGATTAGTAGTAAGAAAAACGATTCCGAAAATAATCAGCCCCGCAATAACTGCGCCCAGTAAGAGACGAGATAAGTAAGGTTTATGCTGCTCTGTGGTTACTTGTGTGGGTGAAGGAGATTCAATGATAGTACCAGCCCGCTCATTTACAATTTTCGTCAAGTTATTAAAAAAATCGTCAGCCATCCTGCTCGCAACACTATCAACCACACGCGACCCCATCTGTCCAATCTTCCCTCTCAAACTAGCATCAACTGTATAACTTAAGACTGTAATATCATTACTTTCTGTCAACACAACTTTAACAGAGCCCTTGGCATAACCGGATGCTCCTCCTTTGCCTTCACCAGAAAGAATGTAAGAATTAGGTGGATCAATGTCAGACATTTCAATAGAGAAAGAAAAAGTCATTTTAATTGGCCCAACTTTCGTCGTAATTATCGCCTCAAAGTCCGACTCAGATTTTTTATCGAAACTTTCACAACCTTCTAGACAATCCTTCAAGACTGTCGGTTCATTCAACGCATCCCATACAGTTCTGCGATCTGCAGAAATTTGATATTCACCATGCATTTCCATAACGGATCTCCTAGGTTAATTTAAACCTCATGAGAATTCGATTTCCGTACGCAAAAAAAGCTGCTACTGATTCTCATATATTTCATATATATCCGAATATTAGCTATCACACTTATCAAGGAAGATGTCCTCAAGAACACGCCGAACCCAAATCGCAGTCATTGCACGTCGGTATTCCCTAGAAGCCTGAGCATCAGAGGGTGGATCTGCTTCCGATGCAGCCATTATTGCAGCTTCTTTAATCAATTCTTTTGTTACCACCTTGCCGCAAAGGAGATTTTCTGCCTCTACTGCACGCATTGGAATCGGCGCTACACTGCCAAGACCGATGCGGACATTAGTGCATATACCTGCTTTGCCGCGCAATATCGATATTGCTACAGTCACAGTTGCAAATGCCTCTTCTGAGGTGTTGGTGTACTTCATAAATCGGGTTTCTGTACCTACAGCTGGGGTAGGTATGCATAGATCTGTTAGTAACTCATTGTCATCGAGTTCAGTCGAAAATACACCGTGGAAGAAGTCCTTGAGTGGAATTCGACGTTCGCCAGCAGGGCCAGTAACATTTGCCTCTGCATCTAATGCCAGAAGTGCTGGAGCCGTATCAGAAGCGCCATCACCGTGGCTGATACTCCCACCTACTGTTCCCATATTACGGATTGCAGGTGAGCCAACGTGTCCACATGCTTCACAAAGGATGGGGGCAATATTACGAACCTGTGCCGAACTTGTAACCTTGCTATGAGTCACCGCCGCCCCGATACGTAGTTCCTGCTCACTAAAATCAATACGCCGAAGTACAGGAATTTCGGACAAACTTATTACTACACGCGGTTTAACAAGACGTTCACGTAGGAGAATCATGGCCGTAAGTCCTCCAGACATAACTAAAGCATCATCCCCATATTCCTGTCGCAGAGCAACGGCCTGTTCGATCGACTTTGGAGAACGATATTCGAAGTTCGGTAAACTCATGCTGTTATCTCAATCGACTTCGTTTGATTGCTTCCTTGATTTTCAGCAACTGTCATCACAGCTCGGACACTACCTGTATATCCGGTACATCGACAAATATTTCCAATCAAAGCTTTACGAACTTCCTCTTCTGTTGGTGTAGGATTTTCTTTTAGAAAAGCGACGGCCATCATTAACATTCCAGGGGTACAATACCCACACTGTACCGCTCCGTTATCGATGAACGCCTGCTGCAACGGATGTAAATTACCAGCATCCCTCAATCCTTCAATTGTTGTAACGTTTTTACCATTACAACGAACAGCCAATTCGAGGCAAGATCGGATGGGCACACCATCAACGAGAACTGTGCAGGCACCACAAATGCCTTGTCGACACCCATCTTTCGTGCCAATAAGTCCAAGATCTTCTTTTATCAGATCAATAAGTGTCTTATTAACGGGTACATCAAGTTCATGTGTCTCGCCATTGATCGTAATCGCTAATTTTTCCTGTGGGTTCATAATCTTTTCAAGTTCACAATATTCTAAATACGCTATGTATCTATCTGATTTAGTTTCAGTGCATGTAATATTTTTTCTGGCGTAATTGGCAAACTGGTAATGCGCACACCGATCGCATTAAAAACTGCATTGGCAACCGCGGCTGATGTTGGTGCAAGAGCTGGCTCCGACAAACCTTTTGCACCAAAAGGTCCCTCATCATGAAAAGAATCTACGAAACCTGTAACTATCTCAGGTATATCCATCGTTGTCGGTAACTTATACTCGACAAATGTAGGATTTGTGATGACGCCTTCTGTTACATGCATCTCCTCACAAAGTGTTGCACCGAGACCTTGAACTACTCCTCCTACAATCTGACCCTCTGCACCTTCTGGATTAATAATCGTACCCGCATCATGGGCAGCTACTATCCTTAATACTTTGATCCTACCCGTTTCCACATCAACCTCGACGTCAGCGATCTGTGTCGCATACATCCAGAATGCTGACATTCTAGGAGTTTGACCTGTTTCCTTATCAGGAGGTTTAGCACCAAATGGAGTGAATGTGCCATCACCCTGTACCGTTGCACCTCGAGGACCGAAGTGCCCGGCAATAATTTCTTTTGCAGTGATAAATTTATTTGAATTTTTTTGCCAAACTGCACCATCATTGTAGACCAAAGAATCAATTGGACAATCGAGTAAAGGTACAGCCATTTTGCATAACTTATTTGTGAGATCATCGGCAGCTCGAATTAGAGCGTTACCACTATGAAAAACGGACCGACTACCGCTAGTCGACTGATCGAATGGCGTATAATCGGTATCCGGAGCTCTTATCCGGACATGTTCCATCGGAATACCAAGTTGCTCGGCAGTAATCTGGCGTAGTGCTGCATAAATACCCTGCCCTAATTCAACGGTACTGCACAAGACATTAACGGTACCATCCGCGTGCATCTTAATGATTACTGAAGATGTGGATGGTGTATTAGTTAGTTTGTGCATAGTTGCTATGCCTTGCCCACGAACAATTCTAGGGCTATCAGATATCTTATGCTGCATTCCTTGATTGGACAGGTCGACAGCGAGATGCAACGTATCCTTGACCCCAACACTGGTACGAAGTACTTCTCCAGTGCATGTTTTATCTCCCAAGTCGTAAAGATTACGCATGCGAATATCTACTGAATCGATATTAAGTCTGGTAGCTATCATGTCCATCTGTGATTCATGCGCCCAAGTAAGCTGAGGCACCCCGAACCCTCTAAAAGCACCCCCCAAAGGATTATTCGTGTAGACGCAGTAAGAATCGACTGACACATGAGGTATTCGATAAGGGCCAGTTCCACTAAATGCACCATTACGTGCAACAAGCGGACCTGTGTCAGCATACCCGCCAGTATCAAAGATAGCCGTTATTTTACGTGCAGTAATGGTGCCATCCCGCTTAACACCGGTCTTAAACGTTAAATGCACAGGATGTTTGCAGACGCTAGCAATGAATTCTTCATCTCTTGTAAAGGCTAGTTTTACTGGTCTTCCATTTGTATGCATAGCCAGCGCTACAATTAATGGTTCAACGCGCAGATAATTTTTTCCCCCAAAACCACCACCCACACCTGTGCATATTATCCGTACCATGTTGTATGGGAGGCCAAGTGCATTGGCCATATCACGAACTGCATTATACGGAGACTGGCAGCTTGACCAGATTGTCACGCTCCCATCTTCATCAATTTTTGCGATACCGACGTGCGGTTCCATTGAGCAATGTTGGACATGTTGTGTCGTAAAAACATCCTCATAAATTTCATCTGACTCCAGGAACCCTTGCTCAATATCGCCATGCCGAATTTTGGTATGTCCTACAATATTCGAACCAGGACAACGGTTATATTCTCCTTCCATTTCATATTGATCCATGTCCTCATGTACCAATGTACTACCAGGTTGCATAGCTTCCAGTACATCGTAGACTCCCGGTAGTTCTTCGTATTCCACATCAATTAGATCAATTGCCTCGCGCGCAACCTCTTCGCTTATTGCCGCTACCGCGGCGATCGGTTCACCCGTGTAACGAACCTTATCGCAAGCTAGAAAAGGCTCATCGCGAATTGCAGAACCGAATCTATATGACGGCAAATCATCAGCAGTGATCACTGTGTTCACACCCGGAAATTGCTGAGCACGGCTTATGTCTATAGAGACAATACGTGCATGGGGATAAGGCGATCTCAGCGCCTTGGCATACAACATCCCTGGTAACGTAAAATCTGTTCCATAGATCCACTTACCCGTAACTTTGTTGATCAAATCATCGCGTTTACACGGTTTTCCAACATGCCTAAGCTTTTGAGGGTCTTGTGCAGTTGGTTTACTGGATTCTATATCCATACTTCAAAAACTCTGTTGATCCACATTAATTTAAATCCATTACAGCACCCGGTGATCGCTGCACGGCAATCTCTCGCTCAGTGGCAGTATGTGCCTGACCAACGGGCTCTGATAAAAGTTCAACCAAATCGGGGCGATTGTCGAGTAGTATTTCTAGGTTATCAACAACATTCTCTAATTTTTCGAATGGGATGCCAAAAATGACTTCTTCTGGTTTTATCTTGACAAATTGTCGAAACCCGAAACAACCCAACGTATAGCTAACCTTACCAGTCATCAGCGGTTTAACCATGACCATAGAGCAAGTCGACGGACCGGTAGTTCCTTCGGTCGCACCGCCAGCTTCATAATCAGCTGCTCGAGCGAGAAAAAGTCCTGCTTTAGCACTTAGAAAAACATTAACCACACCTCCACCCCAAGAATTGTCGAAAGGGAACGCATCAAGTGGGCCGAACACCATATATTTGACAGTGCCAGACGGAACTATTTGGTAGTGCGGTATATTGCGTCGAAATGCAACCGGTGTCTTTACAATGCTTCGTCCTTTATCTGGAAATTTCCCAGCTGGCCAGTCTCCTGAATATTGACCTTCGAAAGGCGGTGTAAAGCCAAGATAATGGCTACCGTTCTTGCAATCCCGATTGTTTTCGGTATCCGCATAGAAAGTTTTGTGTTCGAATCTAGCAACATCGAGAAACATGCACCCTTTGAGTGTGCGATCGATTCGCTGAACACCTTCTGGCTTTCTTGTCGTCCACAATACGCCAACAGGCGTCGTTTCTAGATGTAATGCTTTTACCAATCGATCAGATAAATCTTTGAATGGCGCTTTGGATTCATTAGTCATTGTCATTTCTCCTCAATAATCTGTAAAAATTCTGATAACGATACGTCATCTGAAATTAATGCGTTGTGATTCCACCTCATTGGATAGAGGGTCGTTCACGTTGTGTTAACGAAGCTCCAACTGCTTGCCATCCGAGTTCTTCAGATATGTCCATAGCAGTCACCTGAATTAGTTGCCTAAAATCTCGAATCGTCTTGGTTTTAAGCCTCGATTCCAAGCAAAGAACATTAACAGAAGCGATGGCCGTACCATGGTGGGTAAATATGGGTGCAGAAATCGAACCGGCACCAGGCAATCGTTCTCCTAATGTATAGGCAGATCCGATAGTTCTGATCTCTTCCAATTCTTCATTCAAAAACTGAAACTGCTTCTTGCTCATCTTAGCAACTTCAAGTGCACTAAATATTTCCGCCTCTTCCATAAAAGCTAGAATAGCCTTCCCACCAGCTCCAACATGAAGTGGTAGAGGCCGCCCAATTTCGGCAACATATCGAATTTCATGTGACGTATCCAACCGTTCGATTACCACACGATGGTTGCCCTCTCGGACGTTAAGGCTAACTGTCTCACCTGTTTTTTGGCGTAAGTTCTGCAGATATGGAAGCGCAATTATAGAAATTTCCGAACCACGCAATAATCCGTCGGTTAATTGAAGTAACCCATAACCCAGTGTGTACTTACGACTCGTGAGATCTACGCGTACCAATGTCGCTTTCAATAAGGACGTCAGTATTCGATGTACAGTACTCTTGCCTAGATTTACCTTATTAGCAATTTCAGTGACGCCCATCAGTTTGCCGCCCTCGGATAGCGACCTAAGAACTCGAGCTGCGCGCTCGATCGACTGAATATATTGCGGCACACTTCCTCCTAATAAATTTTCTAGTGTTCTGCTATGTGGAATATACGTTCTATAATTATAATCTAATTCGATTCCCGAGTCGATTACCTTTCCTCATCAAACACCGCCAGTAACTGATAATAGTCACTACATCTGGCATAAACTCAAATGCCAACGCTAACATCATTTTTTTAATTGCCTGGCTGTAATTATTGACTAATGATTTAACTTCCTTCTATGCTCGAGTCACAACACAAAAGTGTTATAGATACTGAAAGAAATCTAGTTCGTAAAACTAAGCTATATAACTATCGTTGGTTCAATAGCTATAACAAATAATGTATTGTCGAGATCGTATTTCGGAGTCAAATTTTGCGGTCTTATCTAATAAAATTACCTGATGATGCAAAATAATCTTTAAATCGGAGATCGATTATGTCAACTAAAAAACAACCGTCATTCGCAGCTGCGGCCGTCGTATGTTTTGGCACTCTTTTGATATTAGCAGGTGGAATTTTGATATTCGGGATAGGAGTTCATGTCTTACTGATATTGGCTCTAATGCTTACCGGTGCTGTTTCTTATTCATATGGCTATTCCTCAGCCGAAATGATTGATGGAATGAAGAGTAGTCTGAGCAGAGCGACGCCTGCCATGATTATATTTATTTTGATTGGCACTATTATCGGTTCTTGGATTCACGCCGGGACTGTTCCAGCACTTATTTACTATGGATTGGAATTCATAAATGCTCAATATTTTCTACCAATGGGTCTGATAATTTGTAGCATGACATCCCTTGCTACTGGAACATCCTGGGGGACTATAGGCACTGTGGGTATAGCGCTGATGGGTATAGGGATGGGCTTGGGAATATCGCCACCATTAATCGCAGGCATGATAATTTCCGGCGCTTATTTTGGTGACAAGTTGTCACCAATTTCTGATACTACCAATCTCTCAGCAGCGTCTGCCGACGCTAATTTATATGATCATATAGTAGCTATGCTGTATACAACGGTTCCTGCATATGTAATTTGTCTAATTATCTATACTGCCCTGGGCTATGGGTTCACGGCAGAGGCAAACATAAACTTGGCACAAGTTACGCAAATTCAAAGTATCTTAGATGAAAAGTTTAATCTCAATTTAATCGTATTATTACCAATGCTGGCCCTTCTCGTAATGATGCTCATAAAAATAAACGCAATACCCGCGATGCTACTTACAACGTTTCTTGCCACGTTAATATCTTTAATATTTCAAAACTCAAGCTTGACCGAAGCCCTAACTGCCATTAACGACGGTTATACCCAGGAATCAGGTATAAAGATGGTTGATGATATTTTGCTTAGAGGTGGAGTCCAAAGCATGATGTGGACCTTTTCCATGGTATATCTAGCATTATGTCTAGGTGGAGTTCTTGAAAAGGCTGGGTATCTGACTGTATTGGTTGAAAAAATTGTTACAAGAATCAGATCAGCTGCAAATCTCGTAACTCTGGTTATAAGTACGACATTTTTATCGAATGTAGCAACATCATCAAACTATATGTCTATTATTTTGAATGGCAGTATATATCGCAAAGTTTTCGAAGAAGCCGGCCTTAAGCGAAGAATGCTTAGCCGTCTTTTGGAAGAAGGTGGTACACAGACAGCCGCACTTATTCCATGGAATGCTGCTGCTGCTTTTGCGGCTGGCACATTAGGCGTTTCCACTCTTTCGTACTTACCGTATACATTCTTGAATTATCTTAATCCACTACTTTCAATACTGCTCGCATACTTGGGAATATTTATATTTAGGGTAGCGCCAAAAAAGAGTCATCAATAAAATTGATTTTTTCGGATTATCGTCGTAATTAAGTCATTCAGAAAAACATTCATCAAAATGTGCCTGAATAATATCAGGCATCAATCCTTGAGTTATGAAAACTAGTTGCGAACTGCGTTCTGCATTTGGCCATTTATCTAACCACAGTATGGGGAAGAACACATGTTGTACTCCATGAACAATCGCTGGTTGTTCTGGTCTACCTTCAACATTAAGAATCCCTTTCATCCGCAACAGATTCTCACCAAATTCTAATCCCAAAGCCTGAATAAATTCATTAAATTTATCCCTATCGACTGGTTTTTTCAGTTCAATTGAAAAAGTATTAATGCCAGACTGATCTTTTGCATGTCTGTGTACATGCGTTTGATCATTGCATTCAGTTTCATTTGAGGATTCCTCCACTGAATTTAACCATCCAGTAAAATCAGCGAAAACTGCTTCGTTCTTATCAGCCTCCTGATGAAATAGCACATTTGGATCGATTGCACCATTTACCACTTCATGGACAATAGCCCTGGAGTTAATGTGTTCGACACTGATTTTGAATTCTAGATAACTGTCCCAATCGGATAGAGATTCGACAAGGTCTTTTTTTGAAAATATCAATTGATCAGCGATGGCGATTTGCTTTACCGCCTCCGGAAAGCGATTGATCGATGATGAGCCTGTAATAGCATCAACTAAAGTTACAACAGCACTGAGACTATAGCGATTTAGTAAATACTCATCGGTCATGAGCGTGTGCATAATCGGCGCAGGATCAGCTAGCCCTGTTGTTTCGACAATAACTCGCTCGACTGGTGAAATTCGTCCAGTATCAAGCCACATTGCGAGCGACCCCAGTTTATCCTGAAGATCTCCACGAATAGTGCAGCATATACAACCATTATTTATTTCAATAATTTCTTCTGTACTAGTCTCTACGAGAAGGTGATCGATACCAATTTCACCAAACTCATTGATTATGATTGCCGACGATTTCATATTGGGCTGCTTTACTAAATAGTTAAGTAAAGTAGTTTTCCCACTACCCAAGAACCCGGTGATGATTACCACCGGAATTTTGGACACGTTGTTACTAATCATGTGCTGCTACTGCTCATCTTTATAAACCACACCACCTTTCATAACAAAAGGTATGTTCGTCAGTACCTGAATTTTTTGAAGCGGGCTTGTTTTAGTCGCAATTAGATCTGCGTATTTGCCTGATTCTAGCGTACCGAGCACATTTTCTTTACGCAGCAATTTCGCACCATTGATCGTAGCCGTCACAATCGCATCCATTTCCGATAAACCAGCCAACTCCACATATACAAGGAGTTCTCGAGCATTAGCGCCATGAGGTATTAGATTACCAAAATCAGTGCCAGCCGCAATCACCACGCCGGCCTTGTGAGCCATTGCAACTCCTTTTGGCTGGAGATCCATAAATTGCTGCTTGCGGATTTTTTGTTCTGGTGATAACCCGGCGAGATATTCTTCATTCCAACCTGTTATATACGCCAAGGTTGGGATCATGATCGCTCCAGTCTGCTTATATAATCGTATAGATTCTTGGTTCGGAAACGTACCATGCTCGATCGAATCGACACCATTTCGTAGTGCAGCGTTGATGCTTGCTGTCCCATGAGCGTGTGCAGTAACCGGGCGTAACATGCTATGGGCAGCATCCACTACTGCTTTTATCTCATCATCAAGCATTTCGGGCGGATCATCCGGTCCACCATTATCTTCACTACCGCCACCGGAAACGCTAATTTTTATAAGATCTGCCCCTACACGGATCTGTTCTCGTACCACTTTACGGCAAGAATAAGGTCCATCACAGAGAGTTTGTTGGGGAGAGGCATTAAATAGCGCTAATGAATCCACTAAACGATCGCCATGTCCGGCCGTAACCGAGATAGCCCTACCAGCAACGAAAATCCTTGGACCAGAAATGCGACCCAGATTGATTCCGTCGCGAACACTGAATACTGCGGGACCTCTTGATGCCACATCACGCACAGTTGTAAAACCAGCCATCAAAGTCTTATGTGCGTTGCTTACAGTAGCTACTGTCATATCCGCATCATCATTATTTTTAGCGGAACGAGTTCTTCTATCATGAGCAAGATGGACATGCATATCCATCAAGCCAGGTAAAACAAAGTTATTCTTAAGAGATATAACTTCAGCATCAACAGCGGCAGTGTTCTCCACTGCAATATAGCCATCCAAAACTGATGCAATTACGCCGTTCTTGATAACTATCGTCTTTTCTTTCTCTGGTTTCTTCCCCGGCACCGAGAGCAGTGTCCCAGCATGGACGACCACCCAGGTATCAGCGTCGTCATTTTGTGCATTCGACAAAGATGGTATCGCAACCGCCAATACAAGACTGAACCAAATTAAGGCCGTAAATAATCCAAGTCGTAACGTCTGCTTTGATCGTTTCTCCGCAAACAATACCGAGACAAAACCTATGATTGATCGACGGTGACGTACAATGTTTAGTGTGGCATCTTGCAAATCTTCATATTTCATAGTATGTACTCCATGGAAATTAACATTTTATAGGTCCTATCAAATAGATTTTGATGTATCAAATTTTGTTCTATTCTTATCGGGGCCCTATAGCCCCTCAAAAAACACAGAAACTGATCTAAAGCATAAAAACTGACTTAGATCAATGTCAGAATCAAAGTTATTTATTATCATTGAATAAATAAGGAGAAATCCATGAAAAATAATAATTTTTTTTATTTAGGCATTTTGGCAATTATATTAACTGGTTGCGGAGGTGAAAACTCTACTGAGGGTTTAGACTGTCAGAGTCTGGATACTTCAAATACTATAGAACAACTTAACTTAAGTACTATGCAAGGTGGAGATCTTGATCCCAAAGTCTGGGAATGCACTATCAAAAAATTGACTGATAAGGAATCTCAACAACAATGGTATTCCATTTTACTTCAAAGACTTAACTTAACGACTATGCAAGGTGGAGATCTTGATCCTAAAGTCTGGGAGCGCATTATCAAAAAATTGACTGATAAGGAATCTCAACAACAATGGTATTCCATTTTACTTCAAAGACTTAACTTAACGACTATGCAAGGTGGAGATCTTGATCCTAAAGTCTGGGAGCGCATTATCAAAAAATTGACTGATAAGGAATCTCAACAACAATGGCGAGGAATCTTAAAGAATCAAAAATTATTGAATACACTCTCAAATTAGAGTGAATAAAAAATTATCAATGACCAGTCTTGATATGCTCAAGATCACTGGTCTACGACAAATCTCGATAATATGCGGTGCGCCTAATGACTAAAAATGTTAACTGAGAATTTTCAACAATTAATACTACGCTTGTAGTGGAAATAAGTGATCCAGAATTTGTTGGATCCACAAATTGTCACTGCTAACCCGCCTATTTGACTTGTTAATGTAATTCATAGCGTCTTCAAAAGAAATTTACATTTGGATGCCGCACATTACCAATAAAAGGAGTGCGTAAATGTATCTAATTACGTTTATTTAATTTATAAATCATTGTGTTTTATGGGTCTCGATAAAATCCAATAGTTCACCTCTCAAAGCATCGAAGTGTTGTGCCCTTTCTGCGTCAATTGACTCCACGCCAATAGCAGTCCATTTCACTCCCATCGCTTTCAGTTTCGATTTTAGGTAACGTTTATTTTCAATTAACGATATGACGTCGTCGATTTTGGACTCTAACTCCTGTGTTTGATTTTTTACTAACTCGTGCCGTGATCCCTTCATATTTTCAAGTTTTTCTGCCATGCCAGTAATTGAATCTAATGCGCCGGTCATGGTTGGTAGTGATTTCGTCATGGATTCAATGGTTTTTGTTTGTGCATCAAGGAGTGATTGCAGGTCTTTAACCTGCATTGGTGGTTCTTCGTCATTTTTGTCAACACTTTGAGCGAAAGTGTTTAGTGGTAGGAGTAACAAAAGCGTTATGAGTTTAAGAGAAAGAAACTTCATATTTTTTTAACACCAAACACTAAAAACAAAAGTGTGGCGGCAGTAATCCAATCAAGAATAAAACTACCCCCAAGGGCACCTGTACCACCGACTTGAAATTTTCCATAACCTAAGAAGGCAACGTAAAGTACTAACATAATAAGTATTATGTTGACTGGTAATTTGAGAAGAATGCCGGCAACCTTTTCCACTAGTGGTGCCTTCATTCCAATCGCCCGATTGGCCAGATGGAGCACGCCTATCGTTGCACACACAAGTATGCCAATCGAGTGTAATATGGTTCCACCTTCAGTTGCATTAGTCCACATTGCTGTAAATAAAGGTACACCGGTAATCCCAGATATAAGGGAACCAGCAGAATATATGCCAGTGAGCAAAAGTCCGATGTTAACTGCTAAAACACCATACAAAACCACACTATTTGCTGTTTTCTTAACATTAATCACTTGATCTTCTGTTTTGTTTATCATTGAGGAATGCTCAGATTTTAAAATTGGTATTTCAATATTGACGAGGGATGCATTGGGAACGTTACCACATATTTTTTTCTAACCTAATAATATTAGATAACCTAAAAATTTTAAAGATGAATAAATGTTTAATTTATTGAGTGCTTTGCACTCAACCACAATACAACAATGAATGATACTCTCAGTCGACTCGCAGTAGACGCTTCCAAATGAAACAATTAAGCATTATTGGGTAGAATCATTATTAGTATTTTTAAATCTAAATGTTTCCCGCGTTATCAGCCCCTCTGGACGCAGTAGTACTATCACGACAACAATAAATCCGTACAGAACTAGTCGATACTCATTCGCAAAACGCATAGCCTCAGGAATCGCCGTAAGCACAACCGCCATAAGAATTGGCCCCCAAAGGGTCTGGATACCACCAACAACCAAGAAGATTACATACGTCAATGAAACGAAAAAACCGAGTTCGGTAGGATTAATAACGAGAAAATAATGCGCCTGGATTGCACCGCCCATCGCTATAATGGCTGCGCCCAATGCAAAGGTTAACGTACGAATTTTCAGGATTGAGATCCCAATTGCTGCTGTAGCTACGGGATCATCACGTACACAACGTGCCGCATAACCTGTCGGTGACCTGTCAATCTGCCATGCCACATAAACAGCTAAGGCCGCACCAACTGATGCAATTAACAAGTTTGTTTCGAGGGGTATCCCCGTAAAACTATTCGCTCCGCCAATATAGTCCAAATTGAAGGCGAAAATAACAACCACCTCGCCAAAAGCGAGGGTTGCTAATTTTAAAATAAACACAGACATCCTTGCAGTAATAACTGCTAATAGCGTACCAATTACTGCACCACAAAATGCTCCAACAATAACCGATGGTATGAAGGACCATCCAAGATTGGTTGTAAGAACTGCCGATGCATATCCACCGATGCCTGCTAATGCTGCCGTACAAAGTTGTAGAATTCCTGATAACGCATTGATGTAAAGGCCTGCAACAAAAATAACGTTAATCAGACAAATGATGAATATAGGCTCCCAGAATGCAATATTGATCATGGCCTGCCACCTGTCAGGGAATATGAGCCAAATAGACCTTCCGGTCGCAAAAACAACACTAGAATTAGTAGAAAAAAAGCAACCATGTCACGATAAGCAGATGAAATATATCCAACGACCATAGCTTCAAGAATACCGAGCACCAACGCGACAACGATCACTCCTTCGAAATGGCGATTGCCCGCTACCAGCATACAGATAAATGATTTAACTCCATAAAATAGGCCTATGAACACATATGCACTTGAGTACAGCATCCCAATCGACACAGCTGCTATCCCAGCCATTGCCGAAGCTAGCATTACGGTAACTTGTGATACTCGATTTACGTTTACACCAAACGTAGCAGCAATATCGGGTCGTTCTGCAATAGCTCGTGTAGCTCGTCCATAGCGTGTGCCATGCACATAATAGCTCACGGCAACAAGCAAGAGAGCAGATATAATCAGGTTCACGACCTGCTTGTTAGAAAGTAGAATAAATCCTTGTGCAACAAATGAATGCTGGATCGCTTGGGGAAATTCGATCGGGTCGGAACTTATGAGTGCAGCCATTCCATTCGACAACACGAACGCTATGCCCAATGTAGCGATGAGTCCCATTGTCATCTCATGATGGCGTAGAGGACGTAACACTAATCTTTCTACAATACTACCAATGAGCATTGCTGTTATCGCTCCGGCTACTAACATCACAAAGAAATTATTCGCAATGTACTTGCCTGCAAACAGGCCTCCAAACATTCCTACCATAAATATTTCCGGATGCGAAAAATTAACGATCCGCAACACAGTGAATACAAGAGAAAAGCCGATTGCTACGACTGCGTATGTGCTACCTATCACTAGGCCGTTGATTAACTGTTGGACAAAAAGATCCAATTTAATATGCCCCGTTATGTCATTCCAACTGCGTTCTAACTAAATTAAAAGGAGTAAGACATTTATGCGCTATCACCTAAAAACACTTTTCTTACGATATTCCTAGATGCAATCTCTTGGGGCAGGCCGCGGTCGACGATACGGCCCATTTCGAGAAAATATACCCTATCCGCAATCTGTAATGCTTTGTGGGCATTCTGCTCTGCCATAAGGACACTAATACCTCGCTGCTTGATGTTTTGTACAATCCGGAATACACGGTTAACCATCATTGGTGCCAAGCCTAATGACGGCTCATCCATCAATATTAATTTTGGTTTTGACATTAAACAGCGAGCAATCGCAAGTATCTGCTGCTCACCACCGCTAAGTAAACTCGCAAGTTGATTCTCTTTCTCCTGTAGGATCGGGAAGAGTTTAAAGTTTTCTTGTACACGCCGATTTATTTCTTTCCTATCTGAAACAATAAACGCGCCCATTCGAAGATTTTCAAGTACAGAAAGCGTACCCCAGATTTCACGACCTTCTGGTACCCAGCTGATGCCAAGGCGGTGAATCATAAATGATTTCAGTTTATGAAGTTCATGCTCTTTGTTAAATACGATCGAACCATCAGATAACTTTAAGAGGCCCATAATTGACTTTATTATTGTGGTTTTGCCTGCACCATTTGCACCAAGAATAACCTGAATTTCTCCCTCCCCCATCTCAAAGTCAACATCTACAACAGCAGGCACCAATTTATAGGAAACTCGCAATTTTTTGACACTTAACACGGCTTCAATCCACTGTGCCTAAATATGCTTGGATCACTCTTGGATCTTTAATTATTTGTTCAGGTGAACCTTCGGCAATCTTGTGGCCAAAGTCGATGACAACAATCATATCCGAGACAGACATCACTACCTTCATGTTATGTTCAATCAATAACAATGTAAGTCCTTTCGCTGTAAGTTTATGCATTAAATGGATAATTTCCTGAGCTTCACTAGCGCTCATACCGGCGGTTGGCTCATCTAGAATTAGCAGTTTCGGACTTGTAGCAAGACTACGTGCAATCTCGACTCGTCTTTGATCGCCGTAAGATAATTCAGCAGGTAAACGCCACCTCAACTCGAAACCTCCGACCCAATTCAACAGCTCTTCCGCCTTATCACGAATTTGGTTTCTTTTCCCACGGTCACTGTTAATAATGGCATCCAAAATACTGGGTTGTGTTCGGCAATATGTTCCAATCATGACATTTTCTAGTACATTAAGGCTTGGAAACAAACGAACGTTCTGAAAAGTTCTCCCGAGGCCGAGTAATGCCTTTTTATGAGTAGGCAAAGTGGTGATATCTTGATCATCGAAAATTATTCGACCACCGTCACACGAATATATACCGGCGATTACATTAAATAGTGTTGTTTTACCTGCACCGTTTGGACCTACCAGAGAAACAATATTTCCCATGCGAACATCAAAACTTACGGAATCGAGAGCAACAACACCTCCAAATACTTTTGTCACTTGGTGGATTTTCAGCATGGGTTCAATTGGATACAGGAGGAATCTCGATCATCTGCAATGAAAACTCTAGCACGTCTGTAATGAAATGCGCTGCACCATTTGCGCGGACTGAATAAATCTCATAATCGTGTATTCATCGCAATCATTCTCGGCCTTGGTCGGACTTTCTCAAATAGAACCGCAAGTCGCTCCGTCATAGCACTACCGAGCTGATTTACATCAGATATTGTTTCGGCAGATTTATAAAAACGCGTAACATCGTGGCCGATACCAATAGCGTTCAGTTCTACCGGAGAACATGTTTCAATACGATCTATTACTTGTTGCAGATGGTTTTCCAAATAATTAACTGAATTAGCAGTGAGTGTACTGTCATCTACCGGTGCGCCATCAGAAATCACCATTAAGATGCGTCTTTCTTCTGTTCGCTTCATTAAGCGGTTATGAGCCCATAGTAGTGCTTCGCCATCAATATTTTCTTTCAGCAATCCATCCTGCATCATGAGTCCTAAATTGCGCCGTGCTTTTCGCCAAGGCGTATCGGCTGACTTGTAAATTATATGAAGTAGATCATTCAGTCGGCCAGGAGATCTTGGTTTATCTGCCTCAAGCCAGGCCTCAAAGTTTTGACCACCATCCCATGCGTTCGTGGTAAAGCCCAGTATCTCTACTTTAACACCGCATCGTTCCAGTGTGCGTGTGAGAATGTCCGCCACAATCGCGGTAATCAATATAGGTCGTCCACGCATAGAACCTGAATTATCGAGTAAGAGTGTCACAACTGTATCTTTAAACTCGATGTCTGATTGCATTTTGAAGGAGCATGGGTATTGCGGATTAGTAATAACGCGAGACAAACGTTCCGTATCCAAAATTCCTTCTTCTAGGTCAAACTGCCAGTAGGTACGTTGGTATGCCAAAAGTCGTCTTTGCAAACGGTTTGCTAGTTTGGAAATAGCGCTGGACATATCAATCATCTGTTGGTCCAAGTATCCACGAAGACTTTCGAGCTCTTTAATATCGCAGAGTTCTTCCGCTTTTGAGGTCACATCGTAAGTCTCCGTAAAGATTTCATAAATAGGCCTTTCTAACACTGGAGGCAGTGCATGATTTGGTCTCCAAGGAACAGTACCTTCATGGTTACCTTCCCCGGGTTTTGCGTCATCGTTTTCGAGCTCATTAATCACAATATCGTTGTCCGAATCATTGTCATTGTCTTTATCAACGTCATCATCATTTCCGATTATTACAACGTTATCTATAATGCTTGCGTCTACGTCAGGGAGTTCGAAATCTTGGTCCTCCGTTACTATATTTTCATCTATATTCTGATCATCATAGCCAGAATTCAGGTCATCACCGACTAGTTCCGCTATTATGCGTAGACTAATAAGGGAAAGGTCTTGCTGGTTTTCTATAGTATCAATCAGCGAATCGATCAAATGGCCAACTCTCTGCTCAAGAGCAAGCGACTTGCGTTGAACTTCAACAGCGAGTCTAGCTGCATCTGGTGGTGAATCGCCTGTCAGGCGTTCACGAACAATCAGACCTAAAACTGCAGCCATGATGCTTGTACTATTATCACACCGCTTTGAAAGACCAGATTTGAGTACTCTTTTTTGAGTAAGAGCTGCCAAGTTTGCTCGTACACCAGGCATGTTTCTCGCACCCAATGCTTCGATACGTGCCTCTTCAATTGCATCGAATATATCACGTGCAAGTGCGCCACCAGGCATTAGTTTGCAGTGGATATCAGGATCATGATAACGATGTTTGAGCGCAAGTGAGTCGGCAGTTCCCCGGACCTCCGCTATATCAATCGAATGAACCTTTTGAGGTAAGCGTGAAACACGCTCCTGCAAACTACTTACGTTTGGTTCCCCAGTTGTGATCGACATTTCCACAGCATTGTCATATGCAATGGCGCGCATAGTCGTAGCTACCGCATGCTCAAATATATCCCTGGAGTTACTGCGATAGCTCAAAATGTCTTGCCTCAATTTAATTTACGGCGTTACTGCCCCATGATCAGATTGCTTGCTGACTCTTTCAAATCAATATTGAAGCATCGTTGAAAATACTCAGCCACGATCACGCGTTCCGTTTCATCGCATCGATTAAGAAAGCTCAGCTGGAATGCAAGACCAGTATCGCCAAATATACGTGCATTTTGTGCCCATACAAGTACCGTACGCGGACTCATTACTGTAGAAATGTCTCCGGTTATAAACCCCGACCGTGTTAGATCTGCCACTCGCACCATATTAGAAATAATTTCACGACCTTCTTCGGTATCATAATAAGGCTCTTTTGAGGCGATAATCTTGACTTCCGTTTTGTGCTTCAAATAGTTCAACGTCGTTACAATATTCCAGCGATCCATCTGTCCCTGATTAATTTGTTGAGTTCCATGGTAAAGTCCAGTGGAATCACCTAGGCCAACTGTATTTGTGGTTGAGAAAAGACGAAATCCTGAATGGCGAGAAATTACGCGTTTTTGATCAAGCAGCGTCAACTTGCCTTCAGCTTCCATTACTCGCTGAATGACAAACATTAGATCTGGCCGACCGGCATCATATTCATCAAAGACCAGTGCCGTCGGATTCTGAATCGCCCAAGGTAAAATACCTTCACAAAACTCTGTTACCTGCTTTCCATCACGAATCACGATGGCATCTTTACCAATAAGGTCAAGACGACTGATATGACCATCAAGATTTATTCGGATGGTGGGCCAGTTAAGCCGTGCCGCAACTTGTTCTATATGAGTTGATTTTCCTGTGCCATGATAGCCTTGGATCATCACACTCCGATTGTGTTTAAAACCTGCCAATATCGCAATTGTTGTAACCCGATCAAAAACATAAGCCTGATCGATATCAGGCACAAATTGAGTGCGCTCGGCAAAGGCAGGTACTTCCATATCAACGTCAATACCAAAAATACTTCTTACACAGACCTTTCGGTTTGGTATTGGCAACACTGGTATGGATTTGGCTTCGATTAAACTCACGAATACCTCTTGTTATCTAAAATAATATAAATTTCAATGAAATGAACAATTTATGTAAATATCATAATATCAATTGTACCTAATCAATGCTAGGCAGTCAGTATATTAGATCTCCCTCGAAGTGGTTTTAGCTACGAAAACTCAGTTAGCTATGATAATAGGTGCAAATTTCATTCATTATTCAAACTTACTATCTCTACATTGTATTGAGCTTCATATTCGAACTCATCGTTGTTGCATCGGCTTTTACAAATAAAATGTGTATTATCCCACTCCCATCTATGAAATCTTCAAAATATTTTGGTCAAATGATTGGGCCATTCATCAAAAATATAACAAGCAATTGATCATAAAGAGTACTTCCCAAATGACTACAAAGAAAGTTCAGATGATAATAAGAATAATTCCTATTGTAATCCTGTTATTGCCTTTTTCTCTCCAAGCACAGATCTCACCAGAGGCATTTTTCGGCCACCAGGTTGGCGCAGACCGTAAGCTTATAGATTACCACCAGATTCGAGCATATTTTAAAGAGCTCGATGAGGCATCGGATAAATTCTCGGTATTAACCATTGGGCAGACTACATTAAATGAACCGATGATCATGGCGGTTATAACGTCTGAAGCTAACATGGAAAATCTCGACCACTATCGTCAGATCACCAAAAGATTAAGTGACCCACGAGGACTCTCGCCTGAGGAGGCTAAGCGACTTAGCCAAAACGGAAAAACTATCCTCCTCATCCAAACCGGCCTGCATGCTACGGAGATAGCTCACTCGCAACATAGTGTTGAATTTGCATACAAATTAGCCACCGGAGATACCCCTTTTGATGCTGACAAGGTGTTAGATGATGTCATCGTGTTGTTGATTCCAGTGGCTAACCCAGACGGACAACTCATGGTCACTGACTGGTACAGAAAAAATCTAGGTACAAAATATGAAGGTGGCCCACTACCGCGGCTATATCACCATTATGCTGGCCATGATAATAACCGTGATGGGATCGCTAACAATCTAGTAGAAACAAAAGCTATCAGCAAAGTCCTATGGCATGACTGGTTTCCCCAGATTTATAATGACCATCACCAATCAGGTCCAGGTTCGCGCATCTTTATCCCACCGTTCATCGATCCAGCCGACCCTAATATTCATCCGCTGATTTTTAGTGGCATAGATCTTATCGGATCCAATATGGTCTATGACCTGCAGAAAGATGGACTGAAAGGCATTCTCCACGGATCTACTTATGCCTCGGCATGGTGGAAGGGTACTCTCACTACCAATGCCATGGTCCATAATACGACAGCTACATTTACCGAAACGGCTTCATCTAAGATAGCAACTCCAATCTACGTCGACCCAAATGAAATACCGGAATTCCTATCACACAAGAGCTTAAATTTCCCAGACCCCTGGCCTGGTGGCTGGTGGCATTTAAGAGATGCCGTAGAATATATTTTAAGAGCTTCTATGAGCCTGGTAGAGACCGCGGCCCAGCATAAAGAAGACTTACTATATAATTATTACAAGATGGGTAAAGACGCCGTGGATACGCGTCGTCCAGGCGACCCCTTCGCATTTGTAATTCCATCGCAGCAAACCGATTACCCCACAACACTACGCACACTCGAAATGTTGCGATTTGGTGGAGCTGAAATTCATCAAGCTAAGGAAGCCTTTGTTGCAGATCGCACAACCTTCCCTGCACAGTCTTTTGTGATCTTTACGGCACAACCCTACCGACCCTATGTACTCAACATACTCGGTGAGCGTGACTACCCCGCTGGAGTCCCCCGAAGACTCGAAGATAACGCCTCTCATGCACTGCCAATGCAAATGGGAGTAGCATTCAGTCAGATCGAAGAACCGTTTGAGGCATCGCTAGAAAAGTTAACAAGTATCCCCTATCCAAATATAACAACACCATCGTCAACATATATTGTCCTTGATGCCCAGGTAAATGCTTCATATGCAGTGGCTATTGCACTACTCGATGGAGATGCTGATGTCTATCGTTCAACCGAAAACATCGAAAAGGATACCGTCAAGGTACCTGCGGGCAGTTTTATCATCAGAAACACACCACAGATTCAAAACGATCTCTCGGATCTCTTGGGAAAATGGCATGTAACCGCTCACGGTTTGGATGACATAGACGACATTGCAAAGATAGAACTACGGATGCCTCGCATCGGACTTTATCAATCGTTTACACGGAATGGCAACATGGATGAAGGCTGGACACGATTTGTATTTGATGATTTTGGTGTCCCTTACACCACGTTACACAACGCGGATATGCGGGGCAATCTAGGCAAGAAATTTGATGTTATCGTATTTGCTAATGAAGACCCTGCAATTATCAAAACAGGCCTACCGAGTCCGGACTACTATGGTAGGCGTTTCGGTGCGTTCCCCCCAAAGTATTCAGGTGGTGTGGGTGATAAGGGAATTGAGGCTTTAGCAAACTTCGTCGGACAAGGAGGGATATTAGTGGCGCTCGATAACGCTGGCCCCCTATTCACCAAGGAATTTGACCTACCGGTTAAAAATGTCTTGGATGGACTGTCGGAGAGTGAATTTTTTGTGCCAACCTCACTGTTAAAGATTAAGGTGGACAATCAATCAAAGATTGGCTACGGCATGCCAGCCGAAGCGGCAGCAATGTTTTTTCGCAGTGTTGCGTATAGCACCCGACTACCATCTTCCGGCGATTGGGACAGACGAGTAGTGGCCAGTTATCCAGAAAATAATATATTGTTGCGGGGTTGGGCCTTGGGTGAAGATCAGCTTACACGTCGAGCAGCAGTGGTTGATACAGGTTATAAGAAAGGACGTGTAATACTAATAGGCTTTCGCCCCCAACATCGCGGTCAAACTCACGGAACATACAAATTCCTATTCAACTCAGTGCTGTATCCTGAAGCGAACTTTTGAGGATAGTCTAAAATGTTCACCAGCAATCCATTCGCCGACCTAACGGTGTTTCTACCCCCTCTTGCCATGCAGATCTACATTGTTCTGATGATATTCGCAGTTATCATTGGTACGCTATTCGATATGCTACATAAAAGTAGCGCCAAATTTTTCGCGTGGCAATTGAAGAAATCAAAAGCTGCTGCAACAAGAAAACTTAGCGGTGCAGATACAGCATCCATAGCAATCAAAACCATTGCAATAGAGGTTGCAACATCCGGGGAATTCTGTAACCAGAAAAGAAGGATTTCCCATATGCTAATGTTCTATGGTTTTCTATTTTATTTGATCACGACCATCGTGATGATATTTGGCTATCCAACACAAGCCATTCCTACGCCAGTGTTTCTACCTATCCTGTGGAATATCGGAGTACTTATGATTCTCATCGGTGGTTACTGGTTTTTCTTCTTTCTTAGAGTAAATGTAGCTCACGATGGGCAACCACTCTTTCGTTTGGTGCTGGCGGATCTATTCATCGTTAGCTTACTGAGTAGCGTCACCTTCGCCTTCATATGGGAAATTGTGCAGGCAGTGGGCAACCTTATGGCAACCAAAGTAACCTTTGGTATCTACATTTTCTGCACCACACTGCTATTTGGTTCCGTCCGCTGGTCCAAGTTAGCCCATATGTTCTACAAACCTGTCGTAGCCTTCCAACGAAGACTAGAGGAAGCAACTGGTTCATCCTCTCTACCAACACCATCAACTCACAACAAAAGGAACTAATCGATATGCCTACCTTTGTTTACATGTCGCAATGTGATGGCTGCGGAGAATGCGTAGATATTTGTCCTTCCGACATCATGCACATAGATCCAACACACAGACGAGCTTACAATATCGAACCAAATTTCTGTTGGGAGTGCTACTCCTGTGTAAAAGCGTGTCCGCAAAACGCAATCGATGTACGAGGTTATGCTGACTTTGCCCCCTTAGGCCATAGTGTTAGGGTACTCCGGGAAGAGGCGAAGAACACTATATCCTGGAAAATCAAGTTCCGTGATGGCCGCGAAAAGAATTTTGAATCCCCTATCCGGACCACACCATGGGGATCGATCAAGTCACCATCTGATTACGAGGTGCCCAACCAGAATGCCTTCAAAACTCAAGAACTCGCGCATGAACCAGAATCACTCAATATTAAAGAATTGCCCAAATTGACTCCGAATAAACCCAAACAAGGGATTGTCTAATGGGCCTGTTCACACGTAGAAAAACGGTTGTTGTGGATTCTGACATCCTGGTCATCGGTGGCGGCATGGCTGGTTGCGGTGCTACATATGAATCCAGATATTGGGGACGAGACCTCAAAATTGTGTGCGTCGAGAAGGCTCATATCGATCGCAGTGGTGCTGTCGCTCAGGGTCTGTATGCCATCAATACCTATATGGGCATGCAGTGGGGCGAAAACCAACCAGAGGATCATGTTCGCTACGCTCGGAACGACCTCATGGGTCTCGTGCGTGAGGATCTCGGCTACGATATCGCCCGACATGTCGATTCGACTGTTCATAAGTTCGAGGAATGGGGTCTTCCGATCATGATAGACCCGGAAACCGGGCAGTATCAGCGTGAAGGTAAATGGCAGATTATGATTCATGGTGAAAGCTACAAGCCGATCGTTGCCGAAGCTGCGCGTAAAGCTGCTACTAAAGTCTACAATCGAATCATGGTGACTCACCTGTTGATGGACAAGACTAAAGCTAATCGAGTTGCCGGGGCCGTTGGTTTCAACGTCCGTACAGGAGACTTCTATGTCTTCCGCGCAAAGGCCGTTATCGTGGCCGCTGGTGGCGCATCACACATCTACAAACCCCGTGCGGTCGGTGAGGGCATGGGAAGAACATGGTATGCCCCATGGAGCAGCGCCTCTGCCTATGCTTTGCCAATCCTTGCCGGCGCTAAAATGATGCAGATGGAGAACCGAATTGTCCTTACTCGATTCAAAGACGGCTATGGTCCGGTCGGTGCCTACTTTCTGCATCTAAAGACATACACCGAAAACGCATATGGGGATGAATACGAATCCAAGTGGTACAACCACACCAAAGAATTAGTAGGAGATTATATTGATAAGCTCCCAGTGCCTACCTGTCTACGAAACCATGCTATTTTGGAAGAAATCAAGGCAGGTAGAGGCCCGATCCGCATGGTAACGAAGGAAGCCTTCCAGGATCCACACAAGGAAACTGTCGGCTGGGAGAACTTCCTTGGCATGACGATCGGACAAGCAGTCGTCTGGGCGTCTCAGAACATCGATCCTAAACATACTAATCCCGAGTTGACCACATCTGAACCTTACGTCATGGGTTCCCACGCCACCTGCTCCGGTGCATGGGCTAGCGGGCCGGAGGACTGTGCTCCCTCCGAGTATCAGTGGGGATACAACCGGATGATGACCATCGATGGACTTTTCGGCGCCGGCGACACCATTGGTGGTGCCGCTCACAAATTCTCTTCAGGATCCTTCGCAGAAGGCCGAATCGCCGCAAAGGCAGCGGTCAACTATGTGAGCGACATGGGTAAAGATCAACCTATGGTTAGTGAAACAGAGTGCGAGGATTTAAAAAAGACTATCTTCCAACCCATGGAAAACTATGCAGTGGGTCGCAACGAGATCGTTGCAGGTACCGTGTCGCCGAGCTATATCCTTCCAATTCAAGGTCTTCAGCGCCTCGAACAAATTATGGACGAATACGTCGGCGGCATCAGCGCCAACTACATAACCAACGAACCGTTGCTCACCCGCGGGCTGGAGTTACTGGACATGCTCAATGAAGACCTTAACTGCCTTGGTGCTGAAGATCTTCACCAGCTACAGCGAGCGTGGGAACTTCGGCACCGGACCATCGCTTCAGAGTGTGTAACACAGCATACGATGTTCCGGACGGAAACGCGGTGGCCAGGATATTACTATCGGGCCGATCATCCAAAGCTGGATGACACTGATTGGCATTGCTTCACTTTATCCCAGTACGACAAGGACTCTAGAAAGTGGGATATGGAAAAAGTACCCGTGCATCACATCATCGATTAGACGGGATAATTAAATTTCATTACTGATTATCGATCACGCTAGGATAGGGAGAATTATTCATTTGTTGTATCGCTTTTAATGACAATTTTTGCTCATTTGAAATTGCCTCAGAATCGGAAGGTATAGTTAAACTTTAGCGTGATGTCCGATTGGGCAGATTGAAAACCATCAGTACCCTCAATCAGGTTGTGGTTAATCAAGAAGAACATCTCACGACCAGCCTCAGGAACCCAGTGGACGCGGCTGTTGATTCCTAGGTTATTCGATACATTGTCATATTGCATCAGGTTGGCCCATGACAAGGTATCAGAAAAGACAATATCGGATTGAAAGGTGATGAGCTGGGTAGTGAAATTTCCCTGGGACAAATCAAAGTCATTATATTCGTATGTTCCCCGTACGTTAAAATGTTTTGAAGGCTTCCAAGCTAATCCACCCTCTATCGACAGTTTATCGCCATTATAGTGATTACCCTTGGAGAAGCTGACATTAGCCGACCACTTGCGATACCTATTTGTACGAATATTGATTCCATATTCATCGAAGGAATAGAATCCGGGTGGAATGATGACTCCCTTAGAAATTTCGAAAGGCTCCGTTAACCCCTCCTTCAGCAGCCGGTATTCTATTTCCAGTTTATCGCCACGGCACGCTATTCGACATGCTTCAAACCGAAAATCGATTAACGAAGATTCTAATCCACCATGCAAGCGTTCTACTCTCCGAGCATCTATAGCAGTAACAATCTCCCGTAGATAAAAGTCCTTGGGTCTATGGATATAACCGAACTCCCCCATGTAATCGCGTACCCCACTCTGAGTAACAAACCCCAGCGCTGGATTAAAATTTTCCTGGAGTTCCTTGACGGTAATACCACCACGAAATCCGCTAGTATTCGGCATACGCGCTCGAAAACCCCAGGCTGCATCGTCACCATCAAGTCCCTCCGTATCACTTTGCTGATACCAAACTTCCGATTCAATCGTGCGTCCATCCGGTAAATTGGTGTTCTGGTAGCGAAAATCAACGCCCAATAAAGTATTGTCCAGATTCGAGGATGGATCGCCACGTGTCATCATGACACCGATAATGGACTCATCCAGAATATTGCGCGTAACGCGACCAACAAAAATATCGGTGGCATTCATATCTCTAAATTCCGCCTGTCTAATCGCCAACGTGCCCACATTCCATTTCCCTATACGGCCGCTTATTTTGGCGCCATATTCGAGCTCCACTGGAGCTTTATCAACACTCAATCCAATCTTACGTGAAAAAAATGGTCGGCCATTTTCCCGTTGTACCCGTGGTATATCGACGAATTCATCTTTACCACCTATTCGCCCAAACTCGAATATATCCGCTTCCTTCAGAAAGAAATTGCGCTTTTCTGGAAAAAATAGACTAAACCGGGTCAAATTTACCTGTTTTGAATCGACTTCAACTGCCGAAAAATCGGTATTAATCGTCAATGATCCATTTAGAGAAGGGGTGAGTTTATAAAATAAATTTAGAGACGGTTCGATTAGAGAATTCGTATTACCAGTATCAAAAGCTCGTAATTGACGCAAACTCATCGATGGCACAACATCCAAACCCAGACCCATGTCCAGATTTTCTAGTCCTTTTAATTCTCCGGCCGCGCTGGGATTAATGTCACCGTTGTGTGATACCCATGCAATGCGTTCGCCAGTTCGCACTATTTCGCGTCTGACGTTAAAACCCCAAGTATCGTTTTCAGGATTAAATGACAGTGTCTTAATTGGAATTGCAACCTCTGCTATCCAACCATCATCAGTATGACTAGCTTTACCTTGCCAGATTCCATCCCATTCTCCTGCAAGCGATAAGGGATTAATGTATGAACCATCTCGGCGAACACTATTCGAATTTAATGAAAACCCGTAACCACTACGCTTATCGTTGAAAGGATCGATGACAATCGTAATCCGATCATCATTTCGCACCGACGCACCTTGTTTAAGAATATTGGCCGTTATTTTATCTGGTTCACTATCCCAAAGGTGTGCACCAATATACACCGCGTCTTTATCATAGATAACATAAAATTCTGATCGATTATTGGGTTTTGTATACTCATGTGGACGAGCCTGATGCAGGTCTTTAATTACAAAGGCCTGTTTCCAAGCAGGATCATCGAGAACACCATCGATAACGGGTGCAATTTCAGCACGAACAGCTTGAATTTGTTTATATTTATTAGCAGTAAGACCTTCTTTTGCCAAAGTAAATACTGGAAAAATTACCAAAATACCGGCAACCAAGATAGCTCGATATTTCTTGATGTTACATAATTTGTAGAATCGTGAATCTATCATTATCGAACGCACTCTAAAAGAAGATCAATCTATGTGTGAACATAGAAAATTCTTGTATAGCTATGGTATTTTTTAAAAAAATTGGAATTTATGATGCTATCGTATGAGAACCAACTATATTCTAAATATTAGTAATCATAAGATTGATGTTTATCATATATTGCGTTGTAACAAGTTATTCATCAACCTTCCAACACAAATATTAATATTCCTAAATTGATAATGGGGAATGCTAATGGATTAGGACGCCTTTCTAAGGCAAAGGGCGTATGATAGTTCCTTGCAAATTTCCGACAATTAATAATGTGTCAATGCCAGATTTATCGTCTGTCTCGAACATCTATTTGATCTGGAAAACAATAATATCCTAGAAGAAGGTTGCCAGGCCTCGTAAGAAAACAAGCTGCCCGCCGAAAGCATATTGGCGGTATACCTATTAAGGAGGTATATCAATGAACCTAAAGCTCACTTCCGTATTGATCTTGCCGTTACTATTAGTACCGTTGTTACTCCAAGCACAGATCTCACCAGAGGCATTTTTCGGCCACCAGGTTGGCGCAGACCGTAAGCTTATAGATTACCACCAGATTCGAGCATATTTTAAAGAGCTCGATGAGGCATCGGATAAATTCTCGGTATTAACCATTGGGCAGACTACATTAAATGAACCGATGATCATGGCGGTTATAACGTCTGAAGCTAACATGGAAAATCTCGACCACTATCGTCAGATCACCAAAAGATTAAGTGACCCACGAGGACTCTCGCCTGAGGAGGCTAAGCGACTTAGCCAAAACGGAAAAACTATCCTCCTCATCCAAACCGGCCTGCATGCTACGGAGATAGCTCACTCGCAACATAGTGTTGAATTTGCATACAAATTAGCCACCGGAGATACCCCTTTTGATGCTGACAAGGTGTTAGATGATGTCATCGTGTTGTTGATTCCAGTGGCTAACCCAGACGGACAACTCATGGTCACTGACTGGTACAGAAAAAATCTAGGTACAAAATATGAAGGTGGCCCACTACCGCGGCTATATCACCATTATGCTGGCCATGATAATAACCGTGATGGGATCGCTAACAATCTAGTAGAAACAAAAGCTATCAGCAAAGTCCTATGGCATGACTGGTTTCCCCAGATTTATAATGACCATCACCAATCAGGTCCAGGTTCGCGCATCTTTATCCCACCGTTCATCGATCCAGCCGACCCTAATATTCATCCGCTGATTTTTAGTGGCATAGATCTTATCGGATCCAATATGGTCTATGACCTGCAGAAAGATGGACTGAAAGGCATTCTCCACGGATCTACTTATGCCTCGGCATGGTGGAAGGGTACTCTCACTACCAATGCCATGGTCCATAATACGACAGCTACATTTACCGAAACGGCTTCATCTAAGATAGCAACTCCAATCTACGTCGACCCAAATGAAATACCGGAATTCCTATCACACAAGAGCTTAAATTTCCCAGACCCCTGGCCTGGTGGCTGGTGGCATTTAAGAGATGCCGTAGAATATATTTTAAGAGCTTCTATGAGCCTGGTAGAGACCGCGGCCCAGCATAAAGAAGACTTACTATATAATTATTACAAGATGGGTAAAGACGCCGTGGATACGCGTCGTCCAGGCGACCCCTTCGCATTTGTAATTCCATCGCAGCAAACCGATTACCCCACAACACTACGCACACTCGAAATGTTGCGATTTGGTGGAGCTGAAATTCATCAAGCTAAGGAAGCCTTTGTTGCAGATCGCACAACCTTCCCTGCACAGTCTTTTGTGATCTTTACGGCACAACCCTACCGACCCTATGTACTCAACATACTCGGTGAGCGTGACTACCCCGCTGGAGTCCCCCGAAGACTCGAAGATAACGCCTCTCATGCACTGCCAATGCAAATGGGAGTAGCATTCAGTCAGATCGAAGAACCGTTTGAGGCATCGCTAGAAAAGTTAACAAGTATCCCCTATCCAAATATAACAACACCATCGTCAACATATATTGTCCTTGATGCCCAGGTAAATGCTTCATATGCAGTGGCTATTGCACTACTCGATGGAGATGCTGATGTCTATCGTTCAACCGAAAACATCGAAAAGGATACCGTCAAGGTACCTGCGGGCAGTTTTATCATCAGAAACACACCACAGATTCAAAACGATCTCTCGGATCTCTTGGGAAAATGGCATGTAACCGCTCACGGTTTGGATGACATAGACGACATTGCAAAGATAGAACTACGGATGCCTCGCATCGGACTTTATCAATCGTTTACACGGAATGGCAACATGGATGAAGGCTGGACACGATTTGTATTTGATGATTTTGGTGTCCCTTACACCACGTTACACAACGCGGATATGCGGGGCAATCTAGGCAAGAAATTTGATGTTATCGTATTTGCTAATGAAGACCCTGCAATTATCAAAACAGGCCTACCGAGTCCGGACTACTATGGTAGGCGTTTCGGTGCGTTCCCCCCAAAGTATTCAGGTGGTGTGGGTGATAAGGGAATTGAGGCTTTAGCAAACTTCGTCGGACAAGGAGGGATATTAGTGGCGCTCGATAACGCTGGCCCCCTATTCACCAAGGAATTTGACCTACCGGTTAAAAATGTCTTGGATGGACTGTCGGAGAGTGAATTTTTTGTGCCAACCTCACTGTTAAAGATTAAGGTGGACAATCAATCAAAGATTGGCTACGGCATGCCAGCCGAAGCGGCAGCAATGTTTTTTCGCAGTGTTGCGTATAGCACCCGACTACCATCTTCCGGCGATTGGGACAGACGAGTAGTGGCCAGTTATCCAGAAAATAATATATTGTTGCGGGGTTGGGCCTTGGGTGAAGATCAGCTTACACGTCGAGCAGCAGTGGTTGATACAGGCTATAAGAAAGGACGTGTAATACTAATAGGTTTTCGCTCCCAACATCGTGGTCAAACTCACGGAACATACAAGTTCCTATTCAACTCAGTACTGTATTCCAAACTAAACTAAAAAACATAAATGAAACCTGAATAGAGGTTGAGGGTAACCCAAGAATTCTGCGACAGTAACTCGCTTAGGAGTTGCTCCTTTTCTTCGAAATCAGGAATTGGAGTTACTCTGTCGCTCTCAGTAACAACTGAATGGTTGCTACTACATAAATCAGCTAAAAATATGACAATTGGTGGTTGCACATGTTGCTCTAATCTATTAATGTAATAATACATTATTACATTAATAGATTTCGATAACCCTATGAAACCCAATCGAAATAACTCGCAGGATCACCGCATACGAGCTGAAAATGCACTTTTCGAAGCCATTGTAAGCATGCAAAATGTTTCCGAATGTCGAAATTTATTCAAAGATCTGTGCACACCAGCGGAATTGCAGGCCCTAGTCGATCGTTGGCAGGCAGTTGAACTGCTGCAGCAAGGCCTTTCCTATCGGAAAATCCACGACATGACGGGAATAAGCGTAACAACCATAGGTCGTGTAGCCCGATTCTTGACCGATGGTTCCGGTGGCTATGCCACTGCTATTGAGAAAACATTTTTAAAATAGTAACGCAGCATAGATTAGTGGAGACAAATTTGTTCTTGCGAAATACCTGGTACGTTGCAGCATCACACAACGAAATCGATAGAAATCTAAAATCGATAACAATTCTCGGTGAGAAAATAGTTATTTATCGAAGAGAAGATGGTCTACCGGTTGCCTTAGAGGATGCGTGCCCACACCGCAAACTACCACTGTCAAAAGGGCTGCTAACGGGTGACACAATTGAATGTGGCTACCACGGATTGACATTTGATTGCACGGGCACATGTGTAAAAGCTCCAACCCAGGACAGAATACCACCGACCGCTAAAGTGCACAGCTATCCGGTAGTTGAACGATGGGGATTTGTGTGGATTTGGATGGGTAACCCGAATCGCGCAGTCGAGAAAAAAATTATCCATATCGAAAACTACGATAATCCATCTTGGGGTAAAATAGCTACTAGCACGCTTACCTGTGACTGTAACTATCTATACCTAGTAGATAATCTGCTCGATCCTTTCCATGTTAAATGGATACACCGGACATCGCTCGTTTCAGAAGGCGTTGACAATATATCATCAAAGATGAATACGTTTAACGATGGGCTGATTATCTCCCGCTGGATGTACAATCAAGATCCGCCGCCCTTTTACGCACCATTGATTCAATTTGATGGAAAATGTGACCGCCTACAACATTATGAAGCTCGCTATCCCTCGATCGCTGTAAATAAATCGATTTTTACACCTGTTGGAACAGGTGGCCCAGACAAACCTTATCAGGACAACACATTCATTTCGGTCTCTTACAGTTTTCTAACTCCTGTCGATGAAAATACGACTCACTATCACTGGTTTCAGCAGCGCAACTCCGATCCTGACAGTAAGGAAGTTAATCAAAGCATATCTGACGGATTACGAAAAATCTTTATTGAGGATAAGGACGTAGTCGAAGCTGTACACAATGGCATGGCTAATAAGACAACACAAAATATCGATTTAGGGCTTGACGCGGGTCCACTCTATTTCCGTAGAGAGCTAGAACGAATGATAAACGCAGAGCACGATGAGTCATGAGTACATATAGAAAATCGAAGCCCGCACCACTACTTCACGATAATTGGAAGCACATTGATAAACGCTCCCTGGATAAGTACCGAGCTGATGATTGGAAAATTCTAAGCATGCAAAAGCGTCAATATCTAGCTGAACGCCAGGCTGATGAAATACTGAGAATGTTAAAAGTTCAAGCCACTGATCCCAGTTACGGTTATACAGTTAATATCTATCAACATTGCTTACAAACCGCTACACGGATGCTTCAAGACAATTTACCAGAAGAAGATATCGTTGTCGGCTTATTGCATGACATAGGATACATGGTTTGTCCAAATACTCATGGCGAATTTGCTGCACTGCTGCTTCGTCCTTATATCTCTGAAAGAAATTACTGGATGCTTCAGCATCATGAAGTATTTCAACAGATTCATTTTCATGAATATGATGGTTTAGACCCTAATGATCGTGAGAAGTTTCGTGGACACCCATATTTTGATTGGACTGAGAAGTTTGTCGCAGATTACGACATTGTCACCATTAACTTTGACGAAGAAATATTACCAATCGAAGTATTCGAACCAATGGTTAAACGATTTTTTAGCCAACCGATTCAGTCCGAACATTCCTTGCAAGGTGAAATATGACAGCTTGGATACATATGATCCCGGATGAAGAAGCGCAGGGAACGGTTAAAGAAATGTATGACCGTGCTAGAACGCCCCACGGAACTGTCGATAACGTAATGAGAGTTCAGTCATTACGACCATACACAATTGCAGGTCACATGGCATTGTACAAAAGTGTTCTGCATAATCCGGACAATACCCTATCTCTGTGGTTCCTAGAAGTAATTGCTTGTTATACAAGCATAAAAAATCGATGTGTATACAGCTTGAAGCACCATTTTATCAATGTGAAGAGGTTGCTTAACAACGATACTCAATCAGATGAGATTTATGCCGCATTACAAGCAGACCAACCCGAGCTTTGCTTTGAAGGAAAACAACTTGCACTACTTCAGTATGCAGCAAAACTTACGACCGAGATCACTAGTATGAAATATACTGATATCGAAAACCTAAAGGCAGTCGGTTGTGACGATGGTGAGATTTTAGAAGTTAATCAGGTAGTCGCCTATTTCAATTATTCAAATCGTATTCTAAACGGTCTGGGCGTTACGACAGAAGGAGATGTTCTCGGATACTATCAAGAATAGTTCTGTCCCATGGGTGACAAAAGAAAAACTGTGGCATATCGTTAAAATTGATTTCACAAATTCTAAATTGTGAAATCAATTTCCACTTATATTAAATCCAGAAATACATACCTCAGGATAATAGATGCGAAAATTTATTTGTTTTAAATCTATCTTCGTAAAGATCATTATAGGTACATTTGTGTGGGCATTCGGTGCCTCGATTTGTCTTGCGACAAATACAGTTGATCCACAATTACTTTCCACTATGGAGTGGCGCCTGATCGGACCATATCGTGGTGGTCGAGTCACAACAGTTACTGGCATACCAGATAATCCACAATTGTATTACATGGGAGCAACTGGAGGTGGTGTCTGGAAAACAGAAAATGCTGGTCTAACCTGGAAAAATATCTCAGACGATTTTTTCAATGTTGGCACAATTGGCGCCATAGCCGTCGCAAAATCCGATCCAAATGTTATTTACGTCGGCACGGGAGAAAAGTCGATCCGAGGTGTGACCACCAGTCAAGGGGATGGCATCTATAAGTCAACCGATGCCGGTTCAACATGGACGCATATCGGATTGGCGAAGGCAGGCCAAATTGCACGCATCAAGATTCACCCGACGAAACCTGATATTGCCTACGCCGCAGCACAAGGTCAGATTTGGACCCCTAATGAAGAGCGTGGTGTTTACCGTACAACTGATGGTGGCGAAACCTGGAAACTTGTACTGAGTATCGATGCTCAAACAGGTGCGACTGACCTTAGGATGGATCCAACCAATCCGCGTATTTTGTACGCATCGATGTGGGAACATGGCCGTAAACCCTGGTATATCTTATCAGGCGGCACCGCCGGCGGAATTTTCAAGTCGATCGATGGAGGGGATAACTGGAAGAAACTCACAGAAGGTTTGCCTGAGATGATTGGCAAAGTTGGCATTGACATTTCCGCGAGTAATCCAAATCGTTTATATGCCATCGTCGAAGCCATGCCTGGCAAAGGAGGCCTCTACCGCAGCGATGATGGTGGCATAACCTGGGAACTGAAGAATAAATCGCGCATTCTCTGGACCCGCTCCTGGTACTACATGCATATCACTGCCGACCCAGTCAATGAAAACATCGTGTATGTATTAAATGCACCGTTCATGAAGTCGATCGACGGTGGTATTACCTTTGAAAAGAAAACTACACCACACGGCGATCATCATGATCACTGGATCAACCCAAATAACAACAAAAATATGATCAATGCGAACGATGGCGGCGCAACCATCACTTTCGACGGCGGGAAATCTTGGTCCAGCATCATGAACCAACCAACTGCTCAGTTTTATCGTGTAAATACGGACAATCAGTTTCCATACAGGATTTACGCAGGTCAACAAGACAATTCTACCGTTGCCATTCTTAGTCAAACTTATGACGATGGCATCGGCAATAGCGATTTTTATACAGTGGGTGGCGGCGAAAGCGCACACATCACTTTCGATCCGGATGATCCACGCCTCGTCTATGCCACCACGATTAACGGCACCCTTACGGAATACGATGCCCAAAATAAACGTGTGCGTGAAATAAAACCATATCCGGAAATGGTATTTGGAATGCAGTCGAAGGATCTCCGTTATCGCACTAATTGGAACGCTCCGGTCACTGCATCACCGCAAGATCCCAGTGTCATCTATTACGGTACCGAAAAGTTATTGAGAACCACTGACCGTGGTATAACATTCGAAGAAATCAGCCCTGACCTAACCAAGAATGAAAAAGACAAGCAGGGCCTGAATGGTGGGCCAATTACGGCAGAGAACGTCGGTGCTGAATTCTATGGCACCATTCTAACCATTACTCCATCGCAGCATGAAAGTGGCACGATTTGGGTTGGCAGTGACGATGGTCTGATCCACCTCACCCGTAATGATGGCGAAAACTGGAACGAAGTCACACCTCGCGATCTACGTGGCGCAATGGTTAACTCTATCGAAGTAAGTCCGCACGATCCTGGGACCGCTTATGTCACTGTCACCGGCTACAAGATGAATGATTTTAAGCCATATATTTATAAGCTGACAGACTTCGGACGACGATCGAAGAGAATTGACAAAGGTCTTCCAGATGATAACTTCATCCGTGTTGTTCGCGAAGATCCCGAACGACAGGGCCTCTTATTTGCTGGTGGTGAAGTTAGCATCTACGTGTCCTTTGATGATGGTAATCACTGGCAGTCACTAGGTTTCAACTTACCCCCAGTACCGGTTACAGACTTGGCAATTCGTCAAAATAATCTCGTTGCTGCTACGCAAGGTAGAGCCTTCTGGATCCTTGATGATTTGTCTATTCTTCGCCAGATGCGAAATGACATACTAGATAAACCATTACATATTTTTAATCCTATACCAGTTGAGATGATTAAGAGCAGCGAGTCATCTAAAGCTCCTGAAGACAAAACTCCACCCGAGGGTAAGAATCCACCACGTGGTGTGGTCCTCCATTACTACATTCGAGATGAACAAGAAAGTCCGTTGACAATCGAAATCATCGATAGTAACGGTAATAACGTGCGAACCTATTCGAGTGAAGAAGGTGATTTCGAAAAATGCATCATTGCCAATATGGACCAACGTCTGCCATTCGAAGTTGAATATCCACCCAAGGAGCAAGGAATTAATAAGTGGACCTGGAATATGCGCAGAAATGGCCTACATTGCATTAAAGATATCAGGTTATTCGAGGGCTTTGCCGGTGCATATGTCATTCCTGGTACGTACCAAGTGCATATTTCAATTGGTGATACTGAAGATACTGTAACACTCACGCTCTTCGCAGATCGTCGAATTGAGACTGATAGTCATGAAGCTATAGAAGTCGAACAAAAAATTCAGGAGGTTACATCGCTAATCAACGAGCTACTCAATGCCCTTACTGCCATTCGCAAGTCTCGCGCACAAATTGAGGCTTTGATGACTGATTTTCCAGATTCAGAATCACTACAGAATACTGGCCGACGTGCAATCGAACGGCTGTCAATATGGGAAGAAAAAACCGTGCAGGTTGAATTCGAAACTTACGAAGACGAAGATAATCTACCGGGCAAGCTTGTCAAACAGGTGAGGCATCTGCTGGATGTAATTGATGATGCAGGTCCACCAATTGCAGTAGGTGCACTTGAACGTCTGAGAGATCTTAAAGGTGAATGGAGTAATTTGCAGACTGAACTGAGTGAAATTTCAGCATCAGATATTGCAGCTATAAATAATTGGGCTAGTACGAACACGGTTCCACATATTTCTCCACCAACTGCCTGGCATTAACTTCAACAATCACATTAGTATAATCAAAGAGACTTTTATCTAATGTTATACTATAAATATAGTAGATAAATAATTAATATTAATATGATTATATATCTAAAATAGACTCTCTATCTGCGCCAGATCTTGCTCAGTATCGACGCTAGGCGGAGGTCTAGAAAGCGCTCTCGCTACCTTTATTTTGAGACCGATCGATAGGGCACGTAGCTGCTCAAGCTGCTCACAAATCTCTAAGGCTGATCGCTCTGAAGCCATAATTTTTCTGAGGGCAGCACATCGATAAGCGTAAATTCCATGATGATGCATCGCTGTTTGAACTGCCAATTTATTGGTCTTTTCTCTTCTCGAATACGGAATCGACGAACGACTAAAGTAAAGCGCATTACTGTCCATATCGATAATAACTTTAACAATGTTAGGATTTTGATAGTCTGCTTTTGAAGCAAGTGGTGATGCAAGCGTTGCTATATCGGCAGAACTGTTATCGAGTAACGCAACACACTGATTAATCAGCGAGGCAGGCATTAAAGGTTCGTCACCCTGCAAATTTATTACGACTTGACTATCAGGCCAATTCATTTGTTCACTGACTTGTGCAATTCGTTCCGTACCAGAACAATGGTGACTGTCAGTCATGCATACGGATGCACCAAAACTTTCTGCCATGTCGAAAATTTTCTGATTATCAGTTGCAATGAATACTTCTCTGGCATTGCTTTCTTTACCACGCTCGTAGACATGCTGCAGCATGGTCTTACCCGCTATCTTACGCAATGGTTTACCAGGAAGTCGCTCCGATGCATAGCGTGCAGGTATTACAACAATAAATTCACTCATGCTCTATCCTATTCAACCTGCATCAATAATCTCGATTGAAGTTCATTAAGCAAATCTTGGGGACGATCTACCTCTACCTCTACCGGTACATACCAACATCGTTCGGTGGAAAGACCGCTACACTTGACAGCATCCTTTTCCGTCATCAAAACATCGAACTCATCATCGTACCGCAAATCCTTTTCGGTCAATCTCGAATGATCTGGAAAAGTGTGTTCGATAACTTGCAGACCATGCGATTCGAGGAATCTAAAAAATCGACTCGGATTACCAAGTGCAGCCACTGCATGAACTTTCCTACCTGCAAACTTTGTTAGCGGAGTCTCCTCGCGTTTGTTCAAACTCCTTACTATTGTGCCCTTCAGACAAAAGTCAGACACGAAAAAACCCGTTGGCAAATCGTTGATGGCGCTTTCGCTGCACATGATACTTTTATTAACGAGTGTATGATCGACTGACTCAAGGCGCGACACTGGTTCACGCAACGGTCCAGCAGGAAATAATTTACCATTGCCAAAGCCACGCATACCGTCTATGACAGCAATCTCAAATTGTCGTGCAAGGCGATAGTGCTGCAGTCCATCATCGGCAATGATCACATCAATACCCAGGCCACTTAATTCCTGTGCGGCGCGAACACGATTCGGATGCACTATGACGGGGCAGGCACTGCGCTGTGCCAACAAAACAGCTTCATCCCCAACAATATTGGGATCGCTATCGCTGTTCACTCGTATTGGTTCCTGTCCAACTGATCCACCATAGCCCCTGCTCACAATCCCAGGTTGCATGCCACGTTGCTTCAATTGCTGCGCCAGCCAGATCACTACCGGGGTTTTGCCAGTACCTCCAACTGTTATGTTACCGACGATCACGACTGGTACTTTTATTGTGAAACTACGCAATATGCCGCGTTCAAAAATGATTTTTCGGACGGAGATGAGTCCTGCAAACAGCCAGCTCAATGGTAGGAAAATCCAATATACAAGGGAATCCTCGTACCATATATGTTGCATAAAATTTTGTATGCGTCGACCCACTAGCCTACTACCCTGCCAATATAAGCGGTATCAAGTATCTCTGTTCTGTTCATCTCTAAATTGCAGGCGATACAAATCGGCATACAGACCATCAAATGCTATAAGTTCACGGTGATTGCCAGACTCAATAATCCTGCCTTTGTCGAGTACAATGATGCAATCTGCGCTCTCCACAGTCGACAATCGATGCGCGATCACGAGCGTCGTACGATTTGTCATCAGATGACTTAACGCTTCCTGTATATGACGTTCAGACTTTGTATCGAGGGACGAGGTGGCTTCGTCCAAAATGAGCACAGGTGCATCCTTGAGTAACGCTCGACCGATCGCAATACGTTGTCTTTGTCCATTTGATAAAAGTACTCCGCGATCACCCACAATCGTCTCTAAACCATCCGGCATATCTTTAATAAAATCAATTATGTGAGCCGCTTCTGCGGCTTTGAGAAGATCTGCCCGTGAGCATTGCCGAAGTTGCCCGTATGCCAGATTATTGGCAATCGTGTCATTGAATAGCACGACGTCCTGAGTAACCAAACTAATGTTGTCACGAAGATTCTGGAGAGAATATTCCCCCACCGGTCTGCCATCGAGAAGAATCGTACCTGATTCAACATCGTAAAAACGTGGCAATAAGCTGACGAGTGTAGATTTTCCACTACCCGAATATCCAACGATCGCAAGAGTTTTACCGGCTTCAACTCGCAGTGATAGATCTTTCAGAACTTGCGCATTCTCCTTGTCATAAGAAAAATTAATGGACTTAAATTCGACCGTTCCTTCGATACTTTCATTTATAAAAGTACCCGAATCAATTTCGTCACGCTCATCAATGATGGAAAATAGACTATCAGCAGCAGTTATACCGCGTTGAAGAGACGCGTTCAGGTTAGTTAATCGCCTCAATGGTTGCAACATCAAAATCATTGCACCAATAAATGATACAAATGTTCCCGGGCTGAGATTGCCCATTGCTGCTTCTTTACCAGAAACGTAAATAACTCCGGCGATACCAAACGCGAATAATATTTGTGTTACCGCAACACCGAGTGCACGCGCACTGATTAACTTCATATTTTGTTTCCGATTTTTCTCATCCGCTTTGAAAAGACGTTTGCTTTCGTATTTATTACCACCAAAAATCTTGACGACGCGATTGCCCGTAATAACCTCCTCAGAAACGCATGTTACCTCTCCAATAGAATCCTGAATGCGCCCACTGTAACGTCTGAAAGCTCCACTCAATATACGCACGGAAATAGCAATAAGCGGAGCAACTATCGCGACAAATGCTGTCAACCGAATACTGTGCCAAAGCATGACACTAATACACGCTAAAACCGTCAGCATATCTCGCACCATAACGGTGACAACATTTGCACTCGCCTCCGCGACCATTTCAACGTTGTAGGTCATACGTGATAAAAGTGGCCCAGTAGACTCTTTCTCAAAGAAACGTATTGGTAAAGTTAGGAATTTTTGAAACACGTCACGCCGCAAAGCGCTAATCACTGCACGACCAATCCATCCCAGACTATATTCGGACGTATATCCGGCCAATCCCCTCAATATAAAAATACCGATGAATGCCCAAGGCATCCAACGCGCCGTCTCGAGATTATGTTCGACAAGTGTATTATCCGTCAGGGGTTTCAATAGGATAATCAAGCTCGCTTCCACTCCAGCCGCAACCATCATGGCTACAATCGCGATAACTGCCATCGCCCAGTACGGAACAACGTACTGCCAGAGACGCTGATATACCGCTACAATATGTGGATCAATTTTTGCAATCATTCAATCGACCTGAGACAGCCACCCTCTAGCAACATAATCCTGTTCATGTGTTCGGCAATCGAACGATCATGCGTGACAATGACAAGGCTAGTCTTGAATTCGCGATTGAGTTCAAGCATTAATTGTAGAACGTGCTCACCATTTCCGACATCGAGATTTCCTGTCGGCTCATCCGCTAGAACGAGTTTTGGGCGAGTTATCAACGCTCTTGCAACAGCTGCCCGCTGGCGTTCTCCGCCAGATAACTCACCCGGTTTATGAGTCAACCTTCCACCTAAACCGACGCGCTCCAGCAAGGCCCGCGCCTGATTAAGCGCATCTTCCTTTCGAACACGCCGGATCAGTAGCGGCATTGCAACATTTTCTGCAGCCGAAAATTCCGGCAACAGATGATGAAATTGGTAAACGAACCCAATATAACGATTTCTTAAGTTTCCCTTACCTCGCTCACCCATCTCGTGCATACATTGTCCATTGATCAGGACTTTGCCGGAAGTGGGTGTATCGAGACCACCTATGATTTGCAACAAGGTCGTCTTACCCGAACCCGAAGCTCCAATAATGGCTACTCGTTCGGCAGCTTTGATTGTTAGATCAACTCCGCTAAGGACTTCCAACATTGAATCTCCTTCCCAGAACTGTCTCACAATAGAATTACACTGGAGCACCACTCCTCTGTCATTTGTTTGATCAATTAACTCACTCATATCGCAGTGCCTCAGATGGCATGGTACGCGCACCACGCCAAGCTGGATAAATCGTCGAAGTCAGAGCGAGAATCAATGTAATGGTGCATATTCGCATAACATCAGATATTCGCAGGTCCGCCGGCAAATCGCTGATAAAATAAACATCGGCCGCCAGAAATTTAATCCCCAAAGTCGATTCCATGAACAATACAATTGTTTCCAGGTTTAAGGTAAATAAAACGCCCAATGTTGCACCAACCAGTGTACCAATAACGCCGATAATACTTCCTTGTATTATAAAAATTTTCAAGATATTGGATGGACTTGCACCTGCTGTTCTCAAAATCGCAATATCCGATTGCTTATCTTTAACTACCATTACAAGCGTCGAGACAATATTGAATGCTGCAACCGAAACGACCAACAGAAGGATCACAAATAGAATTGATTTCGTAATCTGAATAGAGCGGAACAGGTTTACGTGGAGCTGCGTCCAATCACTGACCAATACCCCACCACCCGAATCTAACGCGACTTCTTTAACAACCGTCCCTGCAGTATAAATATCATTCACAGCGAGACGAATACCGCTAACTTTATTGCCTTTACGATACAGCTTTTGTGCATCTGCAATATTTATAAAAGCTAAACGCCTATCAAATTCATACATGCCGACGTGATAGATCCCCTTTACCGTAAAGCGTTTCGTTCTCGGAACAACGCCAGCGGGTGTAACGATACCCTCCGCCAAAATTATCGATACCTTATCGCCGATATCGACATTCAAAATATCTGCCAATTCGGTACCAAGTACGATACCGAAACTCTGCTCTTTGAGATTCAATAAACTACCTTTTGTAATGACACTTGACACACTTGACACATCGTTTTCAAGTGCGGGATCGATACCACGCAATTCAATGCCGCTGAGGTACTCTCCATATACAATCAGAGCTTGACCTTCGACATAGGGTGAAACAGCTTTCACAGCGGGATTAGTTGTAGCGTCAGCAATTCGCTTTTGCCAGTCTGCCAAACTGCCTTGAGGGCCTTCAATACTAGCATGCGCTGACATCAGCAGCAGGCGATCTTTAAGTTCGCGTTCAAATCCGTTCACGACTGAAAGGACGATTATTAAAACTGCCACGGCAATCGCTATTCCTAGCATTGATATGGCCGATATCAAAGATACGAAACGGCTGTTGGTTCGTGCCCGCACGTATCGTGCACCTATCCACGTTTCAAACCAATTCTCCATCAACCTATTCGTACCTGAGTGCAATTGAAGGATCAACGTGGGCAGCACGACGTGCCGGATAGAGTGTAGCAAGAGAAGTCAGAATAAATGCCGAGATAGTAATAACGATAACATCGTACAATTCAATGTCGGATGGAATATTTGTGACGTAATAAATATCTCCAGGCATTATCTTAAAATGAAAAAATTGTTCCATCCAAGGTACGATTGTCGGCACATTTATTGCAAATACAACACCAAATATGACACCCAGCACAATACCGAGCCAGCCAATGATTGCACCTTGAATAAAGAACACGCTAACTACGTCATTTGGTTCCATACCAAGAGTCCGCAAGATTGCAATATCGCCCGTTTTGTCGGTGACTACCATAACCAGACTGGCAATAATGTTGAAGGCCGCTACTCCGATGATTAACGACAGCATCAAAGACATCATCATCTTTTCCAAGCGAATTGCCCGCAAGTAGCTAGAGTTCTCCACGGTCCAATCACTTGCTCTAACCGCGGATCCAAGTCGTTTCTGCAATGAGGTGGCAATAGCAGGTGCTGTCATGACATCGCTGGCACGAAATCGGACAGCAGAGACACTGGAACCGAGTGACATCAGGCGTGCGGCATCGCCGATATGAATCAGAACCCGCAGTGCGTCATAATCTTGCAAGCCGGATTCGAATACACCACGAATAATAAATCGCTCCAGCACCGGTTCGAGATTGCCGTCTGAATTCAATTTAGGAACGAGCAGAATGACTCCGTCACCGATACGGACACCAAGATTTATGGCTAATAACCGACCGACGATAATACTTTTCATGCCTGACTCGAGCACGTCGAAATCGCCTTCGATAAAATTAATCGAGCCTCCTGACACCGCACTTTCTAATTCGGGCACTATACCGTTGACAAACACCGCATTGAGAATGCTGCCTGAACGAATCATTCCTTCCATTTCGATGTAAGGCGCTGCTGCGACAACACCAAGCTCAGTAACTATATCCTCATGAAGTGACCGCCAATCATCAACCTGCAAATTTCTACCGGTCAGTTGGCCGTGCGCCGACATACTAACGAGGCGATCCCGTAACTCTCCTTCAAAACCGTTCATTACGGACAGGATGATAATGAGAGCCGAGACACCCAATGCAATGCCAGCTAGAGAAATTGTGCTAATAAAAGAAACAAATCTAGTACGGCGTTTAGCTCGCAGATAGCGAAAACTGAGGAAAAATGCAACAGGATTGATCATCGCTCGCATTAAAACACATCACGAGCAGTTGATCGCCCATCAAGATGAATTACAACAGATCTCATTCGTCTCTGCCGGCAACCCCCATTAAGAAGATAATCAAAAATGTGGCACGATTCGTATTTATGAAATCGGATCATCTACACAGTAATGCATCATTAAAAAAACCACTGACCAGGCACATTTCTTTTCCTAAATTTTGCGCACTATAAAGTTTGAAAACTGTGTCTGTTTTCTGCCTCCCCGGACTCAGCCATTTGTCTGTGAGATAATCTTCGCTTATTTTCTTAAGCCTTCAGTTCCGTGCCCCGCAGTTCATCATTATTATCACCATTAATAGTAGTACCGAAGGTTGGTCAAGCTATCAGTTGGGGTCGATTGATCGGCGCCAGTACGGCGCTTGCTGCGCTGGAATTAGCTGAAAACTCGGATCGGCCCATTTTAGTACTCGCCTCTGATCCCCTACACGCCGATCAGCTTGAAGCAGAAATTCGCTTCTTCTCCAATGATAAATTACCAATATTTCACTTCGTCGAATGGGAGACACTGCCATACGATAGTTTCTCTCCACACCAAGATATTATTGCTCAAAGACTGCAAGTATTGTCTGTTCTACCTACTCAGAAAAACGGAATTATTATCGCATCAGCGCCAATTCTGTTGCAGAGATTACCACCAATCGATTATATCGAAGCACGATCGTTCTCACTGAATTTGGGTCAAATTCTCCAACGGCAAGTTTTTATCGATCAACTCATTACATCCGGTTATCTGCGAGTATCACAGGTTAACGAACACGGTGAATTTGCGGTCCGTGGTTCCCTTCTTGATATTTTCCCGATGGGTTCGTTCTCACCATTACGCATCGATTTTTTTGATGATGAAATTGAAAGTCTTAGGTTATTCGATGCAGACAGTCAGTTGTCTGGTCAGGAGATAGAACATATTCGGATATTACCTGCAAGGGAAGTTCCACTCGATCAAGTAAGCATTAGAAATTTTCGTGATCGCTATCGTGAAAGATTCGAAGGCCAACCTTCACGTTCGAGAGTGTACCAGGAAGTATCTAATAGCATCGCGCATGGTGGAATCGAATACTACCTGCCGCTCTTCTTCGAATCGACTACAAGTCTCCTCGATTACCTACCAACTAACTGTATTCTCTATGTTCCATACGATATTTCTCAAATCCTCGAAATAGCATGGCAGGGAATTCGTGAAAGGTACCAGCTATACAGCCTAGATCCGGAGCGGCCGGTACTTCTCCCAGAAGAGAGTTTTTCGCAACCTCACGAAATTAGAGAATATTTCGATGCCTATAGCCGAATCACATATTCATCACAATCGTTACGTGAGTCTGACTCGACCTTTAACCTGCCTGCCAGGTTACCACCGGCGATAAGAATTGAAGCACGTTACGAAGACCCAACACGAGCTATTATAGATTTTCTCGAGAAATTCGATGGCAGAGTTTTGTTCACGGCTGATTCTCCTGGCCGACTAGAAATTATTTACGAAATGTTGGTTGCTCGCAATCTCGATATTTCTCGGGTCGAAGGTTGGCAGGGATTTCTAAACACTGATCAAGATATTGGTGTCACGGTATCTCCGATCCAAAATGGCGTGCTCTTGCCTGAGGCTGCAATCGCAATTATCACTGAACAACAGTTGTTCGGTGTAAAGTCGCAACAACGCAGCCGTAAACATCGCTCCAAACGAGATCCTGAAACAATCATACGACAGCTTAACGACCTTCAGGAAGGAGCTCCTGTTGTCCATTTGGAATATGGCGTCGGTCGGTATCTTGGCTTGATAACACTTGATACCGGCGGAATAACCGGTGAATTTCTGAGCCTGGAATACGCGGATAGTGACAAACTTTATGTGCCCGTTCACTCTCTGGATCTGATTTCACGTTACATGGGTGCATCAGCCGAAAAAGCACCGTTACACAAACTTGGTAGCAATCAGTGGACCAAAGCTAGACTGCAGGCGATAAAAAAGATCCGCGATACTGCCGCGGAATTACTCGATGTTTATGCACGACGGGCAGCGCGACCAGGGCACTGTTTTCATTGGTCCGAAGTGGATTATCGAGCGTTTGCGGATGGTTTTTCTTTCGATCCCACGGAAGATCAGGCTCGCACCATAGAAGAAGTACTTGAAGATATGGCATCCGACAAACCTATGGACCGCATAGTCTGTGGCGACGTCGGATTTGGCAAGACTGAAGTTGCCCTACGCGCCTCGTTTGCAGCTGTACACGGCGGCAAACAGGTTGCCATTCTTGTCCCTACAACGCTGTTAGCACAACAACACGGTCAGACTTTTAAAGATCGCTTTACCAATTGGCCAGTTCTGGTCGAAATCCTATCTCGTTTCCGTTCACAAAAAGAAGTAGTGAAAGTCATCGAAGGAATGAGAAAGGGAACTGTCGATATCGTTATTGGTACGCATCGACTTTTACAATACACAAAGGAATTTCGAGATATAGGGCTTGTCATCATCGATGAAGAACATCGCTTCGGCGTTCACCACAAGGAAGCAATTAAAACGATGCGAAGTGAGGTCGATATGCTAACTCTGACAGCCACACCAATACCGAGAACACTAAACATGACACTTGGTGGTATTCGCGACATGTCATTGATTACAACACCACCTTCCGAAAGGCTTGCCGTCAATACTTTTGTCACCGAATGGAATGATGTGATTATCCGTGAAGCCTGCCTACGTGAAATTAAACGTGGCGGTCAAGTTTTTTTTATTCATAACCGCGTAAAAGATATAGCATCGATTGAAGAACAACTGACAAAACTGATTCCTGAAGCAAATATTAGGGTCGGCCATGGACAGATGCCAGAACGGGAACTCGAACAGATCATGCTCGATTATTATCATCGCCGCTTCAATGTCCTTTTGTGTACGACAATTATCGAAAGCGGTATCGATGTACCTACTGCAAACACCATCATCATAAACCGCGCCGATCGTTTTGGTCTTTCGCAACTGCACCAGTTACGCGGCCGCGTAGGACGATCTCACCACCGCGCATACGCTTATCTAGTGGTACCACCAAAGGCCGTGATGACAACTGATGCCATCAAGCGATTGGAAGCAATCGATGCACTTGATTCCCTAGGATCTGGCTTTGTACTGGCTACGCACGATCTCGAGATTCGTGGCGCGGGTGAACTTCTCGGGGAAACACAAAGCGGGCAAGTTCAGGAAATCGGTTTCTCCTTATACACGGAACTGCTAGCCCGTGCTATTAAATCTTTGCAAGCCGATGAAGAACCTGATCTTGAGGGACCACTGCATGCCAATATCGATATCAATTTCCATATTGCAGCATTATTACCGGAAAACTATATTGCCGATGTTCACCTAAGACTCATTCTGTACAAGCGTATAGCGAGTGCAAGTTCTCGAGAACAATTGCAGGAATTACAGGTCGAGCTCATTGATCGCTTCGGCCTCTTGCCAAAGCCAGCCAAAAATCTGATTCAAATCGCAGCAATTAAGCAAGATGCTTTGATACTAGGAATCGAGAAAATCAATGCATCTAAATCCGGAGGCTACATCCAGTTTGGCGATCAGAGTCAGATCGACCTCTCCTCACTAGTACAACTTATATATCAAGATAGCCAGATCTATCAAATGCAAGGCACGCATCGATTAAAGTTTCGAATAAATTTGAGCAAGGTGGGACAAAGATTTAAATTCATTGAGAAACTGCTTACACTGCTAATCGAGAAGCCCAGATCGGATACAAACCGAATGCTAATCAATTAACTGAAGGACGCGACGTTATGTCGTTTGTAAATAGACAACGCGCAACTTTTCACAAGCATAATAAATATATGCGTACTGCAATCTGTCTAACTGCCTTCGCTTTACTTCTGCCAGCTTTTGCCCAACAAAATGTTGAATTTTTGTCTAGCGAAGGAATCGAGCAACCCGTAGAGCCGGTTAGACGATATACAGTCGAGTTAATTATATTCGCCTATGGCGACAACGTTTCCAGTGGTACCGAAATCTGGAAAGCAGGCGAATCGGCCTTTGATATAGCTTTGTCCGAGTTCATCGAATCTAGCAAAATGTTGCCAGACATTAAGGCACCTGTAATAGCCCACCGCTATGAAAAATCTGCCAATACAACCAACGATACTTCTTTTGATATAACGTTACCCGAATTTATCGGTGCAGATGAAATATTGGCAGAAATTAAAATACCTGCAATAGCACGCCGTTACATGAATCCTGATCTCACTCTACTTGGTAGCGATAATTCCACGATGATGGAAATTTATGACAAACTGCTCAAACTCGATACTTATGAACCAATTATGCGAGCGGGCTGGACTCAATCCATATATGAAAAAGAATTGACAACCACAATTGGGCTAAACACGATTGGTAACCCACCACCTGGGCTCAATGGTAATCTGATGCTTTACCTCGGTCGTTACTTGCATCTCGTGGTTGATTTAACGATGGACGCAAATACTCCCCATTCTTTGCCCACCGAAGAATCACCAAATAAATTTCTGACATTTCAAGATGCGCGCATTCAGAACGAGTACGAATTGATTGATGAATACGGTGAATGGCTTCCGTCACCGATCCAATACCGGATCTTTGAGGATCGTATCGTAAAAAACGGCGAAACACGATATTTCGATCACCCGAAGTTCGGTGTGATTGCTAAAATTACGCTCTTTGAAAAAACTAAAGAAGAGAACATTGGCAATATCGACAACCTATCGCCTGATATTTTATTGGGCCCTTATCCTATTTTAAACAATAACTTGTAAGACATTTGTTTAGTTAGACATTACCTAATTCAAAAGTCGCTGGCGCTGATGTCGTGTTGTTCTGCCTGTATAACACAAGTATTGATTATTGATCTTTGCTTCGGCCATCGTTTGACTCTCATCGTCCAACGAACATCAGCTATTTAATTCCAAAGATGGTCTATTCTGCCAATCAATGAAACGCTTTGCCGCCGACTGCCATTTCTCGCTGGCCAGCAACGATTCTCGGGAAATTTGTCCGCTACCGTGCAACCTAGCAAGACGCACTAACGACAAGGGATTAGAGTACTCTTTGAGAGACGAGACAACGGCCTGAGCCGCAGGCCGATTGTTACAAATCAGCACCATATCGCAACCGGCCTCCAAGGCCAATTTGGCACGTGTAGGCATCGTCCCATAACTTTCGGTCGCCTTCATATTCAGGTCGTCGCAAAATACGGCACCTCCAAAACCCAGTCGTGATCTTAATTCCGACTGAATCCAATATCTGGAGAATCCGGCCGGCAAGACATCTATCTCGGAATAAATAATATGCGATAACATGACACCAACGATCAGTCCGTTGCCTATTAGTTTGTCATATGGTCGGATATCGTCTAGGACATCACCGTACTCACGCCGGTCAATCGGAAGTCTTTCGTGTGAATCAGCAGCAACGGCACCGTGTCCTGGAAAATGTTTAGCGATTGGCGCCATTCCAGCATTTCGCAACCCGTGTGAAAATGCACTGGCAAGATCACCAACAACCTCCGGATCTTCGTGAAAAGCGCGATCCCCAATGGCATCATTGATACCCCAGTCGAGATCCACACAAGGGGCAAAACTAAGATCTATATCCATCGCTCGCAATTCTGATCCGCTCAACCAACCTGCTGTCTTTGCAAGCAATAATGCCTCGCCAAGATCCCTGCCATATTCATGGCCGATTTTTCGCATAGATGGAAGAACGGTAAAGCTATCGCAAAACCTTTGTACTCTACCGCCTTCGTGGTCCACTGCAATTAGAAGCGGTGGGCTACGAAGTGCACGAATTTCACTGACGAGATTGTTGAGTTGGCTCAGGCCTGAATAATTCCGGCTAAACAAAATCACGCCGCCAACCGCTGGTTCACATAAGAGTGCACGGTCTGCTGGAGTTAGAACAAAACCTTCGATATCCAACATAACGGATCCCAGCGCCATAATGACTAACCTGAAAATTGCACAAGAATTAGAAATTGTGAAAGCAGTCTCATTGCCTTAAACCGAGTCGTCGGGCATTACTATCTTCGCTCTTTAATTTGAGTAAGGCCAGATAGCCGGTTTATCGGAAATGGATGCGATTGTCATGGCCAGGCTGCCAAAAATTTATTCAGGTGCGTCAGATTTATCGAAGACAGAGTAGATCGGACAAGCTGGTATTCCCTCATCAGACCTTTCTCATCGAGATTACCTCGCATAAACTCGAAACGTAAATAAATCAGGTAAGTATTCAGAACATCTGTCTCACAATAATTGCGTATGTCATCGATTCCACCATTTAAATAGGTTGACCAAACTTGGTCTCCACTCATACCAAGTTTACCGGGAAAACCAAGTAATACAGCCATCTGCTCGAGGCTAGCTCGTCCTCGTCCCTGAAATGCTGACAAAACCTCCATCAGGTCAGTGTGTCGCCAATGATATCGATTAACATAGTTGTTATAGCGAAAGTCTCTGTCGCTGTCTCCGATCTCCCAATAACGGGGTGCCTGAATATTATTCTTAAGTGCTCTGTAATGTAGTACAGGCAAATCGAAGCCCGTACCGTTCCAAGAAACAAGATTTGGCGAGTAACGGTCAATACCGTCATAGAACCGACTCACAAGATCTGCCTCGTCAGAGGTATTGTCGCCAAGGCTCCAGATTTTGAAACTATCTCCTGTTCTGAATGCAACAGAGATTGCAACGATTTTGTGCTGATGCAGTGGCAGGAAATCACTGCCTGTCTCTTGCTGTCTCATAAAAGTCATTGCAGTCGCTACATCTTCATCAGATAAATCTTCAAGATTCCACATTTGTCGCCCGAATTCGACATCCGGTATCGTTTCAATATCAAAAGTAAAACAATGCATTTCTTTCATAAAATCTTAAAGTTTTTCAACTACTGCAAAGGCTACTACCAATCCTGCATCATCCGTTAAACTGACATGACTCTCAACAATGCCAAAACGTTCGCAAACTGTCTGTCCCCGCTGTGAGTAAATAACCAGAGGTCTCCCCCAATTATTATTGATAATCCCAACGTCGCGTATCCAGATACCATGCCGGAATCCAGTGCCTATTGCCTTGACCGTTGCCTCTTTGGCTGCAAAACGCATAGCCAAAAAACGTACCGGCCACTTGTTGACTTCAAAAAGCTCGCGTTCTTCATTCATTAACAATCGATCGACAAAATGATCGCCAAAACGATCGTAAGTGGTCTGAATACGGGAAATCTCGACAATGTCGGTACCAATGCCAAAAATCATAGAGTTCTCGCTGTATCCATCAATCGTTTCATATTACGGATGGCTACGCTAATACCGTCGAAAACTGATTGCGCAATAATCGCATGACCAATATTGAGCTCGACAATTTCGGCAATACGAGCAATCGCTGAGACGTTTTCATAATGTAGGCCGTGACCTGCATGGACGATCAAGCCAATTTCTCGCGCATAAGATGCGGCTGACATCACACGATTGAGTTCGCTTTTTTGCTCTGCACCATCCGTATCGGCATATATTCCAGTATGAAGCTCCACCACCGGTGCCCCAACCTGCATCGCAGCATCCAATTGCGATGCTTCCGGATCAATAAAGAGTGATACACGAATACCCTGATCGGCAAGACGGGCACATGCATCAGCGATTTTTTCAAGCTGATTAGTTACATCTAGACCGCCCTCAGTGGTCAGTTCCTGTCTCTTCTCTGGCACAAGACAGCAAGCGGCTGGTTTTACATCCAGTGCTATGCTCAGCATTTCTTCAGTAACCGCCATCTCAAGATTCATCCGAGTATGCATAGCTTGTTTCAAGGCATAAAGGTCAGAGTCCTGTATATGACGGCGGTCTTCTCGAAGGTGCAGCGTAATACTATCGGCACCACATTCTTCGGCAATTAATGCGGCCTTTACCGGATCTGGATAACTGGTGCCACGCACTTGTCGAAGCGTAGCAACATGATCAATGTTAACGCCTAGATACAATTCATTTTCCATATTCAAGTTTTTTACTCTCTAAGAAAATTTTGCAATTCTACGACGAATACATATCACTTGCCTGCCGTAATTCCACAAGAACTTTACGGCTCTTGAGTTCTTTACCACCCAGATGAAAGAAAATAACCTCACGCAGTAGTCGACTTGCACAATTTAGTATATCCGGCAACTCAAAATCCTTGTTTCTAACAGCTTTTAGCTCATGGCCCGAAAACACCATCGAGCCTTTACTATCTCCGATAGCTATCGGACCACGCTCGACACAATATTCATACATCGTATCAGAGCGAAGTGGTTCACCGGTCTCTATCTCATATTCAAGATTAAGTGCATAACCAAGCAATCGAAGTAATTCCATTTCAAAATGACGTAGCGGTAAGGCAACATTAGTCGATACAGCAAGATTTTCGATAGTACGCAGATATGCAGTAAAAATTTCCGGTTGCGGATCATGCCGATGTGAAAGCTTCAGTAACAACTCACTGGCATAATATCCTGACATGAGAGCATCGCCATGTAATGATATCGGTGCGCCATTCATCTCTGCACCGATCAAAGTACTAAGGCCAGACCGGGGTATCCAGGAAAGTCGTAACGGCAAAAATGGCCGGAGAATCCCAGCTAGCCGAGATTTTACGGATCGACTGCCACGGGCCACCAACGCCAGACGCCCATGATTGTGGCTAATGATATCCAGAATGCGGCTAGAATCCTGATACGGTCGATGATGCAGAAGAAAAGCCGGTTCGGCTTGTACGCGTTTGTTAGTCCGCATATCGCTAATCGTAGCCCAGCCGCATGAGTTCTTTCTCGTTGTCTGACCAGTTGTTCTTAACCTTGACCCAGAGATCCAGATGAACCGACATATTCAGTCGCTCCTTGAGCTCAAGACGGGCTAAGCGCCCTATTTTTTTGAGAACTTTACCTCCCTTTCCTATAACAATTCCTTTTTGACTGTCACGTTCGATCCATATAACCGCATTGATGTTTATGCCCTTTCGTTCTTTTTCCATTCGTTCGATTTGTACAGTAAGGCCATATGGTACTTCCTGGCGTAACAACAGAGTTAGTTTTTCACGAATAAGTTCAGCAATCTGAAAAGATTCATTGCGATCAGTAAGTATTTCTTCAGGGTATAGTGACGACGATTCAGGCAGATAGTTGGGAATAAGATCAATCAGCCTATCAAGATTGTCATGCAATTTTGCCGAAATTGGCAATACTTCATCGAAAGTATGACGATCAGACATTGCTGATAAAACTGACAGCAACTTTTCCTTTGGATGTATTTTATCGATTTTGTTGGGAAGCGCCATTATAGGAATTGGCGATTGTTTTAGCTTAAAAAGAACATCCTGATCTTCAGCTGTCCACCGAGTGGCTTCACTAACAAACAAAATGAGATCGGCGTCGGAAAGTGCACTGATCGCTACACGATTCATCATTCGGTTTATAGTCTTGGTCGCACTACGATGCAGGCCTGGCGTATCTATAAAAATAATTTGACTATCGTTCGTCGTATAAATTCCGAGAATCCGATGTCGCGTAGTCTGCGGTTTCGGTGTAACTATGCTGATTTTTCTTCCGAGAATCGCGTTTATTAATGTTGATTTTCCAACGTTGGGGCGTCCGACGATGGCAACAAAACCGCAACGATTGGTCGTTTTCAGCATTGATTAATCTGCCTTTGCAAGTATCGCTAGCATATGTTGAGCTGATTCCTGCTCTGCGTTCCTTCTCGTCGTACCTTGCCCGGTGGTACTCACATCAAATTCTGCGACAGTACAACGAACACTGAAGATTTGTTTATGAGCTTTACCATCTACCTTTTCAATCTGATAGTTCGGCAATGCGATTTTTTTCGACTGTACAAATTCCTGAAGACGAGTTTTCGGATCTCTAAGTTCAGCTGTATCGGGAAGTTCAATAAGACGAGTTGCAAAAACATTATATATAACTCGTTTCGCCTCATCGAAGCCCGCATCTAGGTAGACCGCTCCGAACATTGCTTCCAACGCATCTGCAAGAATCGATACTCTTCTGTGCCCACCGCTTTTCTTTTCACCCGAACCAAGAATCAGGTACTTACCAACATTGAGATCAGTTGATAACTCTGCAAGCGTTGAGTCCTTGACAAGTGAAGACCGTAATCGACTGAGTGCCCCTTCAGTTGCATCGGGTCGCTGTAGATAAACAGCTTCCGAAATAACTAAATCAAGAATTGCATCGCCCAAATATTCCAATCGTTCGTTATTGATACCAGAAGCACTTCGGTGTGTCAGCGCTTGTTTCAGGAACTGAATATTCTGAAATTCGTAATCCAGTGACTCTTTTAACCAGGTCGCTGTCTTATCCAAAAGCAGTTGCTCATTTCTTTGGTTTGTCATTCCAGGTCTTATCTTCGGTCGACATTCCTATTTAACAAGTAAGTACCAATAGGAAATGAAATTTTATCCCTTAGCGTCGCAACAACACTTTTTTATCGAAATGTACAGTAAACGAAACATTTGCAATAACAGGTATCGTGTGATCGTAAACCGCCTCGAGTTGAAATCCATCACTATCAGCAACTATTTTGATATCTTTAGCAGTGATAACGCTAATGTTCTCAGCATCGAAGCGCTGCGATATTGACTTACGAACTCTTCTGCGTGTTGGGTCGTCACTATCAAATTCTTTCGCCACACCATCGAGGATGGCGGTAACTTTCATATAATTGAGATAGGTTGGCGTAAGTAGGATTGCCTCGAATGTAAATAAACCAAGGAAGGTAATCAAAATTAGGGTACCTAATGCAGTGACACCAGCCTGGAAGGATTGAGACCGTCCTATCAGTGTTGGACGTCGAAAATGATACTTTTGACGGTAATTATTAGAAACAAACATATACTTACCCCACTCTGTACTCTGCTCCATTCTAAGGCTAACGCAATTTTAACCGTAAAGTCTGTGATTGATACCTCATTATTCTATCTTCATACCTATCCGCTGCCACTCAGGCCACTCAAAACCATCCATGTGCATCCAGATACGTACAGCTTCACCAACCAAGTAGGCTTCCGGAATTGTACCAATGAAACGACTATCCCGGCTGTTATCACGGTTATCTCCCATCATGAAATAATGGTCGTCCGGCACCCTATACGTACCATCACGCATTGAGTAGCTGGCATTCGTAACAAAAATCGCATGTTTCCGTTCATCGAGCTGCTCAATATATCTGGCAGCTGATAAAACAGTCTTATGGTTTACATCTCTTGTGAGATCTATAGATTCTCCATTTATGGTTAGGCGATGTCGCTCATAGATTAGCTCGTCGCCTGGTAGTCCGATGACGCGCTTGATGTAGTTAATACTGGGTTCTGAAGGAAGTCGAAATACAACTACATCGCCTCTTTTCGGTTCCCCTATATCGAAGATTTTCTTTTCGATGACTGGCAAGCGTAACCCATAGGAATATTTCTTTACAAAAATATAATCTCCTGATAATAGAGTAGGCATCATTGACCCTGAAGGGATTCGAAACGGTTCGAAAATAAAAGATCTTATTACCAGTACGAACAACAGCACTGGAAAGAATGAGCGTGAATAATCTATCGTAATTTTTAAAACTTTATTTGAAAATTTGTCAGAGCCAAATATCAGTTTACGTAGGTAAAACTTATCATATGCAACTATCATGCCAGTAAATACTGTCAATGTTGTCAAGATCAATGCAAGGTTAGTATTCAAGAATAATTCTCACTTTTCTATACGTAATACCGCAAGAAATGCCTCCTGCGGAATGTCAACGGAACCAATCTGCTTCATTCTCTTTTTTCCAGCTTTCTGTTTCTCCAATAACTTTCGTTTCCGAGTAATATCACCACCGTAGCATTTTGCTGTAACATTTTTCCGTAGTGCCTTAACGGTGCTTCTTGAAATTATCTGCCCGCCTATAGCTGCCTGAATCGCAACATCGAACATCTGTCGAGGAATCAGCTTTTGCATTTTTTCAACTAACTCACGACCTCTAATCCGTGCTTTCTCAGGATGAACAATAATAGATAATGCATCTACGCGCTCCTGATTTATCAGGATATCGAGTCGGACAAGAGATGTAGCTTCGAAACGCTCAAAGTGATAGTCGAATGACGCATATCCGCGACTAACGGATTTAAGGCGATCAAAAAAATCGAGCACAACTTCCGTGAGGGGCATCTCATATTCTAGCGAGACCTGTCCCCCAAGGTATTTGATGTGCTTCTGCACACCCCGCTTCTCAATACACAATTTAATTACCGAACCCACATGCTTTTTCGGTACCAGAATATTTGAAGTAATGATAGGTTCACGTAACTCGATAATCTCATTTAGCGGAGGAAGCTTTGATGGATTGTCAACCTGAAGTATCTGACCTCCGGTCTGTATGACCTCAAAAATTACGGTTGGAGCAGTCGTAATGAGTTCGAGTCCGTATTCACGTTCCAATCGTTCTTGTACAATTTCCATGTGTAACAATCCTAAAAAGCCACAGCGAAAACCAAAACCCAATGCTGTGGATGTTTCAGGCTCAAAATGCATCGCTGCATCATTTAAGCGAAGCTTCTGCAAAGCCTCACGAAAATTCTCATAATCATCCGACTTCATTGGAAATAGTCCAGCAAAAACGCGAGGCTGTATCTGTTGGAATCCGGGTAGTGGTTTATCACAGCATTTTTTAGTTAACGTCAGCGTATCACCTACCGGTGCACCATAAATATCTTTAATGCCGGCAATAACAAACCCGACTTCACCCATTACCAACTCTGGGCGATCTTCCATTTTTGGTGTAAAGCTTCCAACACGATCTACAACGTAAGAATGACCAGTCGACATGACGGTGATTTTACTACCTTTGGATAAATTGCCATTTACGAGTCGAACAAGTGATACAACTCCGACATACTTATCGAACCAGGAATCAATAATTAATGCTTGAAGTCGACCTTCGGCTTTCCCCGACGGTGGCGGAATTTTCTCTATGATATATTCGAGTAATTTCGGTACACCCTCACCCGTTTTGGCGCTAATCTTAACGGCCTCCTGTGCATCGATACCAATAATATCTTCGATTTCCTGTATGACTTTTTCGGGATCAGCAATAGGAAGGTCAATCTTATTCAGTACCGGCAACACTTCAAGACCCTGATCGATTGCCGTTACACAATTGGCGACACTTTGTGCTTCGACACCCTGTGCCGTGTCAACGACAAGTAGCGCACCCTCGCAAGCAGCTAGAGAACGAGAAACCTCATAGGAAAAATCGACGTGCCCCGGAGTATCTATAAAATTCAGCTGGTATTCTTCACCATTCGCAGCATTATATTTCAGAGACACACTTTGTGCTTTGATCGTGATACCTCGTTCCCTTTCTAGATCCATCGAATCAAGCACTTGCTCCGACATTTCTCTCTCCTGCAGCCCACCACATAGCTGGATAAAACGATCTGCCAACGTTGATTTACCGTGATCGATATGGGCAATGATTGAGAAATTACGTATGTGTTTCATAGACTCTGATTAGACTCCGCAAGCGGCAAAGTATATATGCTTCATATAAACGTAGGAGAAGATTTGGCCTCAATATATTGCATCTGGGTCAAAACTCCTCCTACAGTATTGTCTTTTAATATCTAATATTAATTACAGGCACTTTCGCTGCCAGTAATTACTTACTTCTCATTTTGAAACTCCCAAAAATCAGTAATATAGCTTAGCGAAAGATGAAATTAAGTTTGAGCTAGACTGCGAATCTTTTCGATGGCATCAGCTATTTTAGAGTCATCATGATCTTTATTTTCCAATAGGTAATCTATCAAATCCGGGTTTGGTAGTGCTAAAAGCTGACGAAAAGCATCTTTTTCGGATTTTGATGCCTGTCCGTAGTTGTTTTGCAGATAATTGGTCAGCAATTCGTCAAGCTCGCGCATACCCCGTCTGCATTGCCACACTAATTTACCGTCACTCATAATGATATTCAGCAAAACTTACACTACCACCGTAGTCTGCTATCAGTCATGTGAACTAATGGAAAAAACTTGAATTCATTTGGCCTAAGTGGCAGCGCGTCCCACCAACATTTTTTTGATCTCTCCGATTGCCTGGGCCGGATTCAGCCCTTTTGGACAGGTCTGCGTACAATTCATGATTGTATGACAACGATAGGTTCGGAATGAATCTTCGAGATTATCCAACCGTTCGTTGGTCGCATCATCCCTGCTATCAACCAACCATCGATATGCTGCCAGTAACACTGCAGGACCAAGAAAACGATCGCTATTCCACCAGTAACTCGGGCAAGCAGTCGAACAACAGGCACACAGTATGCACGCTGCTGGTTCGTTGATCAGTTCCCGATCCTCTTTGCTCTGTAACCTCTCGTGATTGGTTGGTGCAGGCATTCGCGACTGCAACCAGGGTTTAATAGATGCATATTGTGCATAGAAGTTGGTAAGGTCTGGCACAAGGTCTTTAACAACCGGCATGTGAGGCAAAGGGTAAACTTTAATATCACCTTTTATGCTTTCCACCGGAACCGTGCACGCAAGTACATTACCGCCATCGATATTCATAGAACAAGAGCCGCAAATCCCTTCTCTACAAGAACGACGAAATGTTAACGTCGGATCGATTTCGTTTTTGATCTTGATCAGAACATCAAGCACCATCGGACCGCAATCATCCATATCAACATCGTAATTATCAATGCGTGGATTTTCGCCACTATCCGGATCGTAACGATAGATCGAGTAGCGCCGCACATCAGTGGACGCACCTAACGCCGAAAAATACTTTCCTTGCTTAATCTGTGAATTACTAGGTAACAGAAACTTAGCCAAGTCTCACTCCTTTCTCATCAATATACGCGTGCTTTCGGCGGTATCGCATCAATTTCGTCTGTCAATGTTTCTTCGTGAACCGGACGATAGTCGAACGAAACATTACCGTCGGTATCGACCCAGGCCAGCGTATGCTTCATCCAATTTACGTCATCGCGATCCGGATAATCCTCGCGTGCGTGTGCTCCCCTACTCTCTTTACGATTTGCAGCAGATTCGATCGTCGCAATCGCATTTAAAAGTAAGTTTTCAAGTTCTATGGTTTCTATAAGATCGGTATTCCAAATCATGGAACGATCCGAAATGTGTACCTCCTGAAAAGAGGCATAAGTAGCTTGCAAAAGTCTCATTCCTTCATCCAGTGTATCGCCAGTCCTAAATACGGCTGCATGACTTTGCATTAATTTCTGCATCTCGAGACGGATATCCGCCGTGGGTCGAGAACCGTTTGCATTACGTAACCTATCAATCCGATTGATACTCACCTGTCCAGCGTCCGATCCCAATGGTTGATGACGTGCACCCGGAATCATCGTCTCGGCACAATGTCCTGCCGCGGCTCGCCCGAAAACAACCAAGTCGAGTAGAGAATTCGAACCGAGACGGTTGGCTCCATGTACGGACACACAAGCAGCTTCTCCAATGGCCATCAGTCCTGGCACAACGGTTTCAGCATCACCATCTCTCATGGTAACAACCTGTCCTTTGTAATTGGTCGGAATGCCGCCCATATTGTAGTGGACGGTGGGCAATACAGGTATCGGCATCTTGGTAATATCAACTCCGGAAAATATCCGGGCGAGTTCTGCCATACCAGGCAATTGCGTCTCAATAACTTCCAATTTAAGATGCTCGAGATGAAGATAAATATGATCCTTCTCCGCACCGACACCTCGACCCTCATGAATCTCAATCGTCATTGAGCGGCTAACAACATCACGAGATGCAAGATCTTTTGCATTTGGCGCATATCGTTCCATGAAACGTTCTCCATCCGAATTACTCAGATAACCACCCTCACCACGGCAGCCTTCGGAGATCAAAATACCGGCGCCATACACTCCGGTCGGATGAAATTGCACGAATTCCATATCCTGTACCGGTAATCCTGCGCGAAGTGCCATCGCAGTACCATCACCGGTACAGGTATGCGCAGACGTGCATGAAAAATAAGAGCGACCATATCCGCCTGTTGCCAAAATGACTTGATGCGAGCGAAAGCGATGCAAGTCCCCTTTTGCAAGATCCAATGCCACGACACCGTGGCAGACTCCATCCTCCATAATCAAATCGATAGCAAAATATTCGATATAAAAGTCTGCATCATGATTCAACGATTGTTGATACAGGGTATGTAACATCGCATGTCCAGTCCGATCAGCTGCTGCGCAAGTACGTCGTGCTGTACCTTCGCCAAAATGCGTTGTCATACCGCCGAACGGCCGCTGATAGATGCGTCCATCTTCGGTTCGCGAGAACGGGACACCATAATGCTCAAGTTCAATCACAGCATCCATCGCTTCCTTACACATATATTCGATTGCATCCTGATCGCCCAGCCAGTCCGCACCTTTAATCGTGTCATACATGTGCCAGCGCCAATCGTCATCGCCCATATTACCGAGCGCAGCACTAATGCCGCCCTGGGCTGCCACAGTATGGCTACGTGTAGGAAAAACCTTAGTGATACAGGCGGTTGTAAAACCTGCTTCGGCCAAACCAAAGGTAGAACGTAAACCGGCGCCTCCCGCTCCAATCACAACGACATCATAATTATGATCGATAAATTGATAATCGCTCACAATCCACCGAAACTAATTTTTAATACAGCGAACACACTTACTGCTGCCAGCAAAACGTGTGCCAAATTATTCATGCCAAGGGATAAAGTCTTGATTGTCCGTCCGTGCACATAGTCTTCAATGATCACTTGCACACCCAGCTTGGAGTGATATGAGAGCGATGCAAAGGTTAAAATCAGCAGAATGCTGTTCAATGGCTTACCTACCCAAGTATACACCGTATCGAATTGCATGTTCTCAAGCGATAGAATCGAGACCAGAAACCACAAACTTACAAAAATCAAAATAACGGCCGTCATCCGCTGGGCCCACCAGTGACCTGTACCGCCTTTCGTGGCAACCAACGTCAAAAAACGACCAAGCGGAGAATACAGATTCATTCGTACTTCCTGATTCCTATAAACCTAACCAAAGCCCGAGAGTCAAAATTATCGTCGTCAATACAACGAACCAAGCTGATATATTTGCGTGATGTATATCAAATCCCTTGCCCACATCCCAAAACAGATGTCGAACGCCGTTGCATAAGTGAAAGAAAAACATGAAACTAAAGCTCACTAAAAGCAGTCGGCCGACAACTGTCTGCATTAAAGTAGCAATATATTCATACTCTGCGGTACCTGTTGACAGAGCAACTAGCCAAATCGTCAATATAATGAAACCAACCGATAACGTAACACCGGTAAACCGATGCAAAATTGACAGTGTCATCGTTATCGGCCAACGATATATTGACAAGTGTGGCGACAAAGGTCGATTGGTTTTATTCATATTTTCTGGAGGCTTTAAAAGTCAATGCACTGGCCAGCTTTTTCCCAATCGCCGTAACGAGTTGGATCAGGACCATCTCTTCCGCCAATTTCCTTCAGAGGTTTATTACTTTTATGCTTTGTTGTCCTATCATCATGCGCATTTTCGGTCTTACCGGCATCGTTCTTTTTTGATAAAGAGCTAGTATCTTCAGACATCATGAAAGTATGCCAGACTATGTAGCTACGTGCAGGTTGAAACTAAACGAATTGATATATGCTATCTGAAGTTTACAAAATGATCCGTGTCACTGGCAATGATGCCGACGAATTTCTCCAGGGACAACTAACTCAAGATATTAAACAGTTGGACCAGGTAGAAAGTCTTCCCGCCGCATGGTGTAACTCGAAAGGTCGTGTAATATCACTGCTGAGAATCTTGATGATCGATAATGGTTACGGTCTCGTGTTACCAGCTTCAGTGGCAGAAACCGTTTGTAAGCGGTTGGCTGTGTATCGACTACGCTCAGATGTTAGCATCGAAATTGCAGACTCGGATTGGACTTGTCTAGTATTTAATACAGACGCAGATCTGAACCAACTCGAAAAACTTGGCCTGAGGCCAAAACAAAAAATTAATGCCTGTCGCATCGATCATGGACTCATTGCGATCAACATCGGTATAGAAGAACAATGTGTTGAATTGATGGGCTTCTACACTAATATGAAGAAAATCGGCATTGAAGCAACAAACAACACCAAATCCGATTTCCTTCGTGCTGCGAAAATTCGCGCGGGCATTCCTGAAATTCTTAGTAGTCAATCAGAAAATTACACCCCACACATGCTGAATCTCGATTTACTAGGTGCGATCAGTTTCGATAAGGGGTGTTACACGGGACAGGAAGTCATCGCAAGAACTCAATTTCTCGGTAACAGTAAGAGGCGGCTTATGCGCTATCGCATCGGAGAAACAGTGGCTGCTTGCGGTGACAAAATATCCGATGGACAAAGAGATGTTGGAGAGGTGATTAACGTTAGTGGAAATAATCTACTGGCAGTAACACCTGTTGAATTGCATGACAAAATTCTATTGATCACCGATATGGAAGTGATACCCGCACCATTACCCTACTGAATACCATATTCCTGAATCACCCATCAGTATCAATCTATCTTAGGCCAAATTATCACCATTACTATATCGCTAACTATATGGCATCCTCTAATCATCGATACCTTCAATGTTATCTACTCGCATATGTGGAAACAGAAGTACATCCCGAATCGATGCTGAATCTGTGAACAGCATGACGAGCCGATCTATACCAAGTCCAAGGCCAGCGGTAGGTGGCATACCATATTCGAGTGCCCGGATATAGTCTGCATCATAGGCCATCGCCTCATCATCACCAGCTGATCGATTCTCCGCCTGCACCTTGAATCTCTCAGCCTGATCCTCCGAGTCATTCAGTTCCGAAAAGCCGTTCGCAATTTCACGACTGGCAATAAAGAGCTCGAATCGGTCCGTAACAAAAGGATCATCGTTATTACATCTTGATAAAGGTGACACTTCCGTCGGATACGCAGTAATGAACGTTGGTCCCTGCAATTTTGATTCGCAGGTTTTTTCAAAAATTTCGATCTGAAGTTTTCCACTACCGTAATTCTTTTCTACTGTGACACCGATTTTGTCAGCTATACCTCTCAGATAGTCAAGATTACGTAGCTTATCTCTGTCGATCTCCGGATTAAAATTGATAATCGCCTGCTCCACAGTCATGCGAGAAAATGGATTTGTAAGATCGTACTCTTCACCCTGATAGAAAAGTTTTGACTGACCAAGCAGAGATTCCGACATGCCACCCAACAATTTTTCGATCATACTCATCAAATCCAGGTAGTCAGCGTAGGCTCGATAGAGCTCGAGCATTGTGAATTCGGGATTGTGTTGAGTTGAAATTCCCTCGTTCCTGAAGCTTCTGTTGACTTCATAAACTCGTTCGAAGCCACCAACGACAAGACGCTTCAAAAATAACTCCGGTGCGATTCTCATATAGAGTTGCATATTTAGTGCGTTGTGATGTGTCGTAAATGGTCTAGCAATAGCGCCTCCCGGTGCTGTTTGCATCATCGGTGTTTCAACTTCGAGAAAATCCTGGGAATCGAGGAACACACGAATGTAGGAAATCAGTTCCGAACGCAAGCGGAATACGTGACGGCTGTCGGCGTTCATTATCAGATCGACGTAGCGCTGTCGATATCGTACTTCCTTATCCACTAGGCCGTGAAATTTCTCTGGTAATGGCCGTAACGACTTTGTAAGCAGTCTTATATCGTCGGCCATTACCGTCAATTCCCCGGTTTTGGTTTTGAATAATGTCCCAAAAACTCCAATGATGTCGCCGATATCCCATTTCTTGAAGTTCTGGTAAAGTCCTGCCGCAAGTCGATCATGCTCGAGTCTCAGTTGGATCTGTCCGGTTCGATCCTGAATTTTGATGAAACTGGCTTTGCCCATGACACGCTTAGCCATCATTCGACCAGAGACCTTTACTTCAATAGATTGTGCACGAAGATCGTGGTCTCCACGTTCTCCATATGTCTGGTGCAATTCTTCGGCAAGCGCATTTCTACGAAAGTCATTTGGAAAAGCTATTCCGGCTTTCCGTAATTCTGAAAGCTTGCGACGGCGCTCTGCAATCAGTCCACTTTCTTCCTGAATTTTTTTCCCCTTGTTGATCACTAGAGCCCCTGCTTTAGACCAGCCTCGATGAATTCATCCAACCTACCATCAAGAACAGCCTGCGTGTTACCCGTCTCAATTCCAGTTCGTAGATCTTTAATCCTACTTTGATCTAGAACGTATGACCTTATCTGATTTCCCCATCCAACATTTGCTTTGCTTTCTTCAATTTTCGATGTTTCTGAGCGACGGATCTGCAGTTCGAATTCATAGAGTTTTGCCTTCAACTGTTTCATGGCCGTTGCTTTATTCTTGTGTTGTGAACGGTCATTCTGACACTGAACAACAATATTTGTCGGTATGTGAGTGATTCGCACTGCTGATTCTGTGCGATTGACGTGCTGGCCACCTGCACCACTAGCACGATAGACATCAATCCGAAGATCTGAGAGATCGATGTCAATATCGATATCATCATCGACTTCGGGTGATACAAATACTGAAGCGAAAGAGGTATGGCGGCGATTACCAGAATCAAAAGGAGATTTTCTGACTAGTCGATGCACGCCGGTTTCGGTTCGTAACCAGCCATATGCATACTCACCAGCGATACGTGCAGTCGCGCTTTTGATGCCAGCGATTTCACCAGCCGACACCTCAATGAGGTCCGTCTGAAAATTATGAGATTCTGCCCAGCGTAGATACATGCGTAGAATCATTTCCGCCCAGTCCTGAGCCTCAGTGCCACCAGCACCCGATTGAATATCGATAAATGCATTGTAGTCATCCATTTCGCCGCTGAACATGCGGTGAAATTCGAGGTCAGCAATACGACCCTCAAAGCTTGCAAGATCGCAAGCAACTTCCTCGATAGTCGAATCATCATTTTCATCGATCGCTAAGCTTAAAAGCTCATCAGCATCATTAATTCCTATTAGAAGTTCATCAATAGCAAAGACGATTTTCTCGAGCTGGGCCCTTTCAATTTCTAGCGATCGCGCACGCTTCGGCTTGTTCCAGACAGCCGAGTCTTCAAGTTCCCGGCGCACTTCCGCCAGGCGCTCGGCTCTGCCTTCATAGTCAAAGATACCCCCTTAACGCCACCGTGCGTTCCGATAAGTCAATGATCTTTAGTTTTATCTGGCCGGTTTCCATGTCGTTAAAATTAATACTATCTATGCAAAACGCGGCATGTTAGCACGGCATAATTTGTTCTACGATCAACTGTGCTATCTCGATGCTTCGAAATTCATTCACGTCAAGACGATAAATCAACGTGACAGGACCTCGAAGCGATAATACCATTTGATTGAATACGATCGCGTCAAGTACAGCACTGCTATCAGCCGGCTGGACACGCATTTTTAGGTGTTTTCCTCCAACAACCCGTTGACTGATGATGGAAAAAGTACCGCTCCACAGTGGCTCCGGAAACCCAGCTCCCCATGGTCCAGATTTTCGAAGCAACCTCGCGAATTGCAAATTAATATAATCTGGCGATAGGGTCCCGTCGATCAACAACGTACCACTGAAATCAGCCTTAGGATACAGTCGTTTTAATTGTTTGGACGCACAATCGGAAAATTTAGAAAAATACTTCTCAGGCAAACTCAATCCCGCTGCCATCGCATGGCCACCAAATTTAGATATCAGATCAGGATATATTGTCGCAATGGATTCAAGCAGATCGCGTATGTGCACACCAGGAATCGATCGCGCTGACCCTTTCAACTCGGAGCCAATACCGCGTGCAAATGCAATTACAGGGTGATGAGTACGTTCACACACTCGGGACGCAATTAGACCGACGATGCCCTGATGCCACGATTCATCATAAATGCACACACAGGTGGGAAGATTACGATTATCCATCGCGTCGACATAAGCGAATGCCTGGTCACGCATTTTTGTTTCAATGTGCCGTCGCTCACTGTTGAGTTTTTCCAATGTTGTGGCATATCTCATAGCCAACTCAGGCTCATCCGCGAGCAAACATTCGATGCCAGTCGACATATCTTCGATCCGTCCAGCAGCATTCAACCTTGGTCCGACTATAAATCCCAGATCCGTGCTAATAGTACGTCGAAGTGCTCGACCAGACTTCTTTAGCAATGACTGTATGCCTTGTACAGCTTTCCCAGCTTGTATCCGTTGCAACCCCTGACTGACAAGGATGCGATTGTTGTAATCGAGCGTAACGACATCAGCGATAGTACCTAATGCCACAAGATCGAGATATTTCGCGGCTATCTTAGCCGCACCTTTGACACCTCCTGACTCGAGAGTCTGTCCGAGTGATGCCATCAGATAAAAAGCAACACCGACACCAGCCAGATGCTTGCTTGAAAAATCACTGTCAGATAGATTCGGATTTACTATTGCTGCCGCGTCGGGTAATTCACTGCCTGGCAAGTGATGATCAGTTATTAGTACCGGGATTCCAAGGCGTCTGGCTTCGGAGGCACCGTCAATACTAGAGATTCCATTATCGACGGTAATCAGCAAAGCTGGTGAGCGTCTGGCCGCAACACGTACTATTTCCGGTGTCAATCCGTAGCCAAACTCAAGTCGATTCGGTACGAGGTAATCAACATTTGCAAAACCGTAATCTCGAAGGCAACGAAGAACAAGCGCTGTGCTGGTCGCACCATCAGCATCAAAATCACCAATTACAGTAATTTTCCTGTCGAAAAATTTGAGGAGTAAATCGACAGCATCGGCGACTCCATTTAGTGAACTGATCGGCGCAAGCTTGTTTAGGCTGTGATTCAGCTCCTCTGGGGTCAATATACCTCTCGTCGCATAGATACGCGCGAGCACGGAGTTTTGATTGCTAAGTGCATCTAACACGATACCCTCAGATACGCGTCTTATCTTTAATGGCCGGTAGGAAGTCATCAATAATGTTTTACAACAGTTCCGATAATCGGCGCCAGAAGCGAAAAGAATCGAATCGATCAACTTCTGCTGTCAAACCGTCGCGAAACAATAAAATCAGCTTATTCAATCGACCGGTTTTTAGTAATTTACGAAGCTCAACAAAATATGCTGTCAGCAAATCTCCACCTCTGTCAGATGCCGGAGTTACAACAACGAAATCTTCGGTTGTCATATCGAGACATTGTTCGAAATTCTGCAGCCATGGCATTATGACTCCTGTACAACTTTGCCAATAACCCTTAAACAATGGATCATCGCCAAACAATGTTGGCAGTTTTTTCACCTTTTTCTGTGGTGCTTTACCACCACCCCAAAACCAAACTGAATTGACTGGTACTAAACCCAAAACTTCATGCCAAAAATCTACCTCGCATTCGTGGAGTCGCATCTGAATTTCACCGAGCAGCTTGTGATATCCGGCTGCAGACTTACCGCAGGGCATGAATTCATCAGGTTGCAGGCCGTCAATAACTGCTGACGATAGCGATGCAGTTGCAATCACTGTATTGCCTCGTAAATAGCCGTAATTACCTACACGAACAAATGAGAAAGTTGTGTCATCAACTATCAACTTCTGCAGTGAGTCGAAGGTAACTCGCAAATTAGATTCAAAAGATTGAGCTCCGCGCAACGCGTGCAAACAGAGATGATCTAACTTGATCTCCAGATGGGCTGGTTCTGCAGCAGCAAGCCAAGCATTCGGACGATCTCCGGTTTGGCCCCATAATCTGAGTGCCGCTAAACCCTCCTCGACCGGCGGTAGATCGACCGCAGATAGTACTCTGGTAAATACCTCCCGGGGAGAATCAGAAATACATAATTTCGAACGAGAAAGCCATCGTCTATCCTCAGTAACGCTGATTCGTCCAGCCATTGCCGCCGGTAATACAATGATCGCCTTTCTATTTTTATTTTTTAATTTCAAAGACTTAATTATTTTTTTAACCCAGAAATAGTAGATTCTTTCCGTCGCAGAGCGTATCTTTGCGTGATGATTCGGCAGCAGAGAAAATGCTTTAATCATTACATGGTAACGAATCTACCAGAACGGACAAGCAACAAATATATTGGACAGCTCTGTGAAATTTACAAAAGATCAGATTTCTAATATCACAATTCGTCATATCGAATCAGGTACGATCAATATCGGTGGTGAGCTCGTGTGCAATAACATTGCACTGACGACTAATGGAATTATTCGCAACTGGCAGGCTTGTGTAATCGAAGAGCTAACTGAGCAAGATTTAGGGCCATTGTTTGTATCGGAGCCTGAGTTAGTTCTACTCGGCACAGGGCCTCAACTTATTTTTCCACCACGCGAACTCTTTTTTGCATTAGCCCGGCGCGGTATTGGCCTCGAAGCAATGGACACGGCCGCCGCATGTCGTACATTCAATATTCTTGCCAGCGAGGGCCGCAGAGTCGCTGCAGTGCTAATCGTTAAGAATTAAATCGAATTATTTCGTAGGTAGATATTGTCGTGGGTTAACCGGCTTGCCATTGCGCCTGATTTCAAAATGTAACCTCGGTTTTCCTCCCGGCTCCTTACCCATCGTCGCTATTTGTTGACCTTTTTTTATGCTCTGACCATCTCTGACCAATAGAGATGCATTATGTCCGTAAGCACTCAGATAAGTGTCATTGTGACGCAAGATAATAAGTTCTCCGTAACCAATGAGTCCGTTACCAGAATAGACAACCGTACCGGTTGCAGCCGCCTTGATGGACTGATCGGCCGATCCACCAATCAGAACACCAGTGCTAGATTGTTCTCCGAATTCAACCATAACTTTACCTATGACTGGCCAATCCCAAGGTGGAGCTGATTGTATCGGAATCGGTGGCAAAGACCGCCTGCTAGTTTGTTCCACACTCGATGTGTTTCCAGAGCGAGACTCTCCGGAGAACGGTGTCAACCAGATGATCTGGCCAGGATAAATAAGTGAGCCATCACCAAGGTTGTTCCAGCGCGCAAGGTCGCGAGGATCTTCACCGTGACGCCAAGCGATTATGAACAGCGTCTCACCTGTGTGAACGATGTGCTGGTTCCGGGAAGTCTTATCCCAAAGAATCTTCGACGATGACCATCCACAAGCACTCATAAAAAGGAGCACAATTATCACCACGAAGAACCTCATAGGGTAACCTATTCGAAAGGGAGCAATGCTCATAACCGCATTATTTCATTTGGATAATAATGCCGCCAATGATGACCGCTAATAGAACAATTACCCAGCCAATTCGTTCAATATACTTTGGTAGTGCATCAGCCATTCGTGGCCCACCGGCAACAATCAAACCTGCAATAAGAAAAAAGCGTGCACCACGGCCAATAAAAGATGCAATTAGAAAAGCGGGGAAATTGATCGCAGTAGCACCAGCCGAAATGGTAAAAATCTTGTATGGAATTGGTGAAAATCCGGCAACAAAAATTGCCCAGATGCCCCAATCATCGAACCACTGCCTGCCCATGAGATACACTGGCCAGTGTCCCATGCTATGCAACCAGGGTTCGATTGCCTCCAGTAAAAAGTAGCCAACCATATAGCCGACAATTCCACCTGCCAGTGATGTTACTGTCGTTACGGTGGCAAAACGCCAGGCGCGTGTCCTGTTAGAGAGACACATCGGTGCTAGCATCACATCAGGTGGAATAGGGAAAAACGAAGATTCAGCGAAGCTAAGAACGCCCAAATATCGTTCCGCTTGTCGGTGATTTGCCCATAACAGCACCTTATTGTAAAGGGTAGTAAATAGGCGCACAGTTATCGGATATGGAATTGAAACTGTAGTTTAAGAATATTTATCATAGGATTACTTTATTTTCTTGTTTCCCGTGAATAAGTGGGACAAAACTAACTAGACCGAGTGACAATTGCTCGTAGCGCCCATTCTGTTTTGTTACTTTAATTAGTTTCTGTCGACCGCTTGGGCCGACTGGGATAATCATCCGACCGCCAGGCTTAAGCTGCTGTAGAAGTTTTTCAGGCAGTTCGGAAGCGGCGGCCGCAACTATTATGCCGTCATATGCACCATATTTTGGCCAGCCCTGCCAGCCATCGTCCAGACGATAATGAACATTGTAAATATCCAGTTGGCGTAGACGCTGCTTTGTTTTTTTTAGGAGTTCAGGTATGCGTTCCACCGTATAGATCTCCTTAACCAGTCGCGCCAACACGGCAGTCTGGTAGCCACAACCCGTACCTATCTCTAGTACCCGTACGCCCTCCAGTCCCTCGAGCAATGCCTCCGTCATCTTGGCCACAACATATGGCTGACTGATCGTCTGTCCTAATCCGATCGGTAACGCCGTGTCTTCATAGGCACGACTCGCTAGAGCTTCGTCGACGAATAGATGACGCGGAACATTACGGATCTGTTCGAGGACTTCGGTTGAATGTATGCCGGCCTCCTTAAGACGCTGTACTAGTCGATCACGCGTACGCGCCGATGTCATTCCGATACCATGGATATCGTGATTCTGATTTATCACTTTTTAAGCCATTCATCGAGTCGTGGTAACGCCTCATGCCTCGTCAAATCTACCTTCAATGGCGTGATGGATACAGCTCCCTGCTCAATAGTGTCGAAATCTGTGCCGGGGCCGGCATCCTGACCTGCTCCGGCCGCACCAATCCAGTAAATTGTTTGATCCTGCAGATCTTTGCTTTTTATCAACGGCTCGGAACGATGCCTGAAACCAAGTCGGGTAGCATAGATACCTTTTAATTCCGTATATGGCCGATCTGGTACATTGACATTTAATATCACATCGTTGGGCAGAGGATTCTTTTGTAATCGTTGCACCAAATTGCGGGCAACCGTTGCTGCAGAAGAAAATTGGTTACCTTGTTGCCCCACAAGTGATACGGCAATTGCTGGAAACCCAAGAAAGCGACCTTCCATCGCAGCTGCGACCGTGCCGGAGTAAATAACATCATCACCCAGATTTGCACCATGATTGATACCTGAGACGACAATATCAGGCTCAAAATCTAGGAACCCCGATAATGCAAGGTGCACACAATCAGATGGTGTGCCATTGACAGAATAACGACCATTCGTCACCTCGTGTATCTGAAGTGGCGCATGTAAGGTTAGGGAGTTACTGGCTCCACTGTGATTTCGATCTGGCGCGACAACGACGACGTCTGCTATCTCGGCGAGCACATCTGCCAGCAGTATAATGCCGGTGGCAAGATAACCATCATCATTGCTAACTAGAATTTTCACAAAAAATCCATGAGTAATTCGATATTCCTATCATTAATATACATCTGACTCTTACAAGTGGACTCATTTATTGGTTATAAAAACTACACTCACTATACTCAAAGTTCTCGTTATGCCATAGCATTGAAAATGTCGAGATTGACCTTGTCAAATAAGAATGATGATAACCAGTCGCCGCCTGAGCATGGGTCCAACGATGATGTCGACTTGTTCCGGCGCATGATGTCGGACGTCATACCATTAAATCAGGATGTTACACCGTCGTCGCCTAATCGACCCACGCCCAGCGCCAAAGTCAAGAGAAGAGATGAACGGGAAGTACTGCGCGAAAGTCTCGAGTCGGATATTGAATTTATGAACTTCGAAAGTGGAGATAAGCTCTCTTTTCTACGCCCAACCGTCGGTCGCCACACTTTTCGCAAGCTGATACGTGGTAACTTCAGTGTCCAATCTGAAATTGATCTGCACGGACTAACCACGGCTGAAGCAAAAATAAAACTTGCGAACTTTATCCGCAAAAGCATCGCTCGTGGTCAATTTTGCGTGCGCATCATTCACGGTAAAGGACTAGGATCTGGGGAACGAGGGCCAGTCCTAAAAAACAAAGTCGATATCTGGCTCAGAAAATGGGACGCTGTACTGGCATTCGTTTCCGCCCGCCAAAGCGATGGTGGTACGGGTGCTGTTTACGTCCTGCTGAAAAAAGCATGATTAAAAGTAACTTCAGCTGGAGTTGACCGAGAGAAACGGTGAGTACATCGCAAAAAGCACTAATTCTGTGCATTGTAATTTGCGATTTCTCTAAGCACCGCCGTCGCAAATGCACCACGTGTGAGATAAAACTGAAGCCATAATGTATCGCTATTCTGTTCCCAAGTGAAATTTCGAACTGCGAGTCGAAGCCTTCGTCTGGCCTGTTGAATCCTTGCATTGGCAAGACCATCACAAAATTCTGGAAAACAATTGACGATAGATTTTTCCCGTTCTGCAACATCACCGGCTGACTGTAACGTTCCCGTACCCCAAAGTGCACCGCTTGGGTGAATATCGAGTGCATCGCAACGTCGCTGCAGTTCGACATTAACCTCGTTAACAGCAAAAAAGCTGTTGTTCCCATCGAGATTAGCGCAATCACCTGGTAGCAGGGAGTTCCATGTACCGTTCTTTACCCTATCCTCGAGGATGTGATTGAAGAGAAATGACCTCGCAGCAGATAATGCAATACTGCGGTCGCTGTAAGGAAGTTTTCTCCCTGAAAAAAGGTCACTCGCAAGACCTAGGTTGCCACCATCACGCCCGAATCGTTGCTCACCGAAATAATTAGGTACACCTCTATACCGTAATTGCATAAGTCGTTCGTTCAAAACGTCACATGTTTCAGTGAGATTTCTCAGTACTATGCGAAAGTGGTTGCCCGTATGTGCCCCACGACGCAATTTCCGCTGATGCCGATCCACTTGTACGATGCGAATACCTTGGAGTTCTAACTTCAACCAATCTGCTTTGGCACCGGCAGGCCGTCGCACGCTAAACCACTGTGTGGTAACTGCATGACGATCCTTTAAACCCGCGTAACCCACATCGGATACTGCGACTCCCGCATATTTTGCAAGTCTGCGTATAACCCAAGTCGTATTCGCACCGTCTTTTTCAACTTGCAGGTAATCGTGCTCTCCGTCTCCAGATAAGTTGAATCCGAGTTGTTCTCTAACTTGGAAGTCCGCATTTTTCGTTCTAATATGACAGGTATGGATTCTTTCACCAAAGGTACGTTGCCAATCGGACAGCACATACTCAGTCACTCTTTATTTGGACTATCAGCGGAAGGTATTACTTGGTAGAAAGTTTCTTTGCGACCGATCATACCAAGATCCGTACGTGCTCTTTCTTCCGCGGCCTCACGACCATGCTTTAGATTGAGCATTTCTGCATTCAAGGCTAAATTTCTCTCTTTGAGTACCTGATTCTGTTGTCGCTGCTCGAACACAGTCTGCTGCAATTCCCGAGTCTTACTATAACCATCATCGGACAACCACAGTTTTATCTGCATCGCAAATCCGAGAATTACCAAAGCTGAGAGTATCCAGCGTGCGCTAAGCAAGATGCTTCTCCGAAATCAAATCAATCATGGTGCTTCAACTGAAAATGCCTGCTTACCGACATATCGAGCTTCGTTGCCCAATTCTTCTTCGATGCGTAACAGCTGATTATACTTAGCAATCCTATCCGATCGCGACAGCGATCCCGTCTTGATTTGTGTCGCCTGCGTACCAACCGCAATATCCGCAATCATACTGTCCGAAGTTTCCCCAGATCGATGAGAGATGATTGCTGAGTAACCTCCCTCGATCGCCATATTAATTGCATCAAAAGTTTCTGATAAGGTTCCGATTTGATTAGGTTTTATCAAAATAGAATTGGCAATTTTTTGCTCTATACCACGGCTCAGAATATTTGTGTTGGTAACAAAAAGATCATCTCCAACAATTTGCACGCGTCTACCGAGCTTCTCGGTAAGCTGAGTCCAACCATCCCAGTCGCTCTCATCCATACCGTCTTCTATGCTAATAATCGGATAAGCATCGACTAATCCGATGAGAAATTCACAGAATCCGGCTGAGTCGAAATCACTCCCCTCAGAATCCAATCGGTAACGACCATTAGCGTAAAACTCTGAACTTGCAATATCGAGGCCCAGCAGGATATCTTCTCCAGCCTTATAACCAGCACACTCTATTGCTTCCATTATCGTGTCAAGCGCAGCTCGATTGGACGATAGATTCGGGGCAAATCCACCTTCATCTCCGACAGCGGTATTCAGTTTCATTCTTTGTAAAACACCCTTGAGCGAATGAAAAATCTCTACACCATATCTTAGCGCTTCGGCAAAGCATGGCGCACCAACTGGTAAAATCATAAATTCCTGAATATCTATACTATTGTTAGCATGCGCCCCACCATTAATTATGTTCATCATCGGAAGCGGCATCATTGTGCTTTTACCGAGATGTCTAAATAAGGGAAGGCCCTTTGACTGTGCTTCAGCTTTCGAAACGGCCAATGAAACAGCAAGTAGCGCATTTGCACCTAGGTTTCCCTTGTTATCGCTGCCATCAAGTTCAATCATCTTCTGATCGACGGCACGCTGATCAACAAATTTCTCAGCAAGCAAAGCATCCCGAATAACATTGTTAATATTAGTTACCGCTTGCTGCACACCTTTGCCGAAGTATCTAGTCTTATCATTATCGCGAAGCTCAACCGCCTCGCGGGAACCGGTTGAGGCACCCGAGGGGACGGTAGCTCTCGCCATACTGCCATCGTCGAGATGCACATCTGCTTCGACAGTAGGGTTACCACGCGAATCAAGAATCTCTCGCGCTCTAATATCCGTAATCTTGATCATTTATTTTCCAAGGTATAGTGGAAGAGTCTAGATCCGATTGCCTGGATTAATTACAGCCTGAAGTCGCCCCAAGCAGTACTACCACAACTCATCCTTACAGTATTCAGATTTAATATTCTTTAATTTATGTAGCCAATAAATTAATCAACGAATCCGTATTCCGCCTCCTGAAAACCTGTCTTTTTAACCATGTCGTCTATCATCTTCAACGTCTCTAAAAGAGCATGCATCTTATCCAATGGCCAGGCATTCGGTCCATCGCTCAATGCTTTGTCGGGATCCGGATGTGTTTCCATGAAAAGCCCTGCTATACCAGCAGCAATGGCAGATCTTGCGAGTACTGGAATGAACTCCCGCTGTCCGCCTGAAGCACTACCTTTGTCTCCGGGCAACTGTACGGAATGTGTTGCATCGAAGACAACTGGACACCGAGTTGTACGAAGTATTGCGAGACTGCGCATGTCCGAGATTAGATTGTTATAACCGAAGGAAAAGCCGCGTTCACAAACCATGATGTTTTCGTTTCCCGTGGATTTTGCTTTTTCGACCACGTTCTGCATTTCCCAGGGTGACAGAAACTGGCCCTTCTTAATATTGACAGGTTTCCCCTGACTAGCAACATTCAAAATAAAATTGGTTTGTCGGCACATGAATGCAGGTGTCTGTAACACATCCACAATCGATGCAACTTCAGCCATCGGCGTATCTTCATGAACATCCGTTAATACGGGAACATCAAGTTGATTTTTGACTTCATCCAAAATACGAAGCCCTTCTTCCAAGCCTGGGCCACGGAACCCATCTTTCGAACTTCGATTAGCCTTATCGAAAGATGACTTGTAAATGAAAGGAATTCTCAAATCGTCACAGATCATCTTGAGATGTCCAGCCGTATCGATAGTCATCGCCTCACTTTCTATGACACAAGTCCCTGCTATCAAGAAAAAAGGGGCATTGGCACCTACATTAAATTCGCATAGCTTCATACCTGGGCAACCTTAAGTATCTTACCATTGTGGTAAATCTTGGCCGCTACAATAAATCCAGCAAATAAAGGATGGCCATCACGCGGATTTGATGTGAATTCGGGGTGAAACTGGCTACCAATAAACCAAGGGTGGCTGGGTACTTCTATCATCTCTACCAAATTATCGACTGACAGACCAGAAAATCTTATACCCGACTTCTCAAGAGCATTGCGATAATTGTTATTTACCTCATAACGATGCCGATGCCGTTCGTAAATCGTCGTTTCATCGTAAATCGTCGCCACCAGCGATCCGTCAAGAAGATTCACTCTCTGTGAGCCGAGACGCATACTCCCTCCAAGATCAGAATCCTCATTGCGCTGCTCATATTCACCGGTCTCAGTTTGCCACTCGGTGACAAGCGCTATAACCGGATGCGGTGTACCCCGCTCAAACTCCGTACTATGTGCATCTGCAAGATCTGCAAGGTTCCGTGCTGCTTCTATGATAGCTACCTGCATACCAAGACAAATACCCAGATATGGCACCTGATTTTCTCTTGCATAACGAACCGTCTCGATCTTACCCTCAATGCCGCGATCACCAAAACCACCGGGCACAACAATACCATCCATATTCTGTAAGCAGTCGATACCTTTTTCTTCGATGTACTGTGACTCGATATAATGAATATTGACGCGCGTGCGAGTGTGTATCCCTCCGTGCAAAAGTGCCTCACTCAGAGAAATATAAGAGTCTCGTAAATCAACATATTTTCCGACCATCGCAACGTTGACTTCATTTTCCGGGTTTTGTTTTACCTGAACGATAGCCTCCCATGCACTGAGATCGGCCGGTGGCAAATCGAGACATAATTGTTTTGCAACAATATCGTCCAACCCTTGATCATTCATCATTGTTGGTATTTTGTAGAGATCATCAACATCATAGGCTGAGATGACGGCAGCCTCCTGGACATTGGTGAAAAGCGCAATCTTTTTGCGCTGCTCGGATGGCAGTATCTTTTCCGAGCGACAAACAAGAATGTTCGGTTGTATGCCAATGGATCGGAGTTCCTTGACCGAATGCTGCGTCGGCTTAGTTTTGATCTCGGACGCAGTTGCAATATGTGGCACCAGCGTCAAATGCACATATATGACGCGATCATGTCCGAGTTCAATACCTATCTGCCTAATCGCTTCTAAAAAAGGCAGTGACTCGATGTCACCGACCGTTCCGCCAATTTCGATCAGACAAATATCGGCATCACCCGCGCCCTTTTCTATGCTGTTCTTGATTTCGTCAGTGATATGAGGAATCACCTGCACTGTGGCACCGAGATATTCACCACGACGCTCTTTGCCAATGACGTTCTCGTATATACGACCGGTGGTGAAATTGCTGTTTCGTCCGGTTGTGGTACGGACAAAACGTTCATAGTGGCCAAGATCCAGGTCAGTTTCGGTACCGTCTTCGGTTACGAAGACCTCACCATGTTGAAAAGGACTCATCGTACCTGGATCAACATTAATGTAAGGATCCAGCTTGATCATGCTGATCGATAGCCCTCGCGACTCGAGAATCGCACCAAGGCAAGCAGAAGTAATGCCCTTACCTAGGGAGGACACCACACCACCAGTGATGAATACATACGATGCCATTTACGATGCCCTTAATGGTAGGCAACGGAAAATAACAAAGGGCCAGAGTCAAAAAAACAGAATTCTTTTGGATCCGACATAGTTGATGACGAATTCAGTCAATTCGTGCTTTTCTTTCAACCCTTGAGATGTCCCGTCGCTGGATGAAAGACGGCTTTATAAGTTAACAGATCATTACTTCTTTAACAATTAATACGGAAATCGTAGGTAACCGGTACTATTAAATTAATGTAGTGAAGGACGGTTTCGCCAGCACACACCATAACCATCTTCTTGACTAACATCCGCAGCTACCCAAAGATCACCAACAGCAACTAAATAGTCACCCGAATACAGTAAAGGGATACGTTGACGCATCCACGGTACGATACCATCCTCCTGCATTAGTTTTTTGAGTTTATGGGTATTCTTTCGGCCCATCGGACAGAATGATTCACCTCCCTGGCGATAACGAAGTAAAATACCACCTTTGACAGTCTCACGATCGATACCACCATCGACACCAGCTTGTAATCGCATCTGACCTCGCCCAGCACCCAAATCAAGCCAACTACCATCAACCATCAATTTCGCCACAATTAATTTTTCTTCAAGTACTGCCGTAGCTAACAAATAAAGCTTGTCACGGTATCGCCTAATCTCAGCACCTGGCCAATCGACCAATGGTTGACCATCCTTCCTCGCTGGAATCAGTTCATGGGTAATTTGGTAAAGGCGCGTTGCCGGTGGCAATGGTAAACCGCACTTTCTGGTAGCATGGCGTAGTACATTGCGTTGCCGCTTCTCAGACAAAGATTTCAGTCCCTGGAGATCCAATCGGTCCGGTTTCTTTCCAATCGAAACAGCAGATAGATCCAGTTCCGCTAAATCATTCAGCATTTCGCTGGCCTCACTTGCAAGTTTGGCGCTTCGCCTGAGACAGGCCGAGACACCGGGCCATCGTTCCGCAAGCGTCGGTATGATCTCTTGTCGCAGGAAATTTCTATCAAAACGCATATCGAGATTAAAAGGATCATCAATCCAGCGGAGTTTATTTTGTTCCGCATAAGCCTCGATAGCACTGCCGCTGATATCAAGCAGCGGTCTTACAAGCATGCCATAGGCGAAGTTTTGCAAAGCACCTATTCCTGCTATCCCGGCGAAGCCGCTACCTCTCATCAGGTTCAAAAATAAGGTCTCTGCCTGATCGTTCTCGTGGTGCGCACTAAGAAGCCAGTCTCCCTCCTCTACATACTTGTGAAAAGCATCGTAACGCACCTGTCGCGCAGTCGCCTCAAGGCCAAGTCCTGATTCAAGGTTAATCTCGACGGACTCACTAACAAATGAAACATTCAGATTTGCCGCCATGGTCCGGCAATGCTCCTCCCATACGGCTGCATCGTTATGTAGTCCGTGATTGATGTGAATCGCCAGTATCCGCGTTTGAGATTTTTCAACACATTTAGTCAGAGCATGAAGGAGAACAGTTGAATCAATGCCGCCGCTCATTGCAACAAGAAATCTGCGCGGCTTATCGATGCCTTCTGCGAGCTCTTCAAGACGCGACAACAAAACTTCGGAATTAAATACCATGCTACAAATTAACAAAAAATAACTATCAAGCCAGGAGAATCAATAAATTCCAGTCCACTTCAATCACACCGCAATAAATAACGTCACAGGCAACTGGGCAATTCATACTATTCCTTATAATCGCCAAATCCTGCAAGGCGACGATGACGCTCTTCAAGTAACTGATCTAAGTCAAGTCTATCGAGATCTTCGAGATGTTTTAAAAGCGCATTGCGAATCATCTCGGCGGTAGCAACAGGATTACGATGTGCCCCTCCAAGCGGTTCTGGCAATACCTCGTCAACTAATTCGAAATTATTAAGGCTGTCTGCAGTTATTTGCATTGCTGCAGCAGCTTGTTCAGCTTGCTCTGCACTCTTCCAAAGAATTGAGGCACATCCTTCCGGCGAAATAACCGAATAGACAGCATATTGCAACATTAATAGACGATCGCTGACACCAATTGCCAAGGCACCACCTGATCCACCTTCGCCAATTACAATGCTAATAATTTGGGTACGCAGACCTGCCAGCAAATATAAACTTTGGGCAATCGCTTCACTTTGTCCACGTTCTTCCGCACCGACGCCAGGATACGCACCGGGTGTGTCAATTAATGTAATGACCGGCATCGAAAATTTCTCTGCCATTTTCATCATGCGTTGTGCTTTACGATATCCTTCAGGTTTGGGCATCCCGTAATTTCGACGAACACGTTCTTTGGTATCACGACCTTTCTGATGGCCAATAAACATCACGGATCGACCATCTAATCTACCTATACCGCTGATAATTGCGGGATCATCTGCGAACATGCGGTCACCATGCAACTCTTGAAAATCAGGGACCAGGTGCTCAATATAGTCAGCCGTATAAGGGCGCATCGGGTGACGGGCAATCTGTGCGACTTGCCAAGCACTAAGATTCGAGAAGATACTTTTGGTCAGCGCCTCACTTTTTGCCTTAAGTCTCGTGACCTCTTCGTTGATATCGATTTCCGAATCATCGTCTATAAATCGAAGTTCATTGAGCTTAGCTTCAAGTTCTGCAATAGGCTGTTCAAAATCCAGAAATTTAAGATCCATACAAAATTTATTTTTATCAGCACAGGAAAAGCGACTCTACATCATTTCGCGGCTGGATGCGTAAAACAACCTAACGCTATTCTGACCAAGTAATGTGGTCAGCTTATCTCGCAATTCTCGACTAGGTCTGACAGTCCAATCAGGTCCTAGGTTTAGCAGACCCGCAGCATCAGTACCAATATACTGTACCGTAACATTGCAATTACCCTCTCGGTACGGCAGTAACACATCATGCAATCTCGTTAGTAGGTTCTTGCTCTCTTCGTTGGGAGTTAAACTCAAAATCATGCTCTTCGCCTGTTTTTCAATGACTCCATCGATAGGTAATACGTTTTTGGCGCTCAGACGCCAGGCAGACACGAAATCATCATAGCGTAAGGTACCACTGACGACGACAATTTCATCCTTAATCAAGAACTCTCGATATTCTTGAAATACTTCCATAAAAAAGATTACTTCGAGATGATCCGAATCATCATCGAGAATGACAGTAACGCGATTACCTCGTTTACGAACATCCATAATAAGACCGGCAACCGTCAATTCTCGGCCAGAATGAGTGAAATTTCGCTCACCATTGTTTGCTTGCGGCGGCAATTCCGAACAGATGTCCGTCAATCTACCATCAGCTAAAAACAGTGCATCCTTGCGTACCAAATTGAACGGATGACCGGTTAGGTACAGGCCAAGTGCTTCCTTTTCATTAATGAGAAGCTGGAGATCATTCCATTCGATGGTGTCAGGTTTTTTTGATGGCTCCACCACATAGCCTGGTTCTTCAATACCAAACATATCATTTTGGCCGGCCGCACGAGCACGTGCCGCTTGTTCCGCACAACGCAATGCTTCCGGTAAAGATTGCACCATACTGCGACGAGTTTCATTGAAACCATCCATGGTTCCGGATTTGATCAACGCTTCAATCGCTCTGCTGCTAAATTTTTGTAGGTCAATCCGGCGACAAAATTCATTCAGATTCTCAAAATCTCCATTCTTCTTTCGTTCGATAATAATCGATTCGACAATATTGCGACCAACACCTTTTACCGCACCCAGACCATAAAGGATTGTCCGCTCTCCCGTTACGCTGAACTGATAGTCTGACTGATTAATGTCAGGTGGCTTTAACTGAAGTCCGATTCGTCGACAATCATCTTTAATGATCACTAAGCGATCAGTATTGTCTAGGTCAGCACTCATTACCGCTGCTGTAAATGCGGCCGGATAATGTGTTTTGAGATAAGCCGTTTGATACGCTAACAGTGCGTATGCAGCCGAATGTGACTTATTGAAACCGTAAGCAGCAAACTTTTCCATCAAATCGAAGATTCGCGTTGCCGTAAAGTCCGCGACCCCACGCTTCACTACACCATTTACGAAGACTTCTCGTTGCTTCGCCATTTCCTCAGGTTTTTTCTTGCCCATTGCACGACGAAGCAGGTCAGCTCCACCTAGTGTATAACCAGCGAGTACTTGTGCAATTTGCATCACCTGTTCCTGGTAGAGAATTACACCATAGGTTTCCTTTAGCACAGGCATTAGGTCTGGATGTAGATAGTCGATTTTTGCTTTGTTAGCATCATTTTTTCGCGAAATAAAATCGTCAACCATTCCAGATTGCAGTGGACCGGGACGAAACAATGCAACCAGCGCTACAAGATCGTCGAAATGATCGGGTTGCATGCGCTTAATCAAGTCTCGCATACCACGCGACTCAAGCTGAAAGACAGCCGTCGTACTGCTGGTTCTCAACATTTGAAAAGTCTTTTTATCCGTCAAAGAAATATCTGCAATATTCAATTGCAGGTCGGGTTGTTCCGAATTAACAATCTGCACAGCCCAATCAATGATGGTCAACGTTTTAAGGCCCAGAAAATCAAACTTCACGAGCCCGATAGCTTCCACATCATCCTTGTCCAACTGGGTAACAATGTTTTCGCCACCCTCTTCGCAATATAGAGGTGTGAAATCTATCAGTTTGTCCGGTGCAATGACGACGCCGCCTGCGTGTTTTCCCGCATTCCTAACAAGTCCTTCAAGCGACTTTGCCAAATCAATGATCGAGCGAACTTCCTCATGATCTCTGTACATCGCAGAAAGCTCTTCTTCCTGCTGTAATGCTTTATCGAGTGTAATCCCCGGCTCGAAAGGCACTTGTTTTGCAATAACATCTACAAAACCATACGGTTGACCCAAAACGCGACCTACATCTCGAATAACAGCTCTTGCAGCCATTGTTCCGTAGGTAATGATCTGTGACACACGATCACGGCCGTATTTCTCCGCAACATAATCAATAACCAGATCGCGTCCTTCCATGCAGAAATCTATATCGAAATCCGGCATCGAAATACGCTCGGGGTTAAGAAATCTCTCAAACAGCAGCTTATATTCCAATGGGTCAAGATCGGTGATACCTAATACCCAGGCAACCAGTGATCCTGCGCCTGAACCACGCCCAGGACCCACCGGAATCTTTTGTTCTTTGGACCAACGAATGAAGTCTGCAACGATCAAAAAGTAGCCAGCAAATCCCATATCACAGATAACCGTAAGTTCGGCTGCCAAACGTTCTTTATATGGAATAGCAAAGCTTTCCTGATCCGCGGACTCTATTCCTTGATTTTGAAACATTCGCACCAGTGCCACTTCTAATCCTGTCTCTGACTGCGATCTGAAATTTTCCTCCGTCGTCTGACCACTAGGTACGGGAAATGCTGGCAAGAATGTCTGGCCAAGCCTCAAGTCAAGGTTACAACGCTTGGCGATCTCTGATGTATTCAAGAGCGCCTCAGGCACATCGTGAAACAATGTAGCCATCTCATCATAATTTTTCAGATATTGGCTCTCACTGTATAATTGCGGTCTGTTAGTATCGCTTAAAATTTGTCCTGTCTGAATACAAACTCTTGCTTCGTGCGCTTCAAAATTCTCTTGCTTCAAGAAACGAACATCATTGCTTGCGACGACCGGCACGCTCATGCTACTGGCCAGTCCAAGCACACTTTGCACATACTTCTCCTCCTCGTCTCGTCCGCTACGCACAAGCTCTAGATAAAAACGATCGCCGAATACATCGAGCCAGCTTGCCAAGCGCTTATCTGCTACATCATAGTGATTGCTAACCAGTGCGCGACCTACGTCACCATGTATTGCACCGGACAAAGCGATAAGACCTTCGCAACTTTTTCGCGTCAACCAATCGCGTTCTACCATCGGGACACCACGATATTGACCATCGAGAAAAGTTTTCGTGACAAGCTTCGTAAGATTGTGATATCCCTGTTGGTCTCGGCAGAGCAATATCAGTGTTGTTGGTCGGTCAAGATTGTCATGATCAGCTAACTTTAGATCTACACCAATTATTGGCTTGAGCCCCACCTTGAGGGCCTGTTGATAAAACTTCACCATAGCGAAAAGATTACAGTGATCCGTTAGTGCGACAGCTGACATACCCATATCTTTGCATTGCCGCATCAGCGCAGGAATGCGGACAGTACTGTCAATAATCGAGTACTCGGTATGTAAATGCAGATGGACGAAATGCTGAGTCATGGTGTGTTATTACAGTTGCCGCTCATGACGTTGCTGTCAATAATTAATTTTCTTCGTAATTACGCTTTGATATCAGAATGATTAACTGCATCCATTCCAATTTTAACCTTTTCAATCAATAAAAGTTCATCGAGCGAAGAGGATGAAAACTGCGCCTATGTTGCTGACATGCTCCGAACCGATCAATACGTTTGCGATGATCAACCGTGGCATAGCCTTTATGTCGAGCAAAACCATAATTTGGATATATGTCATCTAACTTAATCATGATCTCGTCGCGGCAAACCTTTGCAATGATTGAGGCAGCGCTGATCACAACTTTTGTTGCATCTCCTCTGATGATAGCCTCACCCCGTATCCGGTCGGTACCAAAAGTAAGATTTGGTAAATGATTGCCGTCGATCTGGACATAATGTGGTTTTATATGTAACCCAAGTATGGCACGACGCATCGCTAAAAAAGTTGCCTCGAGAATATTCAGGTGATCAATCTCGGCTGGATCTGCCCAGGCAACCGACCAAGCCAGAGAATGCTGTCGTATCTCAGAAGCCAACTCGAATCTACGACCAACACTTAGCTCCTTGGAGTCACGCAATCCATCGATAGGTGATTTCCTGTCCAGGATTACTGCAGCAGCCACGACAGGTCCTGCCAACGAACCCCTCCCTGCTTCATCGATACCGGCAATTGGCCGCTTGGATTGATGTAAAAAGGCTTGTTGCATCATGTTACACCAGCAAGCTCAAGTATTACTTTAGCTGCCTGTTGTTGGGCACCGCGGCGTAGAACGGCACGCAGTGCAATAAACTTACTCTCGATAACTGCTCGGCGTTGTTCATCATCTAGTAAATCGGAAACCGCCGCCGAGAGCGCTTCTGGTGTCGCGGCATCCTGTAGAAACTCAGGTACCATCGGTTCTTCGGTTAGTAGATTAGGCATTGCGAAATATTTAACTCTGATAAGCTTGAACCAGCGCTGAAAAAAATACGTCAATGGCGATAATTTATATGCTGCAACCATTGGTTTCCCATATAACGCAGTTTGCAACGAAGCTGTACCAGAAGCGAGTAGCGCAACATCTGCCGCAGCAATCGCGGCCTCTGCATTGCCATCTATTAATTTAATATGACCCTCTATACCAACTTCTTTGATATGTACCTTGAATACTTCTCGCAGTTCGGGGCTAACCATCGGTGCAACAAACTGTAGGTCTGGGTACCTTTTGATCAGTCGGCCACAGGTCTCTGCAAAAACCGGTCCAAGCCTAGCAATTTCATTGCTACGACTTCCTGGCATGACGACAACCACTTTGTTAGCTGTCAATCCCAAGTCATTTCGTATTGCTGCACTATCGACATCGGTACTGATAATGTCAGCCAGCGGATGCCCGATAAATTCGGCCGCCACATCGTGGGCTTTATATAAATCTTCTTCAAATGGAAATATGCACAAGACTTTGTCGACCGATTTCGCTATTTTATTTATTCGACCTTGCCGCCAGGCCCAAACAGTCGGACTTACATATTGAACAGTAGTTATTCCCCGTTTTCGCAGCGCCCTCTCTAACCCAAGATTAAAATCTGGCGCATCAATACCAACAAATATATCTGGTGGATCCTCTGTCCATCGTTTGATAAGTGAGCGGCGCAACCGAAGAAGACGAGGCAGGATTTTAATAGGTTCAACTAAACCCATCACTGTAAGCGTGTTGGCATCCTCCCAAACATCACACCCAGCAGCGCACATCGCTGGACCCGCAACACCTTCGATTCGAACTCCAGCATTTTGTGCTTTGAGCGCTTGAATAAGCCCCGCGCCCAACTGATCACCAGATACCTCACCAACAACAATAGCCACCCGTAAATTTTGCATGCTCGCTTATTGAAGCTAACGTATCACGCCACGTTCAGACATTTTTAGCGACTCTAAAAAGAGCTCGAGCTCCGGCTGGTCGACAATCAAATTTTCGATCTGAGAAATAGCTTCCGCAAGTTTCAATCCATCACGATAAACAATCCGATATGCATTTTTGATGTTGCGAATCTGGTCTTTACTAAAGTCGCGTCGTTTCAATCCTTCGCTATTTATCCCAGCGGGTGCACCGGGCAGGCCAAAAACCATCACGTAAGCCGGAACATCCTTATTCACACCTGAATACATACCGAGAAAACTATGTGCACCAATGTGACAAAATTGATGTGCGCCGGCGAATCCGGCAAAAATTGCCCAATCACTAACATGCACGTGTCCAGCAAGGGTCGTGTTGTTTGCCATAATAATCTTATTGCCGAGCAAGCAGTCATGTGCGATGTGAACATACGCCATGATCCAATTATCATCGCCGATTATCGTTACACCCTTATCCTGCAAAGTTCCTCTGCTAATCGAGCAATATTCACGAATGGTATTTCTGTTGCCGATCTCAAGACGGGTTTGTTCGTTCTTATACTTCTTATCCTGTGGATCATCACCGATCGATGCAAACTGGTAAATATGATTATGCTCACCGATTTTCGTTGGTCCGTTAATCACAACATGACTGTCTACCTTTGTGCAGGCGCCAATTTCAACATGTTCACCTATGATCGTATAAGGTCCGATCTCAACACCATCAGATATCACCGCAGATTTGGAGATTATTGCAGTTGGATGGATCACTCTGCCTTATCTCCGGGCGCGCACATAATGACGGCAGATACCACCTGCTTGCCATCCACGTTAGCCGAACAGTGAAAGCGCCACATACTACGGCGTTTACGCACAACATGTACGTCCATCTGCAATCGATCACCTGGAAAAACTGGGTGACGAAATTTAGCATTATCAACGGAGACAAGATAAAAGAGTTGATCAGTTTCGGTAATGTCCGAAGACATGTAATACAGTATGCCACCGGCCTGCGCCATCGCTTCGATGATCAGTACTCCCGGCATAATTGGCCTACCAGAAAAATGTCCTTGAAAAAAAGGTTCGTTTATCGTTACATTTTTGATTGCAGTAAGTGATAATCCCGACCGACAGTCAATTACCTTATCAAGCAATAGAAACGGATAACTGTGTGGTAGCAGCTTTTGGATCTGCATAATATCCAGAGTTTGCAATTCATTCGCCATTCTTTTTAACCTTCGCTTCAAGTTCTGTCACTCTTTGCTCCAGTGACTCACTTCTCCGAAATCTTGCGACCATTCGCTTCCAGGTTTTATCTTTTTCTGCTCCGAATGTCGCCGAATACACACCAGGTTCACAAATGTCTTTTGTGATCAATGCCTGACACGTAATAATTACGTCATCGCATACTGTCACATGCCCTATGACACCTGCCAAACCTGCGATCATGCAACGCTTACCGATAATTGCACTGCCGGCGATTGCAGTCATCCCAGCGATCGCGGTGTGTTCACCGATTTGAGCGTTGTGCCCAATCTGAATAAGGTTATCTAGTCTGACGCCGTCTTCTATCACCGTATCATCAATTGTGCCGCGATCAACCGCTGTGTTCGTGCCAATCTCAACATCATTACCAATAATAACGCCGCCAAGCTGGGGGATTTTTATCCAACCGGACTCGGCCTGGACATTCCCGAAACCATCGGATCCGATGACAGCACCGGGGTGAACAATGGTTCGTTCACCGATTCGAACATCCTCAACTAATGTTGCATTGGTTAGCAACTGTGAATCCCTACCTATCGAACAGCGCTTACCAATAAAACAACCATCTGCAATGTAAACCTCATCAGCAATCGAACAATCCTTGCCGATGACAACATTAGCAGACACATGTGCACTATCCGAAATAATGACTCCATCTGCAATAACTGCGGATGGATGAATTCCGGCAGCATAACTTGCAGGCGGGTGCAGCACTCTGGCAATTCGCGCGTAGGTTGCATAAGGATTATCGGAAATCAGAGCAGCTACCGGGCAATCACTGACGTTGCTCTCTATCAGAACAACAGCAGCCGCCTTAGTGGTTAATAACTGATTTCGATAAGCCGAATTGGCAAAAAATCCAACAGATTTCGGCGATGCATGTGTCAGCGTCGCAACGCGATCCACTCTAATATCTGGATCGCCTATTAATTCACAGCCGAATTCAGTCGCCAGTTCTCCAAGGCTAGCCGGCATAATTCACCGTTACATGACAGACGGGTTCAACCCGCAATTATCGCGCTCCAGTAGATTCAAAGTTCGCTTCCATCGCTCGCAGAACGAGTTCAGTAATGTTCACTGCAGAATTTGCATATAAAACACCGTCACCGATAACAAGGTCATAACCGGTCGTCTGTGCATAATCTTGCACTTCCTTCAAGAGAGATTGTTGAAGCATGCTGAGTTCTTCATTGCGGCGAAGATTCAAGTCATCTTTGAACTCATTTTGTAAGCGTTGAACTTCGCGTTGTAAATCGCGAAGTTCTTTTCCAACACTGCGGCGTTCCGTCTCACCCATCACTGCTAAATCACGCTCCACTTTTTCGTTCAATTCTTCCAATTCCTTCTGTTTGGCAAGAATTGTCCGTTGAAGTGGCGCGAACTCTTCCTGAAGTGCGTCCATTGCCACTTTTGCATGTGGCGCACGCTCCATTAAAACCGGAACATTGACTACACCAACTTTAAGTCCCTGCGCTTCCTGTTCCTGCGCTATAGACATTCCACCAAAAATAGTAATAAGAGCAACAGCAAGTGTTGCTATACCTAATCGTTGCTTTACGAAAATCATAAAATTCAATCCTTAAAATGCTTGTCCCATGGAAAACTGAAAACCTTCCAGTACGTCTCCGTGATATCTATCATTGCCATCAAACCTGTTCAGTGGTAGTGCATAACTGAATCGAAAAAGTCCCATAGGTGCTAGCCACTGAACCGCCAGACCGACAGATGTCTTTAACTCATCAAAATCCGGTTCATAAGAAATCGGACTACCCATTTTGTCAGTAAATTTAACCTCACCAGTATTAAATACGTTACCCATATCGTAGAAGAGACTGGCTCGAGCGCTGCTTCTAAACTTCTCCGGAAGGGGGATTATAAGCTCTACTTGACTGGCAACCAACACATTACCTCCATAGGGATTACCAATGCTGTCGCGTGGGCCCAAATATGATTCTTTGTAGCCGCGAACTGACTGCGGTCCGCCACTGTAGAACTGCTTATACGGCGGCAGCGCCGTAGTATCACCCAGCCCTTGACCGATAGATAGTTCGTTATTCAAGCGCAAGACCCATTGATTGAAAAATGGAAGCGGAATATATTTTGTAAATTGGTAACGCCCCGTATAATACTCGACCTGACTTCCCGGCGCCGCAAGAGTGAGGAAAAGCAACTGACGCGTACCTCGGTCGGGAAATAGACTTCTATTGCGGCTATCATAGATCCAACCAGCTACCAATTCGAACGTATCGAAATTTGTACCAAAAAGAACTCGTCCTTGACCAATGTCTTCTGTAAACGAATTGCCATTATTTGTTACCCATTCCCGCGCCTGTAAAGTATTCATGTTAGACGTGACTAATTCAGAAATATTGTAGGATAATCCCAACCTCAACATCTGATATTCGGTCATAGGATAACCATATTCAACTGTTAAACCAGCATTGGTAGTTGAAAAATCGGATGCTGCTGAAACAAATTGCGTAATTTTTCGATAATTGAGCGCTACCGTTCTTTGAATACCGCTTTTTGTCCTGTAAGGATCTGTATGTGACAAACTGTAGAGTGTTGAATAGCTTCCTGTATTTAAATTAAGCGCAACACGATCTCCCGAACCGAAAAAATTGGTGTGTACGACACTACTGTTCACCATCAGCCCGAAACGCTGAGAATAACCAAGTCCACCACTAAATTGGCCTGGCATACGATATTCAAGATCGAATTCAACATCAACCAAGTCTGGACTGCCCGACACAGGAATGTTTTCTACTTCGACTGTTTCGATATATGGCAAACGTTGCAATCTTACCTTTGATCGCTCAACTAACCGATTTGAAAGATAAGCACCTTCAGCCTGTCGCATCTCGCGGCGTAAGACCTCATCATCAACTTGGTCGATATTCTTGAAAAGAATTCGTCGAACATAAACGCGGCTCTGCGGATCAACGTAGAAGGTTACTGATACCTCTTTTGTCTCGTAATCGAGTTCCGGTACCGGCTCGATCTCGGCATTAGCATAACCCTCTTCGCCAAGACGGAATGCCATCAGTTCCTGTGTCTGAGTAAGCAATCGCAAGTTAAATATCGAACCGGACTCTGCGAGAATGAGTCCGCTGAGTTGTTCTTCCGGTATGACCATCTTTCCAACAATTTTCGTCTCAGAGATAGTGTATTGCTCTCCCTCATGAAGATTAATTGTTATATAAATATCTTTCTTGTTAGGAGAGATTGCAACTTGCGTTGACTCAACCCGAAAGTCCGCGTAACCACGATCCATATAAAAAGAACGAAGTGTCTCGAGATCACCGCTTAACGATTCCTTAGCATAACGATCGTTCTGTTTGATCCACGATAGCCAATTCGCCGTATCCATCTCAAAGTCTGCACGAATTTCATCTTCCTCAAAATTATGATTTCCAATAATATTAACTTGACGGATCTGTGCTCGATCTCCCTCCTTAACTTCAATGCTAATCCGAACAGTGTTATTCGGTCGATCCTCCACATTGGCATTAACGACCACAGCATATTTACCACGGTCATAATACTGTTCCTTCAAGAATTGCTGGACATCGTCAAGTATCGAACTATCAAAGGTTCGGCCACGTGCCATACCCACACTGCGAAGCGATTCCATGAGATCTTCGGTCTTGACGTCCTTATTGCCTTCAATCGTGAAATTTTCGATAGAAGGACGTTCACGAACCACTATGATCAGCGTGGAATCGTCACTTCGCATCTCGATATCGTCAAATAACTGCTGCGTATAAAGTGTCCGCATCGCTTCCTGAATTCTAATATCATCAACTGTATCACCGACGTTTATTGGTAGATAATTGAAAACCGTACCCTCGGATATACGTTGTAACCCTTCAACACGCATATCACGAACTACAAACTCTTCGGCCAAGATTAAGGTCGGACAAGACAGACAGGCAATGGTGATAGCTATCAATAGCCGATACCAGCATCGCATTCTCTGTCTGTTATTTTGTTCTCGCCTCATATGCCCTACATTTCCATAACTGCTGTTTTTTGACTAGCATACATCCATATAAATTAACTCTATGAGATAAAAATACAACTGATTATTTATATGAAATTTGCACGTATATAAACGGAAACTCACTATCTGAACAGCCGCTCTAAGTCATTATAAAAAGAGAAGCTCATCAACAGTAAAACCACTAGGATACCGACTTTATTACCCAACATCTGCGCCCGATCAGACATTGGGCTGCCCTTGATCCATTCTACTGACTGGTAAACAATCTGCCCTCCATCTAACATTGGAATTGGTAATAGATTCAATACGCCCAAACTAATACTAATTAGGGCAAGTATCGTCAATACATAGGTAACTCCGGCCCGAGCAGAGTCTCCAACATACTGCGCAATACTGATCGGCCCGCTGATATTTTTGATAGAAACTTGAAGAGTCACCATATTCCATAACATACGAATCGTGAAGCTCGTTTCACGCACGGTACGCGAAAATGACTCGCTTACAGCTGCGACTGCACCTAATCTTTTCAGATAGCGGCTTCCAATCCCAATACGACCGATAGCACCGTCGGCAGTCTCATAGGCTGCGACATCCACATACAGTGTCTGTTGGCGACCGTTCCTTATAATATTGATTGGTACAATCCTATCCGGCAACTCAGTAATTACTGCTGCCAACTTACTGAATGTGACCGTGCTCTCTCCATTGACACTAACTATCCTATCACCAGAGAGCATACCGGCCCGATCAGCTGCGGCTCCAGATTCAATCTGCTCAGCAATTGCTAGTGGTGGTCCAGGCTTGAATCCAAGCCCATCCAATAACAATCCCGGCTCTGTCAGTCGCACACGATCGTTGCCCACATGTATTATCACTCTGCGTTCATCGCCGTTGATGTTTTGAACGACGAGTGGAATCTGTCCCGTTGTCACCATTTCGTCGAGAATTAACAACAATGCCTTATTCCAATTATCGACAGTTTGATCACCGACAGCCACCAACAATTCTTCAGATTGTAATCCGGCCTCAGAAGCATAGGAATCAACGGAGACCGGTCCAATGACTGGACGCAGAGTCGGAACACCCTGCATGGACAATATCCAGTACGCGATCAGAGCAAAAAGAAAATTGAAAGCTGGCCCCGCCAGCAGAACTGCAATGCGTGCTGGAATGGGCCGATGGTTGAATGCTCGTCCCCGATCAGCTTCGTCGATGGGTGCTTCTCTCTCATCCAGAAACTTGACATAACCACCAAGTGGTATCGCTGAAATACAATATTCCGTCCGATCCTTGCCAGAAATCCAAGTCCAGAGTGGCTTACCAAAGCCGATTGAGAACCTGAGTACTTTCATGCCACACCAACGTCCGACAATGTAGTGCCCAAATTCGTGAACGGCTACCAGTACACTAATAGCAACAATGAATGCAATTAAATTATTCAGTACATTGCCCATAGATAAATTGTACTCCTTGCCATTCGATCTAATTAGCCATTTTACGTAGCATCACATACTGTTCCGACTGATGGTGAGAGATGTTGTACCTAAGAACAGACAAAGATCACAACAACTTAAGTCCTGAAAAATGAAAACCGATTTTAATAATCGTAGCTATCATTTCAACCCTATCCAGTTGATGCCCAGCACAAATAATGGTGCTGCAGCTGCCACACTGTCTATCCGATCAAGTAGGCCGCCATGTCCAGGAAAAAGTCGGCCACTGTCTTTTACGCCTGCATTTCTTTTGAACATGCTCACTGTAAGATCACCGATAATCGAGATAATGGCGACGGCGAGGCAAAACGGTAGTAGTACCACAATATCGATCTGCAGCCAGCGTGCCGTTAGCAATGCCAGTACAGCAACTACCAACAGACCACCAAACACGCCTTCCCAAGTCTTTTTCGGGCTGATTCTCGGTGCCAACTTGACCTTGCCCAAATGCTTACCTGTGAAATAGGCACCAGTATCTGTCATCCACACAATAATTAGTACGGACAACAACATGTCAGGTTGCAGTGAGATGATTGCAAAGTATGTTGGAATCAGTACGAACATACCACATATCCAGCCTACTAAGATCGGAATGGGTGTCGGAAACATAAACATCCAAATTGGCACCATCAGCCACCAGACGAGTGCAAATTTCAAAACTATATCAATAGTTATGTCATCTACCACACCTAACGAAGCAATCATTAGAAACGCTGCAATTAGAATGACGTAGGCTAGTCTCATCAACAGTGACTCAAGCTTCAGAAGACCTGACCATTCCCAAGCACCAATGAGAATGAACACTATAATCACTACCTGTTTAATCACGGGTGGTAACATAAACAGGACGATTAGGAGCGTGCCCAGTGCAACAACTGCTGTTAATAGGCGTTGTTTAAGCATATCAAATCACCTCTAACTGCTCGCCTGTATGACCATAACGGCGCTGTCTCGATTCATAAACTGACAAAGCTTGATCGAATTCCTGTTCGCAAAAGTCCGGCCAGAGGCAATCACAAAAATACAATTCCGAGTAAGCTAGATTCCACAACAAGAAGTTACTGATTCGTTGCTCGCTACCGGTACGAATCAACAAATCGGGATCCGGAACACCAACCAGTGCTAGCTCGTCGGAGAATTTATCATCGTCAATGTCTTGGATTGTCAATTGCTTGCTAACTACTTTGCTTGCAAGCTGCTTCGCAGCATTGACAATGTCCCACCTTCCACCGTATGCAAGAGCGACGATTAAATTTAAGCCGCTGTTTTTCTCCGTTCGATCTTCAACAGCTTTGATCTTGCTCATAAGCTTTGAACTGAGCTGATCCCTCGCACCAATAAATCTTAGTCTTACATTATTACGATCCAAATTATCCACTTCTCGTTGCAATGCTTCGAGAAACAAACTCATTAACTGATTAATTTCATTCTGTGGCCTTTTCCAATTTTCACTGCTGAAGGTAAATAATGTTAGGTATGATATGCCTCTCTTGGCAGCAACTTCCACGGTTTTGCGAGCAGCTTTAACGCCTGCACGATGTCCTGCGTAGCGTGGTTGCGATCGTGCCTTTGCCCAACGGCCATTGCCATCCATTATTACCGCAACATGGCATGGCACAACATCTAATCTCATTTCGTTGTTACGCGTTGTATCTACTTCCTCCATTCGTAACTCACCAGGCAAATCAGATCTCCATCAACTCACTTTCTTTCTCGGCTAAGATCTTGTCTATATCGCCAATATGTCGATCCGTAATTGCCTGAATATCACCATGTCCATGATGTTCCTCATCTTCGCCAATCAACTTTTCCTTCAATAAATCCTTGATATCGCCAAGTGCATCTCTGCGAATATTTCGTACGGCAATACGGCTCGATTCTGCATCATGACGTACCAAACGAATCATGTCCTTGCGACGTTCTTCGGTGAGTGGTGGCAACGGCACACGAATCACCATCCCCGCTGAAGCGGGGTTCAATCCCAAATCTGAATTTAATATTGCTTTTTCGACTGCCTGCACCATGGATTTTTCCCATGGGGAAACAATGAGTGTTCTCGCATCTTCAACATTAATATTCGCAACCTGATTGAGTGGTACTTCACTGCCATAATATTCAATCGTAATATGATTGAGCAGGCTAGTGTGTGCACGGCCGGTACGAAGCTTAGTTAATTCCTGGCGAAGTGCTCTAACACTCTTATCCATGCGATTGCTTGCGTCTTTTTTAATGTCATCTAGCATTATCTTCACCCTCTCTTGCCTGCGACCTCCTTACCTCGTCAAGCTGTAACCAATGTTCCAACGTCTTCACAGGTCATCGCCCTCACAAGTATATTCTCATCATTCAGGTTAAAAACACGTAACGGTAAATTGTTATCCCGGCACATCACGACGGCTGTCGCATCCATAATTTGTAGTTTATCGGTCAGGACTTTGTCGAATGAAACGGTATCGTACTTTAATGCCTTCGCATTTAGATTCGGATCTGAATCATAAACACCACCAACCATTGTCGCTTTTAGAAGAACATCAGCACCGATTTCGATTGCGCGCAGACTAGCCGCTGTGTCTGTCGTAAAAAAAGGATTACCCGTTCCTGCTGCGAGAATCACAACGCGTCCTTTCTCCAGATGTCGCACAGCACGCCGTCGGATATAATCTTCACAAACCTCATGAATCTTCAGCGCAGACATAACACGTGCGAACACTCCCATAGACTCTAGCGCATCCTGGATCGCCAGTGCATTCATAACAGTCGCCAGCATGCCCATGTAATCACCTGTTACCCGATCCATGCCTGCCCGAGCCAGACCCGCACCACGAAATATGTTGCCTCCCCCAATAACGATAGCGATTTCGACACCAAGTTTTTGAACTTCTGCAATTTCGACAGCAACCCGATGTATAATTTTGGGCTCAATACCATATTCAAGCCCACCCATCAGCGCCTCACCACTCAGCTTGAGTAGTACACGACGATAGAGTAAGTCTGATTGAATAATGGCTTCGCTCATGTTGGTTACCTTTTCAAATGATTAACTATGCTTCCAACTGTTTGTACGGTAGCTGTCGATTTTATCTGATTCATCCAACCTGATCCGTATTAGACAAAATTTGCAATTATTCAGTCACTTTTTTTAATCTGATCCATCACCTCTATAACGAAGTTTTCCTATTTCTTTTTAATGCCCTCACCAAGTTCATAACGGACAAATTGTTCTACTTGCGCACCGGCTACTTTAAGTAATTTACCAACAGATACATCCGGATCCTTAATGAACGACTGACCTAATAATGTTTTTTCTTTCAAGAATTTAGAGAGTCTTCCGTTAATCATTTTTTGAATAATATCGGGCGGTTTGCCGGACTCTGCCGCCTGTTCCGTCAAAATTCTGCGCTCGCTCGCCAGCACCTCAACAGGCATACCTGACTCATCGATGCACATCGGGTTACTAGCAACAACATGCATAGCAATATTTCTAGCTAATTCAGCATCGCCGCCTGATAGAGAAACGATTGCGCCAATTCTGCCTCGATGGGCATAACTCCCGAGTTGATCCGCAGCATCAACGCGTGCGAAGCGTCGGACCGAAATATTCTCTCCAATTTTGCTGATCAGCTCCGTTCTGGCTGCTTCGATCATTTTACCATCGATATTAAACGCTACCATCAGCGCCTCAACCTTTTTAGCATCCCCAGCAAGTGCCGTCGCAGCAACCGATTTCGCGAAGGCGATAAAATTCTGGTCTTTGGCGGCGAAGTCAGTTTCAGAATTGATTTCGGCAATGACTCCCCTATTTCCTTCCGCCGCCAAAATAATGCAGCCTTCAGCCGCAATGCGGCCGGACTTCTTATCGGCCTTTGCTTGGCCTAATTTACGGAGTATCTCAATAGCTCTTTCCATGTCGCCACCAGTTTCAACTAGGGCTTTCTTGCACTCCATCATACCGGCGCCGGTGTGATCGCGAAGTTCTTTAACTATTGATGCACTAATAGACATTATTTATTCCTTTGCGTGAAATTCTGCGATGAAACTGCATGTGTGCAGAATTTGGCATTCAAAAAAATACCTACCCGATGCCTGCCTACACTGGCTAGTTTTTATTGTCAGCTAATTTTTTTGTGGCAGTCTTTTTTGTGGCAGTCTTTTTTGTGGCAGTCTTTTTTGTTGCAGTCTTTTTTGTTGCAGTCTTTTTTGTTGCAGTCTTTTTTGTTGCAGTCTTTTTTGTTGCTGTTTTTTTTGTGGCAGTCTTTTTTGTTGCTGTTTTTTTTGTGGCAGTCTTTTTTGTTGCTGTTTTTTTCGTTGCTAGTTTTTCCTCGATCTCTGGTTCGATAGTTCGCGATTTGTTCTGCGTCGCTTCTTTAGCTTTCGATTCCTGCGCACTGATTTTATCTGATATTGCTTCTGCTACAGGCTCCAGGGGCTTATTAACGGCGGACAACACTTTTTCCTTTTTAGTGCTAGCAACGGCAATCCGAACTTTCTTCTTTTTTGTTGTTTTCTTAGCTACCTTTTTTCCTTTTCTGCCAATTTCCTTAGGTTTGCCTGCCTTATCCAGTTCAACAAACTCATCTTCGCCTAAATTGACCTCAGGCAGAGATGCTTTACCGTCTATTACTGCATCGCTAATCAATGTCGCATATAACATGATCGCCCGCATGGCATCGTCATTACCGGGAATTATGTAGTCGACAGCGTCCGGCGAACAATTAGTATCAACAATAGCGACAACCGGAATTTCGAGTTTGCGGGCCTCGCGAACTGCGATATCTTCGTGATTAACATCGACGACAAACAATACGTCAGGAAGTGATCCCATCTTCTTGATTCCACCCAGGCTTCGCTCAAGTTTGTCGCGTTCTCGATTCAGGCCCAGAACTTCTTTCTTCGTCAGGTGAGCGAAGCCGCCCTCTTCTTCCATTTGTTCGAGATCGGTAAGTTTCTTCACGGAGTTTCGAATCGTTTTATAATTCGTCAGCATGCCGCCGAGCCAACGATGGCTGACAAAAGGCATTTCACATCGTTCGGCCTGCGTACGAATCGCTTCCTGTGCCGATCTCTTAGTGCCAACAAAAAGTACTTTGCCACCGTCAGCGACGATTGCCTTGATAAAAGCGCATGCGTCCTGCGCCATCGGCAGGCTCTTTTCAAGATTGATGATGTGTATTTTGTTGCGTTTGCCGAAGATATAGGGCGCCATCTTCGGGTTCCAGTAACGAGTCTGATGTCCAAAATGCACACCAGCTTCAAACATTTGACGCATGGTTACGTCTGTCATTTCGATTCTCCGGGTTAGACCTCCGTATACCCCATCTTGCAACCTCTTTTTTTGGGCACCCAACATGATGTGACGGTATACGTGTGAATTTATTGCCTCAAGCGCGCGCTTTATACCATACTGCTCTTATGCCAACAACGCCAAAATGAGAATCACAAAGACAGAGTGCATAATACCTCCACAACATCGTGGTTGATCAGTCAATCTAATAAGCAGCGCAGCAAAAAATTTAACAAAGAATAGGTAGACACAGTAATTCAGCAAGCATGTCCATGAATATAACGATCAAAACGCCTGAAGAACAGGACAAAATGCGTGTGGCAGGAAGGCTTGCAGCCGATGTCCTAGACATGATTGGTGAATACGTGAAAGTTGGTATAACAACCGGAGAACTGGATCAGATTTGTCATGCCTATATTGTAGATACACAGAACGCCATCCCAGCACCGTTGAATTACCGGGGCTTCCCGAAATCGATCTGCACCTCTGTCAATCACGTCGTTTGTCACGGAATACCTGGAGACCGGCGCCTGAAATCGGGTGATGCAATAAATATCGATATTACTGTCATCAAGGATGGATTCCATGGCGATACCAGCCGCATGTTCTTCGTAGGTAAACCAGGCATCCAGGCACAAAGGGTATCAACTGTCGCCTTTGAAGCGATGTGGCTTGGAATTGCGCAACTTGCACCTGGTAATCACCTGGGCGACATTGGTCAAGCGATTCAAAAGCATGTTGAAAAAAATCGTTTCTCGGTCGTTCGCGAATACTGTGGCCATGGTATCGGTCGGGTTTTTCACGAAGATCCTCAAGTTCTACATTATGGTATAGCAGGCACCGGCATAGAACTGAAAGCCGGCATGACCCTAACCGTCGAACCAATGGTCAATGCCGGCAAGCGGCATGTTCGATTATTACCGGATGGCTGGACCGTAGTGACAAAAGACCACACATTATCTGCCCAATGGGAGCACACTATTCTAATCACGGAAAAAGGTTATGAAGTACTGACGCTTGGGGCTGATCAGCGTTGAGAACGATTATATTTTAACCATTCAATGACTTATAACTCATCGCCCGATCTCAATAACGATCCTACGATCACAGCACTGGATCAGTGCCCTTGATCGAGCTAGTAACAAAGTGAACTGCTTACACCAAGTACTTGACAGTGCCAGTAATGACTTGATAGATCTTTTTAGAGATGGTCAACTGGCTAATAAGCTGGTTAGGCTGTGCGCAGAAAATGTTTTCTACATCAGCAATGTATCCGGTAAGACACTGAGTGATGCAAGCTGTTCAGAGCTCCGGCAACAATTGCTTGAATACCTGCATACCAAAACGTGAAAATGCTGCATGAATCAGCTAAATTTCACTAATTCAGAATTAATAAGCCAATGCAATCATTGATTAAGACAATTGAAAGTGGTTTCGAGCGTAGAAATCAGCTCGGTACTGCCGAACAAGAAGCAGATCTATCAAACTCTGTTAAACAGGCGATTGCCCTGCTCGACTCGGGCGAAGTCCGTATTGCTGAAAAAGAAAACGGCGATTGGCACGTTAATCAATGGTTGAAGAAAGCCGTGTTGTTGAGTTTTAGATTGTGCAGCAACAAAATTATACCGGGTAGTCACAGCAATTTTTTTGACAAAATTCCACTCAAATTCGCAGACTTCGGGCAGCGAGAATTCGAAAAAGCCAGTGTACGTGTCGTACCGGACGCGATCGTGCGAAAAGGTGCATATATCGCGCCTAACGTTATCCTGATGCCGAGCTATATCAACATAGGGGCCAATATAGGAAGCGGCACCATGGTGGATACCTGGGCAACTGTTGGCAGTTGCGCACAGATAGGAAAAAATGTGCACCTATCCGGCGGTGTGGGTATTGGCGGTGTTCTGGAGCCTGTGCAATCAATGCCAACAATTATTGAAGACGACTGTTTTATAGGTGCACGATCGGAGATCGTCGAGGGCGTTGTAGTCGAACAGGGATCAGTTATTTCGATGGGTGTCTTTATCGGCCAAAGTACGAAAATCTATAACCGCATAACAGGAGAAATAAGCTACGGCCGCATTCCAGCTGGCTCTGTCGTTGTTTCGGGTAATCTGCCAACTGCGGAAGGTAAATATTCGCTTTACTGTGCCATCATAGTAAAACAAGTCGATGCAAAAACCCGTATGAAAACCAATTTAAACGAACTCCTAAGAATCACCAACTAACGTGTAGAAATCTTGCCGAATTACTATGCAGCCCAAGGAACAAAATTGTTAAAACTGTATGGAATTGGTAATTGTGACACTTGCAACAAAGCCAGGAAATGGCTCAACGACGAGTCTCACAATTACGGATTTCACGATCTTCGTAACGACGGGCTCGACATCGAAATGCTCGAACAATGGGCTGCACGTATAAGTTGGCAGAAGTTTTTTAACACCCGCAGTCTGACTTGGCGAAAAATCCCCGAAATCGACCGCACCAACATTACCAGGAATAAGGCAATTATATTAATGATCGAAAATCCTACGCTCGTTAAAAGACCTGTATTGGAATCCAATAAATTTATCGAGGTCGGTTTCTCACCCAACCATTACGCTAAAATTTTTGCGTAAATGTAACCATATGAAAAACAGGCGCAGATTAAAGACTTGTTGCAAGATTAGACTAACTATGCACCAATATTTACTCGAAGATTTCTTGTTTTTATATTAATTTTAAAATTTATTTAATAAGCCTGAACTTTATGCAAGCTTTGACTGATGACCTGCAGACACATATCGATAGCGATCCAGCAATCGCTCTCCTCTGCGATCTAATTCGCTGCCGATCAATTACGCCAAACGATGCAGGTTGCCAATCCATTCTGACTGATAGGCTCAAAACACTTGGTTTCAATTGTGAATCACTGCCATTCGAAAACGTCGATAATCTCTGGGCAAGACGAGGTAATACTGGACCAGTGCTCTGTTTTGCCGGTCATACTGATGTAGTACCACCAGGTTCGGATAAAGAATGGCAATCGGACCCGTTCGAGCCCACTGTTCGGAATGATCATCTATATGGCCGCGGAACTGCTGACATGAAAAGCGGACTAGCCGCAATAATTGTGGCCTTTGAAAAGTTTATCGAAGAACATCCAAATCACAATGGTAGTCTTGCGTTCTTGATTACCAGTGACGAAGAAGGAAAGGCCCGTAACGGAACCCTAAGAGTCATTGAAACACTCCAAGATCGAAATGAGCATATCGACTGGTGTGTTTTGGGTGAACCTTCTAGTCAAACAGAGCTTGGTGATACGATAAGAATAGGCCGTAGAGGTTCACTGAGCGGTATGCTAACCGTCAAAGGCATACAGGGACATGTCGCATACCCGCAATTGGCCGACAATCCAATTAGCCGTTTTGCACCGATTCTCTCGGAACTTCACACTACCTGCTGGGACAACGGCAACAATTATTTTCCACCAACCAGTTTCCAAGTAGTCGAAATCAAAAGCGGAGTTGGCGCACCTAATGTCACTCCGGCCGAGTTGTATGCCCGTTTCAACTTTCGCTATTCCACGGAGTGGAATTACAAAAACTTACAAAAAAAAGTTTTGCAAATTTTACAATCGCATGAAATCGACTACGAACTAAATTGGCACTTATCCGGCGAACCCTTTCTAACGCAGCCCGGCAAGCTTAGCGATGCGGTTAGCCAGGCAATAATCGAGCAAACCGGTTTGAGCCCGATACTATCAACCGGTGGTGGTACCTCTGACGGCCGTTTCATCTCGCCCGCCGGCGCCGATGTAATCGAACTCGGACCCATAAACACATCGATTCATAAGATCGATGAGCACGTAAAGCTTGCGGATATACCAAAGCTGACAATGATATATCAGCGGATCATGGAACTGATGTTGCTCTAAGTGATTGTTTAACAATGAGTTGCTCATCAAGGTAGGCGAAATCACATTGTCTGGTTGCAGCGAAAGTTATTCCAGATTCCAAATGCACCGAGCATAACAATGCATAAAAATGTCCAAGCCGGCATACTCAGCCCCAGAAATAACCAATCGATGTCGGTACATTCTCCGGAACCTTTGAAAATCATGTCTAGCGCTTCGCCGAGTGGAAAACTCTCGATAATATAGGAAAAACCGGGGCTACAGGATGCTTCATCAAGTGGAAAATGCTGTAACCAGACATGGCGAGCCGCAACTACACTACCCGCCGTTGCGACAAGCCCTATCAGAAAAGCATAAATACGGCTACCCCAACTATTAGGATTGTGTATCGCTGCGATCAGAAAAAAAATACCCATACCGATGACAGCCATGCGTTGAAAAATGCACAACGGGCAGGGTTCCAAAAGTAACTGGTATTGTGCATATAGGGCGTATGCCATAAGTCCGCCACAGGCAATAGATCCGATCAGATTTGATTGATGCTTCCCTGGTAGCTTCATAAGCCATATCTCTCTTTTAGTTGCGCTTTCATATTAGAACTAGCATGGCCTTTCGGCAACTTTCGTTCTTATGTATGCTGGAACCAAATTTTCAGGCTCAATTGCATCTCCACGCTGCCATCCTTTCGCACCAAGACCGAGCAAATACCTTGCTTTTGGATAATGCACATCAACGACTCTCGATATTGCAGACTGATTTAGACGCAGAAGCGCGGGATATCGCTGCCAGCCCTGACCTGCGGCAACCCATTCGGATGAGTTATTCTCATCTAGTTTAGTAATCGGCGATATTGGCTGCAACATTTCTGCGGCATCTGCCACCGGCAATCCATCGCCGTTAACTCGATAAATGCCGAGATAGACCTCGTTCATACGTGCGTCCTGTGCAACTATTACCTCGGTTGATGAATGCAAATCCATTACTTCGGCGGCAACGGCTGCCATCGAAGATACCGGTACGATTTTTTGCTTCGATCCAAAGGCCAGTCCCTGTGCAACCGATGCCCCTATACGCATACCGATAAAAGAGCCGGGTCCATTGCCAAGAACTAAGGCATCCATACTCTGAAGATCAATATCAGCATCACTCAGCAAATTTCGGATCATGGGAATGAGAATTCTAGTGTGTTGATTCACCTGGATAACATGTTGTTCAAACACTTGATCGCCAACTTGTAAGGCGACCGAACAGGCATTTGATGAAGTATCGAGAGCAAGCAGGTTCATTCTCAACCTATCATGGCTTCGACACGCGTTTCGTGTACAACAAGAAATTGTTCAACCTCGGACAGTGAATCGGTTGATGTCATAGGTGCAAGACAATGAAGAAAAGTATTACCATAATTCTTCGTTTTGATTCTTGGGTCGCACAACACAACGATACCGAAATCGCTTTGATCGCGTAGCAATCTACCTACGCCCTGTTTCAGCGCCAATACCGCCTGCGGCAACTGGTGTTCGGAGAAACCGTTGCCCCCTTGGCGTCGTATGTATTCTAGCCGTGCCATCATTAGTGGATCGACCGGCGATACGAATGGCAACTTGTCAATGGCAACAATTGTTAATGCTTTCCCACGCACGTCAACACCTTCCCAAAAACTGCCAGTACCGAGCAAAACTGCATTGCCTTGCTGTCGAAATTTTCGCAACAAATTGTCGCGTGGTGAATCTCCCTGAATTAGTAAAGTGCGACCCGCAAGTTTTTTTCGGCGGGACTTGAACCATTTCTTCGCAGTATTCAAAGCGCGGTGACTTGTGAAAAGACAGAACATGCCACCTGCAGTCATGTCAAGTAATGGCATGATGCTCACCAACATACTGGCCGTATGTTCTGGATGCGATGGCTCTGGCAGACCGGGTGGTAGATAAATCAGGCCATGGTCCTCCAACGCGTAAGGACTCGGAAATGTTAACCCAGACACATTTTCTAGGCCTATACGATTGATAAAGTGATTAAAATCATCGCCAACCGCTAGAGTTGCCGAGGTAAAAATCCAAGCCTGATGATTTGCGTTGATGAGGCCGTTCAGTGTTGTTGCTACATCGAGCGGTGTCAGGTTAAAGCGAATACTGCGCGGATTCACTTCGAGCCAACGCAAGCCATCCCATGTATCGTCGCTCACCAGATGTGCTAATTTCTCGATTATCTCACCAAGGCGATCATATAACTTATTGATTTCAATTGATGTTTTTCTTAATTCAATAACCGCGATCTGCAAATCAATGAGTGCAGCACGTAGATCGTTGCCCAACACACTGAGTTGCGGCAGTACAGCTTCCAATTCGTGCCTCCCTTGCTGTTTCGGTGCTTTCGCACACAGAACTCGGAGCGCGGTATGTGCTTTATCCAGTCTCCGTTGCAGCTCGGGTTGGCTGAGCGAAAGTGTTGCACCACGCAGCTCATTGAAAAAATGCTCCACCTCGCGGCTACCAAGACTCACACCAAAAAATTGGGCGGCAAGGTCAGGAATCTGATGTGCTTCATCGAGAATGATCGCCTCCGCACCTGGCAGAAAAGTAGCAAATCCATCTTCCTTCAGCGCTAAATCGGCGAGCAGCAGATGATGATTGATGACAACAAGATCAGCATCCTGTGCAGCACGACGCGCCTTCACAACATAGCACTCCTGATACAGGGGACATTGACTGCCGAGACAGTTATCGGCTGTCGAAGTAACGAGCGGCCAGATCGGAGAATACTCTTCGACTTCAGTCAGTTCTGCGCAATCGCCGCTGATGGTCCTGTGGCGCCATTCACGCACAGCATTCAAATCACCTGTTAGTGAATCTGGAGCGGAATATTCGGCCACGGTATTAAGACGCTGTATACAAAGATAATTGGCGCGACCTTTTAGCAAAGCTGTTGTTACTGGTCTGCCGACAACTTTTGCTATTAATGGTAGATCACGATGGTAAAGTTGGTCCTGAAGTGCCTTGGTACCGGTCGAGATAATGGTTTTTCTGCCACTTTGCAATGCTGGTAGCAAATAAGCGAAGGTTTTTCCGGTACCAGCACCGGCCTCAACGACCAGATGACCCATCTTATCCAAAGTGTCTGCAACTGCTTCGGCCATCCATGCTTGACCTTCGCGCGGCTGAAAGCTGGGTAATGCTACCTTCAGAGGGCTGTTGGGACCGAAAAATTCTGCGAGATTATGCATATCAACAGCACTATACCGTGACGTTCTTCTTTTGCATCACGTAAATAAATAAGGTTTAAGTTATGTAAAAATAAATACGTATACAGCTTTGCCTAAATTTCTTTCTTCGAATGGTAACGAAAAATTGTGGGCAAATGTATAATGGCTAGTTTTTGGGGAATTGGACCACAACATTAGTGGTATTACATCCCTGATCAACAACTAAAATAAAAAATTATAGGCTCATATGACCACCACTTTATCGGCACTGCAAGATTGGATAGATCAGGTTGCTGAACTAACACAACCCAAAGACATTCATTGGTGTAATGGATCAGAAGCTGAATACAAGCATCTGGTCAATCAAATGAATCTTCAAGGTGATCTTATTCCTTTGAATTCCGATTACTATCCTAACTGCTATCTACATCGCTCCGATCCCTCCGATGTAGCCAGAGTCGAACACCTGACCTATATTTGTACTGAGAATAAAGAAGATGCAGGACCCAATAATCACTGGATGAGTACCGTTGAAGCTCACAGAAAAATCGATTCGCTCTTCGAAGCCGCCATGCAGAATCGTACAATGTATATCATCCCTTATTGCATGGGACCGATCGACTCTCCGTACTCACGCCTAGGTGTCGAAATAACCGATAGCCCCTATGTCGTCGCTAATATGAGAATCATGACTCGTATGGGCAAAAAAGCGCTGCAACGTATTGAAATAGAAGGTGATTTTGTCAAAGGACTGCATTCAACCGGCGATCTGGATCCTGAGCGGCGCTTCATCATGCACTTCCCGGAGGAGCTCAGTATCAAGAGCATTGGATCCGGTTATGGTGGTAATGCTTTACTCGGTAAAAAGTGTCATGCATTGAGGCTCGCAAGCTGGCAAGGCCGAAATGAAGGCTGGCTGGCTGAACATATGCTCATCGTTGGCGTCGAAAGTCCGGAAGGTGAGATACATTACCTCGCCTGCGCCTTCCCATCTGCCTGTGGCAAAACCAACCTCGCCATGTTGATACCACCTGAGTCACACTCTGGCTGGAAAATATGGACTCTGGGTGACGATATTGCCTGGTTGCATCTCGACGACAACGGAATTTTGCGAGCCATCAATCCTGAAGCTGGATATTTTGGTGTGGTTCCGGGAACAAATGTCAAAACCAACAAGAATGCATTCGATATGATCAAAAGCGACACGATCTTTACCAATGTTGCAACAACTGCTGACAATCAACCTTGGTGGGAAGGTAATACGATCGGTTCACCAACTACTGATTGGCAAGGCCATGAATATGATCCGACTAACGGCCCCGCCGCCCATCCAAATTCTCGTTTCACGGTATCTGCAAAAAAGAATCCAAGTTATTCAAAGCTGGCTGAAGCATCTGCAGGCGTCCCTATTTCAGCATTGGTCTTCGGTGGACGCCGAAAAGAATTAGCACCGTTGGTTTATGAAGCTAAGAGCTGGCGTCATGGTGTCTTGATCGGTGCCAGCGTAGCATCGGAAACAACCGCTGCAAACATCGGTGATGTTGGTGTTGTTCGTCGCGATCCCATGGCAATGCAGCCATTCTGTGGATACAATTTTGCGGATTATTGGGCTCACTGGCTATCTTTTAATGAAAAAACCGACAAGCTACCGCCAATCTTTCACGTTAACTGGTTTCGTCAGGACAAAGCGGGCAAATTTCTCTGGCCGGGATTCGGCGAAAACCTGAGAGTGTTGCGCTGGATCATCGATCGTTGCGAGAATCGTGTTGCTGGCATAGAGACTCCCATCGGGTTACTACCAAAACCTGCGGATATCGATATTAATGGCCTCAATATAGCTAAAGAAACGATACAAACATTACTTTCCATAAATACCAAGCAATGGAGAGAAGAGATGGATTCAGTTGGTGAGTACTTCCAAGGATTTGGTAATCGCCTTCCAGATGATCTATGGCAAGCTCATCAACAAGTTGTAGACGATTTGCAAAAAGCAGACTAGCACACCGATACAATTATCGGATAAGCACAAAATAGGAATAGTTCCCAGGCCGAAATAAGGGCTTACTTGTCAAGTTAACTAACATTATTTTAACTAAGTCAATTTGTAAAATTGTACAACAAGTTGCTAATTTTTAACTATTTTTCAGCTACAATATAAGCTATCCAAGCGAGATCCGCCTCACCATTTTCATCCGGTGTAAATTCGCCGTTACCCTCACCATCTTCGTCCTCACCTTCCCAATAAAGCGTCGATTTTTTAAATCCTGCCTCAACAAGCACCTCACGAATTTCAGGAGCAGACCAAAGGCGCCATTTGTAGGTAAATGCCTTCTTTAATTTCGAACCGTCTTTGAATTTGAAGTGGATATGGCAACGTATTAAGTTACTCACTGGATGAAATTCCGCTTGGTCCCAAATATAGGTGAAGCCTTTGTACTTAGTTTCTTCCGTCATTTCCTGCTGCGCCTCTGGTCCACCGAAAAGATCAACAAAAAAAACACCATCGTTTTTAAGTGCAGCATGTACGCGTTTGAAGTACGTCCGCAGTTTGTTGCGTGTATCAAAGATAAAGTAGGAAAAATTGAATGCCGCAATCAAATCTACGGGAGGCATGGTAGTGGTCATGACATCACTCTCAATCAGATTAACGCGAGTTTGATCGGCGGGCGGTAAACGGTTTAGTCGGTTCTGGCGTCCCCATTCAAGAACGATTGGATCGATATCGACACCGATAGCCTTGAATTTTTCACCCTGGCGTACCCACTGACAGGACACACTAGCACTGCCACAAAAATCTTCCCGGAAGAGATATGCGGTACGATAGCGAATCTCCTTGAACGTAGTCTGCATGAACTCGACTTCATGTTCGACATTTTGGACGGACTCTTCATACAACTCGTGAATGTCAGCCTGTCCAGCCATCTTCAAGTGTTTATTGCCGGTGATTGCAGGTTTTGCACTCATAATTTTCCAGAAATTTGACGGTCAAACGTGGATGTGAATTGTAACGGAAAAAATTGCCTGTCAGAACGGGATCCTTGTATGTTAATCATCTTCCCTTAATTAGTTATCAGACAGAAGGAGCGAATGAATATATTTCATAGTGCTTTTGGCAATCTTTCCAAGGCTTCGCGCAAAACTTCAACACCGGCACCGGGCAAATGCGCCTTCTCACTGAGGTAACGCCTCCATGCACGAGCACCCGGCTGTCCGGCAAACAGTCCAAGCAAATGTCGCGTTATATTTTTCAATTCAATCCCTGTAGATAATTGCCGCTGGATATACGGAATCATTAAATTAACGACCTCGTATCGACTCGGCGGCCGCCATTCCTTATTAATTAAAAACGCTTGTTCAAGTTCGGCCAGAAAGTAAGGTTCACGATACGCCTTACGACCAATCATCAGACCATCAATGTGTGGAATATGTGATAACGCCTGTTCTACCTTTTCCATGCCACCATTCAACACTATGTTTAGGTTCGGAAATTCGCGCTTGAGTTTATAAACACGGTCGTAGTTGAGCGGTGGAATGCTGCGGTTATCCTTCGGACTAAACCCCTGTAGGATCGCTATTCGTGCATGGACTATAAAAGTATTGCAACCGACCGCTTGCAGCGTCGTAACAAATTTCCTTAAGAATTCGTAACTGTTCTGATCATCGATGCCGATACGAGTTTTAACAGTTACTGGTACATCGATCGCTGCTTTCATTTCTTTATAACAACTTGCAACAACATCAGGATTAGCCATTAAACAAGCACCAAACTGGCCACTCTGCACTCTATCGCTTGGGCAACCAACGTTGATATTTATCTCATCGTAACCGGCTTTGGCGCCCAAATCTGCGGCGGTCGCCATCATTACTGGATCGTTACCTCCAAGCTGCAAAGCAACAGGATGTTCCGCCACATCAAACTTTAATAATTTCTCTGTATCTCCGTAAATCAATGCCGCCGCTGTAATCATTTCGGTATAAAGTCGCGCATTCGGCGAGAGTAATCGCAAAAAGAAACGACAATGACGATCGGTCCAATCCATCATTGGCGCCACACACATTTTGTATTGCGGAATAATTTCGTCTGAAAAACTTGTATACATAGCATGCAATTTACTGTGATCGTCAAGCTACGTATAGTCCTTTGATACCCCGTATTGGGAAAAGAAATCTAAGTTATGAATCAATTTACAATAGCTCAGAAACACGTTACTCGCCTGCAAGGAACCCAAAAGAGTCGTCGATGTGTTTCCGGCATTGTTCAAAAGTACTATTAATAACTATAGTTTCTTTTCTGCAACCGGTGAATTGATCGCCCACCTGCACTGTGCTCTGGATCGCCGTATGTTTACGGTAGAAGGAGATGAAAAAGGAGTTTCTTGGTGGAATCAGGTTTAAAGCGAAAGTCGAGAACAATATAAACTGAGTTTTACACAAGGCCTTACTAGAAAATGTCGTTACGTTTAGCTATTTTTGGTCAAGCTCCTATCGCGATTGAATGTATCGATCGGTTAATTGATGCAAATCACGAAATAGTTGTTGTCTATGCTCCAGAAGATGGGAGGAAGCCGGACGCACTCGCACAGCATGCACGTGAATTAGACTTGCATGTTGTTCAGCGCCGCTATTTCCAATCGAAAAAAGGGGAAGCGATTCCAAATGCTGTAAAGGATTACAAAGCTCATAATGTTGAACTTAATGTACTCGCCTCCTTCACGTACTTCCTGCCACCAGAAATAACAGATGTACCTAGACATAAGAGCATATGCTATCACCCATCCTTATTGCCCCTTTATCGTGGAGGAAATGCTATACAGTGGCAAATTATCAATGGAGCGCCTGAGACTGGTGTAAGCATATTTGTCCCTGATACTGGAGTCGATACAGGATCAATAGTGATTCAAAAAGATGGAATTACCATTGGAACCACCGACACGACAGGATCCCTTTTCTTTAACAAATTAGCGCCGCTCGGCGTCGAAGCTATTCTTGAAGCAGTGTCTAGTATTGAGAACAATACAGCCTCGTATAAAACACAGGATCAATCTCAGGCTACATTTCAAGGACTCGTGAACGATGCTGACGCTCGCATCGATTTTGAACAGCCCGCTGAAGTAATTGACCGACTAGTCCGAGGTTGCGATCCCCAACCAGGAGCGCATATGCAGCACGGCGATCAGCTCATTCGTCTTTACGATGCCTCACTAGAAGCTGGTGTCGACGGCCTCCCCGGTTCACTTCAACACATCGATGAGAAGGGTATTGTGATTGGGTTACTCGGTGGAGCTTTGCGCCTAGGCAGAATTCGTGCAGACGGCGGAAAAGAACCAGCTCAAAATTACGTTAACCGGCTGGAAATCCCGATTGGACACGTATTCGATTCTGGCCGGCTGTAGTGCTTATGCTTGAGCTAATTTCAGTTCTGCTGCCTTAATCCGTATTTCTAAGTAAGTATACGACGGTCATCGGACCTATCCAGCCAGATACTGGCGATACCGCTTGGGCCACAGCCATCGCAGCTTTGTGATCAACATCTCCTACAAAGCGTCGTTTACCAGATACACCATGTATTCGATTCATTCCCACATCAATCACTATCGCGCCCACTCTAATCCAATCTCCCTGGACAAAATTAGGACGCCCTATGGCGGCCACAAGTATTTCTGCACTACGACAAAGTGACGGCAATTCGGCAGTTTTGGAATGCGCCACAGTAACGATGCAGTTCTCGCGAAGTAACAATAAAGAATAATCTATGTAAAAATATTGAGTTCCTGACTTTTATAACGCTTGGTGTACCCATCATCATGATCTCTGAGGCTCAAATAGCAGCACAAAACTTACAACCTAATCCCGATATAACAACAAGGCATCTAATAAGGCATTAAGAATGATAAAAATAACGAGATTATTTTGGCTGCTAATCGTTGTCACACCAACGGTCGTAATGATGGGTGGCTGTGTCGAAACAAAACTAGCCAAGGCAACAGGTAAGGGTGCTATTAATGCGATAAATGCGATGCCGGCAAGTCCTACCGTGAAATTCTTAATCGAGGGACAAGCACTCGGCGATATCGACTTCAAGAATAGTACCGGAGTACGAGAGTTTGATGACATCACATACAACTTTAACTTCGAAGTTACTTTTCTCGGAGAATCTGAGCCAACACAAATAGCTTCACAAATGATTGATGTCGTCGCCGACATCAATTACACATTGGTGCTCACGGGTTCCGTGACAGCACCAACACTAACGCTTTGGGAACGTCCCGAACGGGAATGGACAGACTCAGAAACCGTCTTTGAGGTTAGCATTGCTCATTTGTCGACCAGTCTTGGCGACGTCGATGTTTATGTTGCACCTACAGGAACGGGAACGGGAATACCTGATATAGCTTACAAACTTGTTTCACCGAGTTTTGGCGATCGTGCACCTGAGATCGATTTAGAAGCGGGAGAGTACGAGATCACCATCGGACAGGGTGATGCCATTCTCTACCAGTCTTATAGCGTATCCTTTGATGCCCGTTCTTCATATACGCTAGCAATACTCGATGCTGACCCATCCATTACTGGCAATATTAGCGTCCGGTCGATTTCTGACACAGGCATCTCCAACGAACTTGCCGATTCAAATTTTCTACCTACACTGCGTACCGTACATGCTGCCTTCGGCACCGGAAACATTGACATTTATGCAAACGAAAATTTCACCGCACCGATCTTCTCCAATCTGGGATTCGGAGAATCGACAGGGGATATTCCAGTCACAGCGGGTGCAGTGACGTATACCTACACATCTGTTGGAAATCTCGGTGTAATAATAAACGAAGAATCTCAAATCGTACCGAGGGGATCTCGCAAAAGTACCATTATGATCGGACTACCCGGTGGCAATTTTGAAAGTATGAAAATTATCGACGATCGGCGGTCCATTGAAACGCACTCAAAACTTCGATTCATACAGGCAGCAACAAATTTCGATCCACTAGACCTGTATCTCATTGAGGCCGACACTGATATCAACAACATAGCACCAATGCTTGCCAGTATGACCTTTGGCATGGCTTACGAATTCGTATACAAACTCGCAAATAAGTACGAGCTGATTTTGACGCTCCCGGATGAAAAAACTCCGATAGCAACGTCGCAACAGCTCGATCTCCTCGCAGGTGATGTCGTTGAGGTATTGATTTTGGATACCGTAGATCCGATGGTTGCCGATGTAGTCATAACAAATTTTTAGTTTTGATCCAGCTTTGAGAGATAAGTGCGCAAATTTCTGTTTGATGATATTTTTATTCTTCTTTTGCCGGCATCGAGATTAGTGCTTCACCATCCTCGCCTGTAGTGATTGTGCCATTCAACGGCAATGTTGGTTGGAGGCTACCAACCTGAATCGGAATCGCCATAACTTTAGCCATCATACCGAGTTCGGTCTCGATTTCTGCCGACACATTCAGATAGAGTCTTCCTTCGCGTTGCGGCACAACTGTGACTTGTTCTGTCGCAAATGCCTCCGAATCGACCAAAATCAGCGAAATACTCTGCGCCTGTGCATCGGTAAACATCAAGCTAGTCGTGTCAATGATGCGATAGTTCATCTTGATAGGCTGATTCAATGTCGACGATACTTTCACATTTATCGACAATGGAATGCCGATTACCGGCGTGCCTATAATCTCGTAATCGATACTGATCGGTGCTGAGGGCTTCCGCAGTGACGTACGTGGCGCATCCATTAACACCGATTTACTGCGCACGACTACCGCCTTCTTTTCGCTCACACTATCTCCATCGGTCACATTGTCATTACCGTTTTGGCAAGCGGTCAATGCATAAACACAAAATACGATGAGCGGAACATGGATGATAAATATTCGATTCATTTTATTATTCAGCCAATCATGGGTTATAAAGTAATTGTAATATCAAAACAGCTCTGCTCGGGGAAACTATTTGGAGAATCATCATCGAGATAGCGGTGTTCAACAATATCAATAACGTATCTTCCGGATAAAATCGGTGATGTCATAACTTCACGGTTCGGTTCGCAACTAGTACCTTCCGAAATAATGTTGCCATTCTGGTAGATGACGATGTCGGGATCGCTATGCTCATGATTTTCGGGATCGTTAATATCAGCTGTGCAATCAAAATCAGTCGAAGGCTGAGAGGGTGGATTCTTGTTATCTACCGTGAGAGTCAAAGCAGATGCTGAGTTCACATCAAGAATCAGATACCGATGTTCAGAAAGTTTGTTGCCAATCCTACCGTTATCAAACTGACTATTGCTGCAAATCTCGAACGGTGTGCCAATCTGCGCATTTGTATATATAGGCAAAACATCAGCCGCATCACCTCTATTATTGGTTTCGGTACTACCGTAAATATCGATGCCGGCCGCAGTAATATTGTGATCAACAAGAAGTGCATTAATAAATGTATCTCGGCCCGGATTTTGAGTCTTGAGTTCTGAAATAAGTGAGAAAATACTGGTGAACGCCGGTGTAACGACCTCAGCACCGGTCATAACATTGTAAATCGCTCCGAATCCCAAACTATCGTTGTCGGCTCCATCGTTGTTTGTATCCCAGAGGTCATAGATCAAATTTTGAATCGAGATCTCGTTGAACCAGCCAGCGAAGCCGACATTATCGTTCTCGATATCCATGCGCCAACCCCTATCTTGCCCAGCACCATAGGTATCACAGTAGATCGGATTGTTGAGCCCGATACCTGATAAAGCTGTAGCAAACCCCTCGCCAAATGCCACACGCATGTCTAGCGATTCACCAAAATAGTGTTCGCCACCCAGACTGTCAGAACGCGAAAAGTTATCTTCAAAATAGTGTGCCCACTCGTGAACAACGATGTGATCGTCAAACTCATCAGTATCGTCATCTGCCATGCCCAACAGGAAGAGTTTCTTACGATCGTAGAAAGAGCCGCTGATTTCACCACTAGCAATATTTTCATAGTGCGTGCCATCACCCTCCACCGTGGAATTGTTGATGCTCCAAAATACATCGAGGGCTGGAAAATCAGCCTGACTGTCTTCAGTCAGAATGACTAACATGACGCTATAGATCATGTCGAGCACCGCGAATGGCGCAGCAGCTCTTACATCCGTGTAACTAGTACCATCCCAACCGGTAGTAGCTGTTAGGTTACGGGTTATATCTAAGTTGCCGTTGCCAGTATCAAACACAGTGCTATCGAGCATGTACAGCGGACGCTCAAGCAGTGGAGAGTTGTTGTTAGCGGTGTTATCACGAACCTGCACATTCCACGATGGACTGGCTTCAGTGCGCAGTAGTTCGGCTCGAACACGGAGGAATGCCATCGTATGGCGAGGTATTTTGAACGAGTATTCACCAACATCATTAGATACTGTAGTGTCGATGATATCACCTGTCGTATCATCGATGATTTCTACTGTCGCCTGGCGGATCGGCCGAATCAATATTTCGTCGTAATTAAGCCCTTTGCAATTGCTGTTCGGTGGCACAAATTCATACTGAATATTGCCAGAGACTGTGACGTGCGGTTCATGAATAGTAATATCGACCGTGTCGGTCATGTAGCTACCAACATTACCGTCACTAACCAACAATTCGAATGTCAGCACTTCTGGAACATTGAATATTACATCAGGTCCCATGAAATTTGCATTCGTCATGTTATCTTTGTTGATGGTGACAGTCTGACCAGCGATCTGTGTCCATTGATACGTTAAGGTATCGCCGATATCAGGATCTTGCCCACTGCCTTGCAAATTGACAGTAGTCAGCTCGAAAACACTTTGATCAGCACCTGCATTTGCTGTCGGTGGGCGATTGAGGTTACTACTACCGCCACCTGCCACACTACCACCACTACCACCACTACCACCACTACCACAAGCTGAAAGCGCGATCGCACAGATTAGCAACAGTAATTGGATACCTATAGTGCCAGTAGTACATCGGATGTGATTAATAATTGAACCCAAAGTAATTGCTATATTGTATCCGTAGAACTATTCATTACTGCTTTAGCATTACGACTTATATACAAATCGCTAAACCCATGATCATACTGCGAGTATCTATACCTAAATTAGCCCGTAGCCCACATCTTACACAGCTACATGCAACATCTGAATCGAGTATTTATATTCAAAGACAGATCCACTGAAATCAAGACTTAACGAAGATATACTGGAGCTTATATCCGGCTACATAGCACAATATCGTACTAATAGAATTTGCTGAGGAATAGCCGATTCATAAAAGATGTAATCGGACGATTTTCGTAATGAAAAATAAGACTATACTCGTGACCGGTGGTGCTGGTTATATTGGCAGCCACGTTGTCAGACAGCTTGGTGAGGCAGGCGAATCTATTATCTCTATCGATAATTTATCGACGGGTTTTCGCGAGGCAATCACAGCAGGAAATCTTATCATCGGCGATACGGGCGATTACAAGCTGCTGGATAAAATTTTCTCGGAACATGACATCGACACGGTGATGCATTTTGCCGCACATACGATCGTGCCGGAATCGGTGGCTGATCCCCTAAAGTATTACGGCAACAACACTGCTAACAGCCGCATACTACTCGAGTGTTGTGCGAAACATGATGTTAAACACTTCGTGTTTTCTTCAACGGCCGCGGTGTACGGTATTCCATCAAACGGCAAAGCATCCGAAGCAACTACAACACAACCGATCAATCCTTACGGCACATCCAAACTCATGACCGAATGGATGTTGCGCGATTTCGCTGTCGCTGGCGGACCCCGCTATATCTCGCTGCGTTACTTCAACGTCGCCGGCTGCGAGCTAACAAACACTATTGGGCAATCGACACCGAATGCTACGTTGCTAATCAAAGTCGCCTGCGAGGCAGCAGTCGGATTACGAACGCATGTATCTGTATTCGGCACGGACTACGCCACTCCTGACGGCACCGGCCTCCGTGATTACATTCATGTGGAAGACCTGGCGACAGCTCATCTCAATGCGCTGAACTACCTGCGTGATGGTGGTAAGCCAGTAACATTGAACTGTGGTTATGGTCATGGCTACAGTGTTCGAGAAGTTTTACAAACCGTCGAAAAAATCAATGGTGAGCCGTTGGTTATTAAAGAAGAGCCACGCAGAGACGGTGATCCACCAGTATTAATCGCTATCTCTGAAAAAATCAAACATGTGCTCGGCTGGCAACCGACATTCGATGATCTCGAAACGATCGTCAGAACAAGCCTAGAATGGGAACGCAAAATTGCAGCAAAAGATTCAAGTGCCTATTGGAAGGTCTGACCATGTACCTTTTTGGATAACACATAGTATGGAACATGCTGACAAATCACTTCTTCTATTCGCACATACTTGAAGTCAAACAACCCGTTCGATCAACCCTATATCACACAAGGTGTCTCGCCAGGGTAAGATCGATGCTTGAACATAACACCTATCTCGGCATCAACTTCAAGCTTTGATAATGATATTGACAATCATTCTCATTTGTGTTTAACTTTTAGAAAATAAGATAAGTCATTGAATTTATGTATATCTGCATCTGCAAAGGCGTCACCGAAAAACAAATTCGTAAAGCAGCAATTGCTGGCGTAGACAACCTTTATGAACTCAGAGCGTACTTGGGCGTCACCTCAGGCTGTGGCAGCTGTGCCGATCAGGCTCAATCGATACTTAACGAGTCTAATCAAACGGGCTTGGCTCAACCAACAAATTACTATCCTGCCCCAGCTTAATAGCTAATCTACTTACTAATTAAAAACAGTCTACACATACCTATCGATCGGTATCTCAATTCATTAATGAAATTGCTTACATGCAAATGATTGTTATTACCTCTTTGATTTCCGATAATTCTTCTTGCGTGTATTGATCTGCAGTCTATGATGAGTACTTCAGAATCATAATTCTTCGAAAACTATAATCTTCTTCAGGAGACTGCTTCATGAAAGGCGATCCTACTGTCATTGAACACCTGAATCGTGTACTCAAGAACGAACTCACGGCCGTCAATCAATATTTTCTGCATTCACGCATGCTCCAAGATTGGGGTTATCATTCGCTTGGCAACAAGGAACACGAAGAATCAATTGATGAGATGAAACATGCTGATCAAGCTATCGAACGAATCCTTTTCCTCGAAGGTCTACCAAACCTTCAAGATCTTGGCAAGCTGCGAATCGGCGAGGATGTCCCCGAAATGCTTCAGTGTGACCTGGACCTAGAACTCGACGCTCTACCCGATCTCCAAGCGGCAATTACCTATTGTGAATCACACAAAGATTTCGTCACCCGCGATCTGTTCGACTCCATCCTAAAGTCAGAAGAAGAGCACGTCGATTGGCTGGAGACTCAACTAAACCTTATCAACAGCATGGGTGTAGAAAATTACCTACAATCAGCTATCTAGTTGATTAGAGTGATAATTCTAACGTCCACCTCCACAAAACTAGGTTTATTACATTACATCATCGTTGGTGGCATTAAAATTGAGCGTGTGTCGATATTACTTTTAAATTTAGGTAAACGAGCAGTGACTTTCAGCGGCCTGTTGCTGACAGTAATCGGATCCTATGCTTTTGCCCAAGTGCCCATGCCTCCCGAGACACCACCTGTAACACAGGCTTACCATTTATCTACCGCACCAAAAATTGACGGACAGGTAATTGGTGATCCCGCCTGGAACGAAGTTCATCCAACCAGTGACTTCTGGCAAACTCAACCAGATGAAGGACGACCGGCAACTCAGAAAACGGAGGTCTATATAGGTTTTACTAACGACTCACTTTATATCGGCGTGATCTGCTTCGATGACAATCCTGCAGGCATCATTATTGCAGACAGCCGTCGAGATTCTTCACTGCAAGACACAGATAGTTTCCAAATCATTCTAGATACCTTTCAAGACAAACAAAACGGTTTTGTTTTCGGCACAAACCCCGCAGGTATCGAATACGACGGCCAGGCTGTCAACGCAGCGCGAGGGAGCGGTTCTGGCAGAGCTGCAGCAGCCTTCGCCAATTACAATCTCGGTGGTTTCAACCTGAACTGGGATACAAGCTGGACGGTAAAAGCTTCTATTTCAGATATCGGCTGGAGCGCCGAGATGGAAATACCGTTTCGGTCACTACGTTACACTTCTCAAGACATCCAAACCTGGGGTGTTAATTTTCAGCGCAACATACAGCGCAACAAAGAAGTCGTCTTCTGGTCTCCACTGTCTCGTCAGCACAACCTTTATCGTCTTTACGATGCCGGAATGGTCGAAGGTATCAAGGTACCGAATCAAAGAAACTTGAAAATGATTCCTTATGTGTTGGGACAAGTATCGCGTGGCGGCGATTTATCTGCCAGCAATCACTATGACCAAGAACTTGGCATTGATATTAAGTATTCGATAACACCGAGCCTCACACTCGATTTTACTTACAACACAGATTTCGCCCAAGTTGAAGTCGACGAGCAGCAGGTAAATCTGGATCGCTTCAGTTTGTTTTTTCCGGAGAAACGCCCGTTCTTTCTCGAAAATGCCGATCAATTTAGCGTGGGAAACTCTCAAGAAGTTGAGCTATTTTTCAGCCGGCGTATCGGTATCAGTAGCAACGGCGAACCCATTCCGATCGATACCGGCCTTCGATTGTCGGGAAAATTAGGCAGCGCTACTAATGTGGGCTTATTGTATATGAGTTCAGAAGCACTCCCTGGCATCGCTCCCGGCAACGATTACGCTGTTGCTCGAGTCAGTCATGAATTGGAAAATCGCTCGTCAATTGGCGCACTTTTTGTAGATCGAAGTGGCGATGGAAGTCTTTTGCCCATCGGGAGCGATGACTACAATCGAACCTACGCGATAGACGGCCGTTGGGGCATTGGCGAGAAAATAGATCTCGGAATGTGGGCAGCCAAGACAGACACACCTAAATTGTCTGGAGATAATAATGCATTTACGCTGAAAACGAATTACAGCTCTGCCAATTGGTCGAACAAGCTTATGTATACTTCGGTTGGGGAAAATTTTAATCCGGAAGTTGGTTTTCTCGATCGTAAAAATTATCGTAAATACGATGGCACCGCACTGCGTCGCATCAGACCTGAAGATCTTTGGGGGCTACACGAAATACGTCCCCACATAACGTATCGCGGTTACTGGGGTTTCGATGACTTCCATGAGACAGGTTATCTACATATGGATACTCACTGGGAATGGAGGAATGGGCTGGAGATCCACACCGGCGTAAACTTCACGCTCGAAGGTGTAAGAGATCCCTTTGAAATATATGATGGCGTAATGGTTGAACCCGGCACGTACAAACACAAAATTATGCAACTCGTATACTGGACAGATGATCGCGCACCACTAAGTTTTCGTCTGCGTGCAACGCGAGGTGGTTTTTTTGGTGGTGACAAGACTATGTTGCGGCCCGCTTTACGCTACCGTATTGGCGAGACATTCAGCACTGAATTGGCATGGACCCACAATGACATTAAGTTGCCGGTTGCAAATGGTAATTTTGAAGTCAACGTTGTCCGCCTACGAGTTTCTTATTCTTTTACGCCGAAGATGTTACTGCAGGCACTAGTTCAATATGACGATCGTAACGATATTACTGGAACCAATCTTCGTTTTTCTTGGCTACAATCTGCCAACGCAGGCTTTTTCCTCGTTTATAATGAGATTGATGAGCGGGGTTTTCATGCACCACTAAACAAGGGACGCGAGTTCTTGATCAAATACAGCAAAATCTTTGACGTGCTTAATTAGATTAGTTTTATCAGTTCATACTTAAATTTAAAAAATCTGAGTAGTTATAAACCTCTTTGAGTCACAAGGTAAGTTGCGAAACTTCCCAGCCAGTGACCCCCTTCATAGAATTCTCCTGTCACCGATGCCAAACCAACATGAGAATGCTCTTTAGCTGCTATTAATAAGCTCTCTATTCTTGGATCATTTAATGGTAACCCGCTCGCTATTCCTTCCAGCATCCAGGCTCTACTTAGATTAAGCCCATCTAAATGAGTTGATGTAGTTGGATCTGAGGGATCACTTAATATTGCGGGTTCTAGCCATCTGTCATTTCTATCTATAGGAATGCTCATAAATCCACTCAACCATTTAGAAAACTCCTCACGATCAAGCACTCTTCTCATTAAATCAGCTTCTGCTAGGCATGGGGACAGAAAGTCCTCACCAGATGGCTCATAGGAGATAGGACAGTTTTTATCATTCATAAAGTAATCAACACTTCTTTGTTCAATGAGGAGTGCTATATTTTTATTGTTAGTGATTCTTGCCCAATCAATAATTAAACCGAGTGCGAAAGCAGTTTGTTTATGTTCGCCACTTCTCACAGGGTAGGTCAATTTTGGAAGCCAATTCTCAATTCGTTGAGATAAAAGATCCTCTAATGGCTTAATATTTTCACGCCATTGTTTGGCTGATGTATTGTTGCTCCATTCATCGAGCTCAGCCACTAATTGCAGCAACCATGCGATACCATAAGGACGTTCAAACGTCGATCGTCCTTCTTCATTAAGATAGTTTGTTTCTCCCAGAATATTCTCACGACTAAGGCTTTTATTGAGTTTCATTATTGACTTTGAACTCAATTCATTTTCTGGATAAAACTTAACTAATCTAGTTAATAACCAATGACCATGAACGGATGAATGCCAATCATAACAACCAAAAAAGGCCGGATGGAGATCTCTCGGAGGCTTTACATCACTATCGTTTTGTAATGTATGTGAGATCCCATTCGGGTATTCCTTATCCACACACTTTAGTGCCAAATCTGCAAACTTTTCTGGCGTTATAGGATTTTCAGCAAAAGTGGGTGCGGAAACTTGGAAAAGAAGAAGTACGATTATTCTTAGTAATCGATTTCTTAAGATTTTCTGTCTCACAATTTATTCATCTAAAAATGTATTGTGTTTATCAAAAAGAGGATCACTAGTCTCAATTCCCAGTACATATCTGCCAATAGGTGGTGTCGCACTATCCCAATGTACCCCACCATGAGTAGACATTGTTCTTAAGTCTCTAAAATGTCTTTGCGCTGGGTTGCGACCAATTTGAGCAGTAACATCCGTCATCCCAGATAATAGTCGATAACTAATATCGATAGCAAACTATGGTTTATCCCATCGATACAAAGGCATCAGAGTGCCTTTTAGAAACTTGTTTGTTCCCTTATCTAACTCGATATATCCATCCGTCCCACTCAAAGAAGTGAAATCACCGGACGTATTCGTTGGCACAGGTTGTGCTAAAAGCTGACCGTCGCTACTGCCTTTGAGACGCACCGGTAGAAAGCAGGTCAAATTGGATTTGAAATTAATATTTTCTATTAGCAATGCAGTTTCTCCATCGCGGGGTGAACGACCACTCGCCAGAAATAATGCAGGCAAAACATATTGCCGGCAGCAGATCAGTGTCGATACCGGATTCCCTGGTAGAGCAAATACAACCTGATCTTTAGGGCCCTTGCCAAACCACATGGGTAACCCTGGACGCTGACTGACCTTGTGAAAAATCAAATTGACTCCAAGATCCACTAATACTTGCGGCACATAATCCGCTTTGCCCATTGAAACGCCGCCGCTAAGAATTATTACGTCAGATTTTTTCAGGTGTTCATCCAGATTTTTTTTCAGTATTGTGGGTTTATCGACGAGATGTTGGTGCTCGCTTCTATCAAAACCCTGGCACCTTAACATTGCGATGAGGGCCGGACCGTTGGATAAACGGATCTGATGATCCTCAACAGGCTGGCCAGGAGGTACAAGTTCGTTGCCAGTTGAAATAACACTGACCAGGGGCTGTCGACTCACGCTGACCATTGGCAAACCACAGGAAGCTATGATGGCAATGTCCATCGGTGAGATTGCTGTTCCCGCAGCAATAACTTTGGCACCTTTCCTGTGATCGGATCCCTGTGGATGAATGAATTGGTCTTGTGAAGCTTTGTAATCCGCTTCGATTGTGGCAATACCATCTTTGACATTGATGCGTTCTACCGGAATGATGCAGTCGGTGTTTTTCGGCCTGACGGCACCAGTCATGACCTCTATGCAGTAACTGCTATCTTTAAGAATCTGTACATGGTCACCAGCCGCCTGCGTTCCCTGAACAATAAATCGTTGGGAACCATTCGCCAAAGATGTGTAATCAACTGCAATACCATCCATCATGACGCGATCAAACGGCGGCTGATCGCGCTCCGACTTTATTGATTGACAAAGGATTCGACCAACAGCATCGACCAGCGACACATTCTCCGTCTTAAAAGACGTCATAGAATCTGCGATGACCTTGCTTGCTTCCGCAGTAGTTAACATGACTAAATTTTTTACATCCTATTTATTTCGTGCGATAGCACGATGTCCTATATCACGACGAAAAAAATGATCGTTCCAGCGAATGCACTCTACTTGAGCGTAGGCTACGTCTCTGGCTGCAACTACGCTGTTGCCCATGCCAACCACACAGAGCACACGCCCACCATTCGTTACAACATCTCCACCATCTAGAGCCGTACCGCCGTGAAAGATTTTCACAGAGTCATTAGTCAAATCAGATAGCCCAGTAATCCTATCGCCTTTGCGGTAATTCGAAGGATATCCGTGGGAAGCCATAACGACACCGAGAGCAACTCTGGGATCCCAGTCAATAGATTTACCGGCGAGTCTCCCTTCAATAGCAGATTCACAAAGTTCGACAAGATCACTATGCAATCTGGTCATGATCGGTTGCGTCTCCGGATCACCGAAGCGGCAATTGAATTCGAGAACTTTTGGCGTGCCATCCGAGGTAATCATCAGACCAGCGTAAAGGAAGCCGAGGTATCTTATTCCGTCGGCGATCAATCCGTCTAGCGTTGGTTGGATGACCTCAGTCATTATGCGCTCATCGAGTTCTGGTGTTACGACAGGCGCTGGCGAATATGCACCCATGCCACCCGTATTTGGGCCTGTGTCGCCTTCATCTCTGGCTTTATGATCCTGAGATGTAGCAAGCGGTAGGATGGTTTCGCCATCTGTCATGACAATAAAGCTTGCTTCCTCACCGTCAAGAAATTCTTCAATAACGATTCGATCGCCTGCCTCGCCAAACCTGCCGGTGTCAAGCATATCGATCACGGCTTGCTCGGCTTCTTCAATTGTCCTCGCAACAATGACACCCTTCCCGGCCGCCAAACCGTCGGCCTTAACAACGATAGGGGCACCCTGTTCACGAATGTAATCGAATGCGGATTCTAAATCGGTGAAGCTTTCAGAAGTCGCGGTTGGAATGTTATGACGTTTGAGAAAATCCTTTGTGAAAACCTTGGAACCTTCGAGTTGAGCAGCTTCAGCCGTGGGTCCAAAACAGGCGAGTCCACGTTCCCTAAAACGATCCACAACTCCGGCGACCAGCGGCATTTCAGGACCGATAATCGTCAATCCGACCGTCTCGGACACTGCCAGATCCAAGAGATCTTCTATATTTTCAGCATCGACAGCAACGTTTCGTAACTTTGGTTCCAATGCGGTTCCAGCATTACCGGGAGCTACAATGACTTCAGTCACTTTTTTTGATTGAGCACACTTCCATGCCAGAGCATGCTCGCGACCGCCGCCGCCGACAACCAAAACCTTCATTTTTATTCCTCAAAATAGAGATTCGTGTTGCGGACTCTTCCAGCCAACTCTAATGTCTGAAATGCCGCATGTTAGTAAACACCATGGCAAGACCGTGTTCATTGGCAGCTGCAATAACTTCATCGTCGCGCATGGAGCCTCCCGGTTGAATTATTGCTTTAATACCATATTCTGCTGCCGCATCAATTCCATCACGGAATGGGAAAAATGCATCTGATGCCATTACCGATCCTTCTATAGTAAGCCCTTCATCAGCAGCTTTGATTGCGGCAATCTTGGTACTGTAGATACGACTCATTTGACCTGCACCAATACCAATAGTCGAGCCTTCTTTGCAAAATACAATAGCGTTCGATTTTACAAACTTTGCAACCTGCCAGGAGAATAATAGATCAGCGATCTGATTTGCATCTGGTGATTGTTCTGTGACAACTTTGAGATCAGTCTCCGCTATCCGGCCAGTATCAGTGCTTTGCACCAGCAGTCCCCCAGATACCTTTTTATAATCCAGCTCCAAAATGGGCTTGCTAGATAAAGTCTCGACCTCCAGAACGCGTACATTCTTTTTTTCAGCTGTTACAACAAGAGCTTCTTCGTCGAAGCCTGGTGCAACAATGACCTCTACAAACTGTTTGTCAATAATTGCTTTCGCCGTTGCAAAATCGAGAGGCCTATTAAACGCGATAATTCCACCAAACGCCGATGTTGGATCAGTCATAAATGCCCGCTCGTAGGCGGACAGAATATCACCTGCAATCGCAACGCCACAGGGATTTGCATGCTTAACGATGACACAAGCCGGTTCCTTGAATTGTCTAACGCATCCTAATGCAGCATCGCTATCAGCAATATTGTTGTACGAAAGTACTTTTCCTTGAAGTTGCTTTGCAGTGGCCAAAGTACCGCTAACGTGAACTTGGTCGAGATAAAAAGCAGCATCCTGATGTGGATTCTCACCGTAACGAAGTTTTTCCATCATGTTGCCAATGTGAAAAAATTTAGTGCCAAGCGGATCGAGATTCAATGATTCCGAGAGATATTTTGTTATAGCCGCATCATAGCTTGATGTATGTGCATAGGCTTTAGCTGCAAGGCGGCGACGGTATTCTGAGGATATCTTATTGTTCCTAAGTATCTCGAGTACTTCATCGTAATCGTCTGGATCCACAACGACAACGACGCCGTCATGATTCTTTGCACCAGCGCGAATCATTGCCGGGCCACCAATATCGATATTCTCTATGGCTTCTTCGAATGTTGCATCCGAGCGGTTAATAACCGACTCAAACGGATAAAGGTTAACAACCAGAAGATCGATGGGCTCAATGCCGTGCTCCAACATGACCGTCTCATCTGTCCCGCGACGACCTAATAGCCCACCGTGGATGACAGGATGCAGAGTTTTCACTCGGCCATCCATTATTTCCGGAAAACCGGTCTTTGTAGAAACCTCAATAGCTTCGATACCGGCTTCTTTCAACTGTTGGCAAGTGCCACCGGTGGAGAGAATTTCGATACCTAGTTCCACAAGTCCGGATACGAATGGAATAAGATCACGCTTATCAGTAACGCTGATAAGCGCGCGACGTACTATCAACATGAATGGCCTTTACTGGAGAAGAGAATAAATTTTGAGCTTCTTACGAAGAGTGCTCCGATTGATACCGAGAATCCCAGCCGCTTGGCTCTGATTGCCGTGCGTATAATTCATAACGGCTATAAATAGTGGTTCTTCAACCTCCCCAAGCACAAGATTATAGAGATGCCCGGGTCGGTCGCCATTAAGGCTGGCGAAATATGTGTTGAGAGCTTCTTCTGTATGCTTGCGTAGCGGTTTATTATTCCTTAAATCAAAAAATTCATTATTTTTCTTAGGGTTATTACTTAACACTTTTCAATATTTCCCTTAAAAATAGCTGGCCCATTAACTCAATTCTTGTTTTTCCGATCCAATCGGAACCATTTAAGCAACTCAATTGAAGCAATCTCAAATAAAACGAATCTGTTTACAAGTACTATAAATGCACACCATTTGACTACGTAATTTTTCTTATTTTCCTAGACTACTGCAGGTCATTAAGATGATTGAGAATAGTATCATGCAATTCTCTTTTTACTAAAGGCGCACAGTTTTATCTGCCTTATAAAAGTTGTTTGGTTCATAAAAAGACCATGGTCAACTCTACAAATCTCAATCAATCATTAAGGCGTCTGTAGAACTTAGATGAGAAACTTCAAGCGACTTCTCTACTATGGAATTTCACTTCTGACAACCAACTAAATATCGACTGCGTTCTTGATTTGCGCAATCGTTTCGTATTCAGTGTTCTTTGTGAGTCTGTACATCCGAATACAAGCATGTATCACTAACACCTAAATATCACGATCCTAGGCAACTTTGGTCATAAATACTGTCAAAGTCCGAGTCGTTTCTCTAAGTAATGAATATTCGTACCACCATCTTGAAATGCCGAATGCTGAAAAATTTCCTGATGTAATGGTACATTGGTTTTGATTCCTTCGATGACCATCTCCTGCAAAGCAGTTTTCATACGCGCAATTGCAGTTGGACGATCACTTCCGTGCGCAATGATCTTGCCAATCATTGAGTCGTAATAAGAAGGCACCTTATATCCACTGTAGATATGGCTGTCTATCCGGATTCCGGGTCCACCGGGAGCGTGCCAGAGAGATATAAGTCCCGGGGATGGCATGAATGTCTTGTAATCTTCTGCATTAATACGACACTCAATCGCATGCCCGCGAATTTTTACATTATTCTGCGTAATACTTAATTTTTCGCCATTGGCAATACGAAGCTGCTCTTTAACAATATCAATTCCAGTAATCATTTCAGTGACCGGATGCTCAACCTGCAAACGGGTATTCATTTCAATGAAATAAAACTCACCATCCTGATATAAGAACTCAAAAGTTCCTAAACTTCGGTAACCCATTTCCTGGCAGGCACGGACACAACACTCACCGATATATTCGCGTTGTTCGACTGTAATTCCTGGTGCCGGTGCTTCTTCGATAACTTTTTGATGTCGACGCTGCATCGAACAATCTCGCTCTCCCAGATGTACCACATTACCGTAATTATCAGCCATAACCTGGATCTCGATATGTCGTGGGCATTCCATAAATTTTTCCATATAGACGAGATCATTACCGAAGGCAGCACGAGCTTCTGTCTGAGTGATACTAATAGCACTAAGCAGTGATGCTTCAGAATGTACAACGCGCATACCTCGTCCACCGCCACCACCAGATGCCTTGATGATAACCGGGTAACCTATCTCTCGTGCCAGATGGAGATTTTCATCCGCATTATCACTAATCGGACCGTCGGATCCTGGCACACACGGTACTCCCATCGACTTCATTGCTTGGATAGCGGATATCTTGTCTCCCATTAATCTAATGGATTTCGCGGGCGGCCCAATAAAAATGAACCCACTCGAGTGGACACGCTCAGCAAAATCTGCATTCTCCGAGAGAAACCCGTATCCAGGATGTATAGCCACAGCATCAGTAACCTCCGCAGCACTGATAATCGCCGGCATATTGAGATAACTCTCTGCAGCTGCAGGTGGCCCTATACATACAGTCTCATCAGCAAATAAGACATGCTTAAGATTGTTGTCTGCTGTCGAATAGACAGCAACAGTTTTAATGCCCATCTCATGGCACGCACGCGATATGCGCAGGGCAATTTCGCCGCGATTAGCTATAACGACCTTATCTAGCATAGCAATATTGGCCGATTATTCAGGATGTGATTGATCGATTACAAACAATACCTGATCGTATTCAACGGGTTCACCATTTTGGGCACGAATCGATTTCACAATACCCGAAACGTCTGCTTCGATTTGGTTCATCATTTTCATCGCTTCAATGATACAAAGTATATCGCCTTCATTAACTTTATCTCCGACCTGAACAAACGGCGGCGATTCAGGCGAAGCGGCGCTAAAAAATGTACCAACCATTGGCGCAGTCACAGTATATCCTTCGTTATCACTCGATTCGATAATAGGTGGAGCAGTAGAGGTCAACGCTGGCGCTGAAGATTCTGATATTTCATCAGCAGGTGCAGATTCGGAAATACCCTTAGCATTTCGGCTGATGCGAACCGACTCATCTCCTTCGGTAATCTCAATCTCTGACATACCGGATTCATCCAACAGTTGAATTAGTTTTTTTACTTTTCTAATGTCCATTATTCTTCCTAAGCGTTTTCAAGCTGATGACAAGCAGCTGTGAGTGCAAGGTCATAACCATAGACACCGAGACCGAAGAGACAACCTGTTGCAATATCACTGAAATAACTGCGGTGCCTAAAATTCTCACGAGAAAACACGTTGCTCAAATGAATTTCGATGAACGGAATACTAACGGCTAAAAGTGCATCGCGTATTGCAACACTCGTATGTGTAAATGCACCGGGATTTATAAGAATGAAATTTACTTCATCGGTTACACCCTGTTGTATGCGATCAACAATCTCGTGTTCCGCATTACTTTGAAAGCACTGCAAGCAATGACCTAGCTCTGCAGCGAGACTCGTTAGGTGGCTCTCAATATCAGCCAATTTCGCGTTGCCATAGAAGCCGGGTTCGCGGCTGCCAAGCAAATTCAGATTTGGTCCATTTACCAGTAAAAGATTTGCCATATCTTATTTTATCGATTTTAGACGAAGATAGCAGCAATTATAGCTCTTTTCCAAGCAAATAGCCCAATTTTTGGGGTAAATTACAAGCTGTGTTTGTCCAGCCTATTAATTTTTCGTGGTGAGCTACATTCCTTGCAATGCAGATCTGGCTCCCTCGAGATTCAGTTCAGCGTTCTGCATCTGGTCAAAAACTTCAACAATGAGTTCTATGTGCTCTTTAATTAGTTCCCCGATGTGGATTTTGATGAGATATCCATCAGGTGAGATCATCATCGTAAAAGGCATACCAATGAAATTTATCCCCATCGCCTCAACAGCAGCTATGGCATCTTCCTGTCCGATGAGTATAGGATAATTGAATTCCGCTATTTCTGCGTACTCCACTACCTCTTCGAGAAAGTCCACCGCAACACCAATCACCTGCAAATTACTCTCCGCGTATTTTGCTTGCACATTTTTTAGCAGTGGAATCTCACGACGGCAGGGTGCACACCAAGTCGCCCAAAAATTGACGATACGTGCTTTACCGTCCCAATCCGATAAATGATGAAGGTTGCCTTCAAGGTCCGGAAGAGTAAACGTAATAATTTCACTGATAGTCGGATCCGATACAATTGGCAAAGCATCTTCTGCTAACCGAGTGTAGGAATAAAA
>Ga0315336_1000305_pt1 | contig 165474 bp, 152 predicted proteins | sample ASW5metaG_FD_204512 | JGI IMG/M metagenome (GOLD analysis project Ga0315336, IMG submission 204512) | Ammonia-oxidizing marine archaeal communities from Monterey Bay, California, United States - ASW #5 | ecosystem: Environmental > Aquatic > Marine > Intertidal zone | place: USA: California... | reverse complement strand
GAAGTCGGTCGTCGTGTAGTCGATAGCCTCGTCTGCGCCCAGCGCGCGCACGAATTCGTGGTTCGAATTTCGCGCCGTGGCCAGCACTTGGGCGCCTCTATGCTTGGCGTATTGAATGGCCAGATGCCCGACCCCGCCCGCCCCGGCATGGATCAGAATACGGTCGCCGGACCCGACCGGCGCGGTCTCCTCAAGCGCCGCCAGCGCTGTCAGTGCTGAGATGCCCAGCGCCGCCATCGCTTCGTGGCCGATGGCTTTGGGCTTGGCCGCAACCATCCCCTGATCGACGGCGATGGCCTCGGCATGGCTGCCCCAGCGGGTCACGTCGGCGATGCCGAAGACCGGGTCTCCGGGATTGAAGCCTTCGACTTCGGCGCCGACCGAGTGCACTACGCCGGAAAAGTCCCGCCCGACAACGTGGGGAAACCCGAACTGGAAAAATTTCCTCACCAGACCGCTGCGCATCTTCCAGTCGATGGGATTGAGACTGGCAGCGGCGATGTCGACAACGATATCGCCCGGTCCGCCGTCAGGATCGGCGACGTCGTCCAGTGCGAACTGCTCGGGCCCGCCATAATCCTTGATCAGGATAGCTTTCATATGCTCGCACCTCCCCAACTCGGTTCCGCCGGGAAATGCCGACGGTTGTCTCGAAGCTAGCCCATTTTCCATGGCCGGGAAATCGGCTCCCGGCGGCGCAACGGATCATTCGACCGAGAGGATCGAGTTCGGCCGTTCCAATCTTCCATTCAGATCGCATATCGGACGGCGCGCCCTGCGCCAGATCGCGAAAATGACCTAGCGACGCCACAAATGATATGTCAGTATATCATTTCGAAACCGGCCACTCGACGGTCGGAGACATCAATGTCACTGGGAGTTCCGGTCTCATGGCCGCGCAGCCGAAAACCGACGCCTTGTTCGCGGCGCGCCCGGCCGCGCCGGACACCCAGTTGCGGGTCGACGCGCGGCAACCGACCCCGCTTTACCATCAGATTTACGCTATTCTGCGCAACGCCGTCGTCAACGGCGACTACCGAAGCGGCGCCATCCTGCCCAGCGAATTCGAGCTGACGCGGCAATACGGCGTCAGCCGGGTGACCGCCAAGCGGGCGCTCAACGAACTCGCTTCGGAAGGGTTGGTCACGCGCGAGCGCGGACGCGGCACGGTTGTGCGCTACGAAGCGCCCTTGGCGCCAGTCCGCTCTTCGGTCGAAGGACTGCTTGAGAACCTGCTGGAGATGGGGCTCAAGACCGAGGTCCGCCTGCTCGACTTCGGCTATGTGGCGGCGTCGGATGATATAGCGCGAGCGCTAGGCTGCGAAGCCGGCAGTTCGGTCCAGCGCGCCGTGCGGGTCCGCCACATGGAGGGCGAGCCATTTTCGCATTTGACCACCCATGTACCTGAGGATATCGGACGTTCCTACAGTCGCGACGATCTTGCGAACCGGCCGTTGCTGGCTCTGCTGGAACGCTGCGGCGTGATCGTTTCCTCCGCGCGCCAGACACTGACAGCGACCCTTGCCGACGCCGGCACGGCACCGCTGCTCGACGTCCAGGTCGGCGCGCCGCTTTTGCGTATTACGCGGATTGTCCATAACCAGGACAATCGCGCGGTGGAGCATATCGTCGGACTCTATCGGCCCGACCGCTACCAGTATGAAATGACCCTCAACCGGATCGACGGCAAAGGTCGCAAGATCTGGTCGCCGGTGGCTTGAGCGCGCCCATGGGAATGACCCTTGCAGAGAAGTTGTGCGCGCAGGCTGCCGGTGCGTCGAGCGTGACGCCCGGCGAGATCGTCACCGCGAAAGTCGACTTGGCCATGGTGCACGATTCCAGTGGGCCGCGGCGGCTGGCGCCGAAGCTGGCAGAGATCGGCGCCGAGGTCTGGGATCCTTCCAAGGTCGTCGTCATCACCGACCACTATGTGCCCGCTGTCGACGCCGAAAGTGCGGCGATCCTCGATCTGACACGTAAATGGGTGGCCGAGAAAGGCGTCGAGGCCTTCTACGACATGCAGGGCATCTGCCACATCGTGCTGCCCGAGCGCGGGCATCTGAAGCCTGGCATGTTCGTCGCCGGCGGCGACTCGCATTCCACGACGGGCGGCGCCTTTGGCGCATTCATGATCGGCATCGGCGCCACCGAGATGGCGGGCGTGATGGCGACCGGCGAGATCTGGGTACGCGTGCCGCCAACGATCCGCATCGAATGGACCGGTGCTTTGGGCCAGGGTCTGGCGGCAAAAGACATAATGCTGAAGCTCTGCGGCGCGCTCGGCATGTCGGCCGGCAACTACAAGGCCATCGAATATGGCGGCCCCGCGATTTCGGCCCTGCCGATGGTCGAACGCATGGTGCTCTCCAACATGTCGGCGGAGCTCGGTGGCAAGGTCGGGCTGATCGCCCCCGATGCGGTCACGCTCGACTATCTGCGCAGTGTCGGCGCCAATGCCGGCCATGATGCGCTGGACTGGCAGAGCGACGGCGATGCCGAGTTTGAGGCGGTTCACACGTTCGATGCTGGTGCGCTTGCGCCGCAAGTGGCGGCCCCGCACAGTCCTGAGAACGCCGCCGATGCTGATGCGCACGGCAAGGTCCGGGTCGATCAGGCTTATATCGGCGCCTGCACCGGCGCGAAGTTGAGCGATCTCCACATGGCGGCCGACATCCTACGCGGCCGAAAAGTGGCGCCGGGGGTCAGGCTGATGGTGGCGCCCGCCTCGGCCCGCATCACCAATGCGGCAGCGGCTGACGGCACGCTCGCCACGCTAACGGGGGCCGGTGCCATTTTGTTGCCGAGTGGTTGCGGTGCCTGCGCGGGCTATGGGGCCGGTGTGCTGGCGGCGGGCGAAGTGTGCATCTCCTCGACGGCGCGCAACTTCAAGGGCCGCATGGGCCATGCGGAGAGCCAAGTCTACCTGGCCTCGCCCTACACGGTCGCGGCGGCGGCTGTCGCGGGTCACATTATCGATCCGCGTTCGATGCTGCTTGAGACCGCAGCATGAGCGCGCTCAGCGGCCGCGCCTGGGTGTTCGGCGACAACGTCGATACCGACGTACTGGCGCCTGGCGTCTACATGAAAGGCCCGATGTCAGAGCTCGCCAAACATTGCCTGGAGGCAGTCGATCCCGAGTTCGCCCGCAACGTTCAAGACGGCGACATCGTCGTGGCCGGAGAGAATTTCGGCATGGGCTCATCGCGCGAACAGGCCGGCCAGGCGCTGATCGAACTCGGCATCGCAGCGCTTTTGGCCAAATCATTTGCACGCATATTCTACAGGAACGCCATGAATCTCGGTCTGCCGGCGCTGGTCTGCCCCGAGGCCGGCCAAATTGAGGCAGGCGACACTCTGACCGTCGATCCGGCCGCCGGCACCACCTTGATCGCACGGAGCGGTGCGGTGCTCTCCTGCGAGCCGATCCCGTCGCATCTCCTCGCCATGATCGCCGATGGCGGATTGTTGCCGCATCTGAAGAAAAAGCTGAAAGGCAAGGCGGCATGAACGTCACTGTTGCGCCCACCGGAGAGACGCTTGCCGCTATGGTCGGCAGGACCGACATCGTCGTCGCGCCCGGCTGTTACGATGCATTCACCGCCCTCATCATCGAGCAGACCGGCTTCCGCGCCGCTTATCTTTCCGGCGCCTCGATCGCCTACGCACGCTTCGGCCGCCCCGATATCGGCTTGGTCGGCATGGAGGAGGTCGCAGCGAACATCTCCGCGATCCGTGAGCGTATTGCAATCCCGTTGATCGTCGACGCCGATACCGGCTTCGGCAATGCCCTGAACGTGATGCGCACGATCAAGCTGTTCGAGCGCATGGGCGCTTCCGCGATCCAGATCGAGGATCAAACCAGCCCCAAGCGCTGTGGCCATCTCGACGAAAAGACTTTGGTCACCGCCGACGAGATGGTCGGCAAGGTCAAGGCCGCGCTCGACGCACGCACCGACGCCGACACGCTGATCATCGCCCGCACCGATGCGATCGCAGTGGAAGGACTGGACGCAGCGCTGGACCGGGCCGCCCGCTATGCCGAAGCCGGCGCCGACATACTGTTCGTCGAGGCGCCGCGGAACGAGGACGAAATGCGCGCCGTGATCAAGCGGCTCGGCAATTCGGTGTCCGTCATGGCGAACATGGTAGAGGGCGGCAAGACGCCCGACCTCAATGCCAAAGCGCTTCAAGCGCTTGGATTTTCGTTGGTGATCTTCCCTGGCGGTACCGCGCGGGCGGTCGGCCACGCCTTGCGGAACTATTTCGGCAGCCTGGCCGAGCACGGCACGACGACACCCTGGCGCGACCGCATGCTTGATTTCCAGGCGCTGCAGGAGTTGCTCGGCACGAAGGACATGCTGGAGACAGGCAAACGCTATACCGGCGAGAACTCTTAGGGGAGACTAACGCATGGACACATCGGATAAGACTGCTCGCCAGCTTTACGAAGACATCAAGGCGAACCCGACGCGGCCGCGCTTCGGCTTCGGGCGCAAGCCCGCCATCGTCAACATCGACCTGCAAAAATCCTACACCAATGTCGGCGAATTCAAGACCGCCTACGAAACCGACCCCAAGCAGATGGACTATGTGAACGAGATATCCGATCTCGCCCGGTCAAAGAATATTCCCGTCGTCTGGACTTACGTTGCCTACATGGAATCGGGCGAGGATTGCGGCATCTGGGGCACCCGCACGGACACGCCCGATTCGCTGCAGAACATCAAGGTGGATTCGCGGCGTTCGGAGTTCGACGACCGCTTGAACATCGACAAGGTCCGTGACGCCATCATCAACAAGCGCATGGCCTCGGCCTTCCACGAGACAAACCTGCAATCGCTGCTGGTCTGGCACCAGTGCGACACGCTGGTGCTCACGGGCGGCTCGACCAGCGGATGCGTCCGCGCGACCTGCGTCGACAGCCTGAGCCACGGATACCGCACCGTGGTGGCCGAGGAATGCGTCGCCGACAAGCACGAAAGCCCGCATTTCGCCAACCTTTACGACATGGCCGTCAAATATGCCGACGTCGTGCCGGCGGGCGACGTGATCGGCTATCTGAAGGACTGGTCCGCGCCCAACTGAGCGCCGGCCAGGACGTTTCCCACTGAGACATTCCGAGTGACGTGATCATGCAGAAAGAAGATCCGGGTCTTTATGACTATTGGCCCTACAAGGACCGGCCCAAGCTGACCTGGCCGAACGGCGCCAGGATCGCATTCTGGGTCGCGCCCAATATCGAATTTTACGAGATCGACCCGCCGACCAATCCCAAACGCACGCCTTGGCCGCGCCCGACGCCCGCGGTCCTGCCCTATGCCCAGCGCGACTACGGCAACCGCGCCGGTCACTGGCGCATGATGGAGGTAATGGACCGCTGCGGCGTGCGCGGCAGCGTCTCGCTAAACGTGGCGCTGTGCGAGCACCACCCGGAGCTGATCGAGGAATGCGTCAAGCGCGACTGGGAGTTCTATTCCCACGGCATCTACAACACGCGCTACTGCTACGACATGGACGAGGCCCAGGAGCGCGCCATCATCGAGGATGCTCTGCGGACTGTGGACAAGCATACCGGCCAGAAGCTCGCCGGATGGCTGGCGCCGGCGCTGACCCACACCGAGCGCACCATGGACCTGCTGGCCGAGTACGGCCTGCTCTACACCTGCGATCTCTTCTGCGATGACCAGCCCCAGCCGGTGAACGTGAAAAAAGGCCGCTTCATCTCCGTCCCCTACTCGCTCGAGATGAACGACATCATCGTCTACAACGTGAACTCGCAGGCACCGCGCCGCTACGCCGACATGCTGAAGGCGAATTTCGATCAGCTTTACGAAGAAGGCGCCGAAAACGGCACAGTGATGTGCATTCCGCTGCACGCCTATGCGGTCGGACATCCCCACCGCATCCAAGCCTTCGCCGAGGCTCTGGAATACATCACAGGGCACGACGACGTCTGGGTGACGACTGGCCGCGAGATCGCCCAGTGGTATCTGGAACACCACTACGATGCCGCCGCGGCGGATGTCGCCAAATACAAGGGAGGCTGAAACGATGGCGCTCCCCAAGGACTATCTGAAGTACCCCAAACGCGGCTACGGCATGGACCACGACCGCTATGAGTGGTCGATCCTGCAGAAACGCCCGCCGGTCACGTGGCCGAACGGCGCGCGCATCGCGTTGTGGGTCGTGCCGGCGCTGGAGTTCTTTCCGCTCAACCAGCCAGCCCAGCCCTTCAAGGCGCCGGGCGGCATGGTGACGCCTTACCCTGATCTCCGCCACTACACGCTGCGCGATTATGGCAACCGCGTCGGCGTTTTCCGTGTCTTCAAGCTGCTCGACAAGTTCAAGATCAAAGCTTCGGTCGCGATCAATTCCAAGATCGCCGAGCGCTATCCGCTGCTGATCGACGAGGTGAATGCGCGCAGCTGGGAGGTGATCGCCAATGGCGTGGATATGGGCAAGCTACATTACGGCGGGCTCGACCCGGTTGCGGAGCAGGCCCTCATTCAAGAATCGATGAGCACGTTGCGCGCTGCGTCGGACCAGCCCGTTGCCGGATGGCTCTCCCCCGCCAAGTCGCAATCGGAGAACACGCTCGACCTGATCGCCGCGGAGGGCATCGAATATGTCTGCGACTGGATCAACGACGACATGCCCTACGAGATGACGACCAAGCACGGCGTCATCCATTCGATGCCGCACGCGTACGAGATCGACGACCAGACGATCATGGGCAACTACAAACACTCCGAGCAGCAATTCGTCGACCAGGTCACAGACCAGTTCGACGTGCTCTACCGCGAGGCCGAGCGCGAGGGCGGCCGCATCATGGCGCTCACCATCCATCCCTGGATGTCGGGCCAGCCGCATCGCATCAAGTTCTTGGAAGCGGCACTCGCGCACATCACCGGCCATGACGGCGTCTGGTCAGCGACCGGGGCGGAAATATTGTCCGCGTTCAAGGCACAGGCCAGTTCTTGACCCGACCACGATGACCATCCTTTCCCCCGACCAGGCCGACTTCGGCCTCACCGTTCCCGTGCTCATCATCGGCGCCGGGGCCTGCGGGCTGACCGCCGCCTTTGCCGCGACCGAGGCCGGGGCGGAGGTCGTGGTGCTGGAGCGCGATCCGCTGCCGGCCGGCTCGACCTCGCTGTCCTCCGGCATGATCCCGGCTGCGGCGACGCGCATCCAGGCGGAGAAGGGCATCGAAGATTCGCCCGAGCTATTCGCGTCCGACATCTTGGCCAAGACCAAGAACCGCGCCGACCCCGACATGGTCGCGGTGATCGCACGCGAATCCGGGCCGACCGTCGACTGGCTGAAATATGACCGCGGCATTCCGCTCGAGCTGGTCGTGGGCTTTCGCTATCCCCAGCATTCGGCACTACGCATGCACGCGCCGCCCAGCAAGACCGGCGCCGCTTTGATGGATGCGCTCCGTTCGGCGGCGGAAGCGGCGGGAACCGAGATCCTCTGCAACGCTCACGTAACCGCACTGTTCGCCGACGGGGACGGACGCGTGCACGGCCTTCGCTTCGAGCGGCCCGACGGCACGAGCGAGGACGTCGGCTGCGAGGCGCTGGTGCTCGCCTGCAACGGCTTCGGCGGCAATCAGGCGATGGTCGAACAGAACATTCCCGAGATCACCGAGGCGATTTATTTCGGCCATGTCGGCAATCAGGGCGAGGGTATCAACTGGGGCCTGGAGCTCGGCGGCGTCGTCAGGGACATGACCGCCTATCAGGGCCATGGCTCGGTGGCGCATCCCCACGGCGTGCAAATCACCTGGGCGCTGATGATGGAGGGCGGCTTTCAGGTCAATGAGCTGGGCGCGCGCTTCTCCAACGAGCACCAAGGCTATTCGGAGCAGGCGATCTCCGTGCTCCAGCAGCCCAATGCGATCGCCTTTGACATCTACGACGACCGCATCCACGCACTGGGGCTGACATTCGACGACTACTGCAAGGCGCTCGACATGGGCGCGGTTAAGACGGCCGACACGGCCGAGGGCCTGGCGGACGCGACCGGCCTGCCGGCGGACGCCCTGGCCCGCACCATCGCCGAGACGCAGGCCTTCGCTGCCGGCGAGGACGACTGTCCATTTGGGCGTGATTTCTCTGCCAAGCCCGCGCTCACGCCGCCCTTCCATGCGGTTCGGGTCACGGGCGCGCTCTTTCATACTCAGGGCGGTTTGATAGTAGACGCCGACGCCCGCGTGGTTCGCCAAGACGGTACGCCGCTGCCCAATCTTTTCGCAGGCGGTGGCGCTGCGCGCGGCGTTTCGGGACCGGACGTCTCGGGCTATCTTTCGGGCAATGGGCTTTTGACCGCGACCGTCCTCGGCCGTCTTGCCGGACGCGCGGCGGCGAACCAAGTCCGGAAGGCCTGAACGGCCCCAAGCCAAGGCGACGGCCTGCTGATCTCCGCCGCAATCGCCAAGACCTTCGGACCTGGGTATCCCCCCTAACGCACCAGCAGCGGCAGCTCTGCCGCCTCCTCCCAAAGCCAAACACCGTCGCGCTTTATGAGTTCCGGGAAATGCCCGGGCACGATGCGGTCGGCGATCTGCAAGATGTGCTCGATCGAAGCGGTGCCTGCCTCCACCGTGTCGAAGGCCATATCGCAACGCCGTGTGATGGCCTCCTTGGCGTATTTGATCGCGTCGCCCGCCAGCACGACGCGGTCGCCGCCCTTCACGTCGAGGTCGAGCGCGTAGGAACCGGGCGTGTGTCCGGGCGCGGGGAAATAGCGCACACCTTCGGCGATGCGCCCATCGCCATCGATGAACTCCACGTCGTGCGTCTTCAACTGCTCCCGGACCATCCACGGCACGAAAAGGTCCTTCTGGTGCGGCGCGTCCACATACTTCCATTCGCGCTGCGCGACGTAGACCTTGGCCTGGGCGAACAGGTCGATGTTGTTGCAGTGGTCGAAATGGAGATGCGAGAGGAAGACCGCTCGCACATCCTTGGGCTTCAATCCGTGCCGCGCCAGCCCGTCAAGCAACGAGGGCCGATTACAGTAGTGCCCGGTATCGAACAGCACCGGCCCGTCGGGCGTGAAGACGAGCGTCACATTGGCCAGCGCGAAATAGCCGCCCCGGAAAGCCAAGTTGTTACCCTTCACGATAACGTCGTAAGTGACCTGGCCCATAAAGGCACCCCCATTCCTGCCCAGCACCGTGAACAGCATAGCCAAAGGCTGCCCGAACGCCACCGAGCGCAACCGAGTGCCACCGAGTGCCACCGGACGCTTGGCCGCAGTTAAGGTTAACGCCAATAGGTTCGGGAGAATCGCCCCGAATCGTTTGCGCCGGCAGGCCTTGTCCAGTATGACTCGCGCCCGTGCAGCGGGCGGCCGGCGGAATGCTTGAATGGCGTCCGGCGCACCCCATATCGACCGCCGAATATCGACCGCCGAGCGATGGGCGGTTCCATCAATGCAAATCCGCGACCTGATGACAGGAACGCCATGATCCAGGCAGACGCGCTCACGAAGTATTTCGGTCCGATCAAAGCGGTCGACGGTGTCAGCTTTTCCGTCGCCAAGGGCGAAGTGCTTGGGTTCCTGGGGCCGAACGGCGCCGGCAAGTCGACCACAATGAAAACGCTCTGCGGCTTCCTCACGCCGACGGCCGGCAGCGCATCGATCTGCGGCCACGATATCGTCGATGCGCCGATCGAGGCGAAAAAGCATTTGGGTTACCTGCCGGAAGGCGCGCCGGCCTATGCCGATATGACGCCGCGCTCCTATCTGCGTTTCATCGCCGGCATTCGCAGCCTTGGCGGCAACGAGCGCCGCGAACGCCTGGAGCGCACGATTGAGATGTCCAACATCGCCAGCGTGCTCGACCAGCCAATCGAAACGCTGTCCAAAGGCTTCAAGCGCCGCGTCGGGCTGGCCCAGGCGCTGCTGCACGATCCCGACGTGCTGGTGCTCGACGAGCCGACCGACGGCCTCGACCCCAACCAGAAATACGAGGTCCGCAAGCTGATCGGCGAAATGTCGCCGGAGAAGGCGATCATCATATCCACCCACTTGCTGGAAGAGGTGACCGCGATCTGCAGCCGCGTGATCATCATCGCCGACGGTCGGGTGGTCGCCGACGGCACGCCGGACGAGATGGAGGCGCGCTCGCGTCACCACAATGCGGTCACATTGAGGATCGAGAAGAAGGTTGCCGCCGCCGCCGCCAAGGAACTGGAGGCGCTGGACAACATCGCCTCGGTGACGGCGCGGGGTGCGAGCGAGCTGATCGTCTATCCCAAGGACGGCAAGTCGATCATCACCACGGTCAGCGACCTGGCGCGCGCCAAGAATTGGCCGGTCGAAGAGGTCTACGCCGAGCGCGGACACCTGGACGAGGTGTTCCGCGAGATCACCAAGACGGCGGCCTGATGCGGCCGCGCGCGGACACTGTCGGAAATAGGCGGAACGAGACGGCATGAGCAATATCTGGGCGATCTTCAAGCGCGAACTGCGGGGCTATTTCGCCACCCCGGTGGCATACGTGTTTCTCGTGGTCTTTCTCTGCGTCGCCGGCGCGCTCAACCACTTCGTCGGCAATTTCTTCGACCGCGAGCAGGCCGACCTGCAATCCTTCTTCGTTTTCCACCCTTGGCTCTACCTGTTCCTGGTGCCGGCGATCGCGATGCGCCTGTGGGCGGAGGAGCGCAAGACAGGTACCATCGAGCTGCTCTTCACCCTGCCGGTCTCGCTGACCCAGGCGGTGGTCGGCAAGTTCCTGGCGGCTTGGGCCTTTGCTGGTGTGGCGTTGGCGCTGACCTTTCCGATTTGGCTCGCCGTCAACAAACTGGGCGATCCTGACAACGGCGCCATCTTCGCAGGCTATCTCGGCAGCTTCCTGATGGCCGGCGGTTACCTCGCCATCGGCGCCTGCTTTTCAGCCTGGACCAAGAATCAGGTTATCGCCTTCGTCGTCTCCGCCGCGGTGTGTCTGATCTTCACGCTGAGCGGAACCCAGTTCGTGCTGAGTTTCATGTCCGGCTGGGCGCCCCAGGCGCTCGCCGATACCATCGGCTCTCTCAGCTTCCTCACCCATTTCAATGCGATCTCAAAGGGCGTCATCGAGCTGCGCGACCTGGTTTTCTTTGGCTCGGTGATTGTGCTCTTCCTGATCGCCAACACGATCGTCCTCGATCTTGAAAAAGCGGAGTAGCCTGAGCGATGGCTGACAACAAAGCCGCCGACAAGGCAGCCCCCAAAAAGCCTTCCAACGGCAACGATGGCGCGCCGGCCGCGCCGGCCGGATTGGCCAAGGAGAGCGGCGTGGCGGGACGGCGCACGATCGCCGTCGCCGGCCTCGTCCTGTTGGTCGTACTGCTGGTCGCGGTGAACGCGCTGTCGGGCCGCATATTCCATAGCACCGCGATCGATCTGACCGAGAACAAGCGCTTCACTTTGTCGGACAGCACCCGCTCGGTCCTATCCTCGATCGACGAGCCGATCACGCTCAGGCTCTACCTTTCCAGTGGTCTGGCCAAGGCCGCGCCCAGCTTCCTGCCCTACATCACCCGCGTGCGCGAATTGCTGGAGCGCTACCGCGATCTTTCCGGCAACAAGATCCGCCTGGAGATACTGGACCCCGAACCCTTCACCACCACCGAGGACGCGGCCGTGCGGGCGCGCCTCCAGGGCATCGCACTCTCCAGCCGCTCCAGTGCGAAAGGCTATTTCGGCCTCGTCGGCACCAACAGCACCGACGACCAGCTGACTGTCGCGTTCTTCCACCCCAACCGCGAAGCCTTCCTGGAATACGACGTGACCCGGCTGATCGAGCGCCTGGCCAAGCCCGCAAAGAAGGTCATCGGTCTGATGACCAATCTGCGCATGTCGCATCCGGCAGCGCAGCGCGGCAGGTGGGGCACGCCCTGGGTCATCCTCACCCAGCTCAGCGAGCGCTTCAAGTTGCGCCAGGTCTCCGCCACCACGAAAACCATTGCCAAGGACATCGACGTCCTGATGGTGGTCCACCCCAAGAGCCCTTCGCCGGAGACCCTGTACGCGATCGATCAGTTCGTGATGCGCGGCGGCAAAGCCATATTCTTCGTCGATCCCCATGCGGAGACCGGCCGCGGCCGAGGCCGCTTCGCCATGTTCAACATGGACACCGGCTCCAAACTACCCAAGCTGATGGAGCCCTGGGGCATCAAGATCGTACCGGACCGGGTGGTCGGCGATCCGTCCAACGCGGTCCGCGTCAACTTTCCCAACCCCGACGGCAGCGGCGCCCAGGTGGTCGAGCATCTGGCCTGGATGCAGCTCATCCCGCGCAACATGAACCGCCAGGACATCGTCACCGCCGATCTCAAGCGGCTCTATATCGCCACTGCCGGGGCGATCGTCGGTATCAAAAAATCCAAGAGCAAAGTCGTGCTGACGCCGCTCCTGATCTCCTCGCCCCAGGCGATGCAGATCGATGCGAACAAACTCCGCCTGCGCCCAAACCTGCCGCAGCTCGTAGCGGAGCATAAGCCGGGCGGGCGAATATTGGTGTTCGCCGCACGGCTGCGCGGTCCATCGGCAAGCGCTTTCCCCAAGGGCCCGCCTAAACCGAAGAAGCAGCCCGCCAAGAAGGGCGACAAGGCAAAGTCGAAAACCGCCGCCAAGCCCAAGACCGCGGTCAAGCCTGGCAAAAAGAAGGATGCCGCGAAGAAAGCCGCCAAACCGGCCCCCAAACACCTCGCCAAATCAGTCGGCCCGATCAACGTTATCGTTGTCGCCGATACTGACCTGATGGACGACAAGTTCTGGGTCACCCAGCAATCGGTCTATGGCCGGAGAGTGGCGGTCGCGGCGGCCGACAACGGCGCCTTCGTGGTCAACGCGATCGACAACCTCGCCGGTGACAAAGGATTGATCGGCTTGCGCAGCCGCGGCCAGGCTGCTCGGCCATTCACGCTGGTCCAGGAAATCCAGAAGCAGGCCAGCGTGCGCCTGCGCGCCAAGGAACAGACACTGGTCAAGAAGCTCGCGGAGACCCGCAAGAAACTGACCGAAGTGCAGAGCAAGACCGACGCGCAAGGCCGCACCATCCTCTCCCCCACGCAGCTCCGGGCCATCGAGCAGTTCCGCGGCGAGATCATCAAGACCCGGACCGAGCTTCGTGCGGTGCAGGTTGAGATGCGCCGCGACATCGACCGGCTGGAGCGCCAAGTGCAGTTCTACACAATCGCCGCCGTGCCGATCGCGATCGCGCTTTTCGCCATCGTGATGGGCCTCATGCGCCGCCAGCGTCGGCGCCGGCGTTTTGCGGTCGCCGGCTGAGGAGAGTTCGAAATGCGAAAGCGCAGTTTCCTGGTACTCGCTGGCGTAACCGCGGTCGCGGTCGTGGCAGCGGTGGTGCTACAACCGAGCGGCCGCGTTGCAGCATTCAAAGGCAGCGGAAAACTCGTCTCGCCCGAGCTCCCCAAAGCAATCAACAACGTCCACAGCATCACCATCGCGCGCCGCGCGGGCACGCTCACCATCATCCGCGCCAAGGATGGCTGGCGTCTGAAGGAGCGCGGCGGCTACCCGGTCAAGCCAGAATCTGTGAAACAGATCCTGGTGGGCCTATCGGGCATGAAGACGCTGGAGCCCAAGACCGACCGCAAGGATCGTTATGAACGGCTGCAGCTGCGCGAGATCGCCCACAAGGACTCCAAGTCGCAGCTCGTTACGGTAACCGGGCCCGACAACAAGACGCTGGCCAAGCTCATCATCGGCAAGGTCAGCGCCGGCCGTTTCGGTCCCGGCCAGGTCTACTTTCGCCGGCCCGGCCAGAAACGAGCCTGGAAGGCAGAGGGCGATCTCTCGATCGACAACGACGCAACCAACTGGCTGGTCAAACCGGTCATGGACATCCGCAAGACACGGGTGCGCCACTTCGCCGTGTCTCGCGCCAGCGGCGAGAGCGTCGCCGCTGAGCGTCCCAAGCCCGGTGAAGCGCTGAAGCTAACCACCGATCCGTTGCCCGATGGCATGGTGCCCAAGACAGACGGCACCGTCGGCTCGCTCGCCAATGCGCTCGACAAGCTGGATCTGGTGGACGTGCGCGAGGTCTCCAAGATCGACTGGAAAACCAAGACCGTGGCAACCGCGGAAATCCGCAGTTACGACGGCGTCGTCATCACCGCTCGGGTCGCCCAGACCGGTAAGAACGAGTTCTGGGTGCGTTTCGAGGCCAGCTTCGACGCCGACGATACGCTCGCACCCAAGGACGCGGCACTGAAGAAGCTCGAAATCAAATCGGCGGCCGAAGCCAAGAAGGAGGTCGCCGGACTGACCGCCGGGCTCAAGGGTTGGGCCTTCAAGCTCTCCAAGCGCAATCTCAATCTTCTGAAGATCGAGCTCAAGGAAGTCCTGGAGAAGAAGAAAAAGAAGTCGTCCTGACGCCGCAAGCCGTCGTCAACCGGCTCTCACCGCAACCCGCCGCACCGCGCCAAAGACCAAGCTGATCGCAAACAAGCCGGTCGCGGCCGCGACGATCGCCGGCCCCGCCGGCCAGTCCCAGGCCATCGAAGCGGCGATACCGCCCAGCACAGCGAGCAGCCCGGCCAGCGCCGCAAACAATGCCATCGCTTCCGGGGTCCGCGCAAATCCGCGCGCGGCGGCGGCCGGTATGATCAGTAGCGAGACAATCAACAGCACACCGACGATCTTCATGGCAATCGCGACCACGATTGCGATCAGGAGCATCAACACAATGCGCGCGAGCCCGACCGGCTGGCCTTCCGCCCGTGCCAGGTCCTCGTTGACGGTCGCCGACAAGAGCGGCGTCCAGATCAGCGATAGCAACGCCAGCGTCAAGGCGCCGCCGCCAAAGATCCAGGCGATATCAATCCAATCGATCGAGAGCACGTCACCGAAAAGATAAGCCATCAAATCGACCCGCTGTCCTTCCAAACCCGCAAGCGCGATCAACCCAAAGGCGAGCGCGGCGTGGGCCAGTATCCCCAGCAGCGTGTCGGTCGCCAGCGTTCGCTGGAACTGCAGCAACACGAGGCAAAAAGCGAGCAGCAGTGAAACCCCAAGCACCGCGACCGTGAGGCCGACATCGAGCAGCAGGCCGAGCGCGACGCCCAGTAGCGCACCGTGCGCGATCGATGCGCCGAAATAGGCCATTCGGCGCCACACCACGAAACAGCCGAGCGGCCCGGCCACAAGCGCGATCCCGGCGCCGCCGATCAGCGCACGCAGGACAAAGCTCTCAAGCATCGGGGGAGCCGACCGGCGACGTCTCGTCACCGTCCGCCGGCACGACATGGCCGGCCACGTCATGGGCATGGTCGTGGACGTGGGAATATACCGCCAACTCGTGGGCCCCGGGGCCGAACAATTCGACATATTCCGGGTGCTGGCTCACCGCTTCAGGCTGGCCGGCGCAGCAGAGATGTCGGTTGATGCAGACCACACGGTCGGTCGCGCGCATTACGATATGAAGGTCGTGCGAAACCATCAGCACGCCGCAACCGTGCTCCTTGCGAATTCGTTCGACGAGCGCGTAGAGCTCTACCTGCCCCGAGAAATCGACGCCCTGCACCGGCTCGTCGAGGATCAGCAGATCGGGCTCGCGGAGCAGGGCGCGGGCGAGCACGGCGCGCTGCAATTCTCCACCGGACAACGTGTGCAGCATGGCGCCGCTCAGCGCGGCGATGCCGGTCTCTTTTAATGTGCGGTCCATCGCCGAACGTCCGCCGCGCAACCGGCGCCCGCCAGACCGTGCGCCGAGCATGAGGAAACGTTCGACTGTCAGCGGCAGCACCGGATCGGCCTCGAAGCGCTGCGGCACGTAGCCGATGCGCAGGCCTGGCCGCCGCCGCACCATTCCCGCATCCGGGGCCAGAACGCCCAGCAGGACGCGGATCAACGTGGTCTTGCCGGCGCCGTTGGGGCCGATCAGCGTGACAATCTCGCCGGCGCCGATCTCCACGTCGACGCGGTCGAGCAAAGTCTGGCCATCGCGTCGCAGGCTGATCCCCGACGCCGTCACCAGGGCGGACAAGGCCGTACCGTCGGCGCTCATCGCCCGCCTTCCGCGCAGCCGGCGCAGAGGCCGTGGACTTCGACGGTCTGACGTTGCGGGGCGAAACCCGCGGCCATGGCGCATTCGGCAAGCTGGCTGTTGAGGGCCGGTGCGTCGATTTCGTCGACCGTGCCGCAGCCGTTGCAGATCAGGAACTGCCCTTCGTGGGCATTGTGCGGCCGTGGACAACCGACATAAGCGTTCAGGCTCTCTAGCTTGTGGACCAGGCCGTGCGCGACCAGAAAGTCGAGCGCCCTATAGATCGTGGGCGGCTTGGTGCCGCCACCGAGTTGCGCCAAAAGGTCATACGCCTTGACCGCCGCATGCCCCGCCCAGACCAATTCCAACACCCGGCGTCTCAACACGGTCAGCCGGGCGCCGCGGCGCAGGCAGATGTCGCCGGCCGCATCGAGCGCGTCGTCGATGCATTGGTCGTGATCGTGCGTGGCGGTTTGCGAAGTCATGGGCGCTTGCCGTCGATAAAGTCGAAGAGCCTTGTCAGGCAGATTGGTCTTGACAGATTATGTTACATTATAACATATCGTGTTAACGGGTATGATATAGCGTTTCCGGCTGCATTTCAAAGATCCGGGGATCAGGGATGGAGGGCGCATTTTGAAGGCACTTTCGGGCGCAGCGGCCATTGCTGCAGCGTCGATCTTGACATTTGCGTCGGCGGCGGCGCCGGCCCGGGCGGAAGCGCCCAATGTCGTTGCCTCAATCACACCGGTTCACGCTCTTGTTTCCGGCGTCATGGGCGAACTCGGCAAGCCTTATCTATTGCTGAAGGGAGGCACTTCACCGCACAGCTATGCGCTGCGGCCGTCCGATGCGAGGGCGCTGCAATCGGCCCGGTTGGTCTTTTGGATTGGCCAGGAGCTGGAACGCTTCCTCTCCAAGCCATTGAAAGTGCTCGGCGCAAAGGCGCGCAAGGTTCGATTAATCGAGGCCAAGGGTGTCAAGACCCTGAGACTCCGCGAGGGCGGAGTATGGGCCGACCATGGCGACGCACACGGTCAAGACAAGGCGCGTAAGCCCAACAAGGGTCAGGCGCACGATAGGGAGCAAGGCCACGGCGACGAAGAGCACGACGCTCATATCTGGCTCGATCCACAAAACGCAAAGGCCATGGTCTCGACAATCGTCGCGGCGCTCGCACAAGCCGATCCCGACAACGCCGCCGCTTACCGGGCGAATGCCGCTGCGCTGACCGGGCGGCTGGGCGCGCTGGACCGCGAGTTGGAGGCGAAACTGGCCCCGGTGCGTGCATCGCCGTTCATCGTCTTCCACGACGCCTACCAATACCTGGAACGGCGCTATCGCCTGAGGGCAGCGGGCTCCATTACGCTAGACCCCGGCCGAACACCCGGAGCGCGACGGTTGTCGGAAATTCGAGAGATCATCCGCGCGCGGCGGGCGCACTGCGTCTTTGCCGAACCCCAGTTCCGGCCGGGTTTGGTCGGAACGGTCATCGAAAGTACCGGCGCCCGGGCGGCGACGCTCGACCCCCTCGGCGCGCGTCTGAAGCCGGGCACGGAAGCTTACTTCACCCTGATGCGCCGCCTCGCCGACAGTCTGACCGGCTGTTTGAAAGCGGGCTCTTGAATGATCTGCGTCGGCTCTTTGCCGCGCTCAACACAATATTGACGATTTTACATGATGAATCCGGTTGCCGCCGCACACCGCTGCGGCGCAGTATCGCCTCAGTTGGCGCCTTGTCTTGAGCCTCGATTGATCGGGAGTACGAAATAGTAATGCGACGTTTGGTCGGTATTTTTCTCGGCGCGTTCATGCTGTCGGCTGCGGTCCCAGTTGGCGCCCATCCGCATGTTTGGATTGAAGCCCAGGCGACGCTCGCGTTCAAGCAGGGCAAGGTGGCCGCCGTCCGAATGCGTTGGGCGCTCGACGAGTTCTTCTCCAGCGCCTTGATACGCCAGTTCGACAAGGACAAGGACAAGCGCTTCAACGCGTCAGAGGTCGCTGAAGTTCAGAAGAACGCCTTTTCCAACCTGAAGAAACACAGCTACTTCACCTATCTTCGGGTCGCGGGCAAGACCGTCAAGGTCTCCGAGGTGACTGACTTCAAGGCGTCGATCGAGAAAGGCCGGCTGATCTACCACTTCACCGTTCCCCTTGTGACACCCGTCGATCCCGTCAAGACGGGTTTCGGCCTGACGCTCTATGACAAGACCTTCTATGTCGACGTACAGCTCCAGAAAGAAACCCCGCTCCGTCTCGTCGGCGAGGGCAGCGCAGGCTGCACCCACACTGTCGCCAAAGACAAGAAAAACCCGATCTATTTCGGCATGGTGTTCCCCCGCGTCGCCACACTGAGGTGCACGGGATCCTGAGCCCATGCGTTTGATTGCTCTTTTTCTGTCGCTGCTGGTCGCGGCACCGGCGGTGCTCGTGCATCAGAGTGCGCCGCTTGCGGCAGAGAACCCAATGACCGGAGGGCCGGCGGCAGGCGGCGACGAAAAAAAGGCCGAACCAAAGGCCGCGGAACCGAGCGCCTTAGGCGATGTCGGCCGCTGGATCTTCGATCTCCAGCGCCGCACCAACCGGGCTATCGCCACACACATGCAGGCGATCCGCGACGGTAACTCCCTTGCGCCTCTCTTCATCGGAATTCTGCTGGCTCTGGCCTATGGCGCGATCCACACACTCGGACCGGGGCACGGCAAGTTCGTCGTGACCACCTATTTCCTCGCCCGCGAGGCCAAGCTCGCCAAGGGCCTGTTGATGGGCCTCCAAATCGCCGTCACCCATGTCATCGCCGCGATCGTCGCCGTGTTCGTTGCCGACCTTGTGCTACGCCAGATGTTCGGCGGCTCGCCGGCGCAGCTGGTCGCCGTGCGCATGATCAGTTACGGCCTGATCGCGGTGATTGGCTTGGCGATGTTGGTGCAGGCGATCCGCCGCGCCCTCGGACATGCGACGGGACACCATCACCATCACGGTCATGATCACGATCACGGCGCGGCGGTTCAGGCCGGCGGGCGGCAGATGACGCTGCTCTCCCTGAGCGTGGGCTTGATACCGTGCACTGGCGCGTTGCTGGTGATGCTCTACGCGCTCGCCAACGACATGCTGCTCACCGGCGCGATCCTGGTCGCCGCGATTTCCATCGGTATGGCGGGCATGCTGGCCGTGCTCGCCGTCATCGCGATCCTGTTCCGCCGCGCGGTCACCGCCGGATTCGCAAAGCGCGGCGACAAACCTTCGCGCTGGGCGCAGGGTATCGACATTCTGGGCGGGCTCGCCATCGCTCTGGTCGGCCTGGTGCTGCTGGCCGGGACCATCTGGCGGCCTATCGCCTGAAGCTCGTTCAGTCGAGAGGATACGAAATCAGGCCGTCGGCGAGCTTGGGCTCGAACCAGGTCGATTTGGGCGGCATGATGCCGCCGGCGTCAGCAACTTCCAGCAAGGTCTCCACCTGGGTCGGATAGAGCGCGAAGGCGGCTTCCATCGGCCCCTCATCGACCAACTTCGCCAGATGCTCCAGCCCCCGCGCGCCGCCGACGAAGTCAATGCGCGCATCCTCGCGCGGGTCGCCGATGTCGAGGACTGGCTCCAACAGGTGCTCTGCGAGTAGGCTCACATCGAGGCGCGCCAGCACGTCGGCATCGTTATCGGGCGGCGTCTTCAGCGCCAAGCGATACCAGGCCCCCCCCACATAGAGTCCGAATTCGTGCATGCCCACTGGACGCGCAGGGCTGTCGCTCGGTTGCACCGTGAAGGCCTGCGCCACCCGCGCCAGGAATGCCTCGCTGCTAAGCCCGTTCAAATCGTAGACGACGCGGTTGTAGTCCAGCACCCGCACCTGGTCGTCGGGAAAGGTGACGACAAGGAAAGCGTTGTATGGCTCATCGCCGCGATGGTCGGGATTGGCCTCGCGCCGCTTCGCAGCAACGCGCACCGCGGCCGCGCTGCGATGGTGGCCATCGGCAATGTAAAGGGCCTCAAAATTGTTCGCAGCCGCGGCGATGCGCGCGACCATCTGCGGCTCGGAGACCACCCAGACCGCATGCTGCACTTTATCGACCGTAACGTCGCAATCCGGCGTTGCTTTGGTCGCCTCCTCCAGCAACGCCTCGAATTCAGGCGCGCGGCGGTGGATCGCCAACACCGGGCCGGTCTGCGCATCGACCGCATCGATTTGGTGAGCGCGGTCGAGTTCGCGGTCGGGACGGGTGAACTCATGGCGTTTGATGTAGCCGGTCTCGTAGGCGGCGACCGGTGCCGCAGCTGCCAGCCCCGTCTGCACATGCTCGCCGTCGGAGATCCGATAGACATAGAAAGACGGCGTCCCGTCGCGCACCAGAACACCCGCCGCGATCATACGGTGCAGAGCGGTACGGGCCGTATCGTAGGCCTCGTTACCATGCGGGTCGGCGCCGGGCGGCAAAAGGATCTCCGGACGCGAGACCTTGAAGAAGCAATGGTCGCGGCCCTTTGAATAGGCGCGTGCCTCCTCCGTGGTCATCACATCATAGGGGGGCGCAACGATACCGCCTGCCGACGCAGGCGTCGGTCGCAAACCCCGAAATGGAGCCAGCAGGGGCGCGTCAGTGCGCGGGGTCTTGCGATTGCGATCGGATATCGTCTGCGACGTCACTGGGGCGGCGTTCGAAATTTGGTGCTGAAAGGGGGTGCGTCGGCCACTTCTAGCCTATCCCCTCGCGCACCGCCACCCCGAAGCGAATGTGACCAAGTGTCCTCAGAACGTGGTCGGCTCATCATCAACATCACGCCGCTCCGCCAGATCGAAACGGTCATGATAGATCGGCCGCTCGCCGGTATTCGCGCCGGGATATTGGCAGAACAGGATGGTCACGCCGTTTTCCGTTTTGAGTTCGCGTTCAACATGCGGATCGGGGTGATAAACGAAGGTACCCGGTCCGACGGTCTCGCCGCCCACCGTGCACTCGCCCTCCAGAATGTACCAGATCTGCGAGAATTCATGGGCGTGGTCGGGAAAACTGCCGCCGGGCTCGAACTTGGTGATGCCGAAGAGCGGCTCGGTCGGGTCTTCAGGACGCGGGTGAAAGGCAATTTTTCCCCACTCGCCCGGCCAGCGGATCTTTTTCCATTCCAGATCGTCGGCATGAACGATCCGATGCGGCTGTCGTTCTGCGATCAGCGCCTCAACGGTGGTTTCCGCAGGCTTGGCTTGAGCCTTGGCTTGAGGTTCGGCCATTGCTTCCTCCCTGGTTGCCATGCCGGATGGCAGGGCGGGTGGGTCCGTCCGTCGTCAATGCGAAGTGTCGCACGGTTCTGAAATACTGTTCAATGGCCGCCGGCCGAATAAGCGGGAGACCCAGATCGATGGAGTTGGACCTCAAGGGAAAAAGGGCGCTGGTAACTGGCGCCTCTCAGGGCATCGGTGCCGCGATTGCCCGCCGGCTCGCGCGCGAAGGTTGCGACCTCCATTTGGCAGCGCGCTCGGCCGACGCTCTCTCAGCCCTCGCTGGCGAACTCAAGCGCGCCCACGGGGTCAACGTCTTAGAGTTCGCTCGCGATCTTGGCGCGCCGGGCGCCATGGAGCAACTCGCCAGCGATTGCTCCGACATCGACATCCTGGTCAACAATGCCGGGGCGATTCCGGGCGGCCGCCTCCACGAAATAGACGAGCGGACCTGGCGCGAAACCTGGGACCTCAAGGTTTTCGGATACGTCAACCTGACCCGCGCCGTCTATTCCGACATGAAGGCGCGCGGCGGCGGCGTAATCGTCAACATCATCGGCGCAGGCGGCGAGCGGCCGAAATCGAACTATATATGCGGGGGCATGGCGAATGCTTCGCTCATGGCCTTCACCCAAGCTCTGGGCGGCGACAGCATGTATGACGGCATCCGCGTGGTCGGCATCAATCCGGGACCGGTCGCAACCGAACGGCTGATCGGCCTGATGCGGAACTCAGCCCAGGACAGACTTGGCGATCCCGAACGCTGGGAGGAGCTTTTCGAGCCTTTTCCCGAGAACCGCGCCGGCACGCCTGAGGAGATTGCGGATATGACCGCCTTTCTCGCTTCCGACCGCGCCTCCTACACGTCCGGCACGGTGATGACGGTCGATGGCGGCTACAGCAATCGAGGGTCTTTGATGTGAGCACGCCGGATCGCATTGCGGCAAAATTCCTGGGCATCCTGGCCTTCGTGTTTGGTGCTTCGGCGCCCGGCATCGCGGAGACGAATGGCTGGGCGGCGATGGACACCCCGAGCTTCGGTCCGGCGCGGGTGCACGGTTACTACGCCAATGGCTGCATCGCCGGTGCACGCGCCCTGCCAAAGCGTGGGCGCGGTTTCGTGGTGCTGCGGCCCCAGCGCAACCGCTATTGGGGCCACCCCTCCCTCGTCGCCTTCGTGCAGGACTTCGCACGGCAGGTCGCGGAACGCGGTCAGTTGCTGCTGATCGCCGATCTGGGCCAGCCGCGCGGCGGGCCGGTTTCGGGCCATGCCAGCCACCAGGCTGGGCTCGACGCCGATATCCGGCTGAAGGTCTTGCCGCATGACCGGGCCACGAAGCGCTATCTCGCCAAGCCGCCCTATGTTTCGATGTTGACCAAGACGCGCCGCACGATCGATCGCCGGCGCTGGTCGCCCCGCCAAACCCAACTGATAAGAACCGCAGCCCGCGACCCGCGCGTCGACCGGATATTCGTCCATCCGGTGATCAAGCGCGAGCTCTGCCGCACCACGAACGGCAACCGAAGCTGGCTCGCCAAGGTCGTGCCCTGGTACGGACATCACGCGCATATGCATGTGCGTTTGCGGTGCCCCACGGACAGTCCCGGCTGTAAACGCCAACGCACTCTGCCGCGAGGCGACGGTTGCGGCAAGGCGTTGGCCTGGTGGATTGCGCGGCTTCGGGGCAAGCGGCCGACCCGGCCGGCACGACCGTCGCGCCCCGTCAAGCCTCGCCCCCGCAAGGTGATGCCGCAAGCCTGCCGAACGGTGCTGGCGCGTTAGCGCTTCCGACCGGCCGTAATCAAGATCCAGCCGCTAACCGGTCGGGATGGTTTGTGTCCATGCGTTCCCGGTAGTAATCGCCGAAGCGGATCGGCGGGTGCTTGACCCCGCCCGCGTCGCTGGCAAACCGGTCGAGGCAGCGGATCGGCGCATCGTGGCTGGGATCGAAGAACAGCGCCGCCGAGTAGCGGTCGCGTGTCGTGGACTTGTTGATCACCCGGTGCGGGCTGGAATTGAAGGCGTCGTTGGTCCAGCGCGCCATCGCGTCGCCGATATTCATCACGAAGGCGCCCTCGATATAGGGCGCCTCGACCCAACTGCCGTCGACGCGCATGATCTCCAGCCCGCCGACATCGTCTTGCGCCAGGATAGTGAAGAAGCCGTAATCGGTGTGCGGGTGAATGCCGATATGGTCGGGCGAACGGTCTTCCGGCGTCGGCGGATAATGGACCAGCCTGAGCGTGGTGGCGGCCGGATTGAAGAAGCTGCCGAAATAGTTCGCGTCTTCCCCCACGGCGGTCGCAAAGACCGGCAAGAGCGCATTGGCCAGCCCACGCACGGCAGCATAGTAGCCCTCCACTGCGGCGCGGAAGTCGGCGTCATCGGGCCAGCGGTTCGGGCCCATGAAGGGTGCGACCTGGAACGCCGGGTCGTTTTCGGCAACCTCGTCGCGGACGATGAAAGATTCCAACTGATTGGCGGAACTGGCTGGGGCGAAGCGGGCCGAGGACTGAAGCCGGGTGCTGCCCATGGGCTGATAGCCCCGGTGCCAGGCATTGAGCTTGAGCGGTAATTTCTCCTTAAGCGGCAGGGCATGGAAAATGCGGTTGGCCTCGAACATGCCGTTGATCAAGTCCGGCCGCACGCCGTGACCGGCGATGTAGAAGAATCCGGTATCCCGGCATGCCGCCGTAATTTCGCGAGCGATGGCATCGATTGCCGACGGCCGACCTGGCGCGGACAACCCACCAATGTCGATCACCGGTATCCTGCCTGATCGTTGTCCGGACATGGGCAATGGCCTTTCGGTTACTGGATTGCCAGAGTAATTCGACTTTAGCGGAATGAAAGCATTACCTGCAGGCAAATGCCGAAGCCGGATCAGGCTTGGCCCCGCCGTTTTTCCTCCAACTCCTCCAGACTTCGCGGCCAGTCTTTCTTGAGTAGCCGCGACAACGCGCGGTCGGCGAGCAACTTGCCGCCGGTTTGGCATTGCGGGCAGTAATTGGTTTCGTTCGTGGCGTAGCGAATGCGCTGGATCTTGGCGCCGCAAACCGGACAAGGCTGGCCGAACTTGCCATGCGCCGCCATCTCCGCACGGAAGGCCGTCACTTTTGCCGGGAACCCGTCGCCAGTCTCGGCGCGCAGCCTTTCGCACCATTCAGACAACACGGCGCGGATCGTATCAAAGAGCCGCGCGATCTCCTGCGCGGAGAGTTTTTGCGTCATGGCCACAGGCGAGAGCTTGGCATAAAGCAAGATCTCGTCCGAATAGGCGTTGCCGATGCCGCTGAAAAGCCGAGGGTCGCTAAGCGCGCGCTTCAGCGTGTGGTTTGCCGAGGTGAGGCGCGCCGAAAAGGCCGCCAGGTTCGCCTCGAAGAGTTCGAGGCCGCCCGGATCATGCTCGGCAAGCGCCGCCTCGCCGCGCAGGATGTGGAGCGAGGCGCGCTTTTTAGAGCCGGCTTCGGTCAGGATCAGCGTCCCGTCTGGGAAGTCGAAAGCGGCGAGACCGCGCTTGCCGCCGGGAATGGCAGCTTCCTTGTCCTTCCAGTGCAGCCGACCGGCGATCATCAGGTGCAGCACGAGCCAGAGTTCGTCATCAAGGGCAAAGGCAATGCGCTTGCCGATCCGCCGCAGCTCCGTCACGCGTTTGCCAGTCAGCGCCGCCGCCGGCGGGTCGACGGTGCGCAGCAGGAATGGGCTCGCCAGACGAATGCCATCCAGCGGCGCGCCTAGCACCCGGCGCTCAAGGGCTTCGACATAGACGGTGATGTCGGGCAACTCGGGCATGGTCGGGGCAAGCTTGTCACGGGCGCGCGCGGCTTTCAAACCGCCGATGCTTGCAAGGAACGACAGTTGCGCTAGGGTCCGGCCGGACCCACATCGTCTTGAGCCCTACTGCCGAGAAACGGACAATCATGTCGCAACCGCCGCCGGAGATCGTCGCGCTGCAACAGAAGGCCGGCGCGCTCGTGAATGCCGGGCGTTTGCCGGAAGCGCTGACCGTTGGCCGACAGATCCTGGCGTCGCAGCCGGAACGCGGCGACGTGCACGCCTTCTGCGGCATGGTGGCGCTGCGTATGAGCGATCCGGAGACCGCGGTCGAGCACTATCAGGCCGCCACCGAACGACAGCCCGGCTTCGTTGAGGCGCACTACAATCTGGGTCGCGCGCTGCAACAGCTCGGGATGTTGGAGGAGGCGGTTTCGGCCTATCGCCGCGCCGTTGCGCTCAAGCGTGATCTCGCCCCAGCCCACCACAATCTCGGCAATGTGCTGATGGCGCTGGAGCGGCACGAGGAGGCCGCTGCCGCCTATGAGCGCACACTTGAGCTTGAGCCAGGCGCAATGGAGACCCAGCGCAATCTCGGCCTCGCATATCAGAAGCTCGATCGGCTAACGGAAGCCGAGGCAGCGTTTCGTGGCACATTGGCGTTGGCGCCCGACTGGAACGAAGCGCACAACAACTTGACCGATACGCTGCTGGCCAAGGGCGAGCCGGAAGCGGCGGCCGATGCGGCTAGCGCCTGGCTGGAGGCCATGCCCGGCAGCGTCGCGGCGATGTCCTATCACTGCGTCGCGCTGAACGAGCTCGGCGACAAGGAACGCCTGCATTACTGGCTCGATTTCGAAGGACTGGTCCGAAAGCACCGCTTCACCGAAATTCCGGGCTACGCCAGCCTTGCGGAATTCAACGCCGCACTGGTCGAACATGTGCGCAACCATCCCACGCTTAAAGTGCCGCCGCGCGACGATCCGACCTACCATCACCCCAAGCTCCATATCACCGAGGAACTGCTCGACGGCGACAAGGGGCCGATGGCGACGCTGGAACAAATGATGTTGGAGGCGGTGGAGGATTACCGCGCCAATGTCAGCGCGCCGGCGGATCATCCCTATCTCGCGCAATGGCCAGAGCGCTGGCGCATCTCGGCTTGGGGCGTGGTCATCGAGGGCGAAGGCAACCTCGCGCCGCACCTTCATCTGGAGGGCTATATGGGCGGCTGCTACTACCCGCAGCTTCCCAAGGAAGTGGCCGATGAGGATGCCAAGTCAGGCTGGTTCCAACTCGGCCGCCCGCCAGACGAGATGCCGCTCAACGCCGAACACGAAACCATCGAGATTCAGCCCCAGGAAGGCCTGATGCTGCTCTTCCCTGGCTACTACTACCACGCCACAGTGCCGTTCAAATCGGCCCAGCGCCGGGTATCGATCGCGTTTGACGTGGTGGCAGACGCCTAATCACGATAGGCCTTGAGGGCTTGGAACGGCCGGTGCGGTCAGACTGACACCCGCATTCGCCAGTCGATGCCCGCTCCGCCGTCCTGATTGGCGGCTGCACGGGCCGATTATCCCGCCTGTCGAAGCTTGCCGGTGATCAGATCGAGGCCCAGAGACCGTCCGTCGATCAATTCGATGCGGAACGAGTTACCGCCCTTAAATCCCCTAACCCGCCGAATAATGCGGAAGTGCGAAACCGAGCGTCGAACGTTGTCCGGCTGGCCTGCGAGGTCCAGGGTGGAGTAGCGCACCAGTCGACGGCCGCTCGAATAAAGCGCGATTGCGAGATCGGTCTTGCTGGCCCGGCGGCCCCGCTGCCACGGTCCGAACCTCACCAATGTACCTTTGAGAGTGCCACCGGCGCTGGCGCGGCATCGGAGATAGAGCCGCTGGGCATACCAATTATGCGTCTCAATCAGACGGTCTTTGCCGCTCCTCACCTCATAGACTTTGGTGACGCCTTGCATGCCCCAATGGGCCGCCGGAACGGATTTGGCATAGCAGCCGCGGTGTAGATCGCCCTTAACGATGCCGGTAACCACATGCGCCCGGTTTGATGCCTCGCTATCGGCCAAAGCAGAATGGGCGGGCGCCAAAAGCAAAGGAGTGGCGACCACGGCAGCGATCAATGAAACAGCCGAAGTGCTGCGCTTGGAAGACATGGCGGCATTCCTTCCGATATGTCGTGTCGAGACGTGCCGACGATCGAGCAACAGCGCAAATTTCCGGCCACGCGCTCGGCGTTCGATCATTCAGACGGCCCCATCCCGACTATTCCGCAGCTCCGGAAACTTGACGCCACGGTCTCAAGACCCCGCCGCCTTGAGAATTCAGCGCCTAAGATCGAGTTCCCAGGTCTGACCGACCAGGTCCGCGCCGAAACTGTGGTGCGGTTCTTCGGCGACCAGCACGAAACCTTGCACTTCGTAGATGTGCCGCGCCGCATGCAGCACATCGTTGGTCCAGAGGGTGATCTTGCGATAACCCGTGCGTCGCGCAAAGCGGATGCACTCCTCCACCAAACGCCGACCGAGACCAAGACCGCGCGCCGCCGGGTCGACAATCAACAGGCGAAGTTTCGCCACGGTCTTTGATTTGCGGACCAGGAAGACCGAGCCGACCGGCATACCGTCGACCTCTGCGATCCAGCAACGCTCATGCGCCGGGTCGAAGGTCTCGACAAACTCCGCGGCCACGCGCGCAACCAGCGCTTCAAAGGTGCCGTCCCAGCCATACTCCTCGGCATAGAGCGCGCCGTGCCGGCTGACCACCCAACCGATGTCCCCCGGCTGGTGCGGGCGCAGGATGAAGGGTTCTCGGCGCTCGGCCGGCGCGCTGAGGACATCCTCGATCGCCGCCATGGCGCCAACCAGCCGCTTTCGTTCACCCCCCGGTAGGTTGTCCAGCAGCGCGCCGATTTCCTCGCGCGACCGGGAATTGAGCGCGGCGAAGGCTGCCTCTCCGTCCGGGGTCAGGCGCAGATGGCTGCGCCGGCCGTCGACTTCGGAGCGCTCTCTGGCGACCAGGCCCTGTTTGGTCAAGACGCCCAGCAGTCGGCTCAGATAGCCGGCGTCCAGGCCCAACTGCCCGCCGAGTTCACTCGCGGTAACGCCGGCCTGCTGCGCCAGTTCGTAGATCACCCGCGCCTCGGTCAGCGTGTAGGGGCTATCGAGCAGCCCCTCGCGCAGGACACCAATCTGGCCGGTGTAGTACCGGTTGAAGCGCCGAACCGCCTCGACCTGACCTGAATGCTGAGCGCCTGGCGCCATCCGTCTCACGTTCGCTCGAAGTGCAACGAAATATCATTGCCTTTATCAATTAAAATAGTTGCCAATGTCAAATATTATTGGCCGATGGCTGTAACGGCGAAACCCAAGAGGGGGTAATACATTTTCTCAGACCCAAGCTCGGCACGCATTTGTGCCCCCTTTTGCCCGTTATCATCACCGCGCGCACGCCACTGCCACACATACGGGACCTTCAGCCATGTCGTCTTCCGGACCTCTCAGCTTTCGCCACCTGACACGCCACGACGTGGCGCTGATGCATGATCTGCTGACGACATTCGCTGAAGCCTTTGACGACCCGGCGACATACAACAGTGCCCGGCCAAGCAAGGCCTATTTGGAGAACTTGCTGGGCGGCGACCATTTCATCGCGATTGTCGCGGCAAAAGACGGCGCGGTCGTGGGCGGCCTGACGGCCTACGAGCTTCCGAAGTTCGAACAGGAACGCAAGGAAATCTACATCTTCGACCTGGCAGTCGCAGCCGCCCGTCGGCGCGAGGGCATCGCAACGGCGCTGATCCAGGAGCTGAAGAAGATCGCTGTGACGCGTTCCGCATACGTCATCTTTGTCCAAGCCGATCACGGCGACGCGCCGGCGATCGCGCTCTACGACACGCTGGGAACCAAGGAGCAAGTTCTGCACTTTGATATCGCTGTTACTTGAGCGTCGGCTCGGGCCAAGACCGACGCGGGCGGCAAGCACCGTGCCGTGCTATCACAGGTATCGGATCGACGATGGACCTGGGCCCATGGCTTTCGAACAGCCCGACGCCGACGAACGGCGCACCCGGAACGGCGCTCGCTTTGCCGCCTCGGCGCGCGTGGCGGGTAGTATCGAAATCGGGGCCAAAGCTTATCTGGCGCAGGGCACAGCCGTGCGCGCCCCCGGCGCAGCCGATGGCGGGGCAGTCTCGATCGGCGCCGGCTCCGCACTCTTGGAAACGAGCGTCATCGTCGGTCGCACCGAAATGCCTGTCAGTATCGGCCGGCGCAGTGTGTTCGGCCATTTGGCACGGATCATCGGTGCGACAATCGGCGATCTCTGCGAAATCGGCAACGCCACCGTCATCATGCCCGGGGCCCAACTCGGCAACCGCGTCTTCACCGGCGAGGGAACACTGATCCCAGCTGGCATGACTGTGCCCGACGATACCGTCGTGGTCGGCCGCCCGGGCCGGGTCGTGCGCGCGGTGGCCGAACGCGACATCGCCCGACTAACTGCTCTGCGCGGCGGTGATCTCAGCCTCCCCGACACGCCGCCCGAGCCCTATCACGAAGCCAGCCGAGCAGGACCCGCCATGGCACAAATATACGCCTACAAGGACAAGACCCCGACGATTGCCCGTAGCGCGACGCTCTTCGACACGGCGGAGATCACCGGCGACGTGACGATTGGCGCGAACAGCATTGTCGGGTCCGGCGTGCGTATCGTCGGCGACTCGCATGGCCCCGTGCGCATCGGCGCCAATGTGCAGATCCTGGAGAACGCGGTGCTCCACCTGTTGCCTGATAACGAGCTGGTGTTGGAGGACGGTGTTGTGATCGGGCCCGGCGCGATGATCCATGGCTGCCGCATCGGCCCGGGCTCGGTGATCGAGCCGGCCGCCATTGTCTGCGACAACGCCCGTCTCGGCGCTAATTGCCTGGTCAAGGCGGGCGCGCTGGTACGCCAGAATGCGGCTATCGGCGACAACATCATCCTCGAAGGTTTCCCGGCGCGTGAGACCGGGCGCCTGGATGCCGCGCAGGGCCTGCCCCCCTGGGCGTTTCTACCGGACGACCTGAAGACTCTGGCGCTGGTATGACGATGACAAGCGAAGAGATCATTCGACTTTCGGCGAGCGAAATGGCGCGCCGCATTGCGGCCGGCGACCTAACATCGGAGGCCGTCACGCGGGCCTGTCTCGACCGCATCGAGGCGCGCGACGGGGCGCTCAAGGCCTGGGTGCATCTCGACCCCGATGACGCGCTCGCTCAAGCCCGTACCCGCGATAAAGAGGCACGTGACGGCGAGACGCCCCGAGGCCCGCTTCACGGTGTGCCGGTCGGGATCAAGGACATCATCGACACCGCCGGGCTCCCAACGGAGAAAGGCTCGCCGATCTGGCGTGATCACCAGCCGGTCGCCGATGCAGTCTGCGTCAGCCAGCTACGCCGAGCCGGTGCCGTTATCCTCGGCAAGACGGCGACCACCGAATTCGCGGCGCTGGCACCCGCCGCAACCGCCAATCCGCACAATCCTGAACATACACCCGGCGGCTCCTCCAGCGGTTCGGCGGCCGGTGTCGCGGATTTTCATGTGCCGCTAGCGCTTGGCACCCAGACCATGGGCTCGATCATACGCCCGGCCGCCTTTTGCGGCGTCGTCGGATACAAGCCGAGCTTCGGCACCGTTCCGCGCAGCGGCGTTTTCGAGCTTTGCGACCATCTGGACACGATTGGGCTGCTCGCCCGAACGCCCAATGACCTGCCGGTCGCGCTCGCCGCGCTCACGGGCACGCCGACGGCCACGTTCGAGGCGCCAAATGATGCGCCGCCCCGCATCGCCGTCATCAAAAGCCCGGCCTGGGACGAAGCCGATCCGCCGACCAAGGCACTGCTCCACGCCGCAGCCAAGACGCTGAAGGACGCCGGCGCCACGGTTACCGAAATCGAAGCGCCGGATGTCCTTCACCAAGCCATGGACGCCCATTGGGCCGTCGCGGTCTATGAAATCAGCCGCGCGCTCAGTTGGGAATGGGACACCCACCGCGACGAGATTTCGCCCAAAATGCGTGGTTTGATCGAGGAAGGGCTTACTGTGCCCCGCGAGCGCTACCTGAGGGCGCTCGAAACAGCGCAAATGGCCCGGGATTGGTCGCGCGAAGCATTCGGGGCGATCGATGTGCTGCTCACGCCGAGCGCGCCGGGCGAAGCGCCGCACGGCCTTCAAAGCACAGGCAGCCCAGCATTCAACCGGCTCTGGACGCTGCTCCACCTGCCCTGCGCAACACTACCGGCCGGAACCGGGCCGGAAGGCTTGCCGCTCGGCGTTCAACTGGTCGGAGCGCAGCGTCAGGACGCGGAACTGATCGCCAGCGCCTGCTGGGTCGCCGCGCGGCTCGAACAAGCCTAAGACCAAGCCCCAAAGAAAAACCCCGGCCGCGGTGGCCGGGGTTCCCCCAGATCAGCGCATCGACGCGCGCTATTTGATGAACTGATTGGTGTAGAGGTCCTTCACCGGCACCTTCTTGCGGACAATGCCCTGGGCCACGTAGAAATCCCGCAGTTTGGTGAGGCGCTGCACGTTTATCTCGCCGGGCTTGGCCTGGCCGGGATAAACGAGCTGGGCGTAATAGGCGAAGACCGCCGTGATGTAGCCTTCCTTGCCCTTCCACAGCGGCACGTATTTGGCAAAGTCGGCGGCCGCCGCCTTGGGGTTGTCCATGATGTCCTTCATGCCGCGCAGCGAAGCGCGGATGAAGCCGGCGACCATCTTGGGGTTCTTCTTGATGATGGCGTCGGAGGCCAGGATCGCCTGGGCCATATGCGGGAAATACTTCTCCGACTTGATGATGTTGACCTTCACCTTGGCGCGGTGGAATGGCGGGATCCAGTCGGGCACGCAGGCGCAGGCCACGGCTTTGCCCTGGATCACCATGTTCGGCACGTTGCGCGGGCCGACGGCGATCGCCTTGACGTCGCTCAGCTTGAGGCCCTGACTGGCGAGCATGCCGCGCAGCGCATAAAAGGTCGTGTCCTGATAGGACATGACCGAGATGGTCTTGCCCTTCAAATCCTTGGGCGACTTGATGCCACTATCGGCGCGCGCGACAAGTTGCATAAAACCGCGGCCGCCGAACGATGCCACCGAGCGGACGGGCACCCCTTGGGCGCGCACGATGATCGGACCGTCGGCGAGACCGCCGCCCAGATGCGCGTTGCCGGCACCGACCTGCTTGGCGACATCGACGCCGCCCTTGCCACGCTGAAACTCGACGTCGAGCCCCTCGGCCTTGTAATAGCCTTTGCCCTTGGCAATCTGGATCGGCCCGAAGGCCGGCAGGATCGGAGGTGCGGGGAACAGATAGATCACTTTCTCCGCCGCAAGCGCGCCGCCTGCGCCGAGCGCCAATGAAACTGCCACGGCCGCACTCGCAGTGACCGCGCGCCGCGCGAAAATTGTCGTCCGTCGATTGAGCATGCTCAGAACCTCCCTTGTCATGTTCTTGGTTTCGTTTGTTATCGGCCTGCCGCACCATGGAAGGGAGGCATTCCGCTATTTCCTGTCGCTCTTTGCCGTGATCTAGCCAATCCTGGCGCCAATCTCACAATCGCCGGTACAAACCAATGTCACAACAGGATTGTTTGATATACAAAACAATTGTTCTTATTTGAAACACAATACCAGAGCGTTGTCCGGCGATCAACTGGCTTTGCGCAATTCGCCATGGTCGTGCGCCGTTGCTCCCCGGTTTACCGCGCCGCCCTGGCACTTATAATCCCTGCCGGCGCCGGGACTTGCAAATCGCACGGTCGGGGATAGCGCCTAGCGAGGCCAATGCAAACGGGGAGAGACATGGCGGACGAATGGCATAAGGTCGCGGTCGCGAGCGAGGTCGGCGAAGACGAGCCCGCAGCTGCCGAAATCGGTGACAAGATGATCGCGGTCTTCAAACTGGGCGAGGATTTCCATGCGACCGACAATGTCTGTCCGCACGCTTTCGCGCTTCTGACTGACGGGTTCGTGGAGGATGGAGAAGTCGAGTGCCCGCTCCACGCCGCCAAGTTCGATATTAAGTCCGGCAAGTGCCTGGGCCCGCCGGCCGAAGACGATCTTGCTGTTTACGAGGTCAAGGTCGAAAACGGCGACGTCTTCGTACGACTGACTTAGTCCGACTTGGACTAAATCTGACTGGCTTGCGTGGCGGCTGGCGGCTGCTGGCCGTCGGCCAAACGAATTGAGCGAATCAGGCGAACGGCCAGCGACCATCTGAGCCGGCACCGGCAGGTCATTTGACCGGCGGCCGCACAGAACTGCTCGAACCGGACGTTTCCGACGACCGACCGCGCGACATCGCAGCTTGATTCTCGATCGGCCTCCTGCTAAAGTGTTTCAAATAAGAACAATAGTTTCGTATATCAAACGAAATAAGGAAATCAGTCAGTCAATGCGGCTTTGGGAGGGCCAAGAACGGTGTCCAACTTCAACCCCTACCTACAACCGGCCTTGGGCGGCGAGACCGACAAGAAGGGCGACCCGGCATCAATCGAGACCTACGATTCGCCGCGGCTCATGACCTGGCAGACCCGCGCAGCAGCGCCCACTGACTATGAGCAAAAGCTTGGCGATGCGTTGGAAGCGCTTTTCGCCCGCGAGGTCTATGATCTCGACGGCATCGTCGCCGGCCTCAACGACAGAGGCCTCGCCGATCCCGTTGGCCAACCCTGGACCAAGCCATCGTTCAAGGCCGCAATGAAGCGCCTGGGCGACGGCCTCAGCGCGAGTTAGCGTCATGGCTCCTGCACGGCTCGAGTTTCGCCGCGTGACCAAGACGTTCGGCAACCGCAACGCCGCCGACGGCCGTGATCCGGTCATCACCGCCATTGAGGACGTTTCGCTATCGCTGACGCAAGGCGAAGTGGTTTCGCTGATCGGGCCAAGCGGCTGCGGCAAGAGCACGCTGCTCAACCTGGGTTCCGGGCTCGACCGGCCAAGCGCGGGCATGGTCCTGGTCGACGAAGAGCAGGTCGACGGACCGAACTCGCATGTCGCCTTCATGCTGCAGAAGGATTTGCTGCTGCCATGGCGGACGATCCAGGCCAATGTCGAGCTGGGTCAGGAAATTCAGGGCGTACCGGCCGAGCGCCGCCGCAAAGTGTCCCGCGAACTGATCGCCAAATATCACCTGAGCGAATTCGAGGACGCCTATCCCCACCAGCTCTCCGGCGGCATGCGCCAGCGCGCGGCGCTGGCCCGCACCATGGCCATGGACCCCGACGTGCTGCTCCTCGACGAGCCCTTCTCCGCGCTCGACGCCCAGACCAAGATGGTGCTGCAGACCGATCTTGCGCGCACATTGAAATCCGAGGGCAAGACGGCCTTCCTGATCACCCACGACCTTGTCGAGGCGGTGGCGCTGTCCGACCGCGTCCTGGTGATGTCGTCTCGGCCCGGCCGCATCATCGAAGAGATCACCGTCGAATTGCCTGACCGCGACAAACCGATTGCCCGGCGAAGCCATCCCGACATCGCCGGTTATATCGCCAAGCTGATGAGCCTCCTGCATATCGGCGAAGAAAACGAGGCCGCCTGATGGCCGCTCCCAAGAAAGTCGCGCTCGCCACTGCCCAACCCAATCCGGCGGCGACGGCAAGCTGCGCCGCTGCTACGAGCTGTGCTGCGGCCACGATCGAGCCTGGCCCGGCGCCGCTGACGGCCGCCGCGCGCCGCTCCACACGGCTCAGCCGCCTCAACCGCAAGGAAACCTGGCTCAGTCTGATCGTACTGGTCTTGTTCGTGGCCGGCTGGGAATGGGGCCCGGTGCTCCTCGGAATCGCGCCCTACAACATTCCGCGCCTCTCCGCCGTTTTCAGCGAGGGCGTCCATCTCTACCAGAACAGCGAGTTGCTCTGGCACAGCGGTATCACCTGCTTTGAGGTCCTCGTCGGCTTCACCCTGGGCTGCCTCTTGGGGGCGGTGATGGGCTACCTCCTCGGCATGTCGCCGCTGACCGAGATTGTCGCCTCGCCCTACATCCTGGCTCTGCAGATTGCGCCGAAAGTTGCATTCGCTCCGCTCTTCATTCTCTGGTTCGGCTACAACATGGCGCCAAAGATCCTGGTCGCGGTGCTGATCGTCTTTTTCCCGATCCTGATCAATGTGCTGACCTCGATCCGCACGGTCGATCCCGCCCTGATCAACCTTGCACGCTCGTTCAAGGCGTCGCGCTGGCAGATATTCTGGAAGATCGAGTTCCCGGCCTCGATGCCGTCGCTCTTCTCGGGCTTGCGCATCGGCTCCACGCTGGCCGTGATCGGCGTGACGGTGGGCGAGTTTGTCGGCGGCAACACCGGGCTCGGCTATCTGCTCGTCCAGGGCGAGGGCCAGGGCAACACGGCCTCGGTGTTTGCCGCCATCATCCTCCTCACCGCGATCGGGATTATCGCCTATGGGCTGGTGATCCTCGCCGAGCGTTATGTATTGCGTTATCTGCCCAAGCGCGATTTCGGCGACGTCGCCACATCGGTTTGAAATCCCAGCAACGGGGTATCGTCAAAGGCGCCTGCGACCGCCTGCAACCAAGAGGCCGACCATGAGTGCAGCTCCAACAGAACAATCCGCGATCGACGATTTGATCAACCGCGGCCTGCGCAATCTTTGGTATCCGATCGCGCCGAGCTGGCAGGTCGGTGAACGCCCGATCGGGATCACCCGCCTCGGCGAGAACATGGCGGTATGGCGTGATACCGACGGCACCGCCCATGCCATCGAGGATCGCTGCCCGCACCGCGGCGCAAGGCTGTCGCTGGGCTGGAACCTCGGTGACCGCCTGGCCTGCTGGTATCACGGCGTCGAGATCGACCACACCGGCGAAGTCAAATCGGTGCCGGCTGTCGACCGTTGCCCGATGGAAGGCACCAAGCCGGTGGCTTCCTATCCGATCAAAGAAATCAACGGCGCAGTCTTTGCCTATTTTGGCGATGCCGCGCATCCCGAGCCGGTTGACCTCAACCCGCCCGAGGAGATCGCGAACACCGACGAATACGGCGCCATGCTGTGCACCGCGATCTGGCGCTGCAATTACCGTTATGCGATCGACAATGTCATGGACCCGATGCACGGCGCTTATCTGCACGCCATGTCGCATTCGATGGCCGAGGGCGACAAGCAGGCGAAGATGAAGGTATCGAAGACGCCGCACGGACTGATGTTCGAAAAGGAATCCCAGCGCGACGTCAATTTCGACTGGGTGGAGTTCGCCGAAACCGGCGCGCATTTCCTGCGTCTTGCCATCCCCTACCGCAAGTCGGCGGGCCCGGGCGGGTTGTTCGGGATCGTCGGCTGCGTCACGCCGATCAACGAAACGACGTGCCAGGTTTATTTCTGGCGCAACCGAAGGGTCTCCGGCTGGGAGCGCGATGTCTGGCGCTTCATGTACCGGAACCGGTTGGAAGGGCTGCATTGGGATGTGCTGGAGCAGGACCGCCAAGTCTTGGAGAATATGGCGCCGCAGGCCCGCGAGCGGGAATTCCTCTATCAGCACGACACCGGCATGGCGAGGCTGCGTCGGACCCTTGAGCGCGAAGCCAAGGCCCAACGCGAAGCTTTGGTTGCGCACGAGACGACCCGCGCCGCGGCGGAATGAGCGAGGCGATATCCGTTCCCGATCAGCGAAACTCTCTGTCCAAGAAATCCACCTACGTCCACGCGATCAAGGAGATCCAGAAAATGAGCGCACAGACCGCCCTCAAGGAATTGGCGGCCGACGCCAAGCCCGCAGACCTCAGCCTCGGCGAATGGGTCGAGAGCCGGGTCGCCCGTTACGAGACGCGGAGCTACGACTGGGACGCGCTTAAGTTCCAGGCGGATTACGATCCGAAATACAAGCGCGCGCAAATGCGCTACATGGGCACCGGTGGCACCGGAATTGCCGCCGACACCAACACGGTACCTGCCGATCATTTCACCTTCTCCACGATGGTGCTGCCCGCCGGCTGCGAAGGCCCCCTCCACGTCCATGACGATGTAGAGGAAGTGTTCTTCATGTTGCGCGGTCGCATCCGCCTCTTCGTGGAGCACGAAGGCGAGAAATTCGAGACGGTACTGACGGAGCGCGACTTGATCTCGGTACCGCCGGGGCTTTATCGCGGGCTGCTCAACGACGGCCAGGAAGAAGCGCTGATGTGCGTGATGCTCGGCACCCCCAAGCCGCAGACGCCGACCTATCCCGACGATCATCCGCTCTCGAAAATCAAGCGGCCGAAGAAGTAGCGTCGCGCCCATGGGCCAACTCGACGGCAAGGTGATCGTGGTGACCGGCGCGGGGCGAGGATTGGGTCGAGCTTTTGCGCAAGCCTGCGCGGCGGCAGGGGCGGCGACGGTGGTGGTCGCCGAGATCAACGAAGACTGGGGCCGGGAGGCGGCGAGCGATCTGCAGACCGGCGGCCACGATGCCGCGTTCGTGCAAGTCGATCTGGGCGACCCGGCAAGCATTGAGGCAATGGCCGAAACCATCGCGGCGCGCTGCGGGAGGATCGACGGCCTGGTCAACAACGGCGCGATCGCCACCGGCATCGGCGGCAAGACCTTCGAGGAGATCGACATTGAGACCTGGGACCGTGTCATGCAAGTCAATGTGCGCGGCACCTGGTTGGCCGTTAAGGCCTGCGCGCCGCTGCTGCGAAAAGGCGTCAGCGGCGCCCGCATCGTCAACATTGCATCGGACACGGCGCTGTGGGGGGCACCCAGGCTGCTGCATTACATCTCAAGCAAGGGTGCTGTCATCGCCATGACCCGGTCGCTTGCCCGCGAGCTTGGGCCCGACAACATTGCCGTCAATGCAATAGCCCCCGGTCTTACGCTGGTGGAAGCAACGGAATACGTGCCCAAGGAACGCCATGATCACTATGTCGACGGCCGCGCCATGCAGCGCTCGCAAGAACCGGGCGATGTCGTCGGTTCGGTCGTCTACCTGTTGTCCGACGACGCGGCGTTCGTCTCCGGCCAGCTCCTGCCCGTCAATGGCGGCTTCGTTTTCAACTGAGGGCCGAGCATGACCAACCACGCGCTCAAACAGATCGATACGGGCGGCCTTAACATTGGCTACCGCGAGGCCGGCTCCGGGGAGGCGTTGATCTTCCTGCATGGCATCGGCTCGGGCTCGCAAGGCTGGTCGGCCCAACTCGATCGGTTTTCCGCCGGTTACCGTGCCCTCGCCTGGGACGCGCCGGGCTACGGCGGCTCCGGCGATTTTGAGGCCGAGACGCCCGGCGCGGCAGCTTATGGCGATGCGCTCGCAGGACTGATGGATGTCCTGGACATCGAGAGCGCACATCTGGTCGGCAATTCGCTGGGCTCGCTCTTCGCCGGTGCATTCGCGAAACGGCACCGCGGCCGGGTCCGCTCCCTGCTCCTTTCCGACCCGGCCATCGGCCATGCCGAGGCCGACCCTCAGACCCGCGCAAACTCGCTCCAGAGCCGCCTCGATGGGGTCTACAAGCTCGGCCCCGCACGCATGGCCGAAGAGCGCGCGTTGAAGCTGGTCGCCCCCAAAACCGGCGACGAGATTCTCGCCGCGATCAAGGACGTGATGTCGCAAATTCGGCCGGACGGTTACGCCCGCGCCGCGCGAACGCTATCGGAAGGGAACCTGCTGTCCGATCTGGAAGGCTGCGATGCGCCGGCGCTGGTGCTAACCGGGTCGGAAGACATCGTCACGCCGCCGGAAGGCGGGCGCAAGGTCGCTGCGGTCTTGTCGAACGGCCGTTTCGAGCTGCTCGATGGTGTCGGCCACCTGCCTTATGTGGAGGTGCCGGAACGCTTCAACGCCAAACTTGCCGAATTCCTCGCCGCTCAGGAGAAGGCCGCCGCATGACCGCGAATTCGACCGGCGTCGACGAACGTTACATGGTGCCGGGCCTGGCGCGCGGCCTGGCCATGCTGGCGGCATTCACTGCGGAGAAGCCGCAGCTTTCGCTGGCCGATCTCGCGCGCGCCGTTGGGCTGACACGATCGTCGGCCTTTCGCATTGCATATACGCTGGCCGAGCTCGGCTATCTGGTGCGCGACACTGCGACCAAATCCTATCGGCTGGGGCCCCGTGTCCTCAACCTCGGTTTCGCCTTCCTCGCCTCCATGGAGATCGTGGAGATCGCCCATCCGCACCTGGAGGCTTTGCGCGACCGCACTCAATGCTCCGCGCATCTGGCGGTGCTCGACGGCACCGAGATCGTTTACGTCGCCCGCCACCCGGACCAGAAAGCTCTGACCAGTCGTATCCAAGTCGGCTCGCGCCTGCCCGCGCATGCGACCTCGATGGGACGCGCCATGCTGTCGCAGCTTTCTCCGGAGGATGTGCGGGCGCGCTTTGCCGATATGCCACTCAACGCCTTCAGTCAGGTCACCGCAACCACGATCGAGGCGCTGGTCGACCAGCTAGCCCGCGACCGTGCCCAGGGTTGTGTGCTGAGCCGTTCGAACTTCGAGCGCGGCATTGCCAGCGTTGCTGCACCGATCTTCGATGCCGGCGGCGCGGTCACTGCGGCGATCAACATCACCACACCGGAATCGACATTGAGCGGCGACGATCTGGAAACACGCATCCGCGATGCCGTGATCCAAGCCGCGGCCACGATATCCGAATGGCTCGGACATCACGGCGAACGGCGTTCGGCTTAAGGCCTCAGGGAAAAGGACGTAAAGCCATGGAAAAGGCAAAAGTATCCAGGGTCCGCGGGATCGCTCTGGGCGCACCCAACGCAAGCGCGGCGGAAAGCTTTTTTACCGACGGCTGGGGCCTGGAGACCGTGCACAAGGACAAAGGCGCCGTCTATCTTCGCGCCAGCAGCGCGGAGCACCACATCCTTTCGCTCCACGACCGCAAGACCCGTGGGATCGCCTACATCAATCTGGCCGCCCAGGACGAAGCCAGTCTGCGGGCGCTTTACGATAAGCTGACAAGCGACGGCGTCGATATTGTCGAACCGCTTGCTCCTTTGGAGACGCCGGGCGGCGGTATCGGATTTGCCGTCACCGATCCCGACAACCGTTTGCTGCGCATCTCGGCCTCGGTCGACCGCTACCCCGATGCGCCGGACAGGCCGGACAAACCGCGCAAGGTTTCCCACGTCGTGTGCAACACGCCGCAGCTGGAAGCCTGTCTGTCGTTCTATGAAACGGCGCTTGGATTTCGGGTCAGCGACTGGTCGGAGAACCAGATGGTGTTCATCCGCTGCAACGCCGACCACCACTCGATTGCGTTCAACCGCGCAGACCACGCCTCGCTCAACCATATAGCCTTCGAACTGCCGTCGATCGATGCCCAGATGCGCGGCATCGGCCGCCTGAAAGGCCAGGACGTGCCGGTGCGATGGGGGGTCGGGCGTCATGGTCCCGGAAACAACGTCTTCGCCTACTTCACCGACCCCAACGGCTTCGTCGTTGAGTACACGGCAGACGTTCAGCAGATCGACGACATCACCCATGAGCCGCAAGTTTGGAAACGTGTGCCCCATTTGATGGACCGCTGGGGCACCGCGGGACCTCCGTCGCCTGAGATCCGCAAATCGATGGCCGGTCAGCCCGATCCCGGCTATCAGCGTTAAAGGACTAACCGGAGCACCCATGAACGAGCAGCCAAAACCCGCCAATCAAAACAACGGCACCAAGACCGACACCACGGTTGGCGATCTGATTGCCGCCTATTTGGAGACCTGCGACGTGCGCGCGGCCTTTGGCGTGATCTCGATCCACAATATGCCGATCCTCGATGCGATCGGGGAGCGCGGGCGTATCCGTTTCGTGCCGGCGCGAGGAGAGGCCGGCGCACTCAACATGGCGGATGCTTGCGCACGCGTCACCGGCAGGCTCGGCGTCGGCTTCACCAGCACCGGGGTTGCCGCCGGCAATGCCGCAGGCAGCCTCGTGGAGGCTCTCACCGCCGGCACGCCCCTGCTCCACATCACTGGCCAGATCGAAACCGGCTTTCTCGACCAGGGCCGCGGCTATATCCACGAGGCGCCTGATCAGCCCGGCATGCTGCGCGCAATCTCCAAGTCCTTCTTCCGTATCGCCAGCGCAGACGAGGCGCTGCATGTGTTGGCCGAGGCGGTGCGTTGCGCGCTGACGCCGCCGACCGGCCCGGTCAGCATTGAGATTCCGATCGACGTTCAGGCGGCCAAGATCGCCTTGCCCGCCGACCTGTCGGCGCCCGTGATCGACACCGTTGAACCCGATCCCGCGGACCTCGATCGTCTGGCGGAGATGGCGCGTGGCGCCCGGCGGCCGGTCCTGTGGCTGGGCGGCGGCGCACGCGGTGCTGCCGAGGCAGCGAAACGCCTGGCCGCGATGGGTTTTGCCGTCGTCACCAGCGTCAACGGCCGCGGCATCGTGCCCGAGGACCATCCGATGAGCCTTGGCGCTTTCAATGCGCAGCAACCAGTGGAAGATTTCTACGCGAGCGCCGATCTGATGATCGCCGCCGGCACGCGTCTACGCGGCAACGAGACCTTGAAGAACGTGCTCACCCTGCCGCAGCCGCTGGCCCGCATCGACGCCGACCCCGGCCGAAACGGCCAGTCCTACGCCAACGACCTTTTCGTGGAGGGCGATGCGTCGTTGGCGCTTGAAGGGTTGCTCGAACGGCTGGGCAACGGGCCGGAGATCGATCCACAATTCGCGGCGGACGTACGGGCGGCCAAGGCGACGGCGGTCAAGGGACTGCGCGATGGGCTCGGACCGTACGCGCGCATCGTCGACGATTTGCGCGCGGCCATGCCCAAGGACGCGCCCTGGGTGCGCGACATCACGGTTTCCAACAGCACCTGGGGCAATCGTTATGTTGAGTTGAATGATCCACGGCAAGGCGTGCATGGGCTCGGCGGCGGCATCGGGCAAGGCCTAGCGATGGCGATAGGCGCCGCGGTCGGCGCAGCCGGCCGCAAGACCGTGGCACTGGTCGGTGACGGCGGCTTGGCGCTCGGCCTGGGAGAGCTCGCTACCGCGGTGCAGGAAAAGGCCGATATCGCCATTCTGCTGATGAACGATCTGGGATACGGCGTCATCCGCAACATTCAGGACGCCCATTATGGCGGACGCCGCCATTATGCCGATCTGGTGACGCCCGATTTCGCCCAGCTCGCCGGCTCGATTGGCCTGCCGCATGAATGCGTGACCGACACGGCTGACTTCGGCGCCGCATTTGCCCGTGCGCTGGCGGTCGAGGGCCCGGCCGTGGTCGAGATCGACATGACCGCGATCGGCCCCTACGCCACGCGCTTTGCCGGCCCGCCCGTCCGCACGCCGAGCTGACGCGCGGCCATGGATATCGCACTGATCGGCCATGGCGCGATCGGCCGCTATGTGCACGAACGCCTGGCCGCCGAAGGTCACGCACGGATATCCGGCATCGTCATGCGCTCTGCGCGGGTCGAAGAAACCCAACAAAGCATAGGCGATGGGACGCCGGTCGTGGGCTCTGTCGCCCAGCTGCCCGCTCCGGCGCCCGATCTTGTCGTGGAGGTGGCCGGCCATGGCGGGCTTGCCGAGCACGGTGTCGCGGCCTTGTCGCGCGGGCACGATCTGCTGGTGGTTTCCGTCGGTGCGCTGGCGGATGAAGCTTTGCGCGCCGCGCTCCGCGAGGCCGCTGCATCAGGCGGCGCAAAGATGCTGATCGCACCGGGCGCCATCGGCGGTGTGGACGCCCTCGCGGCGGCGCGCGAGGGCGGCTTAAACACGGTGCGCTACACTTCGCGCAAGCCACCCGGCGCCTGGAAAGGCTCGCCAGGAGAGACGGTCGCCGACCTCGACACGCTGAGCAAACCGGCGACGCTTTTCGCCGGACCGGCCGACGAGGCGGCGCGGCTCTATCCGAAGAATGCAAACGTGGCGGCCACCATCGCCCTAGCGGGCTTGGGCTTCCAGGGGACGCAAGTCCAACTGATCGCAGACCCCGCAGCCGGCGGAAACATCCACCTGATCGAGGCCGAGGGGGCATTCGGGTCCATGACCGTGGAGATGCGCGGCAAACCCCTGCCCGACAACCCCAAGACCTCGTCCTTGACGGCCTTCAGCGTGCTGCGCGCCATCCGCAACCGCGCCGAGGCGATCGAGGTCTGATTGCCCAAATGAAACGGGCGGAACCTCGCGGCCCGCCCGTCATTCAGTTCGCCTAAGCGTCCGGGTTATTTCACCGTCTTCAGATAGGCGATGATGTTCTCGCGCAGCTTCTTTTTCTTGAACTTGTTCTTCATCTTGTTGCTGACCTTTTTGGCCTTCAGGTATTTCTTCAGGAACTTCGTCGGGCCCTTCAGATAGTCCATCAGGTTTTCTTCGGTCCAAACCAGGCCCTTGGCGCCGGCCTCCTTCAAGCTCTTGGAGTACTTGTACTTGGCCGCCGTCGCCGCCTTACGGCCGACGATGCCGTGCAAACTCGGACCAATCTTGTTCTTGCCGACCACTACAGCGTGGCAGGCAGAGCAGCGGTTGAACCGCTTCTTACCCTTGGCCGCATCGGCCGACATGGCCGTACCGGTCGCAAGCGACATGGCCACCAGCGCGAACAGCGCGATCAATACTCTCATCGTCTAGCTCCTTTTACAGACTTCAATCCCGTTGCTCAGCTAACACCCGCCTGGTTTTGGCTCGCTTAGAGATACGAGGGCGAGGTCCCGTGCCGTCCCTGTCCGCAGATCAGTGTGTCGGGTTAGATAACCGCAGGCCCGCCTGCCGTCCTTGATCAAAGTCAATCGCCAGGACGCAACAAACCCTTTGCCGGGCAGTCAATCCGCCAGCATGCGGTCTCATTGATAGTCGCGCCGGCACGCCGTGCCAACTGGCAACCGAGGCGGCGCCTGCGACAAATTGAACACCGCCCCCGGTCGCACGACGGATGCTCGCTGGTTTCAGACCGCGCGAGAATGCCGGCCGGTGCCGCTGCCGAGATAGGCGTCGAACGCCGCCGCCGCCACGCGCACCAATGGGCGGCCTGCTTCGACAACAGCGACGTGATCGCCGGCCACCTCGACCAATCCGTCGGCGACCATGCCGTGGAGGGCGGCTTTGTCAGCCGCGAAATGCGCCGGGTTGGTACCGTAAGCGCGGGCCAATTCGCCCAGATCGACTTCAAAATCACACATCAGGCGTTCGATCACGGCGCGGCGCAGGCGATCCACTGGCTCAAGCGCGATACCCTTGGCAGTGGCGAGATGACCTGCAGCCACGGCGGCCTCATATTCGCGGACGTCGCTGAAGTTCTGGACGTATCCTCGACCCAGATCGCTGATCGCCGAGGCACCGAAGCCGATCAGGAGCCGCGCCTGGTCATCGGTGTAGCCTTGAAAGTTGCGATGCAGCCGGCCTGCCGCCTCGGCCTGGGCCAAGCCGTCGGCAGCCAGCGCGAAATGGTCCAGGCCGATGGCGCGGTATCCAGCGGCTTCCAGCGCCGCCGCCGCAGCCTGCGCTTGGCGCCAACGATCCCAGGCGCCGGCCAGCGCGCTTTCGTCGATCAGCTTCTGGTTCGGTTTCATCCATGGCACATGCGCGTATCCGAACAGCGCAATGCGATCCGGTGCCAGGGCGGCGATCGCCTCCGCCGTCGCGGCCACGCCGTCCTCCGTCTGTTTTGGCAGACCGTACATCAGGTCGATATTAACGCCGCCGATACCGCTCTCGCGGCACCAGTCGATCACCCGTTCGGTGACCTCGCGCGGCTGGATGCGGTTGACGGCTCGCTGGACGGCCGGGTCGAGATCCTGGACCCCGATACTGACCCGCGTGACGCCTGCCGCTGCGAGGCCTTGAACATCGACTTCGGTCATACCGCGCGGATCGATCTCCACGCTGGTTTCGGCTTCCGGCATGAACCGGAAACTCTCGCGGATATGGCCGGTCAGGCGGGCGAAGTCCTCGCTGCTCAGGATGGTCGGTGAGCCGCCTCCGAAATGCAGCCGCGACACAGGCGCCGGATGGCCGATCGCATCTGCCACGTTCGAGACTTCATCCAGCAGGGCCTCGACATAGACCGAGACGGCGGCATAACGGTTTGTAACCTTGGTGTGGCACCCGCAGAACCAGCAGAGCATGACGCAAAACGGCACATGGACATAAAGCGACAGGGGCTCGTCTTCGCCCGCGCCCGACAGCCAGCGCCGACACTGTTCGGGGCCTATCTCGGCGGAAAAGTGCGGCGCGGTGGGATAACTTGTATAGCGGGGCACAGCCCCACCGTAGCGCTCGAGGAGTTCCGGCGTCATGCCGCATTGAAACGGGGCGCAGCTGCTGCCGCCTTGACCTTGGTCAATTCGATCTGGGATCAATCCAATCTAGCGTCGGTTGGTTGCTCGTCTGCACCGGCCTCAACTCGGTCGGTCGAGCGTCTCCTGGATCTTGTGGAGCATCTCCAGCATGACCTTATGGCCTTCTTCGCCCAGTTCACCGGAAATCCGTTCCTCCAGCGAGGTGACCGTGGCGTGGAGGTCCTCCAGCTTACGCTCGCCGGCGCGCGTGAGACGCAGAGCGTGGGCGCGACGATCACCCTCCGACGGCACCCGCTGCACCCAGCCGGCCTGCTCGAAGCGGTTGAGGATCGGCACCAGCGAGGAGCGATCGAGCCCGACCGCCCTGGCGATTGCCGACTGGGTCTGGCCCGGGTTGCGCCCGATCAGGTAAAGGATGGGGAAATGACCGGGCTGGAACTCCGGCGCGATCAGGTCGTGAATCCGTGTCGCCGCCACGTTGCGGGCCCGGTGCAGTTGAAAGCCAACGAACTCATCGAGTTCACCGAAGTCGAGGGTGTTGTCGCGACCACCACCATTCGCGCGGTTATTGGAGCGTGCGTTGGTGCGCCGGGCGAATGAACCGTGTTTTGATTGATCGTTCATGGTTGCATCATAAGCCGATTATGTTGGGCGTCCAACAATAATGCCAATTCAACCCGCCGTAGGCCCTTAGATCCGACGGAGGGCTGAACCGGCCAAGCGAGCTCATATAAGAATCTGCGAAGTGCCGGCGTCTATTGCGCGCCCTTGAACGTCGGCTTGCGTTTGGTGGCAAATGCGGCGACGCCCTCGCGCCCGTCCTGCCCTGCGCCGTTCCTGGCGATGTGCCGGGTCTCAAGCTCAACCTGCGTTTCCAGCGAGTTCTGGAATGTGTCGGCCAGCAGCGTTTTGACTGAGGCAAAGGCCTGGGTCGGCCCCTGGGCCAGTTTGGCGACCAGCGCCTCAGCCTCCTCCATCAGCTTGTCGTCAGGCACGACGCGGGTGACCAGGCCCCAATCCGCCGCTTCTTGCGCACTGAACTTGCGATTGGTGAGGAAAAGCTCCTGGGCCCGCCTCAAGCCGGCCAGGCGGGGCAGATAGTAGGTCGAACTGCCGTCCGGCGAGAGTCCGGCGGCCGTATAGGCCATGGTGAATAAGGCCGATTCGGCTGCCAGAACGATGTCGCCACAGAAGGAAATGCTGGCCCCGCCTCCGGCGGCCGTGCCGTTGATCGCGATCACGACGGGGGCCGCCATGCGCGCGAAACGCGACTGAGCGGCGTGCAGATAGGTCGTGCCCTCCTTAAGCAGATAGCCGACGCGATCGGCATTCTCGTGGAAGAATTTCAAGTCGCCACCAGAGGAGAAGAAGTCGCCGGTGGACGTCAAGAGAACGGCACGGATGCTCGGGTCTTCGTCGATCTCGATCGCATACTCGAACAACAGCTTGAGGCCCTCATTGTCGACCGGGTTCGACTCGTCGGCACGGTTGAGCGTGATGCGGGCGATACCGTCGCGCTTTTCAAACAGAACCTTCTTCTTCGACATCTCCGTGTTACTCCCTTGATGGATGGCCGATTTTGGCGGCAACGCTAGCTGCCGCCGGCGGCCGCGGCAACATCGCAATCGCTGCGAAATTTATTGTTGGATATCCAACAATATGATGATAGTCTTCTTTTCAAGCTAGCGGTGACAGCGCACGATGGCGTCCCTAAAGGGTGGCACACAACGCGCACGAACTGCCGGCGATGAGCAAAAGACCGAAATCTTGAATCCAACAAGAGTGAGGCGCGTGGGCGTGCTGGAACTTTGCGCTCGATGACGCCCCCCGCGATATCGGAAGGGATGGGATCGTGACGATCAAGATAGGCATCGACGTTGGCGGAACCTTCACGGACTTCCTCGTGGTCGCGGACGACGCGGAGCCTGCGATCTTCAAAACGCTATCAACGCCGAAGGACCCCTCGATCGGCTTGGTGAACGGTCTGACCGACATCGCCAAGGCGGCCGGGAAATCGCTGGAGGACTTCGCGCCGTCGATAGACACCATCGTGCACGGCACCACCGTGACGACAAATGCGACACTGACCCGAACGGGCGCCAAGACTGGCCTCATCACCACCGAGGGCGTGCGCGACGCGCTGGAGATGCGCCGGGGCATCCGCGAGGAGCAGTACAACAACCGCTACACCAACGTGCCGCCGCTGGTACCGCGCTATCTGCGCGCGCCCGTGCGCGGCCGGCTCGACCGTATGGGCCGCGAGTTGGAAGGGCTTCAACTCGACGACGTCAAGGCCGCAGTCGAGACCTTCAAGGCCGAGAACGTCGAGGCGGTGGCGATCTGCTTCATGAATTCCTTCGCCGACCCGGTGCACGAGAAGGCGGCGGGCGAGCTCGTAGCGCGAGAGATGCCGGACGCCTATCTCACCGTGTCCTCTGAATTGCTGCCGTCGATCCGGTTCTACAACCGGGTCTCCACCACGGTGCTCAATTCCTACAACGGTCCCAAGCTACGCAGCTATATCGACGCGTTGATGAAGCGGCTCGCGGATATCGGCTTCAAGGGCGTGCTGCTGATCATGCAGTCGAATGGCGGCGTGGTACTGCCGGAGACCGCACAGACCACTGCGGCGATGACGCTGCTTTCCGGTCCCGCCGCGGGACCCGTCGCCGGGCTCGGCTACGCCGAGGCGCATGGCCAGAAGAACTGCCTCACCGTGGACATGGGCGGCACGTCGTTCGATGCCGCGATGGTACTCGACGGGGTGCCGATCACCGCCAATGAAGGCGAGATCAACCGTTACCGCATTGCCCTGCCCATGCTCGACATCGTCACCATCGGCGCCGGCGGCGGCTCGATCGGCTGGATCGATGAAGGCGGCCTCCTCCGCATGGGTCCGCAGAGTGCGGGTGCCGATCCGGGACCGGTCTGTTATGGCCAGGGCGGCGAGCTGCCGGCTTGCACCGACGCCGATCTGGTGCTCGGCTATCTCGATCCGGGCTACTTCGCCGGCGGACGCCTCAAGCTCGACCGCGACGCCGCGCGCAAGGCAATCGAAGAAAAGATCGCCAAGCCGCTGGGCATGTCGGTGGAAGAGGCGGCGCTCGGCATGTACCGCGTCATCAACACCAACATGGCGCAGGGCGTGCGCGAGATCACCATCAAGCGCGGCTTCGATCCGCGCGAATTCCCGATGGTGGTTGCCGGCGGCGCTGGCCCCAACCACGCCTGCATGATCGGCGACGAGTTGGAAATCCCGCTCCTGATCGTGCCGCGCGAGAGCTCGATCTTCTGCGCCGCGGGCATGCTGATGTCCGACCTTAAGCACGACTATGTGCGCAGCTTCGTGCGCCGCGTCGATGGCGGCGACTGGCAAGACCTGCTGATGTCGATGATTGAAGAGATGCGAGCCGAGGGCGATGCCGCACTCGACGAGGAGAGTATTCCGAAATCTCAGCGCGAATATATCCTCAAACTCGACTGCCGGTACGCCAAGCAGTACCACGAGGTCAGCTACGAAGCTCCGATTGCGGCGGTCGAAAAGAAAGACGCCGATGCGATCAAGTCGCTCTTCCACGCCGAGCACAATCGGCTCTACGGCTATTCGCTCGAAGAGCAGGGCACCCCGGTAGAAATCATCAACGTCCGCCTGCAGGCCGTCGGCCACACCGACAAGCCGAATTACACGCAGGAAGCCTATGCCGGTACCGACCCCTCGCCCGCGCTCAAGGGCGAACGCGAGATCATCGTGCCGGAGACCGGTAAGGCAGCGACCGTCCCGGTCTATGACGGCCACGCGACCAAGTTCGGCTACCAGATCACCGGCCCGGCCATCATCGAGCAGGAAAACACATCGATCCTTGTGACCCAGTCCTATGACTGTGTCTGCGACCAGTTCGGCTCTTTCGCGGTCTACCAAAAAGGACGCGAAGAGCTCGTCAACCCGATCCTGGAGGCCAAAGCATCATGAGCAAGGGCAAATCCGACATCGACCCGATCCTTCTCTCGGTCTTCGCGCGGGCCTTCAAGTCGATCACCGACGAGATGAGCATATCGGTGGAGCAGACCGCGCGTTCGCCGATCCTTTGCGAGGCCAAGGACTTCGTCACCGGGGTCTACGACGGCGAAGGCCGGATGCTGGAGCAGACGGAGAACCTGCCGATCCTGGCTTTCTCGCTGGCGCCGGTGTGCAAGTACATCATCGAGTATTTCGAGGGCGACTTTAAGCCGGGCGACGTCATCTTCCACAACGACGTCTTCTCCATGGGCAACCAGAACAACGACGTCGCCGTCTTCCGCCCGATATTCTTCGAAGACAAGCTGGTCGCCTGGACGGCGGTCAAGGGCCACCAGGCCGATATCGGCGGCGCCGTCGCCGGCGGCTACAACCCCAACGCCGTGGAAGTCTGGCAGGAGGGGATACGCATTCCGCCGGTCAAGGTGTTCGACGGCGGCACCTTCCGTAAGGATGTCTGGGACCTGATCTTCGCCAATATCCGCTTCGACATCGTCCAGGAGGACATGCGCTCGCAGATGGGCGCGACCAATGTCGGCGCGCGGCGCATGGTGGCGATCCTGGAGAAATATGGCCTGGAAGTCTTCGAGCGCCACAAGCTGGCGCTCTTCGATGCGACCCAGAAAATGATGGAGGCCGAGATCGGCTCGATCCCGAATGGCAACTATTCGGGCGAAGGCTACGTCTACTACGACGGCAGAAACAAAGGCTCCAAATACACCATTCGCGTTGACATCGAGGTCAAGGACAAGTCGATCAAATTCGACTATTCGAAAACCGATGCGCGCACCAACGGATTCGTCAACGGCACCTATACCTCCAGCGCCAGCGCCACGGCGCTGACGCTGTTGCAGATGGTGAACCCAGACATTCCTCATAACGAGGGCATGCTGGAGCCACTGGAGATCATCATCCCGGAAGGCACGATCCTCAACGCCGGCTATCCGGCGGCGACAACCTTCGGCAATCACCTATGCCCGCCCAACGCCGACGCGATCCAGCGGGCGCTGGCGCCGGCCATTCCCAACCGTGTCACGGCCGGCTGGAACAACTTGCTGTCGTCGCTCACAACCGGGTATGACGAGGAGAAGGAAGACGATTACGTCGACATCTTCTTCATGGGCATGAAGGGCGGCGCCGGCGCCATGAACGGGACCGACGGCTACGATCACATCGGCATGATCGACGCGTCCGGCGGCGTGCTCGACCAGGATTACGAGATGTTCGAGCAGCAATCGCCGCACCGCTTGGTTAAGCACGAATATTTGACCGACTCGGCCGGACCCGGCCAATGGCGCGGCGGCATCGGTATCGAGACCGTCTACGAAGTCGGCTCCGACAACACTCAGCTTGTGACCTTCGGCGACGGCGACTTCGAGCCGGCTTTCGGTCTCTTCGGCGGCCAAGACGGCACTCTCAATATCATCAAGCTGACCTTGCCCGACGGCTCGGAGCAGGTTCCGCTCAACAAGGACCTGATCACCGGTGTGGCCAAGGGAACGGTTTATTTCCAGCAGGCCGGCGGCGGCGGCGGCTATGGCGACCCGAAAAAGCGCGACCGGGAGAAGGTTCGCGAGGAACTGCGCAATGGTTTCATTTCCAAGCAAACCGCCCGCGAGGTCTATGGTCTCGACGATGCGGCTCAAGCCGCAGAGTAGAGGGAGGCGTCCATGAGCAAATCTAAAATCCGAATTCTCGTCGCCAAGCCGGGGCTGGATGGCCACGACGTCGGCGCCAAGATCGTGGTGCGCGCCCTGGTCGATGCCGGCTTTGAGGTGATTTATACGGGCCTCCGGCAAAGCCCGGAAATGATCGCCAGTTCTGCGCGCGACGAGGACGTCGACGTCATCGCCCTTTCGATCCTGTCGGGCTCGCATATTCCAATCTGCGAACGGCTTGCCGCCTTGTTGAAGGAGTACGGGCTCAGCGATCGGATTTGGCTGATCGGGGGGAACGTGCCCAAGGAAGATCACGATACCTTGCGAAAGATCGGGCTCGACGCGGTGTTCAACACCGGCTCGAAGCTCGAAGAGATTGTCGATTTCATCAAGGAGAAGACCCTTGAACGAGCAGCGTAAACCGAACATGGACGTCCGCCGCAACGAGTCCGGCATCGAAATCAAGCCGATCTATTCCGCCGATGACGTCGAAGCGACGCGGATCGATGAGCCTGGGGTCCCCGATGGGATCGGCAATTCGGGCGAGTTCCCGTTCACGCGCGGCATCCACGACCAGATGTACCGCAAGCGGCCCTGGACGATGCGCCAGTACACGGGCTTCGGCAACGCCGAGGACACAAACAAACGCTTCAAGTATTTGATCGAGACTGGCAATACCGGCCTCAACGTCGCCTTCGATCTGCCGACGCAATGCGGCTACAACAGCGACGACCCGATGGCCGGCGGCGAGGTTGGCCGTGTCGGCATGGCGATCGATACGCTGAAGGATGTGGAGATCGCCTTCGACGGCATCGACATTCAGAACATCACCGTATCGCTGACCATCAACGGCACTGCCGCGATCATGATCGCGATGTATCTGGCGATGGCCGAGAAGCGCGGCTTCGATCTCACCAAGCTGCGCGGCACCTGCCAGAACGACATCCTCAAGGAGTTCGTCGGCCGCGGCACCTGGATTTATCCCGTTGAGCCATCGGTCCGCCTTGTCGCCGACACGATGGAATACTGCGCCAAGCACGCGCCGCAATATTCGCCGGTTTCGGTTTGTGGCTATCACATCCGCGAATCCGGAGCGACGCCGGCAGAGGAAATGGCTTACGGCTTCGCCATCGCCTCGGCCTATTTCGACGAGGTGCTGAAACGCGGTCTCGACATCGACGAGTTCGCCTACCGCATGTCGTTCAACTACAACATCTTCGGTCAGTTCTTCGAGCAGATCTGCAAGTTCCGCGCTGGCCGCCGCTTGTGGGCGAAGATCGTCAAGAACAAGTACGGCGCCAAGAACCCCAAGTCGATGTGGCTGCGCATGATCGCCGGCGGCGGCGGTGCGGGGCTGACCATCGAGCAGCCGGAAAACAACATCATGCGCGGCGCATACTACGCGCTCGGCTGCGCGCTCTCCGGCGCCCAGACCATCGCGCTATGCTGCTACGACGAGGCCTATACCATTCCCTCTGAGAAAGCTCAGCGCATTTCGCTGCGTACCATGCAGCTGCTGATCGAGGAGATGGGGATCACCGACACCGTCGATCCGCTGGCCGGTTCCTACTATGTCGAGACCCTGACCAACCAGCTCGAGGACGAGATGGTGCGGATCATGGAGGAGCTCGACGAGCGCGGCGGCATCGTCAAGATGATTGCCGACGGCGAGATCCAAGCCCATGTCTCCAAGCAGGCCTACGAACGCCAAAAGGAACTGGAATCCGGCGATTATCGCAAGGTCGGCGTCAACTGCCACGAGATCGAGGAAGACGACCCGCAGGTCGAGATGCATCCCTACAAGAAAGAGGATACCGACCGGCAGGTCGCGCGGCTGAATGCGGTCAAGGACGAACGCGACCAGAGCGCGGTCGACGCGGCGCTGGCTCGCCTCAAGGCCGCAGCGGAAGGCGACGAAAACACCATGCCCGCGATCATGGAGGCGGTGAAGGCCTATGCATCGGTTGGAGAGATCAACGAGGTGCTGACAGGCGTATTCGGGAACTTCCAGGAACCGATGCGGTTCTAGGACGGAGTATGAAGGGGACGCCAAGACCATGACGCTGCCACAACTTCAGCAGCCGCCGGAAATCGACGACTACGCCGCCCCGACCTCGCTGAAGGAAGCGCTGGAGGCGATGGCCGACGGCAAGGCGAGCTGCGTCGCCGGCGGCACCGATCTCTGGGTGCAGAAGGACGAGCCCGGCAAGCAGGTTGGAAGCCGGCTGGTCAACATAAAGCGCGTGCCCGAACTCCAAGGCATCACCGAGGAGAAAGGCCGCATCCGCTTGGGCGCCTTGGTCACCATGACCGAGATCCTGGAGAGCGATCTCCTGAAACAGAGGATCCCGGTACTGCCGGCGACCGCCGACAAGTTTGCCAGCGTGCAAATCCGTAATGCCGCGACCGTCGGCGGCAACATCGCCAACGCCTCGCCGGCGGCCGATTTCGTGATACCGCTGCTCTGCCTCAACGCCGAAGTCGAGCTGGCCTCAGCCAAGGGCGGCAAAGTCGCCACACGCACGATCCCGATCACCGAGATCTTCGTCGGCCCCGGTCGCAGCAAGATCGAGGCGAACGAACTCATAACCGGCGTCAAGATCGAGATCCCTGGCAAGGGCTTCTATGCGGGCTTCGCCAAGACTGGTCCGCGACCGGCCCTTGAAATCGCGGTGGTGTCACTATGCCTCGCCGCCGATCTCAAAGGCGGGGCCCTGTCGGACGTGCGGGTCGCGCTGGGCGCAGTAGCCCCCACGCCGATCCGCGCCTCGAAGACCGAGGCGGTGCTTGAGGGCCAGACCATCGACGACGCATTGATTGAAAAGGCGCTGGATACGCTCGACGGCGAGATCAAGCCGATCGACGACCATCGCGGCTCGGCCTGGTACCGCCGCCGCCTTGCCCGCGCCTATCTGCAACAGGAGCTCACGAATGCCGCTGCAGGTTGACGTCACGCTTACACTAAACGGCCGGGAAACCACCGTGGCCGTTCCGGTTGGCGCCTCCGCGCTCACGATCTTGCGCGAACATCTCGACCTTGCCGGCGCCAAGTTGGCCTGTGGCGAGGGCGAATGCGGCGCTTGCACCATCATTGTCGATGGTCAGTCCCTCAATTCCTGTTTGATGCCCGCAGTCGATCTGGCCGGGCGCAAGGTGGTCACGATTGAGGGTCTTTGGACCGCCGACGGCATCGACCCGGTACAGGAAGCTTTCATCGAGCACGGCGCCGTGCAGTGCGGCTTCTGCACGCCCGGCATGATTATGCAGATCCGCTACCTCCTCGACAAGAACCCGGAGATGACCGACAAGGAAATCCGGCGCGGCTTGGAAGGCAATGTTTGCCGCTGCACCGGTTACCAGAAGATCATCGACGCCGTCATCGTGGCCGGCCGCTCGGCCGCTGCCTGAATTGAACCGACAAATTGGGCCTGAAATGAGCCTGGGGAGTTTGTCTCAATGACAAAGATCATCGAGAAAGACACCATCATCGGCAAGCGCGTGCGCAAGATGGACGCGCCCGACAAGGCGACCGGCCGGACGCGCTACGTCAACGACATGGTCCTGCCGCTCATGCTTTTCGGCAAGATCCTGCGCACCGACCGCGTACACGCCAAGATCAAGCGGGTCGATATCGAAAAAGCCAAGGCCGTCCCCGGCGTGCATGCCGTGATAACCGGCGCCGACACGCCCGATTTCGGTATTGGCATCCTCAAGGACAATCCCCCGCTGAAGAAAGACCGGGTGCGCTGCATCCGCGACGAGATCGCCGCGGTGGCGGCCGAAACCGAAGAAGCTTGCGATGCCGCGCTGCGCCTGATCAAGGTCGAGTACGAGGACCTGCCCACCGTATTCGAATGCGAAGATGCGCTGAAGGACGGCGCGCCGGTCCTGCATGACGAGCGCCCCGACAACATCGCCATGGCGCAGTACTTCGATCACGGCGACATCGAGCAGGGCAAGGCCGACAGCGATATCATCGTGGAAGGTCAATACAACGTCCACTACGTCACCCATTGCAATATGGGCGTCTCCTGCGCGGTCGCCGATATCGACCCCGACGGCCGGGTCACGCTCTATTCGCAGAGCCAGTATCCATTTATCATGAAGATGGATATCGCCCCATCGCTGGGCGTGCATCCGGGCGACGTGCGCATCGTCCAGCCGCCGGTCGGCGGCGCATTCGGGTCCAAACTCGACGTCTATCCTTATGAGCCGATCTGCGTGCTGCTGGCCCAGGCCACCCGCCGGCCTGTCAAGCTGATCTTCTCCCGCGAGGAGGAGTTCATCGCCTCGCCGACCCGCCAGCCGGTGGAGTTCACGATCAAGGCCGGCATGAAGAAGGACGGCACGCTCACGTTTCGCGAGGTCGACACGCTGCTCAACAACGGCGGCTATACCTCCTGGGGCGCCACGACGCCTTACGTGACGATGCGCACCATTACCTCGCACTACAAGGTGCCGCACATCCACTACAGCGCCCGCGCGGTCTATACCAACAACCCCTTCGCTGGGTCCTTCCGCGGCTACGGCAACGTGCAGGCGACCTGGTGCGTGGAAACCCATATGGACAAGATGGCGGAAGCCGGCGGCTTCAATCCGCTGGAACTTCGCCTTATCAACGCCAATGAGCCCAACGAGATCACGCCGCAGGGCGCCGACCTCGGCTGCATCGACCTGGTCGGCTGCCTGGAGCAAGCTGCCGAAAAGTCGGATTTCCTGGTAAAATGGACAAAGTACCAAGAAGGCTGGGACGGCAATGAGCGCTACAAACGCGGCATCGGGCTTGCAGCCTCGCAGCACAATGCCGGCGGCGCGAAGATCCACAAATCCGACGGCTGCGGCACGATCCTGAAGATGGACGACTACGCCCGCATCACCGTGATCACCGGCGCTTCCGAAATCGGCCAGGGCATCGACACAGTCATTGCGCAGATCATGGTCGAGGAGCTCGGCGTCTCGATGCGCGACGTCACCATCGTCGCAAACGACACCGCCACGGGTCCCTGGGATGTCGGGGTCCATGCCAGCCGCACGACCTATATCGCCGGCAAGTCGGCCCAGCGCACGGCGCAAAAGGCCAAGGCGCAGATCCTGGACGCGGCGGCCAAGCAATCGAACGTCGCAGCCGACACGCTCGACTTGCGTGCCGGCCATGTGGTCCAGGCAGCCGACGGCGTGGTCGTGATGCCGCTCGACCGGCTACTGCGCCAGATGCACTTCGCCGGCGAGGACGCCCAGCTCGTCATCCAGTCCGACTATTACGAGCCGCCGACCGAGCCCGAGAACGATAAGCATATGGGCGATATGTCGGCCGCCTATTCCAACGCTGTCCATGTCGCCGAGGTCATCGTCGACACTCACACGGGCGAAGTCGCGGTCGAGACCGTCTGGTCGGTCCAGGACGTCGGCCGCGTCATCAACCGGACGGGGCTGGAAGGCCAGACCGAGGGCGGCATCGCCATGGGGCTCGGCTACGCACTATCCGAAGACCTCAAGATCGAAAAGGGCATCGTGAAGAACCCCTTCTTCCGCGACTATCATCTCTTCACCGCGCCGGAGATGCCGCATATCGACATGACCTTCATCGAGACCATGGACGCCGAAGGCCCGGCCGGCGCCAAGGGCATCGCCGAGCTGCCGACGATCGTGATTGCGCCGGCGGTCGGTAACGCGGTCTACAACGCCACCGGCGTGCGCATTGACCATCCGCCGCTGTCGCCAGAGAAAGTCGCGCGCGGGCTCTATGAGCGCGAGCAGCGCATGCGCCAGGCGGCCGAGTAGCGCCGAACCGCATCCATCCCGCGGGCTTTGACAGGCTCAGCCAGCGGAATGCTAGTTAAGCCTGACACCGGGGGGTGACGTCAGGATGCCTTTTGACGACCGACATGCCGGCTTCACTTTGAGCCTGCACGAAAGCCGGACTGTGGCAATTCAGATCAACCTGAATGCCAACCCCGAATACCAATCTAAGGATGCAACTGCTTTGCTTGAACTCGCGATCGATGATGGTCCCACTGTGAGCTTTCCAAGAGGCGCCGCCTCCATGTCGATCGATGAAGGGCCATCGGCATGAAGCCCCGCACCGTTCTGTCCATGGAGCAGGCGCTCTCCATGACCTATGCCACGCTCCGCTTCGTGCATCTGGGCTGGCGCGTGATCCGGCTGGAAGCGACCCCGATCGGGCCGGATATCCCACCGGGCGATCCCAACCGCTATATCGGCTCCAAGGTCGTCGACGACGACCGACGCTCCTATTTCGTTGCACCCAACTGCGGCAAGGAGGCGATTGCGCTGAACCTCAAGGACCCCAAGGGTCAGGAGGCGCTTCACCGCATCATCCGCGAGCTCAACGTCGACATCTTCACCTGCAACACCCTGCCCGGCCGCTATGAGCCTTTCGGCATCGACTACGAGACGCTGTCGGCGATAAACCCGAAGCTGATCTGGGCCGGCATCTCCGCGATGGGCCCGGACTATCCCAATACTCCCGGCTACGATCCCGCGATCCAGGCGCAAGCCGGCTTCATGGAGACGACGGGTTTCCCCGATGGTCCACCGACGCTGGCCGGTATTCCGATCATCGACCTCAAGGCCGGCGACGAGGTTTTCGCCAATGTCATGCTGGCACTTGCCGAGCAGGCCGAGGGCGGCGGAGGAAAACGCATCGACGTATCGATGACCCAAGCCGCGGCCTCATGGCTGATCACCACTTTGCCGCTGATCGACTTCGACGCCGACCCAGAGGAATACAGCCGCTGGGGCAACGCCCACCGCAAGTTCATCCCGACCAATGTCTATCCGACGAAGGACGGCTTCATCTACATGGCGATGGGTTCGAACATGCAGTGGAAGCGGCTGACCGCTGTCCCACGCTTTGCGTCGCTGGCGGGCGATCACCGCAACTCAAACGAAGACCGCTATGCCGACCGCGCCGAAATCTACAAGGACGTGACGGAAGCCACCTCCAAGGGCACCACCGCCGAAGTCGAGGCCGACCTCACGGCAGCCGGGATCCCCAACGCCCGCATCAACACCGTACCCATGGCACGCGAGATGCCGGCGATTTCAAGCAAGCTCACGCGCACGCATCTCCCCGACGGCAAGGAGATAAACATGCAGCCGATGGCGGTGGATATGCCCCATGCAAAACGCGACGTTGCGTTTGCACCCAAATACGGCGAGCATACGGACAAGATCCTCATGGAAGCTGGATTCACGGAAGCCGATTGCGCGGCGCTCCGAGAAGCCGGCGCATCAGCCTGACGGCCGGATCGGCGCTGCCTGACGACATTTGTTGCGCGCCTTCGGCCGACCCCGAGCGACACGGGGTCAGATACCTTGGAGGTATTGCATGACGTCCAATGTTGTCACCCTTGACGACAAGTACATTGCCGAGCGCGGACAGGTGTTCATGTCCGGCCTGCAGGCGCTCGTCCGCCTGCCGATCGAGCAACAAAAGCGCGACGCCGCGAACGGCCTCAACACCGCCGGTTTCATCTCCGGTTATCGTGGCTCGCCGCTCGGCCGCTACGACATGGAGCTGTGGCGCGCCAAGGCGCTCTTGAAGCCACGCAACATCACTTTCGTGCCCGGCGTCAACGAAGACCTCGCCGCGACTTCAATCTGGGGGACGCAGGAGGTCAATCTCTTCCCCGATGCAAAGTATGACGGCGTTTTCGGCATCTGGTATGGCAAGGGTCCGGGCCTGGCCCGCTCGATGGACGCCTTCAAGCACGGCAACCAGGCTGGCGCTTACAAGAATGGCGGCGTGCTCGCCATCGTCGGCGACGACCACGGCGCGATCTCCTCGGCCTTCGCGCTGCCCAGCGAATTCAGCTTCATGGATGCGCTGATGCCGGTGATCTATCCGGCTGGCATGCAGGAGTTCATCGAGTTCGGTCTGCTGGGTTTCGGGCTCTCGCGCACATCGGGGCTTTGGGTCGGCTACAAGACCGAGTCCGATACGGTCGAGGCCTCGGGCACGCTCGATCTCGATCCCGACAAGCCGAAGCTCGTACGGCCGCGCGACATCGAGGTCCCCGAGGGCGGCATGAGCACGCGCGTCGGTGAAATGGCGATCCCGGCGGAGACCCGGCAGTTCAAGTACAAGCTCGAAGCGGCGAAAGCGTTCGCGCGCGCGAACGAGTTCGACCGGCTGATCCTCGATGCGCCGAAGGCTCGTCTCGGCATCATCACAGCCGGCAAGAGCTACCTCGACGTGCGTCGGGCGCTACGCATCCTCGGCATCGACGACAAGCGTGCCAAGGCGCTCGGCATCCGCCTCCTGAAGCTCGGCATGATCTGGCCGATGGAGCCCACGGTATCGGGCAAGTTTGCCCGTGGCCTGGAAGAAATCTTCGTGATCGAGGAAAAACGCGCCTTCATCGAAACGCAGATGAAGGAGTTGCTCTATCACGACCGCGCCAAGGGCCCGCGCATCGTCGGCAAGACCGACGAGACCGGCGCAGAACTGCTGCCGCCCTACGGCGTACACACGCCTGAATTCCTGGCCGGCGCGATTGGACGGCGCCTGTTGGCGATGCACAAGGACGACGGGGCACTGAAGGAGCGCCTCGCTTTTCTTAAAAGCATAGGCGGCCACACGGGGTCAGAGAAGATCGTCTCGCGCACCCCCTATTTCTGCTCCGGCTGCCCGCACAACACATCCACCAAAGTGCCAGAGGGCAGCCGCGCCGTCGGCGGCGTCGGCTGCCATTTCATGGCCGTTTGGATGGACCGCGACGTTCACGGATGGACCCATATGGGCGGCGAGGGCGCGACCTGGATCGGCCAGGCGCCTCATACGAATACCAAGCACATCTTCCAGGCGTTGGGCGACGGCACTTATTATCATTCCGGTTTGATGGCGATCCGCGCGGCCATCGCAGCGGATATCAACATCACTTACAAGATCCTCTTCAACGATGCGGTGGCGATGACCGGCGGCCAGCCGGTGGACGGTCCGCTCTCCGTGCCCGTGATCTCGCGCCAGATCGCCGATGAAGGGGTCGGGCGCATCGCCATCGTTTCCGACGAGCCGGACAAGTACCCGATCAATGCCGGCTTTGCGCCGGACGTCACCTTCCATCATCGTTCCGCGCTCGACGACGTGCAGCGCGAGCTGCGCGACTGGCCAGGCGTCTCCGCCCTCATCTACGACCAGACCTGCGCGGCGGAGAAGCGCCGGCGCCGCAAGCGCGGCACATTCCCCGATCCCGACAAACGGGTCTTCATCAACCAGGAAGTCTGCGAAGGCTGCGGCGATTGCGTGGAGCAGTCCAATTGCCTTTCGGTTGTACCGCTGGAAACCGAATTCGGCCAGAAGCGCACCATTGACCAGCATTCCTGCAACAAGGATTTCAGCTGCCTGAACGGCTTCTGCCCGGCGCTGGTCAGCGTTTCCGGCGGCCGGCCCAAGCGCGCCGCCACACCGACGGTGAGCGGATTGCAGGAACCGCCCGCACCGGAACGCGCCCGCACCGGCGAGCCCTACGGCATTCTGGTCACCGGCATCGGCGGCACCGGCGTGATCACGGTCGGCGCGATCCTCGGCATGGCCGCCCATATCGAAGGCAAGAGCTGCACCATTCTCGACATGACCGGTATGTCGCAGAAAGGCGGCGCGGTGGTCAGCCACATCCGCATCGCCGAGACCGGCGCCGAACTCGACACCAACCGGATTTCCGCCGGCGGGGCCGACCTCGTAATCGGCGCCGATGCATTGGTCGCCAGCACCGGCGGGGCGCTCGACACCATGGCCAAGGGCCGCACCTCGGTGCTGGTGAACGAGCACAAAACCGTCACCGGCGCCTCTGTGGTCGATCGCACCTTCGATTTCGAGACGGCGCGGTTGCGCTCGATGGTCGAGGAGACGGTCGGTGCCGACCGCGTATTCTCGTTCAACGCCAACAAGCTCGCCGCGGCTCTCGTCGGCGATGCCATCGCCTCCAACACGTTCATGCTCGGCTTCGCCGTCCAGAAAGGGCTGATCCCGGTCGGGCTAGAGGCGATCGAGGACGCTTTCCGTCTCAACGCGGTCGCAGTGGAGAGCAACTTGCACGCGCTGCGTATGGGCCGCATCGCAGCGCACGAACCCGAAGCCGTCGAAGCATTGCTGGACTCGATGAAACCGAAGAGCGGTGATGCGATATCCAAGACGGTTGACGAGGTCATTAAACGCCGCGTCACGCAGTTGACCGACTATCAGAACGCGGCCTATGCAGCCCGCTACACTGGGCTCGTCGAACGGGTTCGCACCGCCGAGGACGCCACCGCCAAGGGCAAGACCGATCTCACCCAGGCCGTGGCCCGGTACTACTACAAGCTGCTGGCCTATAAAGACGAATACGAGGTGGCGCGGCTTTACACGGATGGCCGTTTCCAGGCGCGACTGGCCGCCGCCTTCGACGGCGACCTCAAGGTCACTTGGCACCTCGCCCCACCGACACTCGGCGGCGCCCAGGACGGCAAACGGCCGCCCAAGCGCGCTTATCGAACGTTCGCCCGGCTCGCCTTCCCGCTGCTCGCTAGGATGCGGCGCTTCCGCGGCACCAAACTCGATTTCTTCGGCTACCACCCTGAGCGCAAAGCCGAGCGCCGGCTGATCACTGAGTACGAGTCGCTGATAGCGACGGTGCTGCAACAACTGACCGGCAGCAACCACGCCATGGCAATCGAGCTCGCCTCGATCCCGGAACTCATTCGCGGCTTCGGTCCGGTCAAGGACGCCAACATCGTCAAGGCCAAGGCCCACGAGGCAGAGCTCCTGAAGGCGTTCACCTCGCCTGGAAAGCCGGCCGCCGCGGCAGCTGAGTAGCGCAGCTCAGTTACCGTCATCCCGGCCGTTAGGGGCCACTGGCGGCAGATGTCATAATTGCCTCCGATCTGTTTGCTCGTATTCGGAGGCCTTTGACCATGCCCGACAACAACCCCGCCATCCCCGAGCCCGCCGGCTATGACTGGGCGAACCTGGTCGAGGGGCTGAACGCGTTTTTGCGTCTCCGCACCACGCCGATCGGCATGAAGCTCTTCAAGACTGTGGCCGATATGGAGGCGGTGCCGCGCATCCGGCGTCCGAGCGCAATCCACACCACCGACCAGATCGTCGCCCAGTCCTGCCGGCTCGGATGGACCGTGGGGATCACAATGGACGATCTTGTCGGAGCCCAGTGCGGGGCCGTGATCGGCCTGCATCCGCAGGACAAGGACTGGCTTTCCGGCGAACACATGGCAGGCGTCTGGTTTGAGAGCGTCCCCGACGCCGCCGCGCACCAGGCGGCAATGGATGTGGTGCCGCATGGCGAATTCGCGGCGATGGCGGTCTCACCGCTCACGAGCGGCCGGCTCGACCCGCCTGATATCGCCATGATCTACGCGACGCCGGCGCAGATGATCCTGCTGATCAACGGGCTGCAATGGGCCGGCTACAAGAAGCTGGAATGGGGCTGCGTCGGCGAGAGCGCCTGCGCCGACTCGTGGGGCCGGGCGCTCACCACCGGAGAGCCCAGCCTTTCGATCCCGTGCTACGCCGAACGCCGCTATGGCGGGGTGCTGGAGGACGAGCTCCTGATGGCGCTGCCGCCCAAATACCTGCCCAAGATCGTGGCGGGGCTGATGGCGCTGTCGAAGAACGGCCTGCGCTACCCGATCGCACAATACGGCGTGCAAAGTGATGTGCGCGCCGGGTTGGCGGTCAGTTACGAGGGGAAGCGGTAGGGAACGTCTATGCGTGCGACCAAGGTTTCGAGATCTCCCGCGCGAATCCGATAGATGAGGCTTCTGTCAAACGCATAGGGTGGGATTCGGTCAATTTCCCTGAAGAGTTGCTCGATAATCCGACCGCCAAGCAAGACCGTATCGGGTTCTTCGCCCGTCAAACGGTTGATCAAAGGCCCCAGGATTGTCTGCGCGCGCTCCCGCACGGCACGATGCAGCCCCAGCTTGTTCCGGACAAAAACCAGCAAGGCCGCGCCCGCGTATCTTCGGTTCAGCTCCCCACGCGCGCCGTTAGGTCGAACGGGCACGATTGATCCGCCAGTCGGCAATTCAACCGAGAGATTCATAAGGCTCCCTCGAAACCATACGTTTCACTAATCGCACGATCGTTCGTTTTTTTTGATGCGCCCTCACCCCTCCGCCTGCACCTCATGAGAGATGATGGCTTTCAGAATCTCGCTGGTGCCGCCGCCGATCAGTGTGAAGCGGATGTCACGCAAATGGCGCTGGATCGGATACTCCATGGCAAAGCCGTAAGACGCGTAGACCCGCGCCGCCTTCTCACAGATGGTCAGCGCCGCCTCGGTGGCGAAGAGCTTGGTCATCGCCGCTTCCTTGTGATGCGGCTTGCCTTCGTCGAACAACATTGCCGCATCAGTGACCATCAGCGAGGCGGCCTTCAGGTCGGTCGCCATCTCCGCCAACTTCATCTGGATAGCTTGGAACTTGCCGATGGGGCGGCCGAACTGTTGGCGCTCGCCGGCATAGCGCACGGCATCCGCCAGCGCCGCCCGGCCACAGCCGACCGCGAGGCTGCCCGTCATGATACGAATCTGGGCCAGGATCTTGCGCAGTTCGACTTCGCCGGCGCCGATTTCGCCGAGACGGTTCTCCGCCGGCACGAAGCAGTCGGTGATCGCCAGTTCCGAGGTCGGCAGCGCGCGCACACCCATCTTGTGGATGGCGCGGCCCACATCGAGCCCCTCAAAGCCCTTCTCCAGCAGAAATATCGTCAGTTTCTTGTCCTCGCCGGCGCGTGCGAAAACGGTGAAGAAATCGGCGTGCGGCGCCATGGTCACCCACATTTTCTGACCATTTAGACGGTAGCCGCCGTCAACCTCGACCGCACTGGTCGAGATCGAACCGAGATCGGTGCCGGCGTTAGGCTCGGTGATGCAGATCGTGCCGATCTTTTTGCCTTCCAGCGCCGGCTTCAGCAGCCGTTCATGATGGTCGGGCGTGCCGAGCGCATGGACGAAGTTGGTGCCCATCATGGCCTGCATCGAAACACAGGCCGCGACCGATACCGAGCCGCGCGCAATCTCCTCCACCGCCGTGCAAAAGGCGAGCAGCCCAAGGTCGAGCCCGCCGACCGCTTCGGAGTAGCGCATGCCGAAGAAGCCCAGATCGGCGATCGCCTGGAATATGTCGCGCGGAAACTCGCCGGCCTCATCGATCGCCTCGGCCCTCGGCGCGATTTGCTCGTCGCTGAACCGCGCGAAGGTGTTCTTGATCTCTCTGATGTCCTCGGATAACTCCGGCACGGCCCGTTCTCCCTTACTTGCCTCTTCGGCGATAACATCAATATTTTCAGATAGTTAACTTACTTCGCCCGACCCGGCCAACGCCATGCGGCCATTTGTCCGGCGGAGGTCTAATTGTCATTCCGGCCGGCGCTCATCCGTCGGCCGGTTCATCATCGCCCATTGCGCAGAGCGGCCCGCTGCTGCTTTGTTGCCGCAACATCGACCGCACCGCCCCGTGCGAGTACAACTCCGAAAGCCGCGCGGGCGGTCTTCCGTGTCACATAACCATCGGCGACATCCCGGGCCACGTCGTCCGGCGCCCGCTTCAAGGGATCGCCGCGCCCGCCGCCGCCCGGCAGATCGACCACGAGATGCTCCTCGCCGGGGATGAAATGCATGCCTTTGGGGCGCAGCCGCTCGCCGGAGGCGAGGCCGACGCGCCCTGCGGCCCCGTTCCTGCCACCGGCACGGCCCCGCGCCGGATTCTGGACCCGGTCGAACATGGCGTAGAGGGCGAACGGCGCGCCGTCGACGGTGCCAACTTCCACGGTCTGGCCGAGCCCGCCTCGGGTCTCACCAGCGCCGGCGGAATCGGTACGCAGCTCTTTTTTCCAGACAACGATGGGCGCCAATGTTTCGAAAAGCTCCGAAGACATGGCGCGGACGCCGCTTGGGAAAGCGGTCGCCGACATGCCATCGAGGCCGGGGCGCGCGCCCGAACCGCCGCTGTTGAAGGAAAGCACTTCGTAGCGCTCCGCCGAGGCATTGCCGCCGGCCCGCCCTGCGCGCGCCGTGACTTCGGGGCCGCCTCTGATCTGAACGCCCCAAAGGCAGGCCGCGCCCTCCGCCGGCGCCCGCTCCGGCACCGCTTTGGCGAGACAGCCCAGCACAACGTCGGGCAGGAACTGTCCGATGATATGGCGCGCGGCAACCGGCCAGGGCCGCTCCACATTGACGATGGAGCCCACCGGCGCGGTGACTTCGACAGTTGCCAACGAGCCGGCATTGTTCGGCACGTCGGGCGCCACCACGCAGCGGACGCCGAACGCCGCATAGGCTTTGCAGTAGTTGAGCACGACATTGATGCCGTAAGGGCTCGCTGGACTGGAACCCTCGAAATCGAGAAGCACCCGCTTTTCCTCGATCGTGAGCGCGCATTTCAACGTGACCGGCTTGTCGTATCCGTCGAGGGTGAGCGTGTTTTCGTAGGTGCCGCGGGGCATCTCGGCGATGGCGGCTTCGGTGGCGGCGCGCGAATTATCGATCACGAAATCGGACAGCACCTCGATATCGTCGAGCTTGAACTCCTCCATCATCGAAAGCAGCCGCCGAGCACCCGTCTCATTGCTCGTCATATAGGAGAGGATGTCGCCCTCGACCTCGAGCGGCGTGCGGACATTGCCACGGATTATCGTGAAGAGGTCCTCGTTCAATTTGCCCCGCGAGGCCAGCCGCATTAGCGGAATATAGAGCCCTTCCTCATAGACCGAACGCCCGTCCGGCCCCTGGCCGAGCCCGCCGATATCGACCTGATGGCAGGTGCAGGCGAACATCGCCACCACTTTGCCACCCTTGTGCACAGGCGTGACGACGGTGACATCGTGCAGGTGACCTGATGTCATCCAAGGGTCGTTGGTGACGAAATGGTCGCCCTCTTCCATGCTCTCGATGGGGAAGGGCTCAAGGAAATGCTGAACGGCGAGCGCCATCGAATTCACGTGACCCGGCGTGCCCGTCACGGCCTGCGCCACCATGCGGCCGCGCCGGTCGAAGACGCCGGCGGAGAGGTCGCCCGACTCGCGCACCACCGAACTGAACGCCGTGCTCATCAAGGTGCGCGCCTGCTCCTCGACCACGGCGATCAGCCGCGCCCACATCACCTGGTTGCGAATGTCGTCTAGTGCGTTGACCGGCTTGGGCATTTCAGCGCTCCCGTTTGCGCAGCAAATATCGGTGCTCGCCTTCCATCACCAAGTTCCCGTCCTGATTGTGCACCGTAGCACCGATGGCCATCACGCCGGTCGTGTTCTGCGGTTTGAGTTCCGTGATTTCCAGCGCGGCATAGAGCGTGTCGCCCAGATAGACCGGTTTCAACACTTTGAACGACGCCTCGATCAAGCCGATCAACGCATCGTCGACCTGATGGGGGAACAATCCGGCCCCAGCTGCCGTCTGGATGAAAGTTTGCATGCCGTGGGCGAGCATCTCGGGATGCCCGCGCCGCCGACAATACTCGCGATCGTAATGGATTGGATGATTGTCGCCCGAAGCGGCCTGGAAGGCCGCGAATATCCCTTCCGTCATGGTCCGCGACGGCAGGGCGAAACGTTCGCCAAGCGCGAAGTCTTCAAAGCTCCGCGCTTCGGCCAATCGATGGGCTTCGTGATCGAACCGCTTGCTCATGTCGCCCCCTTGCGCGTCAGCACGATGTTGCCCGCCCGGTCGACGCCGGCGGAAAAATGCGCCGGCACCACCGTGGTCGTCTGGCTCTCGGCGATGACAGCCGGGCCGTCAATATGGGCGCCTGTCCCAAGCGTATCGCGCTGATAGACTTCGACTTCGCGCTGCTCGCCGCTGTCGGGATCGAAGAAATGCCTGGTCTTCGCCGAGGCCCGGGCGCGCCGTCGCTCGCCGCTATCTGCCTCCTTCGGCGTTTCGACCCGCGCCGTCACCGTAACGATCCAGCTCACCACCTCGATATCGACCCCATCGACCAACCGGCCGTACTTGGCGAGATAGGCTGTCTCGTAAGCATCGCGCAGTCCGGCGCCGTCGTCCGGCTCAAGCGCCCGCACCGGCACCGGCACGGGTATTTCGTGGCCTTGACCGACATAGCGCATATAGGCGTGGCGGCTTTCGAAGGCGTCGCGGCCGGGTGCGCCCAGCGTGACGACCCGTGTTGCCTCGACGCTCATCTCGTCCAGGATCGGGTTCAGGAGCGCCGGCAAAAATCTATCTAGTCGTTGGTAGGCCGTCCGCGCCAATTCATACGCTACCGGCGCCCGAAGGAAACCGACCGCCGAGCCGACCCCCGCCGCGACCGGCACGAGGATGCGATCGATGCCAAGCTTGTCGGCGATGCGCGCGGCGTGGACCGGCGCTGAACCCCCAAAAGCAATGAGCACCCGTCCGGCGACGTCTTTGCCGCGCTCCGTGGCGTGCTCGCGGGCGGCATTGGACATGTTCTCATCGACCATCTCCGCCACGCCCCAAGCGGCGTAGTGCGCATCGAGCCCCAGCGGCTTGCCGACATCGGCCAAGAGCGCCGCGCTCGATTTCGCGGGGTCCAGCGTATAGGCGCCGCCCGCAAAGCCGTCCACGCCGATGCGGCCCAGTTCGACATCGGCGTCTGTCACCGTCGGCGCAGTGCCGCCGCGGTCGTAGCAGGCCGGGCCCGGCTCCGAGCCGGCGCTGTCAGGGCCCACCGTGATCCGCTTCATCTTATCGACCCGTGCGATCGAGCCGCCGCCGGCGCCGATCTCGACCATTTCGATTACCGGAATACGGAGCGGCAGGCCGCTGCCGGGCTTGAAACGATAGGCGCGTGCGACCTCAAGAGCCCTGGCTGGCTGGGGAACCCCGTCGTCGATCAGACAGATCTTCGCCGTGGTCCCGCCCATGTCGAAGGAAAGCACGCGGTCAAGTTCGGCCTCGTTGGCGATATGCGCGGCCAGGATGGCGCCGCCCGCCGGCCCCGATTCCACCAGGCGCACTGGGAAGGCTTTGGCAGTCTCCGGCCGCGTGACCCCTCCGCTGGACAGCATAAGGAAGAGCGGACAGGCGAAACCGTTCTGAACCAGGGCCGCTTCCAACCGATCCAAGTAGCGCGCGATCAGCGGCCGCACATAGGCATTGGCGCAAGCGGTGGTGAAGCGCTCGTATTCCCTGATCTCGGCGGAAACCTCCGAGGACAGACTGACCTGTAGATCGGGGTAAACCTCGCTCAGAATTTCCGCGGCGCGGCGTTCATGCGCCGGGTTCTGATAGGCGTGCAGGAATCCGATCGCGACGCTCTCCACGCCGAGAGACTTCAGCTTGCGACCCAGTTTCGCCAGCCCGGCCTCGTCCAGCGCCACCAGCTCCTCGCCGCTTACGCTGAGGCGCCCCGCAACGCCGAAGCGCAGGCGCCGCGGCACCAACGGATCCGGCTTGACGATGTTGAGATCGTATTGGTCGAAGCGGCTTTCGGAACCCATCTCGACCACGTCGCGGAAACCTTCGGTCGTTACCAGCGCCGTTATTGCGCCCTTGCGCTCGATAATGGCATTGGTTGCCAGCGTGGTTCCGTGAATGATGATCTCCACGGCGTCCGGCGGTACGCCCGAGGCTTCACTGACCCGTCGCAGCCCTTCGATCACCGCGCGATCGGGCGCATCATGCGTGGTCAGCACCTTTGCGGTGTATTGCGTACCGTCGGCCTCCAGCACGATATCGGTGAAAGTGCCGCCGATGTCGACGCCGATACGCGCGCCGGTCTGAGCACTGGATTGTGCGCTCAAGCTCGTGCCTTTGGCCGAAGCCTCTCGATCTTCCATGGTGTTTGTTAGCCTGCCCCGTTGCGTGCGCTATTGTGCCCATGGTGCCGCGCCTGACAAGCGGCGGTAGCGGGGGACATGACGCCCATGCGGAGTTTGGTCGAAACGTTGTTGGAACGGGGCGACATGCGCGTCGTGGAACGCGAAGTCGATCCGCGGTTTGAACTCGCCGCCGTGGTCAATGCCTCTCAGCGCGAGAGCGAAGACGCGATCCTCTTCCGTTCGGTCCGCGGCAGCACGGTTCCGGCGGTCAGCAACCTCTACGGTTCGCACGGCCGGCTCTGCCAAATGATCGGGGCGAGCGACGACAACTTCGTGAAGCGCTGGTCGGAGTTGAGCGACGCCTTGGTAAAGGAGCCGAGCACGCCGCCGACCCGCGACGTGGCGGTTGACGAGCTCATCGACATCGCGCTTTCCGACCTGCCGTCGGTGACCTATCACGAGAAGGACGCAGGCCCTTACATCACCGCCGGCATCGTATTGGCGCAACACCCGGAGACCGGGGTACCCAATCTGTCCTTTCACAGGGCCATGCAGATCAGCGACGCGGAGATGCGAATCCGCATTGGCGAGTCGCACGATTTGGCCGGCCTGATGACGGCGGCCGAAAGCCGAGGCGAGGCACTTCCCGTCGCGATGCTGCTGGGCGTTGCGCCCGAAATCTTCCTCGCCGCCTGCGCCTCGCTGCCGCCGGAGGCCGATGAGCTCGCTGCCGCGGCAATGGTTCGGGGCGAGGCCGTACCGATGCGCCCGACGCGCAGCATCGACCTCACCGTGCCCGCCGATACCGAGATCGTCATCGAGGGAAGACTTCTGCCCGGCGAGCGCCGCCCGGAGGGGCCGTTCGGTGAGTTCATGGGCTACTACGTGCCCGGCGGAAAGAACCACGTGTTCGAGATCAGCGCCGTGACCATGCGGCCCGATCCGCTCTACCACGCCCTGCTCTGCGGCTCGCCGGAGGATATGCGGCCACTCGAAACCGCGATCGCGGCGCGCATCTATCGCCACCTCGTGAAGGCGGGCCTACCGGGCATCCTCGACGTCAGCACACGCCCGCGCCTACTCAATACCGTGGTCAAGATCGACAAGCAGTCCGAAGACCATCCGCGCGAGGTCATCATGGCCGCCTTCGATGCGCATCCGGACTATTCAAAGGCCTGCATCGTCGTCGACCGCGACGTGGATATCACCGAAATGAACGAGGTCTGGTGGTCCTATCTGACGCGCGGCCGCGCCGACACCCGTGCCTTCGTGATCAAGGACCGGCCCGGCTTCTACCGCGATCCCAGCGGCGACCATAAAGGACGCCTCGGCATTGATGCCACGATGCCGATTTCTCGCAAGGATGAATTCGAGCTGAAATCGGTTCCCGGCACGGATTCAATCGATTTAAAGGAGTATTTGGAATAGCTCTTTCACCAATTCCGACCGGATTCCCGCCGGATTCCGTGGGCAAATTGACTGAAACGCTGAGCCGGATTAGAGCGCGCCGCGTTCAACCCCAAAGTCACGCCTCGCGCCTTGAATGGTCACGGTGAATCCGGCGATCACGTCGATGAATGTCATCAGCGTAATAAGGAAGAACGTCAGCGTTCCAAAGCCCTTCAGCAAGATCAACTCCAACAGCGCGACGATGAAGACCGCCATCGACAGGACGTGGTCGACCACCGCCGCACCGGACGTCCGCGTCGCCTTGACGATTTCGACGTAGAGCAGCAGCAGGCTCAGCACCAACAGCAAACCGCCAAGCGTGATGCCAAGCGCATCTTTCGAAGGCAAGGTGATCGCGAAAAGCGCGCTCGCCGGGGTCAGGTCCGTGAACAGCACAATCACGTTGTAGACGGCGACGACGAGGATGAGCAGCGGGAATACGCGCAGCATGGGACCTCCGAAAAACGGGCGTTGCGTTGACGGCCCGCGATGATAGGGCGCGGCGTTGGGAATGCAACACGGCGTCTTTTGATACGAGCGCCGGGGAGCCGCGCCTCCCCCTTCGACAGGCTCAGGGTGAGGCGTGTGGTCAGAGTGAGGTACTTGAGAGGTATAACCGGTTCAAACTGCGGCTCATGCCACACTCCACCCCCCATAACACCTACGGCCCCAAAGCCGTTCGCAACCCCTCATTCCACACGCAACCCACATGCCCCACTCATTCCTCATGCTGAGCTTGTCGAAGCATGAACGGAGCGAGGCTCAGTGTCGCCAACCCGTGCCGGCTAAAACCGGTCGGCGCGGTAAGGCGCGAGGTCGACCCCCGGATCCTCTTCCGCCGCCAGGCTGGCGATGATTTCCCCGGTCGCCGCCGCCATGGTCAACCCCAGCATCCCGTGGCCGAAGGCGAACAGTACGTTGGTGTGCTTGGGCGAACGGCCAAGGACAGGCAGGCTGTCGGGCAAGGTCGGCCGGTGACCCATCCAGCTTTCCGCGCCATCGTCGCTGAGTTCCGGGATCATCTTACGGGCCAGCGGATAAAGCATGCGCGCGCGGGCCTCGTTGGGTGGTGCATTCAAGCTTGCGAATTCCACGGTTCCCGCCAGGCGAATACCGTCCCGCATCGGTGTGACACCGAAATGCATCGCCCCATCGATCACCGGCGCCTGCAGCTCGACGTTGGGCTCCGGCAGCATCAGGTGATAGCCGCGCGCGCTCTCCATCGGCACGGATATTCCGAGGCGCTTAGCGAGCGGCAGGGCGTGGATGCCGGCGGCGAGCACCAGCCGGTCGACCTCACGCCGCCCGCCCGCGCAGATCAGCGCCTTGGGCCCGCCCTCGCCCATCTCGATGTCGCGCACGTCGTCGCGCACAAGCTCGGCACCCATGGAACGGGCGTGCTCAAGATAGCTCTGAGCGATGCCGAGGGGATCGACCGTGTAGAAGTTGTCCCGCAGGTGGTAAGCCCATTTGTAGTCGCGGTTGAGCGCCGGCTCCATCTGGCGCACCGCGTCATCATGCAAGGATTCGATTTCTGCGCCATTGCGGCGGAAAAGATCGATCTCCCAACCTGCCTCGTCGAATGACGCCTGGTTCGAATAGACGAAGAGCAGCCCGCGCGTGCGGATCAGGTCGGTGGCGTTCGCTTCGCGCAGCATCGCCCGATGCGACTCGCCGGCCCGGTCGAGCAGGGCCTGCAGCGCTTTCGCATTCGCTTCCACCCGGCTGGTCTTGGAGTTCAGGAAGAGCCGCCAGAGAAAGGGCGCCAGGCGCGGCAGATAGCGCCATCTGATGGCCAGCGGGCTTTCCGGGTTGGTCAACAGTTTCGGCAGCTGTTTGACGATTCCAGGCGAGGCCATGGGCATCGGCGTCCCTGTCTGAATGAACCCGGCATTGCCGTAGGAGGCCCCCATACCCGGCTCGTCCCGCTCCACAACGGTGACCGGGAAGCCCGCGCGCGCCAAAGCCAGCGCGCAGGCGCTGCCGACGACGCCGGCGCCGATGATCGTGTGATGGGGTTTGCCCCCCTGGCCCTGTTTGGCGTTCATGCCCCTCCTCCTATCGGCGCGACCTTACCACCGGGGGCGCCTGGAGGCACTGGCCCGACTTGCCACAGGATGTCGCTGATCCGCCATAGCAACTAGCGCCGCGCGGCGACACGGTACGTCGAGGTGATATGAGCGCAAGGCTCCGGATCGCCGTCGGAGGTCAGCCAGCATTCGAGATAATGCAGGCGCGCGCCGCGCCGGACGATCCGGGCCTCGGCAATGAGGTCGGCCGCTCGCGCCGGGCGCAGGAAAGTGATCGCATAGTTGGCCATCACCGGAATGACATCCTCGCCGAGCGCCGCCAACACACAGCCATACATCGCCGTGTCGGCGAAGCCCATCACCATCGGACCGGAGAAAACCCGGCCGCCGCCGTCCTGCCATGGCTCGTCGCCCAGGAACGCGTCGCGAAAAGGCAGGCGGACGCGGATCGCATCGCCGCCAACCGCCTCGACGATCTCGCCATGATGGTCGACCGGAGGCAAGTTCCGGAGGATCAACGCTTGGGTTTGAGCTACGGTCAGGGCCACAGGTTCGCTTTCGCCGGTTGGCCGATCATTGATCATGGCGAACCCCTTACATGCTTCATCACAGGCTCCGTTCGCAATCGCATCCGCCGCCGGTCATTTCTCGGTTTCGCCGCTGGCGACAGGTGCGCTGGAACGCGCCGCCTTCGCTGCGGCATATTCCAAGCTGGCCAGTGCGAGCCCGGTCAGGGCTCCACCCAGCGCCAGATAGGGTGCCGCCGCGAAAGCCGATTGCGGCGCCAGAGCCAGCAGCCCGGAGACCGCGAACACGGCGCGCTGGGCAGGCCGGACCCGGCGCAGGAAGTACCCTATGATCCCGACCGAGACGAGCCAGATGCCGATCGCCGCCGCCGCCAGCGAGGCCACGATCGGCAGTGTCTCGCCGACCAGGATCAAGGTCGGCGAGAGGACGAACAGAAACGGGATCACATAAGCCAGCCAGCCGAAGCGCACCGAGGCGAAGCCCGTTCTCACCGGATCGGCGTTCGCAATGCCGGCCGCGGCATAGGCTGCGATCGCCACCGGCGGCGTCAACATCGAAAGCATGCCGAAATACATGACGTAGAGGTGGGCCGCCATCGGGTTCACTCCGACCTCGACCAGACCCGGCGCCACGAGCGCCGCGAGCAAGACGTAGACACCCACCGTCGGCAGGCCCATGCCGAGCACGATGCAGACCGCCGCCGCCAGCACCAAGAGGGCCAGCAGGCTGCCCGAGCCCAATTGCACGAGCACGTTCGTGAAAGTGAAGCCGAGCCCGGAATTGGAGAGCACCCCGATGACGACGCCCGCCCCTGCCGCGATCAGGATGATGTCGAGCACCGCCACGCCTGTCGCGCGCACGGTGTTGAGCAAAGTCAGGAGCGGGGGGCGAAAGCCGCGATAGCTGAACACCAGCGAGAAAAGCAGCAACCCGGCGACGGCCAGGATCGCTGCCGTCTGCGGCTGCCAGTTGAGCTCGAAAAGCGCAAAGATCAGCGCCGCAAAAGGTACCACGAAGATCCAGCCGGGCAGGAGCGTGCGTCCGCGCGGGATCTCCGAGCGCTTGAGGGGCGCCAGGCCTTCGCGGGCAGCCTCAAGATCGGCCTGGACGAACAGCGCAAAGTAGTAGAAAAGCCCCGGCACCAACGCAGCGATCACGACGTTGGCGTAAGACGTCTCCAGGAAATCGGCCATCAGGAAGGCCGCCGCGCCCATCACCGGCGGCAGCAATTGCCCGCCGGTGGAGGCCACCGCCTCGATCGCCGCCGCCTTGTGGGCGGGATAGCCGCCGCGCTTGATCATTGGAATGGTGATGACCCCGGTCGCCACCACATTGGCCACGGCACTGCCGGAAATCGAACCGAACATGGCGGAGCCGGCCACCGCGATCTTGGCGGAACCGCCCCGGTAGCGGCCCATCGCGACCAGTGCCAGATCGGTAAAGAATTGCGTGCCTCGGGTGGCATTCAGCAACGTGCCAAAGAAGATGAAGGCAACGACGATGCTGCAGGCAATCGCCAAGGGGCCGCCAGGGATCGCGTTGCCGTCGAAGGCGAGCAGCCCGGCATAGACGTCCCAGTCGATCTGCTGGGCCGCGAACCGGCCGTTCAGATGATGCCCGAGCAGGCCGTAAGCGATGAAGGTCAGCACGATGATCGGCAACGTGTTGCCAGTGCCCCGCCGCAGCGCCTCGATCATCATCGGAACGAGTAGCAGCCCCGCAACCACACTATCCCACGGCGTTTCCGAATACATCTCGGCCAGGCGCGGATAGTGGATCGTCATGTACCAGCCGAGCACGAAACCCAAACCCGCAAGCAGCACGTCGTACCACGGCGCGCGTAAGCGCGGCGTGCGGCGCTTGGCGGGCAGATGCAGGAAGGCGAGCGCCAGCGCGAAGGCCAATATGGCCGACATGTACTGGCCGGGATAAAGATTGGCGCCCAGGCGCTGGAAAATCTCCAACGCCCAAAGCAGCGATATCAGCGTGATGCCGGTCGCGGCACTTGCCGTGGCGACCCGCAGCCATCGTGGCCGCGGGTCGGGCGCGACACTGACAGGATCGGCCGGCGTCGTCGGTCCGCTCGCCTCGGCTACATCTTCGGCGGCCAGAGGCCCTTCTCCGTGTAGAACTTGATCGCGCCCGGATGATACTTCACGGGTCCCAAGTTCTTGGCCATGGCCTTCTGGCGGAATCCATTGAACACCGGGAACGCCTTGGCCATCGCCTTCCTATTTTCGTACATCGCCTTGGTCAGCTTGTAGACGGTATCGTCGCTGACACCCTTATGGGTGAAGACCAGCGCGTCATAGGCAATGACGTGGATTGGCGCGAGCACGCCAGGGTTCGATTTCCGCGGCTTTTCCGCTTTCAGATAGGCAACCGGCAGGTGCTTGCGCAGGGCCGCCAGGTTGGCCGGCGTGTTGGGAACATCGAGCGCCCGGATGCCGTGCTTGGCGTTGGCCTCGCGGACCTTCGGGGCGCCGAGCGCAAAAAGAAAGCTCTCCGACTTGCCGGAGATGAAAGCGTTCGCGCCGGCGACGATGTTCGTCACAGGGATCGGCCGCAGCGCCTTGCGGGTCAGGCCGACCGTTTCAAGCTCGGCGTCCATAAGCTTGAGGATGATCTTCTGGGCCACGAATCCATCGGGCACCCGCCGACCCTTCAAATCCGCAAGTGTCTTGATCGGCGAATCTTTCTTCACGAAGAAGGCGATCCTCAGCGGATACATGATCGTGACCGCACGCAGATTGGGGTGCTTGCGGCCCTTGAAATGTCCGGTCCCGGTGACCGCCAGTGTCGTTTCGATCCGGTTCGCGAGCCCGAAATGGACCTGTCCGCGATTGATCGCTGGAATGTAGACATTGGGGCTGGTGAAATTGCGTAAGGTGGCGCGCAAGCCGCCCCGATTGGTGACCACCTTTGCAATCACCGTGCCCGAACGGTCATAGAGCGAGCCTTTCTTAGATGCGGCGATGCCGACGGTCTCAGCCTGCACGGCGCCTGCGGCCAGATAGGCCAATGCGGCAGCACTCATCGTGATGACGTGTTTCATTACTATCTCCCTGATCCGGTTCGGGTTGGCGCTTCAAGTCCGCCTGTCGCCTGTCGAATAGCGCGCACGATCATCCCAAGATCTGAAAAGATTACTTTACGAGCCGGCAAATGGAAACACGCCCCAGTGTTTGCGAGCCTTGCGTATGTGGGCAGGGATGAATTCAGGCTGGAGCCACGACAGAAAGCGAAAGCCTGCCTGATGATCGCCGCAATCCTGTGGGGATACTGAGGACAAGATCGACGTAACGATCAGTTGCGGTAGTTGTTGGGGAGGCCATCAACCATCATGTTGCCTGAATGGACTTTTCTGGCGTCCCTGTTCGTAGTGGTGGGCGGCGTCGCAATCATAAGCTATCTCGGACGCCACGTCCGGCGTTGGCCATACGACCGCGAAGACAACTGAGATTCTACCGATAAAGCGTTCGAAAATCGGGCTCGACCAGGGGCCCTCCGGTTGCGCCCGCTGCCGCCACACGGATCAGGACTTCGCGCGAACTCGGGCGGGGCACCGGAATTTCGCGGCGCATCTCAAGCTTGTCGAAATCCCCATGACCCGTCAGCCACACTCCGCGCATCGTCTCCGGTGGTTCGGTCATGTTGGGTTTCCTTCGTACTGCCTGCGTGCAGGAAGCAAAGCGGATATTATCCGGGCCGGTCAAACCCTATAAACTGCCGGCACGGCCCGCGGATCGGGTTAGCCCAAACGGAGGGGCAGCGCATTGCGCGCATTGGTTCTGGCAATCGCGGCGTCGCTGGCGATCGGCATTCATGCACGTCCAGCCGCCACAGAAACGGTCGATCTGGAACTCATGCTCGCGGTCGACATATCCGGGTCGATCGACACGGTGGAAGCCACGCTGCAGCGCGAGGGCTATCTGAAGGCCCTGACCCATCCCTCGGTGATCGCGGCGATCACCAGCGGCAGGCACCGCCGCGTGGCGATCGCCTACATGGAATGGGGCGGTCCGCTCTGGCAATACACATTGGTCGACTGGACGGTGGTGCGTGACGCCGCCAGCGCCCGGGCCTTCGCGGGCAAGATCGCCAAAAAGCCGGTCCACACGGTGGCGTGGACCTCGATCTCAAACGCGATCGATCACGCCGTCGAGGCCTTCGCAAAGAACCCCCATAACGGCGCACGGCGCGTACTCGATATTTCGGGTGATGGGCGAAACAACAAGGGGGGGCCATTGGCGCCGGCCCGCGCCAGGGCGCTGGCGCAAGGCATCACCATCAACGGATTGCCGATCCTGAACGATCGTCCAAACGCCTATGGCCAGCCGATCGACAAACATCTCGACGAATATTACCGGACGGAGGTTATCGGCGGCGCCGGCGCCTTCATCGTCGTGGCCAAGGGCTTCAAGGCATTCGCGGCGGCGATTCGGGCCAAGCTGGTGCGCGAGATTGCCGGTCTGGGCGCTCCCGCCACATTGCGGACCGCGGGCCGCTGAAACCGGTCTCTGCCCGAGACGCCGCACTCAGCAATGTCGCGACGTTTCGCCCTGCCGGCCAACGCTGTCGGAGAAACGGCCTTCAGTTCACCGTTTCGCTCACGGCAATTTGGCGCGGCGCAATACTCGCCATTTCCACGCACCGTTCCTGGGGAAAGCGGACCGTCACCGTCGTGCCGACGCCAAGTTTGCTTTCAATGTCGAGTGAGCCGCCGTGCAGCTCCGTGAGCGACTTGGAGAGCGGCAGGCCGAGCCCCGTCCCGTCAAGTTTGCGGTTGAGCTGACCGTCGATCTGGCGGAACGGCATCAAGGCCAAGGCAACATCCTGTTCGGCAATGCCGATGCCGGTGTCGGAAACCTGAAACACAAAGCCTTCGCCGCTCCGAAACATTGCTCGCATTTCGACTTCGCCACCCGCCGCCGTAAACTTGACCGCATTGGACAGTAGATTGATCAAGATCTGCTTGAGCATGCGCTCGTCGGCGTATAGCGGGGCCATGCCGTGCGAGATATCCGGCCTCAACTCCACGCCATTCACTTCGGCACGCGTTTTCACCAGTACCAGGCACGACTTGACGGCCCGGGCTACGTCAACGGCACCTTCGTGCAGCTCGACTTCCCCCGCCTCGATCTTCGAGAGGTCGAGGATGTCATTGATGAGCAGGAGCAGGTGATGGCCGGACTCATTGATGTCTGTCACGTATTCAAGATATTTCGGGCTGCCGATGGGCCCGAACATTCCGGTGCGGATGAAATCCGAAAATCCGATAATAGCGTTCAGCGGCGTTCGAAGTTCATGGCTCATATTGGCAAGGAATTGGGATTTCGCTCGATTGGCGAGTTCGGCGTCCTCCTTTGCGGCCCGCAGCCTGATCTCGGAGTGTTCGAGTTGCCCCACGACACGTTTGAGCGCGCGCAATGGCAGCATTTTCAAAACTACGTATACCGCAAGGCTCAGCGCCAGGCTGATCAACGCGATACCGCAGGTTCTGAGCAAAATCGGCCAAAGACTGTGGGTAACCACCACCGTGGCAACGCTCTGGTGGTAATCCTTGATTGCGGCCTCGGCACTTATCGAAGGGAAGGCGATTGGCCGCCCCACGGAAATGATCCGTTGATTGTTCCGATCAAGCAGAGCTCCGTTCGAGAGGTTTCCTTGACCCATTCGGGATGAAAGCAACTCTTCGAGTCGATCCTCCTGATACCGCCAATGCTTGGGGTGAGCATAGATCAGCTTGGCGATACGCGCCGCATGACTTTCAGCCTCGTTGCGAAGCTGGGCCTGCTCGTGCGACCACGAGGTCGCGAGATAGACGATGGGAACAACGAGAAAGGTCGCCACCGCTATGACCATTGCGATCGTCGAAGTTGTTCTGATCAGGCCCTGATGTGTGGATACCAACATGATGTTGCCGATCAATCCAAAGCGGGCGCATGCCCGGTCCGGCGCAACAGGTCCGCTCCTCGGGGCGATCGAACGAACGCAATGAAATCGCGGACCTGGGGTCCCGGCTTACCCTTCACGACAAAGTAGAACGGCTTCCTCAAGGGATATGAGCCGTCCGCAATCGTCTTGGGATCAGCCGCTACTCCGTCCAGTGCGATTGCCTTTAGGCGCCGTTTCTCGCTCCGAAGGAGCGAAAGCGCCACGAATCCAAACCCACCTGACATCCGCTCAATAGCGGCAGCGTTCTCTTGATCGGAGAAGACCACTGGAATCGCCGGGTTGACCCTCAAGCGGTCAAGCGCCATGCCGATCTCGGGAATATGCTGTTTCAGGATTTTTACATCGATTTCGCCTTTCCGACGCAGAACCAGCCGCACGTTCGTACCGTCCGCCCAGTACATCGGTTTGCCCTGATAGAGCGCGAGCAATTCGCTGGAAGTGATGCCGGTTAGTGGATTGCCCGGACCAACAACCGGAACGATCGCCGTCGTGGCATACATGGTTGCGATTGCGCCGGCCGCGCGCTCTTTCTTCCTCGGTGGCCGCGACGAAACCGCCAGGATGATTGCGCCGGCCAGCACGGCTTTGATGCCACCGGAGCTGCCCAAACTGGGCGGCACTTTGACGGACATCTTTGGGTGCGACTTCGTGTAGGCGTCCAGCAACAGACGCATCGTGCCCAGCGCCGCTCCTGTTCCGCCGACCGTCAATTCGCCCGCGTGAAGGGCGGCGGCGCGAGAATTGATGGCGGCACAAATCACGAAGAACGCCAACGGAAAAACTAGAAGCCTGCGTGCACCTTCGTGCACCGCACTAAATCCGAACATGCTTGTTACCCCCCCCGGGATAGAGACATTTGAAGGCGACCGACCCGCGATGGTCACCCCGTATCCAGCACATTCCGGAGTAAATCGGACAAAAGTTAACGTCTTGCTAATAAGTAAGAAAAAAGTGTTAACCGGGCCTCGCCCAGCCGCGCATCAGGTCTCTGATTGCGTATCAAACGCATATGGCCCAGCCACCCCCGTGCAAAACCCGACCAATCGTGGGAGGATTTGTCTCCATCTGCCGCAAGGCCGGTGAGACGAACCGCGTGACGACAAGGCAGGGAGACCCACATGCAGACGTTGACCATCGGCGATATCCGGATCGACCGGGTTCTGGAGCAAGAGGGCCCGATCTTCGGGCTCGATTTCCTGTTGCCCGACGCGCCGCCGGATATGCTGGACGCCAACGCCGATTGGCTGATGCCCCGCTATATCGATCCCGCCAGCCGGCAGGTGATCCTGTCTTTCCATTCGCTGCTGGTGCGCACACCGCGCCAGACGATCCTGGTCGACGCCTGCGTCGGCAACGACAAGGAGCGCCCCGAACGCCCGCCCTGGCACCACGCAAGCTTCCCTTATCTCGACAATCTGGCGCGCCACGGCGTCGGGCCCGACGATATCGACGTCGTGCTCTGCACCCATCTCCACGCCGATCATGTCGGCTGGAATACAAAGCTGCTCGACGGACGCTGGGTGCCGACTTTCGCCAACGCCACCTACGTCTTCGCGCAGACCGAGTACGACCATTGGGAAGCGGAGAACAGGGCAGCGTCCAAAGACGCGCCGATCAACCACGGCTCATTTTACGACAGCGTCCTTCCGGTCGTTGAGGCCGGCAAGGCGCAGTTTGTCGCCACCGACCATGAAATCGAACTGGGCATCTGGCTGGAACCCGCGCCCGGCCACACGCCGGGCAATATCGTCATCCGCGTGGAACGCGGCGGCGCCCGGGCCTTGCTGGTCGGTGACTCAATGCATTCACCGGCCCAGTTCGCCGATCCAAGCATCTCGAGCCGGTTTTGCGTCGACCCGGTGCAGTCGGCAAAGACCCGCATGCGCCTGATCGACGAAGTCGCGGAGACCGGCACGGCCTTCCTGACTGCACATTTCCCAAGCCCGACCGCCGGCCGCGTCGTGCGCCGGGGCGATGCCTTTGGCTTCGACGATATCTAGGGCAATTTCGAGCCTCCCGGCTGGCGCGATATCCGGCATAGAAAAGCCGCCTCCCATCTCCACTTCCGAGGAACGCGACAAGACATGTCTCAGACCGGAGCCGTGAAAGACCCGAGCCCGCTTGTTCTCATCCACGGCTCGCCGGCCACCGGCCAGGCTTGGCAACCTGCGGCCAAGCATCTGGGCGACCGCTTTCGTATAGAAACACCGACCCTGCCCGGCCATGAGGGCACCGGTCCGGCCGAGGAGCCGGCGCCGGGGAGCACCTACGATCTGGCCGCGGGCATCGAAGGAGCGATCGGTTCAATCAGCGAACCTATCGTGCTGGCTGGCCATTCCTATGGCGCCAGTGTGGCGCTTCACGTCGCGCTACGCGGTCACGTCGACATCACCCGCATGGTGCTGTTCGAACCGGTGACGCCGCACGCGCTGGTGCTCGCTGGGGCTACTGCCTCGCAGGACAGTATAAAGCGCGGCATCGGGGCCTATCTTGAAGCGTATGATCGCGGCGAAAAGGATGCCGTCGGGCACATGATCGATTTCTGGTTCGGCGCCGGAGCCTTCAGGGTGCTGCCGGAGCCGGTGCAAAGCTATCTGATCGACCGCACGCCGGTGAATATACGCGACGTGCGGGCTGCCCTCTCTGAGTCCTATACGACCGACGATCTCGCCCGCCTCGATTTTCCGATCCTCGTCGCCTACGGCGGCAATAGCTCCAAGGTCGCGACCGACATCGCCCAGTCTCTGGTGAGCGGCCTGCCGCAGGGCAATGTCGCTACGATCGAAGGCGCCAACCACGCCATGCTCGCGAGCCACCCCAAAGCGGTTGCCAGCATCATTGCCGATTTCTGTGGATAACAGGCCTGGCCCTGCGCTTTCCGGTTCATGCGCCGGCTTCGGGCGCGTATCCTTGCGCGCATCATCATGGCCCTTCCCGACGCAATTCAACCCACTGACACGCTCGATGCCGCAAGCGCCGTCCTGAAGGACGTCTTCGGCTTCGAGGCCATGCGCGTCGGCCAAGACGAAGCGATCGGTTCGGTGCTGCAGGGCCGCAGCGTGCTTGCGGTCATGCCCACGGGCTCGGGCAAATCGCTCTGTTATCAGGTTCCGGCGCTGGTGCTGGGCGGGCTCACGGTGGTGGTCTCGCCGCTCGTCGCGCTGATGCGCGACCAGGTGGAGGCGCTGCGCTTGAACGGCGTGGCGGCCGCTACCATAAACTCCGATTTCGACCGCGCGACCAACGTGGCAACCTGGCGCCGCGTGGCGGCGGGCGAGGTACCGCTGCTCTATCTTTCCCCGGAGCGCCTGATGACCGAGGCGATGCTGGGAGCGCTGGGGCGGCTCGGTGTGCAATTGTTTGCAATCGACGAAGCGCATTGCATTTCGCAGTGGGGTCCGGCCTTCCGCCCGGAATACGCTGCCCTCGCAGCCCTTCGCGAGCGTTTCCCCGGCACGCCCATCATTGGCCTCACCGCCACCGCCGATCCACCGACCCGCCGCGATATCGAAGAAAAAGTCTTCGGCGGCGATGTCGTATCGGTGGTGACCGGCTTCGACCGCCCCAACCTCTCGCTGGCGGTGACCCTGAAGAAAGGCTGGAAGGGCCAGGTGCTCGACTATGTGAACGCGCGGCCGGGCGTATCGGGCATCGTTTACTGTCTCTCCCGGCGAAAGACGGAAGACGTGGCCGCGTTCCTTTGCGAAGCAGGCCACACCGCGCTCGCCTTTCACGCCGGCATGGAAGCGCGCACCAAGGCGCAGATCCAAAACCGTTTCATGACCGAGCCCGGCGTAATCATCGTCGCCACCATCGCCTTCGGCATGGGCATCGACAAACCCGATATTCGTTTCGTGCTTCACACCGACCTGCCAGCGAGCCCGGAAGCGTATTACCAGGAAATCGGCCGGGCCGGGCGCGACGGGGAGCCTGCCGAGACCATGATGCTCTACGGCCTAGACGATATCCGGATGCGCCGCGCCTTCATCGAGGAGGAAGAGGCCGGCGACGACCGCCGGCGCCGCGAGCACAAGCGCCTTGACGCGCTGATCGCCTATTGCGAGGCGCCGGACTGCCGCCGACGCGTATTGCTGCGCTACTTCGGTGAAGCCATCGAGGCCTGCGGCAATTGTGACATCTGCCTCGATCCGGTCGAAACCCTCGACGGCTCGGCGGAAGCCCAGATGGTGCTCGCAGCGGTTCACGGCACCGGCCAACGCTGGGGCTCGGCCCATATCGTCAACGTGCTGCGCGGCACCCTGAACGAGAAGGTCGCGCAAGCCCGCCATGACGCCCTGCCAAGCTTTGGTATCGGTGCCGAGCGCGCAGTGGGCGAATGGGCCGGCATCGTCCGCCAGATGGTGGCCGCGGGCCTCCTGGAAATCGACATCGCCGGCTATGGCGGCCTGCGCGCATCGCCAGCCGGCACCGCTTTGCTGCAAGGCGACGGCGCCTTTCGCTACCGCCCCGACACGATCCGCAAGGCCGGCTCATCGAAAAAGAAATCCGCAGCGGCTGCCGCCAGCGAGAGCCTCGATGCGGCGGGCGCGGTTCTGCTTCAACGCCTGAAGGCGCTGCGCCTTGAACTCGCCCGAGCGCGCGACGTGCCGGCCTATGTGATCTTCTCCGACAAGACGCTGATCGACATGGCCGCCCGCCGGCCAGGCGACCGCGACGCCTTCGCCGAGGTCTATGGCGTCGGCGCGGCCAAGCTCAAGGACTTTGCCGATATCTTCCTGGGTGAAATCGCGAACACCGAAACGTGATCCGGCGCATCGCTTGATCCGGTGCGCAATAGCGATATTTCTAGCCTTGTGATCTGATCATCCCGGAGGGCCGGTTTCATGCGTGTGATCCTTGCGGCTTTGTTCGGCTGGATGGTGCTGCTAACTGCCGGATTGGCCGCATCCGCACCGCCCCACGACAAGCTCGACAGAGGGCCCAAAGTCGGCCAGCCAGTGCCGATCGCCCTCGTCGCGCCCGACCAGCGGGGCAAGACCAGAAACCTTGCCTCACTCGCGGGCCGTCGCGGGCTCGTCCTGATCTTCAACCGCTCGGTCGATTGGTGCGTCTACTGCCGCGCGGAGGCCGTCAACTGGAACCGCCGCCTCGATGAGGTGCGAGCGCTCGGCTACAAGGTCGCTGTCATCAGCTATGACAGCGTCAAGGCCATGGCCCACTTCTCTGAAGGTCGCGGCATCCGCTACACGCTGCTTTCCGACAAAGGCTCGCGCATCATCCGCGCCTTCGGCCTGCTGAACGAGAACCACCCGCCGGGGAGTTTCGGCCACGGCATCCCTCACCCCATGGTCTTCGCGATCGACCCCAAGGGCGTGATCCGACACCGCTTCTCAGAAAGGAGCTATCGCCGCCGGCCCAGCATCAATGTCATATTGAGGACACTGGGCGCCCAATAAGAGACGAAAATCGCACGCGGCATAATCGTCCGCCAAACGTGCTAGAAACGCCGTCGCGAGGGCGCCTGCCCTCACCAAATGGGACCGGTGAGCTTGCCAGCTTCAAATCCAGGATCGGACACGAGATGCGGCCTCGCCGTGTTGGCCAATGACCGCGTGCACGAGTGGTTTCTGCCCTTCGCGCGCAGCTTTCGCGCCCACAATCCCGATCTTCCCGCGGTCGTGATCCCCTATCACAAGGATATGGCGCTGACGGCCGCGACGGCGCGGGCGCATGATTTCGAGATCGCCGATATTGATTTCTCCGAGATCGACCGCTTCGCGCGCACGCTTTACCCGCGCAACCGCTATCGCCGCCACAAGGTTCGCAAGATTGCGGTTTTCGACCTGCCCTTCGAGTCCACGATTTATGTCGATGTCGACACCATCGTTCTGCAGAGCTTCGCGCCGCTCGCCGGCATACTGAGACCTGGCGAGACAGAGCTTGTCTATGCCAGTGAAACGCCAGATTGGGTCTACAAGCCCGGATACAAAGAGGTGCCCCGGTTGGCCACCGGTCCGCTCTTCAGCGACGGTTTCTTCGTCACCTCGCGCCGTTTCCTGAGCGCTGCCCAGATCATGGAGACGACGCGCGAACAGATGGCACTCTACAAGAAACTGCGCCAGGAACGCGTCTATTCCCAGCCGCTGATCAACTTCGCGGCCCATCTGCGGGGCATCGCCCTCAATCCCGTCTCGGCGGTCACCGAAACCCTTTCCGATGCGACGTTCTACCGGGAGGATGGGATCGATTTCCGCGACGGCGAAGTCTGCGACGCGCAAGGCCGCAAGCTCATCTTCATCCACTGGGCCGGCGCCAAAAGCGACGATGCTGGGGCCGACGAGCGCTTTGGGGCGCTATGGCAACGCTACCGGTCGGCGTCCTGAGGGTTGCAGATCGAACTACCGCCTCGCACCGGCTCACTCTTTTTGGCTCTGCCAATGCGGCACCGGCCCACGCCCCCACCCGACCACTCTTTGCCTTTGGCGGTGGCAGCACCAGCCCGCTCCCCCACCCGGCCACCCACGGGATCGTATGCTCATGGGTGGCCGGGTGGGGGAGCGGGCTGGCCACGGCCTGGCAGAGCCAAAAAGCGAGCGCCGTTACCGGGCTACTGCCTCGCACCGTCAAGTCTCCGAACGCGACTCCGTTACCCCTTTGGGCGTGCGGGTGAATTCGCTCGAATGGCCGATCTTGGCTTCGATCACACCGGCGATGTTGTAGAGCGTGGAGACCGCCATCAGCAGCGGCACGCTGGCAAAGACTAGAGCGAACTTGCCCAGGCTCCAGCGCCGCAGCAGTCGGTTGGCCATATAGGTTCCGTAGAGGTGCCCGCCCTCGCCCAGCACAAGCGCCAGGATCAGCAGTCCGAACATATAGGGCATGCTGGGCGCCTGCAGAAACAAGCCGACAATGCCGGTAACGATGGCCAGGCCCAGCATCGGTGTGGCCCACCAGGTTGAAAGGTGTTGCAGCGATTCCAGCTTTTGCCTGAGCGTGAACTTCGAAGACCAGAGGCCCGGCAGCAACTTCTTTGAGACCTGCGTTGTGCCCTTCGACCAACGCGTCTGCTGCGCAGTCCAGACCGAAATCGATTCCGGCAGCTCGCCGCCCACTGGCACGGTTACGAGGAAGCGGGCATGCCAGCCCGCCAGATGGGCGCGGTAACTAAGATCGAGGTCTTCCGCCAGCGTGTCGCCCTGCCAGCCGCCGGCATCGATGATCGAGGCCCGCCGCCACACCCCGCAGGTACCGTTGAACGGCAGCACCTGACCCGACCAACTGCGCGTCGCTTGCTCGACCGCCAAATGCGTGTCGAGGATCAGAACCTGCGCCCGAGTGAGCCAACTCGTCTCGCCGTTCAGAAAATCGAAGCGCGCCTGGGCAAAAGCCAGTTTCTCATCGGCGAGGAGCGCCTTCATGCACTGGCGCAGGAAATCCGGAGCGGGCACGTAGTCGACATCCAGCACGGCGATATACGGATGCGGCGCTTTCTCGATACCAAACTGCAGCGCCCCGGCCTTGAAGCCGGAGCGGTCGTCGCGATGGATGAGTTCGATGTCGAAGCCGCGTTTCTTGATCGCGGCGACGGTCTTGCGCGCGACCACCGTGGTATCGTCGGTGCTGTCGTCGAGAAGCTGGATGTGGAGCTTGGATTTGGGCCAATCGAGGGCCGCTGCCGCCTCCAGACCGCGCGAGACCAGCGTTGGCTCGTTGTAGGTGGGGATCTGGATCAGCACATGCGGCAGTTTTGCGTCCGCCGGCAGCTTGCTGGCCAGCAGTTCCGCCTCGGCCGTGAGCGCGCGCCGCCTCAATCTGCGGTGCAGCACGGCCAGGCGCAGAAAACCGAGCGCCACCGTCATCAAGCCGAGTAAGGCGATGACGAACAGCGCGTCGTTGATCAGGCTGGCAATTTGAAGTGCGGTCATGTCTGGATCGCGCGCAATCGCGGCACCCTGCCGGATAAGCGCCCCACATACACCACCCGCCCGCAGCACGGCAAATCTTCACCTGCGGCAATGTCGCGCAGGCTGGAGCGATCCGGCGTCTCGAACTGCCCGATCATTGGGGCGGTCGCCCAACATCGGCAGCCCCGCCCTCGCCGGCCCGGCTCCCGGGCGGATCCTTTTCGGCGGTCCCATCCTGGTCCAAGGCATCGATCAGCGTGGCGGCGTCGGCCTGTGCGACCACGTTCACCACACCGCCCTTCCAGCGCACGCGGCGGCTGATCAGCGACCGGACCCACATCACCGGCAGAATGATGTCCCGGGTGATCCAGGCAAACGGCGAAACCCATTCCAGATGCCAGCCGCGCGCCCGTACCAACACCGCTTCCGCCCCATACCAGAAAACGAGATTGGCCAGGACAAAGACCAATGGCGGCAGGCCGAACACGCCGTAATGGCCGAACAGATAAGCATTCCAAGTTGTGCCGAGCCCGCCGGCCAACGGTTCCAGGACAAACATCAGCGGCGCGTAGTCGCGCCGATAGACCAGCCAGCGCGTATGGCGGTGCCAGAACTCTTCGAAGCCACGCCCGGCCACTGGGCTGACCGCGGCGCTCTCTGACATCACGACCTGCAACCCGCAATCGCGTATCGCCTCGGTCAGGGCGGTGTCATCGGCAACGCCACGGGCCAGCCGTTTCAGGCCGCCTGCGTGCTCCAGGTCCGACATCCGGAACAGCATCGTCTTGCCGAGCGCGGCGGTGAAGCCGATGAGATCGCCGGTCAAAAGAAAGCGCGTGCCGTAGCCGTTGAGGAAGGCGCATTCGAGCTCACCGGCCTCGGTGTCCGGCCGGGCGCCGGCCGCGGTTGCCGAAACCAATCCCTGGGTTCCGCCTAGATGGCGCACCAGTTCGGCGATGCGGCCCGGCTCGGAGCGGACATTGCAATCGGTGATCAGAATGGTGTCGTGGCGCGCGGCTTTCAGCGCCTTGATCATGTTATTGGTCTTCAAATGGCTCGACACCGGCATCGCGCCGACAATGAGCTTTGCCGGCACACTGCTGGCACCCGCAATCGCGCGCTCGACCAAAGCTGCTGCCGGGTCGGATCGCTCGGCCACGGAGAACAAAACCTCATATTCGGGGTATTCCTGGGCCAGCAGAGCCGCCAGGTTTTCCTCCAGCTCCGGCTCCAAGCCCTTCAACGGCACAACCACCGAAACCGGCGGGGTCTGATCGTTGAGCGCGCGAGCGGCCCGGTAGCGCGGATGGGCCAGGGCGACGGCTATTGTCGCAAGATGAACCGACGACGCCGCGCCCCACCAAAGCACCGCTCCAAGCAGAACCAATTCGCCGAAACTCATAACGCTACCTTTTCGCGCTGGATCAGATGCAGTATGGCGATGCGCGCGCGGCCCTCCGAGGCGCGGTACGTTAGGCGCGGGCCGGAGAGCCGCCTGTTAGGCGGCGGCACCTGAACGCGCAGGCGGTCTCTTGATGCGATCTTTACCGACCAGGAGATAGGTCCCCGCGATCAAGGGCAGAACAAGAATCGCGCCAAAAAGCGGCAGCATCACCGCATCAGGCAATTTAACGCCCTGCAAGAGCAGGAAAAAGGTCATGTGCAATCCACCGACCACAACGGCGATCGCACCCAGGCTCCTGATCCGATCGCGCCGCGGCGAATGCCAGCCCAGCAAAACCCCGACGCAGAATACGCCGTAAGATATAGGCAGGAACGGCGCGATCACCCGGCGATAAAGCTCGCTGCGCCATTTTCTCGCTTGTTCGGGATCGCGACGCACTTCTGGCGGCGGGTTCATCAGAGAGGCAATCGTCTGTTCTTGGGCCCCGCGCCAGGCGCGCGTGCGCAGCTTTCCGGCCTGCAACATCGGCAAATGCTGCGACAGCCGCTTGAAGCTGACGGAGCTGTATTTGGTCTTGCCGTTCTTTTTTGACACCACGTCGATGCGTCCACGCCACAGGATCAATACCAGCTTCTCCGGGTCCTCAATGAAATCGCCCTTCCGCGCGAAGAGCACCCGCGACTGGCCCGGCTTGCTCTTGTCGATCAGGAAGATGTCCTCAACCGAATTGCGGCTGATCCAGCGGTAGACATAGATCGTCACGCCGCGCTTGAGGGGGATAAAGCGGCCCTCGGGCAGGGCCCGGAAATTGAGATAGGTACGGGCATTGAAGCGGATATCCTCGATGGTGCGCAGGCTGGCCGGCACCAGATAAACCGAGATCGCAGCACAAACGATGGTCGACACGAACGCCAGTGCAATAGCCGGTTTTGCCACGGACAGCCTGGAAAGCCCGGCGGAATTCAGCGCCGTGATCTCGTTATCGCTCAGCGCCCGATCGTAGAAGCGGGCGATTGCGATCGACAGGAAGATTGGCGTCGCCAAGTAAAGGATCAGCGGGAAAAATGACGGCACCGCGTCATAGAGCAGACGCGGTGATAGTCCACGCGTGAAGATCGGCTCAATCAGCGGCACGATATGCACCAGCACCAAGGGAATCGTCAGTCCCGCCGAGATTGCTACCAGCATCGTCGCCTGACGCCGGAAGTAATTCCAGAAGATGCTGCGATGGCCCATATGCAAGGCGCGTTCGGTGCGCCCGTCGAGCGTACGGGTCTCTTCGCCGGCCAGCGTTGCGGCCGCATCAGGCATGCGGGCACTCACTCGCAACGAAGCCGTCGCAAGTTTGCCAGTTCTTGTCTGCCTGCCATCTGACCGGCGCAACTGGACGCCGGACGGGCGTGTGGGACTGGCTGGTCACGGGGCCCCTTGTCAACGCCGGTGCGGCGCGGACAATACCATGCGGCCACGAGGCGGCAAATACCCGCGCGAACAAGCCTCCGATGAAACAGCCTGATTATCGTTACCTTAGCTGGGGTTGCGAAAGTTCACGGCTTGGCTCCGATTCGACCGCACACCGATTCTGGGCTATGAGCAGCCGCAACCGGCTCTATATTTGCAACTGCCCGTGACCGCGACCAACCATGAAATCCCCGTGCTCGATCCTGATAACCGGCGCCAGTAGCGGTATTGGCGCGGCGTTGGCGCGCGGCTATGCGCGCGATGGCGTGGCATTGGCGTTGACCGGACGCGACCCGGCCCGTCTGGCGGCGGTGGCCGACGACTGCAAGGCCGCCGGGGCGACCATCTCAACCGCCGAGCTCGATGTCACTGACGACGCAGCGCTTGCGGCCTGGATTGCCGAGGTTGACAAGGCCCACCCGATTGAACTCGGCATCGTCAATGCAGGCATCACCGGAGGCACCAACCGCGACCAACGGCGCGAGACGCCCGAAGCGATCAAGCGCGTCCTGGCGGTCAACCTGGACGGCGCCATCAACACGATCGAGCCGCTGGTTGACGCCATGCTGCCGCGCGGGCGCGGCCAGGTCGCCATCGTGAGCTCACTCGCCGGCCTGCGGGGCCTGCCCTATTCACCGACATACAGCGCCAGCAAGGCGGCGCTCATCGCCTATGGCGAGGCCTTGCGTACGGCACTGAGGGGCGATGGTATCGAAATCAACGTAATCTGCCCCGGTTTTGTCGAGACGCCGCTCGACGACAGTATCTCGGGGCCCAAGCCGCTCCGTGTTTCCGCCAAGCGGGCCGCCCGGACAATCCGCCGCGGCCTCGCGCGCAACCGTGCGCGGATCGCCTTTCCATTGTTGCTCTACTGGGGCACGCTTGCCATGCGCGCAATCCCGTCCTTCCTGGTCGACCCGGTGATGTTGAAGATCGCGGTTGAGGTGCCAACCCCGCAGACCGGCTCCAAGGTAGCCGCCGCGCCAAAACCTGCGCAAGCGGTCCGCCGGCAAAAGCTCAAATAATATGTCTGGCAATCGACACACAGCCGCAGATCAGGACATTCGGCTGGTGACGACGGCGGCCGACCGGCAGGCATTTCTCAACCTGCCGCGCCGGATCTACGCCGACGATCCCCATTGGGTCGAGCCCCTGCGCAAGGAGGAGGCCAAGAGGCTCGATCAGCACCGTCATCCATTTTACGAGCACGGCGAGGGCGCCTTCTGGCTGCTACGCAAGCACGGCAAGGTCGTCGGCCGCATCGGCGCACTCGTCAACCGGCTGCATATTGAAAAATACCAGGACGGCGCTGGCCACTTCGCCTTGCTGGAGGCAATCGACGAACAGGCCGTGTTCGACGCCTTGTTCGAGGCGGCCGCAAATTGGCTTCGCGAACGCGGTCTAAGCCGGATGCTCGGGCCCTTCAACCTGTCCATCAATGAAGAGCTGGGGGTGCTGGTCGATGGCTTCGACCATCCGCCCATGGTGGGGATGGGGCATGCCCGGCCCTACTACGCCGCACGTATCGAGGCGGCGGGGTTCACCAAGGCCAAGGATCTCTACGCCTTCCTCAGCGATCTGCAACGGCCGATGCCTGACGCCTGGCAGGACAGGTTCGTGGCCGTCAGCGAACGCAGCGAAGCGGAGCTCTCTGCCGCCACACGGCGCACACTGTTCGAGGATCTCCGCCGTGCGATCGAGATCTACAACGACGCCTGGTCGGAAAACTGGGGCTCGGTTCCGATAACCGAAAGCGAAACCGTGGAACTCTACAAAGCGGTCAAACCGGTGATCGCACCTCAAGCCATCGTATTCGCTGCCCTTCACGGCAGGGCTTTCGCAATCCTGGCCTGTATTCCGAACATCAACGAGGCGATCCGCGGCCTTCGCGGCCGGCTGCTGCCGTTCGGATGGCTGACGGTTCTGTGGCGCTTCCGGATCAGGCGCCTGAAGACCGGGCGGATTTTCCTGCTGGGCGTCCGCAAACAGGCCCAAGGCACGCTGATCGGCTCGATGATGCCGTTCCTGATGATCGAAAGCTTGCGCGACGCAGCGCGCGATTACGGGTTTCGATGGGCGGAACTATCTTGGATACTTGAGGACAACCAGAACATCATCCGCTACCTGGAGGCGGCAGGCTGCGAGCGCTATAAAACCTATCGTATCTATGAGACCGCACTGTGAAGCGCATGCCGGGCCGCGCTCGGGCGTCGAATAATCGATAATTTTATTGCTATTCTAGCAACTTGCCGCGACAACGCGTCGCAGTGCACTCGGACTGATGCGTCCCGACCTTGTTGAACTGGGCGGGGACGGCGGATAGGTGGCCACCGAATAACGCCACCATGTCCGTCTTGCACGGCACATCGAGATGGCGCGCGCATCAGCTTGATTCGCGCGCTCTTTTCCGGCAAGAATGCCTCCTCGCGCGGGGAGAATTCTTTTATGAGTATGTGAGAAGCATGACGTTTAATCGTCAGACCGCAATATCGACCGAAGACTCCGAACTAGAATCCTCGCCAGAGAACGGCGAATCGGAGTCCCCGTTCAACAAAGTTTCGACAATATCCTCAGCCGTATCGCGATTCTTGGAGGGGCGCGTGAACCCCTTCACGCTCGAACTCGACCAGGTGCATTCGCCCACCGAAGCAGTAATTCAGGGCCGCCCGGCAATGCTGTTCGGCACCAACAACTATCTCGGCCTCAACTTCGACCCAACCTGCCGCGCCGCCGCCGCGGAGGCGCTGGAGAAGGAGGGAACCGGCACGACCGCATCGCGGGTCGCTTCGGGCAGTTATTCGGGGCATGTGAAGCTCGAGCGCGAGATTGCCGAATTTTTCGACCGGCGTTCGGCGATTGTGTTCAGCACCGGCTTCCAGGCCAATCTCGGTGTGATCTCCGGATTGGCTGGGCCCGGCGACGTGATCATGATCGACCGCGACTGCCATGCCAGCATTTATGATGGCTGCAAGCTCAGCGGTGCGAAGATTGTCGAATTCCGTCACAACGACGCTGCAGATCTCGACCGCCTGATCGAAGCGGAGGGCGTGCCGGGTCACCGTGTCTTCATCATCGTCGAGGGGCTCTACAGCGTCGCCGGCGATATGGCGCCGCTTCCCGATTTCATCGAAGTGAAATCCAAGTACGGCGCCTGCCTGTTGGTCGACGAGGCGCATTCATTCGGTACCTGCGGCGAACGAGGGCGCGGCGTCGCCGAGGCCCAAGGCGTGGAACGCGACGTCGATATCGTGCTCGGCACATTCTCCAAAAGCGTCGGCGTGATCGGCGGCTTTGCAGTCTCCGACCATCCCGCCTTCAGCGATTTGCGCATGTTGGCGCGCTCCTATCTTTATACCGCTTCGCTGCCGCCGCCGGTCGTCGCGGCGGCGCGCGCCTCGATCCGGCGTATCGCCGACGGCAAGGATTTGCGCCAGCGTCTGTGGAGTAATGCGCGCAAGCTATACGGTGCGCTGGGCGAGATCGGCTACGATCGGCTGTCGGAGCCGGGGCCCGTGATCGGCGTGCGCATGCCGGGCTTCGTGAAGGGTTACAAGATCTGGCACACCCTGCTGGAACGAGGGGTCTATGTGAACTTCCTGATCCCGCCATCCACTCCCGGCGGGTCAGTGGTGCTGCGATGCTCGCTCTCCGCCGAGCACAGCGTCAGTCAGATCGAGCGGGCCATCGAGATCTTTTCGGAATGCTGGCGCACGATCGTCGAGGGCAACCCGCCGAAACCGGTCCTTTCGGCCGCGACATAAGAGCGGACCCGGGCCACGTCCGCCCAGGTGCACCGAAACGCCGACACCGGTATGTCTCCCAAGAACAAACGTTGCATGGCGCTCGCGGCTTTGCTGTTCACCGTTCCGTTGAGTTCGCCGTCCGGGGCCGAAGCGACCGCCGAGCCACTCTCGTTCAAGGCTAGAATCGGCGTCTTCTATGCCGGTTTCCTGGTCTATTCCGGGAGCCTCGACGGCCGCGTGGGCGACGGTCGTTACGAGGTTGCCTATTCGGCCGAAACGCGGGGCGTGCTGCAGCTGATCGTTTCAATGGAAACCCGAAATGAAGTCGTCGGATTGCTGCGCGGGGGGCGTTTCTCGGCAACCAGCTACCGCGACCGCGTGCGATGGCGCCGCAAACGTTCAGGGGTCGATGTGGCGTTCGGCCCCAAAGGCGCGGTGCGCACCGTCGCATTTCCGACCTTTGCCTCGCGCAACCGCCGCGCGATACCAACCGATATCAGCCGTGGCGCCCTGGATCCCTTGACCACTCTGATCAGTGGCATGGTGATCCCCGGTGCTGCCAAACCGTGTACGTGGCGTCACCGGGTCTATGACGGCCGGCGGTTGTTTCGCCTGGAGTTCACCAATCTCGGCGAAGAGCGGCTGCGCAATGACGGCCTCACATTCTATCGCGGCAACGCCATCAAATGCCGTGTCCGCTTCGTAAAACTTGCCGATACCAGCCGCAAGCCGGCCAAATCCAGCAAGCCCGATACATTGAGCGGCGATCGCGACGAGGCGACATTCTGGATGGCGCGGTTCAAGCGCCCTGACATATGGCTGCCTGTGCGCGGCGTTGGCTGGAGCGCGGTCGGGCCGGTACGGGCCGGCTTGACCTTCTTCGACATTCGCCCAGCCGGGAAAAAGCAACGCTAGCAATGTGATCGAGTGGTTGCGCGGGCGGGTGCCGCTAGTGCGTCGCAGACCTGACCCAGCCGCCCTGTCTCAGGCGCCCGGTCTCATGCGCGCCGTCTCAGGCGCCCCGCTTAGCCGCCCCCTCTTAGCCGCATTGCCGGCTAGGCTTCGCGATCAGAATATAGTGCCAGACGCTGACGCCGGCGTGGTGCCCGCGCGGCCCGCCCGACCAACCGCGCCAGGGGAGCCGAACCGTGCCTACGGCGGCTCCCGCGGCGTCGGTCCCCAACCCCATTTTGGCAAAAGTGGCCCGCGCGGCCGCCTCGGCCTTGCCTGGATCGGGCGCATCCTCGGACCGCCAGACGGCGAGGCACTGCCCGCTTGCGGCGCCGGATCGTTGCGCCGGCAGAAAATTGGGCCCAAACAGGCCGACGCGGGTCTTTGGAAAATGTGGGCGCAAGTTGCCCGACACCAAGACGCCCAAGCCGACGATCGTGCCGCGTTGGAAACCCGCAGCCTTCAATTCGCGCGCCAAGCCGTCATACGGCACCACGTCGCGGCAGGTAACGATGCAGCTGGGCGTGAATTCGATGACCCGGTGTGCCGACTGCACCACGGCGAACCCCATTACCGTCAGGGCAACCGCAACCAGCTTTGGTCGATCTAGCCGGGCATCGTCCCAGTAGGACAATGCATAGAGCGGCGCCAACAGGAAGAAGGCGTGCATGTACCAGCTCTTCATGTGCGTCACGCCGAACATCACAATCCCGACCAAAATGACCACGAGTCCGACGATCAGCAGATCGCGAACGAAGCGCCGGCGGGCGGCACGACGTTGGTCGGCTTCGTCTTGTCCATCCCCGCCTGCGCGGGCTAGCACCAGACCCGCGAGCCCAACTCCCAACGAGGGTCCCAGATACACAGCCAGGGCAGAGGCCGCCGAAGCGATCCCGGCGCCGACCTTATCGAAATATCCTGCAGTCGCGGCGCCCGTCGTCTTGCTGCGCAGCAATGCGAAAATGTCGCTCCCGGCCTCGTGGAATCCAACCGCATAAGGCGCGATCAGGGCGAACGCCAGGCCCAGTACGATTAGCAATGTGGGACGCAGAATATTGCCGCGCATCGGTGCCTGCAGGCATGCGGCACCAAGGACCGCCAAGATCGTGAACAGGTAATTGAGCTTGGAGAGCACCCCCAATCCCGCCACGATGCCAAGTGCAACGAAGCGGCCCAAACGTGGCTGCTGCGCAATGAAGATCACGATGAGCATCGTCGCCAACACGGCTGGAAGAAGGAGCTGAGTGTTGACGAAGCCGAAGTTGAGCCGGCTGTAGGGCAGGATCAGGAACAGCGACCACGGAGCGATTGCCACCAGTAACCTGGTCTTTAGCGTCAGATGCGCCGCATAGGCGTACAGCCAGAACAACGAAAAGGTCGCGGCATAATTGACCACCAGGAACACCGATTGCCCGGGTGGCAGCAGTTGAAGCAGTCCCCAGGCGATCCAGGTGTAAAGCGGCGGATTGGAGACGATGTAGAAAGCGCGCAGCTCTTGCGCGAGCACGAGCTCAAAGCCCCAATCGACGGGCAATTGCGTGCTGAGCGCCGCCCAGGCCAGTGCCATCGCAACACAATAGACCGCAGCAGCGGCCAAGCTGATCCGCACCGGCCAGCTCGCCAGAAACCTCGCCTCGGCCCGCTCCATCGGCCTCTCGTTCCCTAACTGGCGGCCGCGCTTGCTTGCGCAACTTTCAGCTTGTCGCTGATTGGCGCGCTGTGCAGTGTGACGCTCATGACCGGCGAAGCTCCCTGCCGCCTCTGCGGCGGCGAAACGGCAAATATCTTCACCGAGACGGTCCTTGGCAAGCACCGCGTCGCCTACGCCCGCTGTGCGCGCTGCGGTTCGGTTCAGACCGCGAAACCGCATTGGCTGGAGGAAGCCTACAGCTCCCCGCTGGCCTCGATCGACACCGATGCCGCGCGCCGCGCGGTAGAGAACCGGATTCGCGTGGCGCTGTTCCGGCGCCTCTTCGCACGCAAGGCGCAACGCGTGCTCGATTTCGGGGGTGGCTTCGGTCTCTTGTGCCGATTGCTAAGGGACTGGCGCATCGACTGCCGGTTCCTGGACCGGTTTGCGGCCAAGGGATTCGCCGATCCCTACCGGGTGGACACCCTAACCGCCGGCGCTTATGACCTGATCCTCGGATTTGAGGTTTTGGAACATTTGCCCAACCCGGCCGCAGAGCTTGCGGAGCTGTTCGGGGCCGGCGCCGGCCATCTGGTGTTTTCCACTGAGTTGGCGCCCGACCCGGCTACGCCCGACTGGCCCTATTTCGCTTTCGACGAAGGCCAGCACATATTTTTCTACACGGAAGCGGGAATGCGGCACCTAGCTGAAAGACACGGATATCACTACAGGAAGTTCGGCGATTTTCATTGCTTCAGCCGAGCGCGCCTCGGTCCGGTCAGATCCTGGTTTTTTGGAATTCTGCGGCGCGGCCTGAGCAAATTCCTGGTCGAGTTCGCATTCAAGCTTGCCGTCCACGTGCGCGGAATTACAGGCGCACGCGACGACCATGAGGCATTGGTGCGCGCCGCATCGAAAGACACAACACCCTAGCACCTTGGTGATAGGTCATTGGCGATCAGGAGTTGCGTAGCCGCACCAATTCGTGGTCCTGCCCTTCGCCGCCGTCCGGAGCCGGCAGAACGGTTTCCGATTCGGCCAGCTGCATCGCATAGAGTTTGGAATAGACGCCGCCCTTTTCCAGCAATTCCAGATGCGTGCCCGCCTCGATCACCCGCCCCCGGTCCATCACATAGATCACGTCGGCATCAAACACCGTGGAGAGACGATGGGCGATCATCAAGGTCGTGCGTCCGGCCATCAGGGTTTTCAGCGCATCCTGCACCTGGCGTTCCGATTCGCTGTCGAGCGCTGATGTAGCTTCGTCGAGCAACAAGATCGGCGCGTTCTTCAGCATTGCCCGCGCGATCGCGATGCGCTGGCGCTGGCCGCCGGAGAGTTTGACACCTTCTCCACCGACCTGGGTGTCGTAGCCGTCCGGCAATTCGACGATGAACTGGTGTGCCGCGGCGCGCTTGGCGGCCTCTACGATCTCGTCTTCGGAGGCGCCCAGCCGGCCATAGGCGATATTGGCCCGCACGGTGTCGTCGAACAGGCTGATCTCCTGGCTGACCAGGCCGATCGCATCCCGCAACGACGACAACGTCACGTCCCGCAGGTCGGTTCCATCAATGGTCACCTTGCCCGCATCGACATCGTAGAAACGCGGGATCAGGTTCATGACCGTCGACTTGCCGGCGCCCGAAGGTCCGACCAACGCCACTGTCTTCCCGGCGGGCGCCACCAGCGATACCGCTTCAAGCGCCGGCGCGCCCTCGTGATAAGCGAAACGCACGCCGTCGAACCGAACTTCGCCGCTGGAAACGGCGAGGGGCTTGGCGTCGGGCCGCTCCACGATTGCCGGCAACACGTCCAACGCATCGAACACCCGCTCGGCACAGGCCAGGCCTTCCTGAATCTTGGCGTTGAGGAGGGTGAGGCGTTTCAAGGGGTCGTATGCCAACATCGCCGCCGCGACAAAAGCGACGAAACCACCTTGCGCCTGGCCCACGGTCTCGATCTGGCTGACCGCGTAAATCATGACGGCAGCGATTGTCCCGGCGGCCAGGAAGTCGATCACGGGATAAGACAGCGCCTCGGTCCGGAAGCCCTTGAAGTAGATTCGAAACAGGCGCATGACCAATTTTCTGACCCGCTTCGATTCGTATTCTTCCATGCCATAAGCTTTGACGTGGCGCACGCCGCGGAACGATTCGTCGAACATTGTGGTGAGGCGCCCCGCCTCGACCTGGCCCGCTTTGGAAACCCGGCGCATGCGCCGTCCGATCAGTACGATCGGGCCCACCACGATGGGCAGCGCACCCATCACCAGCAGAAACAGAAACCAGTCCTGGTAAATCATCACGCCGACCAGGAAGCACACGGTGAAAAAATGCAGGCCCAGCCCGGTCAGGGCATCGGACACGGTGTAACGCAGCCGGACAATGTCGTAGGTCAGGCGCGAGATGAGGGTGCCGGTGGCGTTGCTGTGAAAGAACTGAAGATCGGCCCGGATCACATGTGAATAAAACTGGGCCTGCATATCGGCGATGACCCGCTGGCCGGCCCAGTTTATGGCGACGTGCTGACCGAAGGACGCGAACCCGCGCACGATGAACATGGCCGCCACAAGCGCGATGGTTTCGTACAGGAAGTCCTGTTCAATTTTGCCGAACATGCGGTTGACCACTGGTTCCATGATCGCCGCCATGGCCGCCGTCGAGGCTGCGGCAATGGCCATGCACAGCAAGGCGAATAGGAACACCGCCCGATAGGGCCGGACATAATCCTTGATGATCCGCCGCACGATGCCCCAGGTGCGGCGGTGGTTGCTGGAGGTGGTTTCGTTCAAGAGATAACGTCGCCTTTGTTAAGCTGGAACAATAGCATGCCGGTCCGGCCGACAACATCTCAGGGCGCGGTGGTGGCCGCCTGCTGAATGAGTTCCTTGGCCAGCGCGCGCCACTGCTCCGTCGGCAGACGCAGGTTCGATTGGATCAGCACTGCGACATTCTCCGGGCGGATAGAGCGAATAAAGGCCTCGCGTCCGGACGGCGATTTGATGTCGAAATCCGTTGAGAGGTGACAGAGCGAATGGGGCGCCCCGACTAGGCGTGCCTGTGCCGCCGCATCGCAGCGATCGACAAAAAGACCATATGTCACATATTCGGAGAAGCCAAAAGGCTCCCTTTGCGAGGCCGCCGCTTTGGCCCAGGATTGGCCGGAGACGGCCTCGATGCGGCGGCACATTCGCTCCGCCACGACCGGGTCCCAGGTGACCAGCGGGCCGATATACTCTGCACCGTCATGGCCCCGCTGTGGCAGATCGAGCAGCCGGCAGCCGCCCCGGTACCATTTGTCGTAGTTGCGATCGTGCCGGTGCCGGTCCGTTTCAAGCTCACGAAGAAAGCGGACCTTGTTGTCCTGGAGCACATGATCTTGCGTGAATGGCTGGATCAGGCAGATGTCGGAATCGAAGTACGCGACTGCCCGGACGTCCCCTGACGCCGCGGCGAGCTCCGCCGCCCGGATCTTGACGAGCTGCTGCACAATCCATCCCGTCGCGCGCGTCAGGCCCGCAAGGAGCCAGCGCTCTTTTTGAACCGGAATGCGGCGCGCCCGAACCGGCAGGTAATCCTCAACCGACACAATGGTCCGACGCGGCGAAGCCAAATGCCGGAAGCGCCGCTCGTCGCGGCCCGGCACCACAAGCAGGTGCCGATAGTCGAGCCGAACGAACCGATCGACCGTCTCACACATCAAGGTGCAGGGCTCCAAGTCCCGGCGATATGACGGCGTGACGATGAGGATCTGGTCGGCGCTGATGGGCGTCTCAGGCTGCATTGATCCAAAATCGGCAATTGGCCCACCGGCGCAACAATGCGGCGCCCCAGGCTCTGAATGAACGATTGGCCGGCACCCTAAACAGGAAACTGGACGACTTCCACGGCGATGGCCAAGCCTCCCAATACCGCGACGACGCGCCGCAGGACGAGATTAACACTGTCACAGGCCTTGATCCGCCGGCCGAACGAGCCAATCTTGCCGTTGGTAACGCCCGACCGGCGCGCTATTGTGCCGGCCCGAATTTCGGGCGCCCCCGGGAGATCAGCTGAATGGCTGGATTAAGACTGCAGCTCGCCTCGATCCGCAAGATCGGCGCGCGGCTCATAGAGAATCGCCAGTTCGCGGCCAGCACCGCGAAGATGATGATCGCGCGCGTGGCACACCAGGTCCACATGCCGGCGCCGGACCGCGCCGGCAAGATCGGCCAGGTCTCCATTCGCATCACCGACCACTGCAACCTGCGCTGCCATACCTGCGGCCAGTGGGGAGACAACGGCTACCTGCACAACGTTCCGATAAAGGAACTCTCCGCCCGTGAGATTCCGACCGAGCGCTATATCGAACTGCTGACTGATCTCCACAAACACGGCCACCGGCCGGGACTCTATCTCTGGGGCGGTGAGCCGATGCTCTACAAAGGGTCGGTGGACCTATTCGAGGCGGCGGCCAAGCTCGGCATGCCAGGGAGCATCGCCACAAATGGCAGCCGGGTGGCGGAAAACGCCGAACGCCTGGTAGAAGCACCGCTCTTCCTGCTCCAAGCCTCGATCGACGGGCCGACCGCGGAGGTCCACAATGCGTGCCGGCCTGGCGCTGGATTGCGCAGCGATAATTTCGCCGTGGTGAACCGGGGGCTGGACGAGATTCGCCGGGTGCGCGAGGAGCGTGGCCGCAAGCTGCCGATCGTGGCGGCGCTATGCACCATCAACAATCTCAACTACGACCGTCTCGTGGAGACCTATGACAATTTCCGCGACAAGGTCGACATGTTCGTCTTCTACCTGGCTTGGTGGATCGATGACGAATCGGCCGACCAGCACACCGAGGATTTCAAGCATCGCTTCGGCTTCGAGCCCACCTTGCACAAGGGCTGGGTCGGCGGTTGGCTGCCGCCCGATTTCAAAGTCCTGTCGGATCAGCTGAACGAGGTTGCCAAGCGTGGTCTGAAGGGAAGCGAACCTGCGGTCTTCATCGTGCCGCCGTTCACCGAACCGGCCGATCTGGAACGCTATTACACCGACCACAGCTCATTGTTCGGTTTCAAGAAATGCGTCTCGATTTACCGCATGGTCGAGATCGATTCCAACGGCGACATGTCGCCCTGCCGCGACTACCACGATTATGTCGTCGGCAACGTCAAGGATCACACCATCACCGAGCTGTGGAACAACGCCATGTATTCGAAGTTCCGCGGCAGCCTCAAAACCGACGGGCTAATGCCGGTCTGCACGCGCTGCTGCGGCCTGATGGGCAACTGAGGCGTTTTCACAACTCGGTTAAGAGCGACTGGCCCGCGGACATTTTGTTGGCTGGCGCCCGCACCAGCCCACGCCCCCACCGCTTCAATCGGTCTCCGGCGTCGGGTCATTGGCGCCCTTTTTGGGCGTACGCACAAAAGCGCTCGCCCGACCGAGGACGGCCTCGATGACGCCTTTGGTATTGGCGAAAGCGAGATAAACGAAGAGCGGGGGCAGGCTGGCGAAACGCGACACGAAGGACGCCACGCCTCCACCACGCAACAGTCGATGTCCTGGGAACGTCACGCCGACGATCGCGGTCAACCCGACGAGCAGTAGTAGCCCTGGCGCGATCAGGAGTTCCGGCACCACCGACCGGTGAACCGCGATGCCGATCGCTGCCGTCACCACACCCACCATCGCCAGCGGGTGAAAAGCTGCCAGCCCAATATGCAGCGTTGCCGCGAGCTTGGCGCCGACCGGCCAGCTGGCGCGCCAGATTGGCGGCAGCAGCTTGATGGTCACCTGCATGAAACCTTTCGACCAGCGGTTCTGCTGGGTCTGCCAGTCGCCCAGCGCCTCGGGCATCTCGCCGGTCACCGTTGTGTTCAAAAGATAGCGGCCGCGCCAGCCCTTCAGGTAGACCCGGAAACTGAGGTCGAGGTCTTCTGACAACGTCTTGCCGTCCCAACCGCCGACGTCGTCGATGGCCGCGCGCCGCCAAATGCCGCCCGTACCGTCGAACTGAAAGGGCAATCCGGCCCAGGATCGGCTGGCCTGCTCCACCGCATAGTGCGCGTCGAGGATCAAGCGCTGGGCGCGGGTCAGCCAGTTGCGGTTGGCGTTGGCGAAATCGAGCCGGGACTGCACGAATGCCAGTTTGTCGTCGGCTAGCATCGCCCTCATACAGCGTTTGAGGAAATCCGGTGGGGCTATGAAATCAACATCGAAAACGGCAACGAAGGCGGCGTTCGACTTTTCCAGACCCTCGGCGAGCGCGCCGGCCTTGAAGCCCACGCGCACCGGCCGGAAGATGAACTCGGCCGTGACACCCTTGTCCTTCAGCCCCGCAACCGCCGCTTTGGCGATCTCGGTGGTGCCGTCGTCGCTTTGATCGATGACCTGGATGGTCAGGCGGTTCTTCGGCCAATCGAGCTCGCCCAAGGAAGCCAGGATTCGCTCGATCATGCGGCCTTCGTTGTAGCAGGGCACCTGGACCAGCACGCTCGGCAGCTTTGAGGCCGCCGGCAGCGGCGATGCCATCAGCGCCGCTTCGTCAGCCAGGCCTCGCTTGCGGTGCCGGTAGTGCAGCACCACCAGATGCAGGAAAGAGCCTGCCAGCACGATCAGACCCGCGATCGCAACGGTGAAGACGCCGTCGACGATCACGCTGATGAGCTGCCAAAACGTCATCGAGAAGTTCGCCCCGTTCGAGGTGGCGCCCAAGGCGAAGGGCCAAGGCTCAACGGCCTCCTTCGCGCTTTTTGCCGGGCTGGAATGCCTGAGTTATAGGGCCGCCTTCGTTGAGCATCAAGGGTGGCCAAGTTGCCTTGATCGCGGGCGCGGTCCAACATTGATGGCAAACCACGGACACTGTTTGGCGAGTAGGACGGCGTGCTATGGAACTGACCGAAGAACAACGACAGATCCGCGACACTGCTCGGCGCTTCGCGGAACAGGAGATCGCGCCGCACGCCGCAGCGTGGGACCGTGCCGGCGCCGCGCCCCGGGCGCTTTACCGAATGATGGCCGAAATCGGCCTGATGGGCGTCTGCGTCGAGCCCAAGCACGGCGGGGCGGGGGCCGATTTCGTCGCCTATATCCTGGCCATCGAGGAACTCTCCGCCGCCGATGGCGGTATCGCCAACGTGATGGCGGCAAGCAACTCCCCGGTCGCCGCAGCGATCCAGCAGCACGGCAGCGACTGGCAGAAGGAAAACTACCTGACCCGCCTGTGTTCCGGCGAGTGGCTGGGCTGCATCCACCTGACCGAACCGCATACCGGATCGGATGCGGCGGCGATCCGCAGCCGTGCCGTGCGCGATGGCACCGATTGGGTGCTGAACGGCCAGAAGGCCTTCATCACCGCCGGCGCCACGGCGGAGCTTTCGATGATCGTCGCGGTGACCGACCCTGAGGCCGGCAAGCGCGGCATCACAACCTTCATCACGCCATCGGACAATGCCGGTTACAAGGTGATCCGCGAGGAAGGCAAGCTCGGTCACCGCACCAACGACACAGCGCTGGTCGTCTTTGAAAACATGCGCATCCCCGACCGCGACATGCTTGGCGAGCCCGGACGCGGTCTTGGAATCGCGCTGGCCAACCTGTCGGCCGGGCGCATCGGCGTCGCCCCGCAATCGGTCGGCGGGGCCCGGGCGGCGCTCAAAGCGGCGCGCGCTTACGCCGCCGAGCGGGAGACGTTCGGCAAGCGGATTGTGGAGCACCAGGCGATCGCCTTCATGCTGGCCGAGATGGCAACCGAGATCGAGGCCGCGCGTCAACTCACCCTGCATGCCGCACGCCTCCATGCCTCCGGCGAAGACAGCACGCGCCAGGCCTCGATGGCCAAGCTCTTTGCTTCGGAGATGGCCGAACGTGTTGCCAGCCGGGCGATCCAGATCCACGGCGGCGCGGGCTTCCTCAACGACTACCCCGTGGAGAAAATCTACCGCGACGTCCGGGTCTACCAGATCTACGAAGGCACCAGCGAAATCCAGAAGCTGGTCATCGCGCGGATGCTTGACGGCATGGAGCTTTAGCGCCCCGCCGCTTGACATCGATCAAAGGCCGACCCGCGAAAACGGTCTAGCCTTCCGGCCACAGTCGGCTGTCCCATGCCGGCACTGCGCAGGGAGGGCGTATCGCATGCAGGTTATCCCGCGGCGTAGCGCACTTGACATCATTCGCAACGAGCATCGGGCGATCGCCGCGGTGCTGCACTGCCTTTCGCATATCCTGGAGGAGGTCCGCGGCCACTCGCTCGAGCCGCCATTCGATGTCTTTGAACTTTCTTTGCGGTATTTGAGCGGTTTCTCCGACCGCTTCCATCATCCCAAGGAAGACGACTTTCTCTTTCCGGCCCTGGCGCGGCGCGACCCGGATAGCCGCGAGACGATTGAGACCTTGCAGCAGCAGCACGAAGAGGGCCAGCGCCTGACGGAGGAGTTGCAGGCTCATCTGGAGATCTGGAAGGAACACCACCCTGGTGGGTTCCGGGCCTTCGACAAGGCCATCGCCGCCTTCATCGACTTTCAGTGGGCCCATCTGAAGCTGGAAGAAAGTACGATCATGCCGGCCGCGCGCGAGCATCTGACGGCTGAGGATTGGGGCGCGATCGACGACGCCTTCAATGAAAATGAGGATCCGCTATTCGGCGCCAACCCCAAAGCGGCCTTTGATGGGCTGTTCCGCAAGATCGTAGCCAAGGCGCCGGCGCCGTGGGGTCTCGGCGACCGTGAGGAGCCCAAGCGAGAAACGCTGCTCTCGCGCGTCACTTTCTGGAACAAGTAGAAGCGTCCTGCCGGGCCTGACCGATCTGGCCGGGCCGCACCGCGCCAAAATTCAGTTGCTCGTCAGCTTGGCGAGGATCAGGCCCGTTGGGACGTAGTGGGCGCCCTGCAGTTGATGCCACGTGGCGCTTTCGCGCTCGCGCTCGGTATCGATCACAACGGTCCGGTCCTCCGCCAGGCAAATATGTATCGCCTCGCAGCCGTGCTCGCGGGCCAGGCGCTCCATTGCTTCGAGCAGCGCATCCTGGATACGCCGCTCGTCGACGATGTGCAAGGCCACCACGTTTTCGCATTGCAGCACGTACTGGCAGACGAGATGGGGAACCACCCGGTAGGCAAAAAGGCCATGGATATAGCCCTTTGCGTCCTCCACGCACATGATCCCTGAGGATGTGGCCGGGTCGATCGTCCCCGGCTCGATGTGGGACTTGGCATAGGCCCGCCACTTGTCGAGCGCGATATCGGTCGCGGCATGAAGCAAGGGGTAGGCAAGCGGTATTTTCTGAGACGTCAAGCGTCTGACTTCGAATGGACTGTACAATGTCGGCTCCAGCGGCATGTGCCGTCCAGGGCAAGCATCGCCGTAGAGGCGGTCCACTCGCATTGATGCAGGTCAAAGCCCAGGATTCTCCGCGTCGCTTGAAGGCGCCACTATGGTTGAAGTGCCGCAGATGGCGGGATAGTTTGGCATTTCACGATGTACGAGGTTGCCTTGACGTCGCGCGAAAAAAACCGGGATGGCGACCCGATCATCTCGCTGACCCCGGCCGTGTCCCGGCCGGACAAGGCTAGCGGCTGCCAGGCGTGTGGCGCCCGTCAAAAGTCGATTTGCGCGGCCCTCAGTTCTGGCGATCTGCCGATGATGGCGGCGATCCGCTCCGATGTCCGCTTCGCCCCCAATCAGACGGTTTTCTTTGAGGGCGACCCGGCGGATTCGCTGTTTAACGTCAAACAGGGCGTGGTCAAGCTTTTCAAGCTGCTGGCCGATGGACGCGCCCAGATCACCGGTTTCCTTTTTCCTGGCGATTTCCTCGGTTTGGCGCTGCTCAACAAATACTCGTATTCCTGCGAAGCGGTAACCGCGAGCGAGCTTTGCCGGTTCCCCCGGGTCGAGTTCGAACGTTTGCTCGAGCGCTTCCCGGCCCTGGAGCGTGAGGTTCTGAGCACCGCCTCCAACGAACTTGCGGCGGCGCAGGACCAGATGCTGCTGCTAGGCCGCAAGACCGCGCAAGAGCGTCTGGCGACCTTCCTCATCATGATGCGGCGGCGCACTGCCGCCTCGGCCCAGGCCGATACGATCGTGTTGCCGATGTCGCGCCAGGACATTGGCGATTATCTGGGCCTGACCATCGAGACCGTCAGCCGGACGGTCACACGGTTGCGCAAGTCGGGCACGATCGAATTGCCCGATCCGCACCGTTTCGTGATCCGCGACCCAGAAGCGCTGGCAGCGCTGTCGGGCCTGGAAGACCTCTAGAACGCTCCACCGCGACGCCTGCTCGTTTCCCACGTTGACCTGTATCAAGGCAGCGCCCGGTTGCGCGGGGATAATCCCGGCACGCCGACCGCCAGTTGGGCCCGGTCGGGCCGGGCTTATCCGCCAGAGGACGCAAACATGACCGCGAGCACGCCATGACGACCAGAACCAAGAAGGCACCGGCGAAGACCCTCGAAAGCACCGCGCAGGCGAAGAAAGTCGCGGCAAAGCCCAAGAAGGGTGCAGCCAAGGCCAGCGTCCGGCCGCTAGTCGCAGACGATCTGGAAACTGTAATACGCATAGACGAAGCCAATGTCGGACGCTCACGGCGCGGCTTCCTCGAGAAAAGACTCGCTGCCGTCAAACGCGACCCCAAGATGTTCCTGGCCCTAGCCGTCGAAGATGGCGGCGCGCTGGCCGGTTTCCTTATCGCGCGCATCTTCCGCGGCGAGTTCGGTACCTCCGAGCCGGTCGCCTCGATCGATGCGCTCGGCGTCGATGGGTCACGGCAGGGCCACGGATATGGCAGCGCTCTGATCGCCGGACTGGAGGAGTTGATGCGCAAGAAAGGCATCCGCGAGGTGATGTCGCAGGACCTGTGGTCGAGCGCGTCGGTTATGCGCTTCCTGGCTGCAAGCGGTTTTGAGCTTGCGCCGCGCTGGGTGCTGGAACGGCGCCTCGACGAACCTATCGACTTTTAGCCCGCATCGGACCGGCGAGCGAACAGGCCCATTGGCCGCAGCCGCTTTATGCGGAAATCAAGGAACCAGCCAGATGACCCAGCCGCACGAAACGACAAACGCCGACGAAGTCGAGCTTGATTTTTCCGATCCGTCCGGCGACGACTATGACGCCCTGTCGCGCGACGAAATGACGGTGCGTTCGCTACACGCGGACGACATGCCGGCTATCATGGCCATCGACCGCGCGATAACGCACGAGGATCGCAGCGAGTATCTGGAGCATCAAGTCACCGAGGCGCTGGAACAGTCGGGCATTCGCGTCTCATTGGTCGCCGAGGGCGATCACGGGCAGCCCATTGGCTACATGATGGCGCGCGTTGATTTCGGCGAGTTCGGCCGCAGCGAGCCCGAAGCCGTAATCGATACGATAGGCGTCGATCCGCTGTTCGGACATGCCGGTGTCGGCACCGCGCTGATGTCGCAGCTGCTGATGAACCTGCGCACACTGCGCGTCGACAAGGTCCGCACCGGCGTGCGCTGGAACGACTATCCGGTGCTCCATTTTCTGGAAACCTGCGGCTTCCGCCCGGCGCAGCGTCTGGCCTTACGCAAACGGATCGCCTGAACTTCACGTTCAAACGCCACCGACCTTGCGGTCTCGCCCAGCCCACCAGGGGTCGCGCAACACTTTGCGGCGGATCTTACCGACCGGGCTCTTCGGCAGGGGTTCGCGGGTGATCTCCACCCGTGCCGGCTTCTTGTAGGAACCAAGCCGGTCGCCGCACAGGGCCACGACCTCCTCCGCCGTCACCGATGCAGAGCCATCGACCACGCACACCGCCATCGGCGCCTCGCCCCACTTCTCATCCGGGATGCCGAAGACGGCAACCTCGATAACCCTCGGGTGATCGGAGATCACGTTCTCAAGCTCCGCCGGCCAGATGTTGTAGCCACCTGAGATGATCATGTCGTCGGCCCGATCGAGCATGTAGAGGTAACCGTTCGCATCGAGGCGGCCGATATCGCCGGTCAGTACCCAGCCATCGACCATCCGCTCGCGGGTCGCAGCGGGGTCGTTCCAGAAACCGGACATCTGCCCATCGGTTCGAGCCACGATCTGGCCCGGCTCGCCCGGCGGAACAGGTTTCAAATCTTCGCCCCAGATCTCCAGTTCGGCGAAGGGCAGCGGCATGCCGCAAGCCCGCAAGGGCTCCGAGCCATCGACCTCGGCGAACCACTGGCGCGGCCCCATCATCGCGATCGGCAGCACTTCGGTCTGGCCATAGCCCTGATAAAGCACTTCACCGAAGATCTCGCGGGCCGTGAGCGCGGTGTCGTCGGCGATCGGGGCGGCGGAGATCAGAATGCATTTCAGCGCCGACCAGTCGCGGCCCTGTGCGGTCGGGTCCTGGTTCATCACGTTCAGCATCGTCGGGACCATGAACATATAGGCGATCCGCTCACGCTCCATAACGTCGATGGTCTCGGTGGGATGAAAGCGTTCGACCAAGACGTTGCAGCCGCCCGAGAGCCACATCGGCACAAAGAGATAGCCCGAACCGTGCGAGATCGGTGCCACATGCAGACAGGCGTCGCCCGGTTCCACCGGCGGATAAAGGAAAAACCAGTCGCGCCCGGCGGCCAGCCAGGATCGGTGTGTATAAGCAACGCCTTTGCCCAAACCCGTCGTGCCGCCGGTGTGGCGGATGATGTAGTTATCGTCGGGCGCAACCGGAATTTCGGGATCGTCGTCGGTTTGAGCGGCCAACCACGCTTCATAACCTTCGTCGCGCACGACCACATGTTCGAGCTCGGGCAGCTCCTTGTCGATACCTTCGATCTCGTCCGCATAGGCGGCGTCGGCGATCAGCGCGCGGGCCCCGGTGCCGCCCAGCATGTGCAGATGCGCCTCGCGGCTGTTTCTCGGATAGAGCGGCACCCGGACCAGATTGGCGATCGCGGCCCCCAGGAACAGGTCGGCCGCGCGCACGGTGTTGTCCTCAAGGCTGGCCACCCGCTCGCCGGGCTTCAGCCCCAACGCAAGCAGTGCGTTCGCCATTTGCAGCCCGCGTCGCCAGGCGGTCGCGAAGCTCAGCCGCAGCTCACCCGAAACAATGGCTTCACGCCGCGCATGGTAGCGCGCCGCCCGCCGCATGGCCCCGGCAACATCCATGGGTCGCACCGATCCCCAACGCAGGAGCGGTCAATCTAGCAGCGCACGCGCGAGATGACAGCGGGCCGCCAGGGACGGAGTGTGAAGCGGGACAAATGGATACCCGTTCTCGCGGGAATGACAGACCTGAGGTGGCTGCAAGGATTGCGACGAACTACCATCCGCCATGGCCGTCACTCCCGCGAATGCAGGAGTCCACGGACCGAGCGCGCGGTGGCCAAAGAACACGCAGCCTGATCGTGACTTCAGGTTCTTCAGGCAGGCGACCGCCTAGGCGTGCAGCTGTTCGTACTTGTCCTGGAGCTGATCCGGCGTCTCGTCCCAGTCGGGGTCCTTCACAATGCACATCGCCGGGCAGACGATGACGCATTGCGGCTCTTCCTCGGCGCCAACGCATTCGGTGCATTTCAGCGGGTCGATCACGAATATCGGATCGCCCTCCTTGATCGCCTCGTTGGGACAGGGTTCCACGCAAGCGTCGCAAGCCGTGCAGGTATCCTCGATTTTCAAAGCCATTTTCGTCGTCCTCCTCGTCGGATCGTTCGTCGCTTTAGTGTCGCAATACTGAGGTTATGAAGCCCCCTGCTACGATGCTTGGGCCAGCTGCCCGATCGCGGCCAGCTTCTCGTGCCGGAAGGCGCCCCACAGCGCCGCGCCCATTGCGCCGGCATAGGGCGAGTCCTCATGGGTGCGGATCTCAACCGGAACTTTCTCGCGTTCAACCTCCTCGGCGATCGCCGCGACGAGGCCGGTATCCATGGCCAGACCGCCCGTCACCATGACCACACCTTCGGTGGCACCGGTCGACTTCAGCAACTTTGCCAGGCGCGAGGCCATCGAGACGTGGATGCCCTTCAGGATATTGGAAGAACTGATGCCGCGGCTGACCATGTTGATCACGTCGGTCTCGGCCAGAACGGCGCAGATCGAGGAGACGACCTCCGGATCGTCGGCCTGCCGGGACAGGCTGCCAATCTCATCCTGGGCGATGCCCAGATAGCGCGCGATGTTTTCCAGAAACTGACCCGACCCCGAAGCACACTGGCTGGTCATCTTGTAAGTCAGCACCTTGCCTTTCTCGTTGGTCTTGATGGCGCGGCCGTGCAAGGCGCCGATGTCGAGCGCTGCGCGTGCTTCCGGATCGAGATAGATCGCACCGCGGGCATGGGTCGTCATGGAATAGAAGTGGCCGGTATGGAAGGGGATCGACTCGCCTTCGCCGGTCGTGGCGGTATAGGCGATGTCCTCCTGCTTCAGTCCTGCTTCCTCCAGACCCTGATGGAAGGCCTCCTCGGCCAGCTTCAGCGGATCGCGCTGGCGGATGCGGTGGGTCAGCTTGGAGAGCGGCTTGGCGTTGTCGCCGTCGACCTCGAAGATCACGGTCTTGACGGCGCCTGTGCCGACGTCGATGCCAGCGGTGAAGGTCATGCTTCTACTCCTGTCTGATCGCCTTCGACCGCACGCCGGGCAAAAGTCGCCCCGCCGAGCGCGCCGGTATAGATCGATTCCGGATTGATGTTGATGGTGACGTCGCCGTAGTTCTCCTGAACGAGCTTCTTCAGCTCGCGTACCGCGGCCTCGTTCTTGGCGACGCCGCCGGTGAAGGTGAACTGATCGGTGATACCGCCGGAACGCGAGATGATCGACATGGCGCGCAGTATGATGGCGCGGTGGAGGCCGGCCAGGATGTCCTCGCGTTTCTCGCCGAGCGCCAAACGGTCGCGCAGCTCCGCCCCTGCGAACACGGTGCAGGTGGAATTGATGCGCACCGACTTGGTCGACTTCATCGCCATGGGGCCAAGCTCGTGCAGCCCCATGTTCATCTCGTCCGCGATATAGCCCAGATAGCGTCCACAGCCAGCAGCACAGCGGTCGTTCATCTGGAAGTTCTCCACGATGCCGCGGTCGTCGACCTGGATGCCCTTGGTGTCCTGACCGCCGATGTCGAGCACCGTGCGCGTATCGGGATACATCATGTGGGCGCCGAGCCCATGGCACAGGATCTCCGAGCGAATGTGCTCCTTGGAGAACGGCAGCGTAACGCGGCCATAGCCGGTGCCGACGGTATAGGTGTCCTCCAGCTCGATGCCGAGCGCATCCTTGACCGGCTTCTCGACCTTGCCCTTGGCCGCTTTGAACTCCGGCGCTTCGGCCAGCACGCGGTTGAGCGCGCGCAAGAACTTGGCGCTCATGTCGCCGGCCGGCGGGCGGTTCTCCACGTCGATGATCGACTTATCGTAGACGTTGAGCACGAGGTCGAAGGGCAGCTTGGCGTCCTTCGCCACATTCTCGCCGACAGCCAGATAACGCGAGCCGGCGATGTCGCGGAAGAAGTCGGACTTGCGTTTGGCGCCCGGCGCGAACAACTCCGGCGCTTCTTCGCGAAGCCGCTTGAACACTTCCTCGATAACGACCTGGACTTCCTTTTCCACGCCTTTCAGGCGCGGCCCGTCGATATTCTCAATGCAGGTCGCTTCCAGGTCGCCAAGCTGCTCGACGAACTGCTCGAGCCGAAAATTGCGGTTCAGGTGGTCGAGAAATTCATCAAGCTTACCCTTGACCCCTTCGACGTCGCTGAGTTCGCGCCGTAACAGCGTGAGCCGGGCGTCGACCGTCGCTTCCTGGGTGGCAACCTGGGTCGCCGTCGCATAGTTCGACCGCGAGTTGGTAATGCCGCGACCGAGAATTTTCTGATCGTCGTCCATCAGCACGGCTTTTGTTGTGGTCGATCCGAGATCGATGCCGATGAAGGTCCTCATGCTGCGGCTCCCGTAACGCGCGCGCCTTTGCGCTTTTGGTCAACCATCTGGAAGTAGCTTTCCAGCCGGTTCTTGACGTTGGATGGCGAGAAGTAGCGGGGATCGACAAGGTCGGTCTCCACGAAGGCGGCCGGCTTGCCGGTACGCTTCTCCACCTCACGCATGATCATCAGCTCGCCGGCGGCGAAGCTGTTGCAGCTCTTGATCGAGTTGATGAGCAGACCGTCGGCCTCGTATTCCTCGATGTATGTCGCAAGCATGTCGATGCGCTGGGGCAGACTGCGGTTCGTGTAGACGCCCATGCAGTAATCGGCCAGGGATTCCAATGGGTTGACCGGATCGTGACGGAAGCCGAAATCGTAGACTCCGCCGACCTTGGTGTAAGCGCTGGCAACCACAACCGCGCCGTCCTCGTAGAACATCTTCCAAAAATCGCGGAAGCTGGTGTAGTTGGGCGGGCCCTCGGTCACGAGGCGGTACTTCTCCTCGCCCATCGGGCCGTCCGGCGTGATCGGCCCCAACTTCTGCCGAACGCGCTCGTCGACTTCCTCGCTCAGCATGGCGTAGTAGTCCGTTGCGTCCTTCGTGCCGCGGAAGGCGCCGAAGATCGGGCCGATGTAATAGATGCCGCCGAAATAGGCATCGATCGGCGACGGCCTGTTCTTGGCTGCTTGAAGCACGTGGACGAGGTCGTCCTCGGCCTTGGCCGATTCCTTCAGGTTCTCGCGCAGCCGGTCGATGTCGAACTTCACCCCGCTCACCTTCTCGAGCTTGGGGATCACCTCTTCCTTCAGCTGCTTGACCATGTAGTCGCGCATGTTCTTGGTGATATTGCCGGTCGCGTCATACGGCGTGTGCAGCATGATCGTCTCGCAGCCATACTGCTCGCGTAGCAGTTCGAACCACTTCATGAAAGTGAAGCAGCCGGTGTAGCTGAGCAGCAGGACGTCGGGATCGGGGAATGGCTTGCCGTTGGGCGCGATGTTGCCTTTGGCCATCATGCCGATATCCGACTTGACGTAGGTACAGACGTCCTCCGAATGCCCCATCTTCTCTGCTTCCAACACGTTTTGGCCGCTCTTCTTGCGCAAGCCCATCTGGATCGCGTTGGTCTCGGGCAGATTGTTGACCAGATCGAAGCACATGATGAGTTCGTTCAAGTTGCCCGGCACGAAAGTCGAGCAGACCTTCTTGCCGTTTTCCTTGGCACTGGTCAGCCGGTCGTAATGGGCCGCCATCATCTCCTTCTGCTTGATCATGGAAGCGTCTTTGGCGACGTCCTTTTTGGCCGCGCCGGTGGTCGAGGGGGGAACTCTGCTCATCATTCGCTCCACAGTTTGATCGAATCGGCGAAAGTTCCGGCCTGCTCGCGGATGGGCTGCATCTGGCCGGAGTTCTCGGCGAATTTGAAGGCGATGTAGGGGATGTTTTCTCTCTTGAGGACGTTCTGCAGCATCGGCCGGTCGAGCAGCGCCGGATCGCAGAAACTGGGCGAGGCGAAAATCACACCTTCTGCGCCCGTGCGCCGGACCGACTTGACCAGGAACTGACCCTTCTCCTTCTCATCGGGCTCGTACTTGGCGGCCGTCGCTGCCGATTGGTGCAGGAAGGCGTCAGCCAGATTGCGCAAGGGATCGCCCTCGGTCGGCACATCCGCCAAGAGCCAGCGCGTGACCAGCATGCAGTCGTCGTCGACCACGTAACAGCCGGCGAGCTCCAGCGACTTGATCAGGTTGAGCGGCGGCTGCTCGCAGAACAGGCCGGTGACAACGACGCGGGTGTTGTCTTTCATGGGCCGGTCCTCGGCCCCGATCGCGCCCAGATAGTCCAGGATGAGCTGCGAATGCTCCTCCACCGGCAACACCATGCCGGCGCGGACGATCAGATAGGCTTCCGACGCCGGGACGGTCCATGGCTTGGCCGAGCGTTGCTCGTAGAGCTGGCCGACCAGGCGGCGGTTCTCGTTATAGACCGCGATCGAGCGGCGCAGATCGTCGTCTGTGATCTCGCGGCCCGCCAGCTTGCCAAGCTGCTCACGCAGCTCCTGCAATTCGTTGACGTAGAAGTTGCCGCCGATTTCGTCGGCGTAGTTCTGCGGCACGTCGAAATATTTGACGAAGAGATCCGGGAACATGAGCTGCCACATGCCCGACAGGTTGCGGATCACGTCGCAAATGCTGGGGAACATCATGCCGTCGACGAAATCGAGCCGGCCGGAAACGCCGAGCTCAACCGTCGAGCGCGGGATGCGGCAGATATAGCTCTGGTAATAGGCATCGCCGTGGATGACTTCCAGTGCGTCGCCGCCACCCAACACGCCCATCGGCAGCATGCCCGCCGCATGGATGATTTCGCGCGGAACGTAAATCGGCATGTAGCCGATGACTTTGCGGCCGGCCTCCGCTTCTTTCCATTCCCGCGCGGCGGTGAAGTTGAGGTCCTCGAAAAGGGCCTCGGCGCGCGCGACGATATCGCCGAGCTTTGACATGGCTATTTGTTCTCCCACTTAGCCGGACGCTTGGCGATGAAGGCCTCCAGACCCTCCACCGCATCCCGGGTGTTCATGATTTCATCGAGATAGATCTTCTCAACAGCGGCAAATTTCGATTTCAGGCGCTCTACCAGACCGATGCGCGCGGCCTTGACGGCGTGGCGCAGCGAACTGGCGCTAAGCGGCGCCAGATGAGTTCCGTAATATGTGAAGGCCGCATCGAGCGGGTCCTTGTCGAGCCCGGCAACGAGGCCGCACTCATAGGCTTCCTGGCCGGATAGGCTGCGGCCGGAAAACAGCATGTCCTCCGCTATGCCGCGCGCCACGCGCTCCGGCAGGAGACACGAGGCCGCCGGCGCGAACACGCCGATCTTGATCTCTGGTTGACCCAGATGTGTGTTGGGCGTGGCGAATATCAGATTGCAGGCCAGCGCCACTTCCAGGCCGCCACCGAGACACTGCCCCTTGACCGCGACCAGGATCGGCACTGGGCTTTCCAGCATACGGAAGAGCATCCTGTGGAGGCCCTTCAGCATCGTCTCGCATTGTTTGGGCAGGTGCTCCTCGACGCTCGCCCCGAAGCTGAAATTGGGGCCTTCGGCGTCCAGGATGACCGCGTGCAAGTCCGGGTGCTCCAGATGGTGCGCGAAGGCGCCGTCAAGCGCCGCGATCATCTCAGCATCGACGATGTTCGCTTTCGGCCTGTGCAGCTGCAGCCGCAGGACCTTGGCGTCCTCCTCCAGCCAGACTTTGAGCGGAGCGGTCATTCGGCGGCCTCGCGCGTCACCGGCATCAGGCTCTCGATCAACTCTTCAGTCCAAGGCGTGCCGACGGCCAGCGCCTGGCGCAAAGCCACGAAATCGATTTCGCGCCCGGTCTCCTTGGTGCCTTCGTTGAAGGCGCGGAAGCCTGTGCGAGCCTCGTTCATCATGTTGAGCGCCAGCCAGTCGCGGGCGTCTTCCTTGTTGCGGTTCCAGGCCTCGAGCTTCGGCTTGCGCAATTCCTCGACGCTCTTGGTCATACATTCCGGGAAGGTTTCCACGAGCTTGGCGCACAGCGCCTCGACCTTGGCATCAAGCAGGCTGAGATCGACTTCGCCCTCCTTCATCAGGGCCCGGCCCTTGGCGAAGTCCTCGCCGGTCTTGAACTCGCCGTGGACGATGCGGCCGTGTTCGTCGAGCATGCGGTCTGTGATCACGGTCGGGTTGGCGATCAGCTTGCCTTCGACCCTGAGCGCCGGGGCTATGTCGGCGCAGATGCCCAACCGATAGGCTTTGTGTGCAGAGAAGGGCTCGCACAGCGTGCCGGAAACCATCGCCTGCTCGCAGCCGATCATCAGCGGCAGGAAGTCGGTCGCCCCGCCGATTGCAGCACTGCCATGCTTGGGGCCGGCCTGGCCGAAGTTGGCCAGATCCTGCGCGACAGTGAAATCGCAGGCCATGCCGATCTCCTGGCCGCCGCCGATGCGCATGCCATTGACCCGGCAGACGACCGGCTTGTCGCAGCCCAAGATGGCCGAGACCATGTCGTTGAAGAGCCGCATATATTGCCGGTATTCCTGAGGGTTGCCGGCGTAATACTCGGCATATTCCTTGGTGTTGCCGCCGGTGCAGAAGGCCTTGTCGCCGGTGCCGGTGAAGACGACGGCGTTGACCTCGCGGTCGCATGACGCGCGGCGGAAGGCCAGGATCGCGGCCTTCACCATGTCGGTGGTGTAGGAATTGTACTGGCCCGGATTGTTGAGCACGATCCAGGCGTTGTAGAGCCCTTCGGCGACGCTTCCGTCGAGGCGCGTGGCGGGGCGCTTTTCGTACAGCAGCTTGCCGTCGCTCAGTTCCTCGATGCTCATCTCGACCAGGTTGTGGTCGATCAGCGTCTTGGGCGCGCTCCGTTCGATAATCTGGTGGGTGGTATAAGTCATCGCTTGCCTCTTTTCTTCAAAGGTCCCGTGGATCAGGCGCCCGGCACCAGCACGGCGCGGCGCTGCAGCTCGTGGGCGTGGGCGGCCTCAAAGACCCGGTTGATGTCGTCGAGGGGGTGGCGCTCGACGAAGGGGCCAACCTTGACTTTGCCGTCGAGTACCAGATCGAGCGCACCCGGATAGAGCTCAGGCGGGCAGCCCCAGTTGCCGAGTGCGCGGGCGTGGAATGCCATCAGGTTGGAGAGCCGGACCTCGACCTTGTCCATCGTGAAGCCGACCACGCAGAGCGTTGCACCGCGATTTAGCAGGCCGTAGGCCGTGGTTTGCCCGGCGCCCGTGCCGGAGCATTCCATGACGATCCATTCGGTGGTCTTCAGCCCGTTCTCCCGGGCGAATTCGCTGAGCGTCTTCTTAAGCGCTCGGCCATCATGCTCGCGCGCGTTAAGGGCGACCGCCGCGCCGAACTCGCCGACGGCATCGAGCTTGGCCTGGTCGACATCGATCGCCGCCACAGTGGCGCCGAGCGCTGCTGCAATCTGGACGGCGTAGCCGCCGACGCCGCCGGCGCCGATCACCACGACGAAATCACCGGCGCCGATGCCGGCCTGCAGTGCCGCCTGGTAGGGCGTGGTCATCGCGTCGGCCACCACCGAGACGTCTGCCAGGGTCAGCCCGACGGCGTCCAGACGCGCCTCGTCGACCGCGCAAAGCCCGTGCGAGGGCACCACGACATGGCTGGCGAAGCCACCTTGAATGTCGTTGCCGGGCATCTTCTGGTTGGGGCAGATCGTGCCGCGGCCGCGGCTGCAGGCGTCGCAACGTCCGCACGGGATCACAGCCGGTACGATGACGGTGCGCCCGTCCCAAGCTTCCGCCCCGGCGCCGGTCGCGACAACGCGTCCACTGATCTCGTGTCCGAGGGTCAGCGGCAGCTCATGGTTCGGCCGCACGCCATCGTAATAGTAGCCGAGATCAGTATGACAGACGCCGCACCCGGAAACCTCGACGACGACTTCGTCCGACCCTGGCGGAAACGGATCGAACGCCACCTTGGCCAACGGAGTGTCGGCGCTGGTCATTTGCCAGCAATAAGCGTCTGCGGCCATCGAACTTGCATCCCTTAGCGTGGAAATCGTGCCGGAGAATGCTAAGAGGCGGCGCCGCTCTCCATGATCTAAATCAATCACCCCAGGCCGCGCTTCTCCTATTTTCGCTGCACTGCGAAATAGCGTCGCGGCAGGCGGCGCGAATGAGGGGTCTTGAAATGCCCAAATCCAAGCAAGCGGCCAAGCCGGGCAAGGCGCCCAGCGCCGAGACCAGGGATCGATCCGCAGCGACGACCGTCGCGGTTGCGATCAACGGGAGCGGCGGAGCTGGCGCCATCACCGCCGGCGGCATGCTGCTGAAGGCCGCTGCGCGCGCCGGGTATTACGGCCTCTTCACCCGCGCCGTAGGACCGCAAATCCGTGGTGGCGAAGCCGCAGCGATCCTGCGTCTCGCCACGACACCCGTGGAGACCGCGGCCAATCGCTGCGACTTGCAGATCGCCATCGACTGGATGAACGCCGATCGCTTCGCGGGCGAACTCAATCTCGGTCCCGACAGCCTCGTCGTCGCCAATGCGGATGCCGAAGACGCCCCCGAGGTCATCACCAAATCGGGCGCGCGCATCGTCAGCGTCCCGCTCACCAAGCTCGCCAAGTCAATCAAGGGCGGCCGTCCAAACATGGTGGCGCTCGGCATCGCTGCCGCCGCGATCGGCATACCGCAAGATGCGGTCGAAAAAGAGATCGTCGACACGCTCGCCAGCAAAGGGGAGGCGGCAATTGCCGCCAGCACGCAGGCGCTGGCAGCGGGCATGAAGGCCGCGAACGAGGTCGGTGCCAGCACACCCTTGGCAACCGCAACCTCTGACACCAAACGCTGGATCATCAGCGGCAATGAAGCCGCCGGCCTCGGTGCGATTCGCGGCGGCGTACGCTTCGTCGCCGCCTATCCGATCACCCCCGCTACCGAGATCCTGGAATGGATGTCGCCGGCGCTGGTCAAGGCGGGCGGCTCGCTGGTCCAGGCCGAGGACGAACTTGCCTCGATCAACATGATCATCGGCGCATCCTACGGCGGCGTGCCGTCGCTGACCGCGACTTCGGGCCCGGGCCTGGCGTTGATGATCGAATCGCTCGGTCTTGCCATCGCTTCGGAAATACCGATCGTGATTGTCGATGTGATGCGCGGCGGGCCTTCCACCGGCATTCCGACCAAATCGGAACAATCCGATCTCAACATGGCGCTTTATGGCTGCCATGGAGACGCGCCGCACATTGTCGCCGCGCCGACCTCGGTCGCCGATTGCCTTTTCACTACGCAATGGGCCGTGCATCTGGCCGAGGCCACGCAGGCGCCGGCGATCGTATTGTCCGACCAATTCCTCGGCCAGGCCAAAGCCGTCATCGACCGCCCCGCCGACATCGCCTTTATCGCCAACCGCAAGATCGAGACAGCGCCCGCTGAAGGCTACCGGCGCTACGCAATCACCGCTGACGGCGTTTCGCCAATGACCGTACCCGGCACGCCCGGCGGCCAGTACACCGCCGACGGGCTGGAGCACAATCCGCGCGGAACGCCGTCGACCTCGCCCACCGACCATATGAGCCAGCTCGACAAGCGCGCCGGCAAGCTGACCGGCTTCGATTATGGCCAGCACTGGGCCGATATCGAGGGCAAGGGCGAGATTGCCGTAATCACTTGGGGCTCGAGCACGGGGCCGGTCCGCGAGGCTATCGAAACAGCCCGCGCCGACGGGATGAAGGTCAAGCTGATCGCGCTCCGCTTGCTGGCGCCGACCCAGCCCGAACAGCTCGCCAAGGCCCTCAAGGGCGTCGACCACGCGTTGGTGGTCGAGCAAACCCATTCCGGCCAGTTCCTGCGCTACCTGCGCGGAGAATACGACCTGCCGGCCAAGGTCGAGCATCTCTGCCGGCCCGGCCCACTGACATACCGGGCGGCGGAAATCCTCACTGCCCTCAACGATATGAGATGACCATGGACACGTCGCTTGCGACCGAACCGCTGACCCCACGAGACTACAAATCCGACATCAAACCGGTCTGGTGTCCGGGCTGTGGCGATTTTTCGGTGCTCGGCTCGATCACCACGGCGCTGGCCGAGCTACAGCTTGCACCGGAGAACGTCGCGGTCGTCTCCGGCATCGGCTGTTCGTCGCGCATCCCGGCTTATGCCAACTGCTACGGCTTCCACGGCGTGCACGGCCGCTCGCTGGCTCTTGGTACCGGCTTGAAGGTGGCGCGACCCGAACTCACCGTGCTGGTCGCCAGCGGCGACGGCGACGGCTTCTCGATCGGTGGAAATCATTTTCTGCATGCCTGCCGGCGCAACATCGACGTGACTTATATCGTCATGGACAACCGCGTCTACGGCATGACGAAAGGACAGCCTTCGCCGACCACCGAACCCGACTGGGCCGACAGCGCCCTGGCACCGAGCGGGACCGGGCTCAGGCCCTTTCACCCGCTGGTGATCGCGCTGGCTTCCGGCGCCAACTTCGTGGCCCGCGCCTTTTCCGGCGACATATTGGGCACCGCGGAACTCATCACCGAGGCGATCCGGCACGAGGGCTTTTCCTTCGTTGAGATACTGAGCCCCTGTGTCACCTTCCGCCCGGACGAGCGCGAATGGCGCAATATGGTGCACACCGCCTCTGTCGAGCCGACCGACGATCCATCTCGGGCGGCGCGGCGCATCATGACCGATGACGGTTTCAATACAGGCATCCTCTACCGCGGCGACCGACAGGCTTATACTCCTCTGACGGCGGACGGCACGCCCGCCGACCCGGCGGTATTCGAACAGGAGTTCGAGCTATGAGCGAAGCCACGGAGATCACCGTTGTCCAGATGCTGGCCCGCGCCTATGCGATCGAGCGCGAGGCGCAGTCGCGCTACGCCGATCTGGCCGACCAGATGCAGGTCCACAACAACACGGAACTGGCAGAGCTGTTTGGCAAGCTGGCCGAGATCGAAGGCAAACACGCGGCGAAGATCAAGTCGCGCACGGCGGGCGCGGAGCTACCCTACATTTCTCCGCTCGCCTATCGCTGGCCCGGCGCCGAAGCGCCGGAAAATGTCGATATTTCCGTGGCGCACTACCTGATGACGCCGCACCACGCGCTGAAGATGGCGCTTGCCGGCGAACAGCGTGCCGTGGAGTACTTCCAAGACCTGACCGACAGGGCCGCCGACCCCGATGCGCGCGCGCTTGCCGAGGAGTTCGTCGAAGAAGAGCGCGAACACGTCGAGCTGGTGAAGAAATGGCTGGAAAAATATCCCGAGCCGGAAGAAGGCTGGGACGAGGATCATGATCCGCCGGTGATCCAGGAGTAGAGCTTTATTGCTGCTTCAAAAGCGGCACGGACCCTTTGATCGTCAATCGGTCCCCATCCAACCACCCAGAAACACGATATTCGCGCCCGGCTCTTGGCATATACCCGGCAATATGGGGCCCGTGGCAGCGGCGGTCATGTCTGACGCTTGTGCAAAGCCGGCGACAACGGGCCGAACCCTTCGACAGGCTCAGGGCGAGGTCTTTGTGTTGGGTTCGAACAAGCCGACCGAGGCGCCGCCGAGCCGATCATATCCGGCGGCAGTGAAAAGCCCTCATGCTGAGCTTGTCGAAGCACGAGGGCCGTGCAACCGGCACGGTCCCGACCTTTCGCATACTCAGGCCGAGGCCGCTTTGCCCGGCTCTTCGACTTGGATCTCCTCGACAGGGACAGAGGGCGAACCGTCAGTCCCGCACACCAGGGCCTCCGGCGGCGCTTCGGCCGGGCCCTCGTCTACAATTGTAATCGCTTCGTCATTATAAGGCCGCCGCGCCACCTCGCGTTCGATGCGGTGGCGAATGCGGTGCAGCTTCAAGACGTATCGTAGATGTTTGAAGTTGGTTCCGACGAACTCCGCCAGGCGATGCGTGGCGAAGTCAAAGGTCGAGATTTTTGGGAATCCCGGACGACGGTCGGTGCGGCGTTTGCGGCGGATCAGCCCGCCTTGCAGAGGATGCAGCCCTTCGTAGCGCGGCATTCCGGCATAGGCCCAGAGCTGTTGGACCAGGCGCACCGGCTTCATGCCGCAGGCGAGCGCCCGCCGGACCAAGGTCTCGATATGCTCGTCGGTGTAATAGAGCTCCCAGGCTTCGTGGTAGATCGCCTGCCATTCCTCGCGTGACATTCGGGGATGGTCGGTGACCACGTGTTCGGCATCGCCCTTGTTGAGGTCGGGGTCGATCCAGGTGCCGCCCTCGTACATCCGCTTGTGATCGGCCGAGCCGGGCGCCGGCGACAGCACGAAGAATTCAAGAATATCGACCGGGATTTCGCGTTGCACGGTACGGATGTCGCGGCGGATAGACTCCGGCGTGTCAGCGGGAAAGCCGAGGATATAGCCCGCGATCGTCACCACGCCGGCGCGCTTCCAGGCGACCAACATGCGCCGGAACTGGGCGATCTGGTTCTGCCCCTTATTGGCGGAAGCGAGATTCTCGGGATTGACGCTTTCCAGCCCCAGGAAAACGTACCGGCAGCCCGCGGCCACGGCCTTGTCGATGAAACCCGGCACCCAATGCGACATCATGTCGGCCTGGATGATGAAGGTGATGGCCAGGCCCTCGCGCTCGCGCAGCTCGATCAAGCGGTCGAGGATCGGCTCCCAGTTGCGGTTGCGCGAAAAATTGTCGTCGGTGATGAAGTACTTGGTCACGCCCTGGGCGGCGTTGGCGCGGATCACGGCCTCGACCTTGTCGGCTTCCCGGAAGCGCGATTTGCGGCCTTGCACGTTGATGATGCAGCAAAAGCTGCAATTGAAAGGGCAGCCGCGCCCGGCATCGAAGCTTGTGAAACAGCCTGACGTCCGCCGCAGCTTTTCGATCGGCAAGAACGGTGTCGGCTTCTCGCGCATGTCGGGCATGTCGCTGAGATAATTGTAGACCGGCTTCAGAGTACCGTTGCGGGCGTCTACCAATAACTCGTCGAGCCGCCCCTCCGCCTCGCCGGCGAACAGCGTGATGCCGCGCTTGACCGCGACCTTCAGTTCCAGTGTCAAGTCATCGAGCATGGCAATGCAGCCGCTGACATGGAAGCCGCCGATCGCCACCTTGATCCCTTCGGCCACGAATTTCTGTGCCAGATGCATGGCGCGCAGGAACTGGTTCGATTGCACGCCGACCATGCAGACCAGCCCATTGCCGCCGGCCTTCTTGATGCGCTTGATGATGCGCTCGACCGGCACGACGGTGTTTGTTTCGTCGTGGGCGTCGACGACGATCTGGGTGTCACTGCCAAGCACTTGCCGTTCGATCGCGTCGAGCACGAGACCGTATATGCAAGCCAACGAATTGGAGGATGGCAGCAATCCACGCCGCCATTGAATGACATAGCCGTCGTCGTCGTAGTGCGACGGCTTTATCAGTTCGACATGAAACTTTGCGGCTGGTTCGTTCCGGGCGATGGTATCCGCCTTTCCCGCGGCACACGCGGCCAATAGCGCAAGCCCCCGGCGTTCGACACCGACGACCGGCTCCGCTGTTGTTCGCTGCTCAGATCAGCGGCTGCGAGTTTGATGGTGCGACGGTCCCTAAGCTTTGACCTCGATCAACTGGGCTCGTCGTCGTCATGGAGGATGCGTTCGGCGGCGCCGTCCATGTCTTCGAACTGACCCGACTTGAGCGCCCACAAGAACGCTCCAAGCCCGACGGCACCCAGGAAGAGCGCGATCGGTATCAGGAAGATGAGCCCGTCCATCTCAGCGCTGTTCAGATGGTTTGCGTGGCCTGCGGGCCAATCTCAACGCATTGGCGATGACTGCGATAGACGAGGCCGACATGGCCAGCGCTGCAATCAGCGGCGTGACCAGCCCCGCCACAGCGACCGGGATTGCGACGAGGTTGTAGCTTAGGGCGAGGCCAAAATTCTGGCCGACCAATCGACCAGCGCGCCGCGCGGTGGCGAGCGTCTCCAGCACCGGCGCCAAGCGGTCGCCTTGGAACACGGCATCCGCCGCAGTTTGGCTGAGATCGGCGGCGCTCGACGGTGATAGTGAGACATGCGCTGCTGCCAGCGCCGGCGCATCATTCAACCCGTCACCCACCATCAGTACGCGCCGTCCCTCCACTGCCAATTCCGATAGCCGGGCGCATTTATCGGCCGGACTTTGCCCGCCCCGCCAGACTTCGATACCGAGTTCGCCGGCGATACTGGCGACTGTCGCCGGCCGATCGCCGGACAGGAGTTCGACGGCAAAACCACGCGCCTTGAGGGCCGCTACGGCCGGCACGGCGTCGCTGCGTAGCCGTTCGACGAAGGCGAACCGAACCGGCTTCCGCCCTGGACGCGCAAACCATAGCTCGGGCCCTATCTCACCGGTCTCCTTGACGCCGCACCAGACCCGACTACCGAGGCGCATTTCGCCGGCCCCGGTTTCCAAGCTGAGCCCCAAGCCCGCAGTCTCCGTAACTCCTTCAGCAACCGGCGCGTCCGGCTCGGCACGGACGAGTGCGCGCGCCAGCGGATGGCGGCTGGCGCCGGCCAGCGAGGCGGCGAGGCGTAAGGCACCCGCATCGGCCGTGGCATCTACGCGAAGCACCGGCACACCTTCGGTCAACGTCCCTGTCTTGTCGAAGACCACGGTATCGACCTGGGCGAAGCGCTCCAACGCGGTGGCCGATTTCAGCAATACGCCCTGGCGCAGTAGACGCCCGCTGGCGATCACCTGCACCGCGGGCACGGCGAGGCCGAGCGCGCAGGGACATGTGATTACAAGCACCGCGACCGCGATCAGTAGCGCCGGCTGCCAAGCCACCCCCCCGAGCAGCCACCACCCAAGGAACGCTGCCAGCGCCAGGGAATGCACGACGGGCGCGTAGAGCCGAGCCACCCGGTCGGCAAGCGCCACGTATTTGGCGCGGCGCTGTTCGGCCGCCTCCATCAGGCGCGCGATCTCCGCCAGGAGCGTATCCTCGCCGGCACCGCTGACCCTCACGGTGAGCGGGCCGGAACCATTCAACGTTCCGGCGAAAACGGCAGCGCCCTCGCCAATCGCCTGCGGCATCGCCTCGCCGGTGATAAGGCTCTGGTCGATCTCCGACACGCCGCTCAGAACCTGTCCGTCGACGCCGATCCGTTCGCCGGCCGCCACCAGTACAGTCATGCCCGCTTCGACGCTTTCCGGCGGCAGCGAGCGGCGGAGGCCGTCGGGCTCGATCACCGTCACGGCGCGCGCTCTAAGCGCCAACAGGCGCTCGCCAGCCTGGCGTGCCCGGCCGCGCGCGCGCCGGTCGAGAAACCGCCCGACCAGAAGGAAGAAAAGCAGCGTTACCGCGCTGTCAAAGTAAGCATGCGGCCCGCCGACGATCGTTTCGTGCAGGCTCATGGCGCCGGCGAGCAGTACCGCCAGCGAGATCGGTACGTCCATGTTGGTCCGCCGAACCTTGAGCGCATTCCAGGCCGAGCGGAAGAACGGCCGCCCGGCATAAAGGATCGCCGGCAACGCGATCAGCGCGGAGAACCAATGCATCAAGGACCGCGTCGCCGGCCCCATGTCCTGGAAATGCCCGGCCCAGATCGAGACGGAGAGCAACATCACATTGGCGGCGGCAAAGCCAGCGACCGCCATCGCCCGCAAGAGTGTTTTTTCTTCGTCGTGGTCAGCCTTGGCGAGCCGCGCCGGGTCGTAGGGCACGAGCCCATAGCCGAGCTTCGACACGGCATTTGCCAGAGCGTTGCCGCGCGCGGCGTCGCCCGACCATTCCAGCGCCAAACGGCGCGTGGAGAGGTTGACGCGCGCGCGCATGACGCCTGGCTCATCGGCCAGCGCGCGCTCGATCTTGGCCACGCAACCACCGCAGTGTACGCCCTCAACCATAAAGTCGAGCGTGTGGCGCCCCTCCCCCATGACCCGGACAAATGGCCCCAGATCGAACGCCCCTCGTTGGCCGTTCGTGGCGCCCGCCGAAGGCTGCGTGCCGTCTGGGCTCATTTGATCACCAAGCGCCGATCGACCCGGTGCCGCTCGCTGCCTCGGCTCGCCAGCACTTCCGCCCGCCATCGGCCGGCGCGGGGGAAGGCCAGATCGGCCGCGTACCGCCCGTCGCCTAGTGGTTTCAACTTCGCGAAGAAATCGTCGCTGGCATTGCTCGGCCGCACGATCAGTGCCTTGACGTCGAGCGAGAGCAGCCCGGCCCCAGCCCGGTCGGAGACGGAAACTTCAAGCCGGCCCCGGCGCGCCCCAGTCTGCACGAAGCGGACACTGGTCCGCCAGCCGCGCCGCACTTGCGCGGCCTGTGCTTCCAGCGCCTTGTTGTATTCAATGCCACGGCGATAGTGGTTCTTCGTGTCGAGCCCGTTGAAGGTCCAGAAGGCAGCCGTCATCATGCCGGCATTGACGGCGACCACGACGACAAAGAAGCCCACGAATGACCAGGGTATCCACCACCCCGGTTTGCGACCATGCCTCGATTGTGCTTGTGCCATACCCTCAGCGCCTCGGTCCTTGGAAGAAGCTGGTGCGGCGCGCCACCGTGCCCGCCCTGGAATCGGTAAGCTGGAAAACAATATCGGTCCGCTTGCCCTTCAGCTGATCGGCCGGCGCGCGAACATAGATCTTGTAGGTCGCAACCCGGTCCGGCTTGGCCTCCAGGATCACCACCGCCTCGCCGCTGTCCTTTTGACCGAGTACTCGCATGGTGGCGCCTCGGACGCCGTTCACCGTCAGGCTGAAAAACCGCGGCTTGCGCTGCTTGTTGAGGATCTTGATTTCGTAGCCGTTGCGGATCCCCCCATCGGAGAGCCGCACGAAGAGCGGATTGCGGTCGTGCAGCGCATTGATCTCCAGGTCGTTGCGGAGCATGAGCGTCGCCAGCATCGCTACGCTGATACCGATGAAAAGCATCGAATAGAGCACCGTGCGCGGGCGCAGAATCCGGTAACCAAGCGACTTGCCCTCCGCGCGCGCGGCCGCCCGGCGCGCGGTGTCGTAGCCAATCAGATTGGCCGGCCGGCCGACCCGCGGCATGATCTGGTTGCACGCGTCGATGCAAAGCGCACAAGAGATACATTCCAGCTGTTGGCCGTCTCGGATGTCGATCCCGGTGGGGCAGACCGCGACGCAGGCATTGCAGTCGACGCAATCGCCGCGCGCCGACCAGTCGGGGTTCTTGGTCATCCGCGCCCGCGGCTCGCCGCGCCAGCCGTGATAGGTCACGATCAGCGAGTCTTCGTCGAACATCGCCGCCTGGAAACGCGGCCACGGGCACATGTATGTGCAGACTTGCTCGCGCGCCCAGCCGGCCAGCATGTAGGTCGTGAAGGTGAGAAAGCCGATGAAGAACAGCGTTGTCATGCTGAGCGTACCGGCGAACATGTCGCGCATGAAGGTCGGAGCGTCCTGGAAATAGATCACCCAGGCGCCGCCGGTCAGCGCAGCAATGACGATCCAGGCCGCGTGCTTGGTGACTTTCTTTGCGACCTTTGCTGCGTTCAGCGGCTCGCGGTCAAGCCGTATCCGCTTCGGCCGGTCGCCCTCGATCAGGCGTTCGACCCACATGAAGAGGTCGGTCCAGACCGTCTGCGGGCAGGCGTAACCGCACCAGACGCGGCCAGCCAGGCTGGTCACCAGAAACAGTCCGATCGCGGCGAGAACCAGCAGACCGACCGCGTAGTAGATCTCCTGCGGCCAAATCTCGATCCAGAAGAAGTAAAAGCGCCGTCCGTCGAGATCGATCAATACGGCCTGGTCGGGCGCGTTGGCGCCCCTGTCCCAGCGGATCCACGGTGTCAGATAATAGATTGCCAGCAGGACCGCGAGCGACGCCCATTTCAAGCGGCGGAATGTGCCCTTGATGGCGCGTGGATAAACCCGGACCCGCTCGGCATAGAAGGGCATGTCGTCGGCAGGTATCTTCGCCTTGCCCTTGCCTTCGCGCACCTCCGCCTGGGCGCGGACCGAAACCGCGTTCTCGACTTTGACTGCCTCGTTCATCGTCCTTTGTCGCAAAAACCCCGCAGGCGCAGGATCTTGCAGTCTCCCAAAGACCTCAAGCACGCGGTGCGTGCCGGGTCGGTTTGCGTCGTCGTCGTCTCCCCTTTATTGCCGTGCGCTATTTGCCGCCGCCGAGCGAGTGCACGTATACGGCCAGCATCTTGATCGTCACGTCGTCGAGCCGGCCAACCCAGGCCGGCATCACGCCGTGTTTGGGTCCGGCGATCTGGGCCATGATCTCGCCTTTGGTGCTGCCATAGAGCCAGATCGCATCGGTCAGGTTGGGCGCGCCGAGCTCCGGATTGCCTTTGCCGTCGGCCTTGTGGCAGCTCTCACAATGCTCGCCGAAAAGCGCCTTGGCCGCGGCTGTGCTTTTGCCCGTGCCTTTGCCGGAGAGCGCCATCACGTAGTCGGTAACGGCCTCGATCTGCGCCGGCTTCAGAGTGTCGTCCTCGGAGAATTTCGGCATTTCGCTGGTACGCGTGTCATCGTGATCGCTTCGCACGCCGTATTGGATCGTCGTCAGGATATCGCCGATCTTGCCGCCCCAGATCCAGTCGTCATCGGCAAGAACCGGGAACCCCGGCCGTCCGCCGCCACCGGCGGCATGGCACGGCGCGCAGTTGTCGGCGAAGGCGGCCCGGCCGCCCGCCCGCGCGAAATCGCGTAAGGACGCGTTCTTCAGGATATCGGCCGGCGCCAAAGCTTTGATCTGATTGAAAAACTTGGACTGCGCCGCGCGCGCGGCCTTCATCGTCGCGGCATGTTCCACGCGCTGGGAATATCCAAGGACGCCCTTGTAGTAGCCGGTGAACCAGGGGATCGAGGGATAGAGCACGAAATAGACCAACGCCCAAATCACTGACGCCCACAGGACATAGAGCCACCATTTGGGCAGCGGCGTGTTGAGCTCCTTGATGCCGTCCCACTCGTGACCGGTGGTTTCGGTGCCGGTGACGATGTCTTTTTCAACTTTCGTCGGCATGGCTCTCAGACCCTTTGTTCGTCGTCGTCACGCAGCGGAATTTGTGCGTGGTCGTCCATTTCTTGCTTTCGCCGGGGCCAGTAGGCCCAGACAACGATGCCGATGAAGAGCGCCATGAACCACAACACCCATAGCGACTTGATCCAGGCATAGAAATCTTGCATTGCTCCGCCCCTATTGCTGCAGTTGGCCGGTGCCATATTTGGTGAAGTCGACCATGCGCCCGAGAATCTGCAGATAGGCGATCAGGGCGTCCATCTCGGTCAGCTTCAAGGGATTGCCGTCGAAATCACCCACAGCCGCCTTGGGATATCGCTTCAGCAAATCCTCATGCTCGGCTACGGGGTTCGCCTGCGCCGCAAGGTCTTTCAGCGCATTGGCGATCATCGCGTCGGTGTAGGGCACGCCAACCGTGCGGTTGGCCCTTAGATGCGCCGCCGCGTCGCTGAACTTCAGCTCGCGCTTGGCCATGAACCCATAGGGCGGCATGATCGATTCCGGCACCACGCTGCGGGGATCGACGAAATGGCTGACATGCCAGGCGTTGGAATACTTTCCGCCGACGCGGGCCAAGTCGGGCCCGGTGCGCTTGGAGCCCCATTGGAAGGGATGGTCGTACATCGACTCCGCGGCCAGGCTGTAATGCCCGTAGCGTTCGGCTTCATCACGGAAGGGGCGCACCTGCTGGCTGTGGCAGACGTAGCAGCCCTCGCGGATATAGATGTTGCGGCCGGCAAGCTCGAGCGGTGTGTAGGGCCGCACGCCCTTCACTTTCTCTATGGTCGTCTCGATCGTGTAGAGCGGCACAATCTCGACGATGCCGCCAATGGAGATCGTGATCAGGGTCAATAGGATCATCCACCATACGTTCTTTTCGGCCTTCAGATGCAACGACATGAGATCGGCCTCCTCAGCCGGCGGCCACGGGGGCAACGCCCCGCGCCGGTGCCGCGGCGGTTCCGCCGCGCGCCGTCTTCCACAAGTTCACGGTCATGATCAGCGCGCCCACCAGGAACAGGATGCCTCCGCCGGCGCGGATCACGTAGTAGGGGTGCATCGCCTCCACCGTCTCCACGAAGGAGTACTGCAGGAAACCGAGTTCGTTATAGGCGCGCCACATCAACCCTTGGGTGATGCCCGAGATCCACATCGAGGTGATGTACAGGACGATGCCGACAGTCGCGATCCAGAAGTGGTACTCCACCAGCTTCAGCGAATAGAGTCCCTCGCGCTTCCACAAGCGCGGCACCAGGAAGTAAAGCGCTCCGAAGGTGACGAAAGCGACCCAGCCGAGGGCGCCGGAATGAACGTGACCGATGCCCCAGTCGGTATAGTGGCTGAGAGCGTTGACCGGCTTGATCGACATCACCGGTCCCTCGAAAGTGCTCATGCCGTAAAAGGCGACGGCGGTGACCAGGAACCGCAGCACCGGATCGGTGCGCAGTTTCTCCCAGGCACCGGCGAGCGTCATCAGCCCGTTGATCATGCCGCCCCAGGACGGCATCCACAGCATCACCGAGAAGGTCATACCCAGGGTCTGCGCCCAGTCGGGCAGCGCGGTGTAGTGAAGGTGGTGCGGCCCGGCCCAGATGTAGAGGAAGATCAGCGACCAGAAATGCACGACCGAAAGCCGGTAGGAATAGATCGGCCGCTCGGCCTGTTTCGGCACGAAGTAGTACATGATGCCGAGGAAACCGGCCGTCAGAAAGAAGCCGACGGCATTGTGGGCGTACCACCATTGGGTCAGGGCATCGCGTACGCCCGACCACAGGATATAGCTTTTCGCCCCGGTGAAACTCACCGGTACCGCCAGGTTGTTGACGATGTGCAGCAACGCCACGGTCAGAATGAAGGCGAGGAAGAACCAGTTGGCGACGTAAATATGTGGCTCCTTCCGCCGGACGACCGTGCCGACGAAGATCACCAGATAAGCGACCCAAACGATGGTCAGCCATAGATCGACGAACCATTCCGGCTCGGCATATTCCTTGGACTGGGTGATGCCCAGGACGTAGCCCACCGCCGCCATAACGATGAAGAGCTGGTAGCCCCAGAATACGAAGCCCGCCAGTGCCCGTCCGCCGAAGAGCGTCGCGCGGCAAGTGCGTTGCACGACGTAGAACGACGTTGCGAAGAGCGCGCAGCCGCCGAAAGCAAAGATCGCCGCAGAAGTATGCACCGGCCGCAAGCGGCCGAACGTGGTCCAAGGCAGATCGAGGTTCAGCACCGGAAAGGCGAGCTGAAGCGCGATCACCACACCCACCAGGAATGCTGTCACGCCCCAGAAAACGGTCGCGATCACGAACTGTCGAACGACACGTTCGTTATAGGCGGCATGCGACGTTGCGCCCGCCGCGGAAACGGCCTCGGCCATGGATCGACCCCCGAAATGAAACGCACTCCCAACCGGCGCAAGCCGGATCGCTGGGAGAGGACATATCCCGGCAGACCCATCCCCAACATTGATGCAAGTCAAGAAGTGCCGTTATTGGCGGAGCGGCGGCGTGTTCTGCGATATCACGCCGACTTCGCGGCCGCCCTGCCCCGTCCCGGATTGCCCACCCGCCTTGACTTAGGTCAATGGCGCTTTCGTCTAAGCCATTTACTGAGGAGATTGGGGCAGCAGCGCCGGGGAGGACACGTGGCAAAGGCGGTATCCGCGCCATCGAGGGCGCCTTCGGAAACCCGGTACACGATCGCCCAGGTCGGGCTTGACCGACCGTGGTTCTGGCTTGCCCGTGGCTGGCAGGATCTGCGCGCCGCGCCCATGATCAGCCTCGGTTACGGCGTCATGTTCGTAGCGACCGGTTTCGGACTGACCGCATTGCTGTATGCGCTCGACATTCTCTACATGGTCCTGCCGCTCGCCGCGGGGTTCATTCTGATCGCACCCATTCTGGCGGTCGGGCTCTACGAGTTGAGCCGGCGCCTGGCCAAAGGCGAAGCCGTGACGATGGCAACACCGCTGGCAGCCTGGCGGCGCAATTTCGGGCAAATCGCCCTGCTCGGTCTGGTGCTGATGCTGTTCCTGTTGGCCTGGATCCGCATCGCCTCGCTGCTTTTCGTGCTGTTCTTCCCCCAGGCGCCGCTCGAGCCGGGCGCCTTCGTTTCAAGCGTATTCCTGTCGTGGAAAAGCATCCCATTTCTAGTGATCGGATCCGGCGTCGGCGCGGTGCTGGCAACTCTCGTATTTGCTCTCAGCGTGGTCTCCGTGCCAATGCTGCTCGACCGTAACGTGAGCGCGATTACGGCCATGTCGACCAGCCTCGACGCGGTGCGCCGAAATCGCAAGACGATGATGGTATGGGCCGTGTTGATCGCGCTCTTCACGGTGGCTGGGCTTACCACCTTCTATGTCGGCCTTGCGGTGACGCTTCCGTTGATCGGCCATGCGAGTTATCACGCCTACCGCGACTTGGTCTCCGTGGTGCGTTAGGACCGGGTTGAAGCATCCGCGCGGGCAGAAAGCGGACGTCGAGGCGGCCCCCTCAAATAGGCTGCAATGCTGCTATAGTTTCACCATGTTGGAGGGCGTGGAAGGCTGAGCCATGTACCGAAAGGTGTTGCGGCGGCGCGAACCGTGATTGTCAGCGACCTGGTCACCAGCGTCGCAGCAGACCACCCCGAGCTCGCAGCGATGATCGAAGGCGATCGTACGATCACGTATCGCAAACTTGAAACAACAGTGCGACGCACGGCGGCACATCTCCATTCATTGGGCGTCACGCCCGGCGACCGGGTCGGGCTCTGCCTCAAGGATAACGCCAACCATTTGATCGCCTTGCTCGCTGTGGCGCGCGCCGGCGCCATTGCCTTGCCGCTGGACTGGCGCGGCAAGCCAGCGGAGCTTCGGCACCAAACGGCGCGCTTTTTACCGCGCTTGGTGCTGGTGGAGGACGGCGCTACCGGCGAGACCGGGGCAGTATCGATCGCGCTCGACCGATCCTGGCATGCAGCGGTAGCGGCGGCAGCGGACGACATGGACTTCCCGAATGATGCCAATGCCGATTTTCTGATTTCGCCGTCTTCGGGTACCACGGGTGAACCGCGCGGTGCCCTTGTGACCCATATCGATTATGCGGCGCGCTACGCCCGGCTTCAGCGCGGTTTCGGTTTGCCTTTCGGTCTGCGCGGCCTCTCGGTCACCCCGCTCGTCTATAGCGCCGGGCGCAACAATTCGCTTTATTTGTTGTTTGGCGGCGGTACGGTCGTGTTCTACCCGCCCTTGTTCGCCCCCGAAGAGTATGTCGAGCAGATCAATCGGAACGGCGCGACCTTCGCGTTCGTCGTGCCAACCGTGCTGCGGTGGCTGCTTAAGCTTCCACAATCCAAGGCTCTGCTGTTTCCATCAATGAAGGTCTTTACTACCGGGGGCGCATTCGTTTCTGCCGAGGAGAAAAGAGAGTTTGTGCGGCGCGTTTCCCCGCGCCTCCATGTCAGTTATTCGTCATCCTCGACGGGGCAGATCTCCCTGCTGATGCCCGACGAGATGGAAACCCGCGCGGAAAGCGCCGGCCGGCCGCAACACCTCGTCGAAGTCGAGATGGTCGATGATGACGACCGTGTCGTGCCAACCGACGTCACCGGCCGGCTGCGCTGCCGTGGTCCAGGCATCGGCGGTAGATTCTTCGGGGAAGACCCACCTCGTGTCGAAGCCGGGCAGGCGCATCCTTGGCTCTATACCGGCGAACTGGCGGCATTCGATCGAGACGGCTACATCCATCTGAGGGGACGTGTTTCGGAAATTATCATCCGTGACGGCATCAACATATATCCAGAGGAAATAGAGACGCTCCTCCGGGCGCAACCTGGCGTCGCCGAAGCCGCAGTTGTCGGTCGTCCGTCGGACGAACACGGCGAGGAGACCGTCGCCTTCGTGGTCGCTGACGGCCCGCTCGATGCCGGAGTTCTACTTCATGCCTGCAAAAGGCAGCTCACGCGCTACAAGGTACCGAGTGAGATCATCTTTATGGACGCGCTGCCCAAGACCGTCGCCGGCAAGGTCATGAAGAACGATCTGGCCGCTTCCCTTTAGCGCACTTATTCCAGGCTGGCGTTCAGATGCCGGGCAACCTGATCCACGGCCGGCGCGTACATGACATGTTGGTGGGTGCTGGCGATATCGACGATCTCAAGTGGACCGTCGTTCAGGCCGGACCAGCCCATATCCGGTGACCCGCGCCAAAGGACGATATCGTCGGAGCAGCGAAAGAGGACGATTCGACCGTCATATCGTCGCGGCATGTAGCCGGGGCGCACCTTGGGCATGATCTCGGTCGCCAGATATTCCAACCTTGCGCCCAAACCATCCGGACTATCGCTTCGGTATATGGCCGCATCTTTCATCTGGCGGGCCCGGCGGTTGTGCAGGCGATCGGAGACATAGGACGGCCATTCCCACGGCCTGCGATGAAAGAGTTCGGCCCCGTGCCTCAGAACCCGTTTCAATCCTTTCGGGCTGTGACCGGGCGCAATGGTATCGACCAGGGCCAACAGTGCCACGCGCTCGCCGGCCGCGCGTAAACGCACGGCGATCTCGTATGCGATCAACCCGCCGAGCGAGAAGCCCAGCAACTGATAGGGGCCCTTGGCCTGCACCGAGCGGATGGCTTCGACATACCGGCTCGCCATCGCGTCCAGCCCAAGTGTCCGCGGCCGCTCGGCCGTCGGGTCTGGGTACTGCACCCCGTAGACCGGCTGTTCTGTATGCATGCGGGCCGCAAGATGGCGGTAAACAATGACATTCCCCGACATTTCATGAACGCAGAACAGCGGTGCCCGCCCCCCGCCCGCCCGCAGCGAAACGATGATCTCGGCGGCATCGCCGGGTCCGGCTTCACCGACAACCGCGGCGAGACTGCGGATCGTGGGGCTGTCGAGCAAAATCGCCAGAGGCAATCGGCATTCAAAGGCCCGCTCGATGGCACTGAACACCTCAACGCCGTTAAGCGAATCGCCACCAAGTTCAAAGAAATCATCTTCGGCGCCAACCCGGTCGATGTTGAGAATGTCACGCCAAATTTTCGCCAGACGTTGCTCGACCCGACCGGACGGCGCGACATAGGCGCTTGTGGTCTCAAGGGCACTGCGCTCCGTCGTGATGGCCTCAATCTGCGTGCGGCCGATAATGCGAACCCGCTTGGTGTCGGTCATCGCGCTTTGGCCTCCGCTCCGCGCGCTATCCCTCGCCTGTGGCCTTCTGCCGATCTAGGGCTGCGAGCACCTTTTCCGGTGTGATCGGCAGGTCTGTGATGCGCACACCGACCGCATCCTCCACTGCATTGGCAACGGCGCTGGCGACAGGCAGGATACCGCTCTCGCCACCGCCCTTGGTGCCGAACGGCCCAGGCCCATGGCCTTGTTCCTGCAAGATCGACTCGAAACGCTCCGGTAGATCGCGCGCCAAGGAAACCCTGTAGTGAAGCGGGCTCGGCGTCAGCAGCGTATCGCCGTCGAATACCATGGTCTCGAACAGCGTTTGTCCGAGCGCCATCATGGCGCCGCCTTCGTCCTGACCACGGCAGGCGCCTTCGTTGATGGCGCGGCCAAAGTCGCTGCTGACAATCAACTGGAGCACCCGCACTTGCCCGGTCTCCTCGTCAACCTCGACCTCCGCGCCGCCCCAGCCGTTCTCCCAATATGAGATCTGAGTTTCCAGCGGCGCGTCGTGATCTTCGGGGAGCTTGTAGTATCCGTGGCCGACAAACTCGAAACCGGGGCCGCCGTAATGCTTCATGATCATCGGCGGCAGCGGATGGACCTCGTTGCCCTTGCGGATCGTCCAGTCGAGAAGCTCCAGGTCGCCCGGATCGCAGTCCAGATCCCCGGCGGCGAATTCCAGCACTTCGCGCTTGACCTTCTCAGCGGCAATCTCGATTGCCTTGCCCATGATGGCGACGCCTGAGCTCGCGAAGGTGCCCTGATCGTAGGGGCTCGAATGGGTATCGACGGGAGCGAGCGATACCCGGTCGCGCTCGCAGTTCATGACCTCGGCCGCGATCGAGGTGAGCGCCGTGGTCGAGCCCTGGCCGATCTCGACAGTCCCGGAACTGACGATCACCCCACCCGTCGTCGTTGCCTTGACGAATGCATGGGCCGGTTTGTTCGCCCCGCCGCCGTCCTTGACGACGACGCTGAGCCCCATGCCGCGACCGCGCTGCCGCCGCCGGGTCTTATAGCCCAGCCGATCGGCGACCAGCGTCAGCCCTTCGCGCAGATCGCTGTCGATCCCGCTTTCCTTCGGCACATATGGATCGTGCAGATTGAGCAGATTCTTCATGCGCATGTCGTAGGGGTCGATGCCTAGGCGATGGGCGATCATGTCGATCTGCGATTCCGACGCCCAAGCCGCCTGGGTACCGCCAAACCCGCGGAAGGCGCCGGCCGGCGCCGTCGTCGTCAGCACGCAGAGGCACTTGGTGTCGATATGCTGCCAGCGATAGGAGCCGTTGATACGGTAGCCGGCTTTCTCGGCGACCAGTGGGCTGGCATCGGCGTAGGCGCCCGAGTTGAGGAAGATCTCGCTTTGCCGCGCCACCAGCGTGCCGTCGCTCATCACGCCCGTTCTCAGGTGATGGATCGAGGCATGCTGGGTGTTGGTGAGGAAGCATTCCTCGGCCGTGAACCGAAGCCGCACCGGCCGCCTGGCCTTGCGGGCCAGCACCGCCGCCAACGGCTCTGTCTTGCAAGCGTTCTTGGCACCGTAACCGCCTCCGATATAGGGCACGTTGATACGGATCTTGTTCTCCGGATGCCCGAAAACGCGCGCCAATTCCTTGCGCACCACGAAGGGGCTCTGTGTTGCCGACCAGATTTCGAGTTCGTCGTGGGTCCAGCGGGCGACCGAGACGAAGGGCTCCAGATGCATGTGCTGGAGGCGCGAGAAGTTGAAGCTGTCCTCATAGACGTGGTCGCAGCCGGCAAAGGCGTCGGCCGGGCCCATCTCGAAGTTGAAATCGTAACAGACATTCTTTTGGGGATAGATCGAACCGCTCGCACCTGTGCCATAAGGGTTGGCCACGCCGAAGGGCTTGTCGCCCTCGAAAAGCTCCGGCGCCCCGTCGGCCAGCGCGCTCTCGATGTCGGGCATCGAGGGCAGCGTTTCGTATTCGACCTCGATCAGTTCAAGCGCCTTGTATGCGGTCGCCTCGTCTTCGGCAGCGACGGCTGCCACCATGTCGCCGATATAGCGCACCTTGTCGACGGCAAGCACCGGCTGGTCCTTGATCAGGTAGCCGTAGAAGGGCGACATGCCCTCAAAGTCGCCGCGCGTGACGACGGCTACGACGCCGGGCAGCGCCTCGGCCTTGTCGGTGCTGAAACCGACCACCCGTGCGTGGGCGTGCGGACTGCGCAAGACTTTTCCTTGCAGCAACCCAGGTAGCGAAATGTCGTCGGTGTAGACTGCGCTGCCCGTCACCTTTTCCTGGGCGTCCTTGCGCGGCACGGCGGCCCCGACCGTACGCAATGGCGTGTGTTCGCTCATGAGCCCGGCGCCCGCTTGCGCATGGTCTTCGCCGCTTCAGCAACCGCCTCGACGATCATCATGTAGCCGGTGCAGCGGCAGATATTGGCGCTCAGCCATTCCCGGATAGTCGCCTGGTCCGGATCGTCGTCGCGTTCCAGCAGAGATGTCGCGAGCAGGATCATGCCGGACGTGCAGAAGCCGCACTGAAAGGCCGCGTTGTCCACGAAAGCCTGCTGGACCGGATGCAGTTGTTCGTCGGCCATGCCTTCGATGGTGCGGACCTCCCGGCCGTCGATCTCGAAGGCGAAGGTGGCGCAGGCCGCCACCGGATCGCCGTCGACCAACACCGTGCACGCGCCGCACACTGCCTGGTCACACCCGACCTTGGTCCCCAGCAAGCCGAGGTCGCCGCGCAACAGCTCGACCAGAATTTGGTTGGGCCGGACCGCGCGCTTGTGCTCGCGGCCGTTCAGAATGAAACCGATATCGACGCTATCCATGCCTCATGCCTCGCACAGGGCCCGCAGCTGGCGAGCCAGCAGAACGGCAATCATGCGGCGCCTATATCCGCGCGAAGCCACAAAATCGTCGAGCGGGTCCGACAACCCTTCTGCGAACGCGCCCGCCAATTCCTCAGCCTTTGTGGCTACCGCCTCCAGCGAGGCTCCGGCATCGATTGGCAGCGGCCCACCGACCGCGTGCGGATAGGCGCAGCCAATTCCGGCACGAACGCCTTCCACCATTCCATCCTTGGTCGCGATGGCCACCGCCACGCTAACCACCGGCTTCAAGGTACGATCGAATGAAAACAACCTCCCAAACCGGTCTGGAATTTCCAATGCCGACAGCAAGCCGGGGCGGCCGCGCCAGGCGTGGTCGGTATCGATTCGTTGTGGTCCGTCATCGGTCTCAAAGATGGCTGCCGCGTCCAACGCGATCATCGCGGGCAGTCCGTCATAGCCAGGATTCTCGGCCAGCACGTTGCCGCCGATTGTGCCGGCCACGCGCACTCGCACATTGCCGATGGCATCCCAGACGCGCGCGACGCCGGGGAGGTGTTTGGCAATCGTCGGATCACTCGCCAGATCCCGATGGGTCGCGCAGGCGCCGATGCGCACGACGCCGTCGCCGGCCTCGATATGCCGAAGTTCGTCCACCGCTTTCAGATAGACCAGATCCTTGGCGGGCCGGCCGGCCTTCAAGCTTTGCAGGAGATCGATCCCGCCGGCCATGACGACCCCGTCGTGGCCTAACTCGCCGATCAGCGAGCAGGCCTCGGCCACGCTCGTCGGCCGGTGCAGCCGGAAGGCCGCGATATTGCCGTAGGACCCTTGCATCGAACGCCGTTCCCCCTGGACCGGTGAAATACTAGGCAATGGTCGGGGACGGCGCAAATCCACTCGATGACACGCCAGGCAATAGTCCGGGCCGGCGCGCAAAGACTCTTTGAAGATTCGTCCGCCTGGGCTCAAATAGCGTAAGGCAGCCCAACCGGGCGGCAATCTCAAGTGGGCCGGGAAGCGGCGGAGGCGCGTTGCATGGCAAAACCGGAAGCCAATGATCTCAAAGGTGCCTGGGTTGGTGCCCAACCGACCAATGGCGCGTTCAAGGAAGTCCCGGTGATCGACATTTCCTCCCGGTCGGGATCAGACGCAGAGCGCGCCGCGCTCGCGGAGACGCTGCGCGATATCTGCCACAATGTCGGCTTCCTCGTGGTGACCGGCCACGGCATCGACTATTCGCTCGTCGACAAGGTCTTTGACCTGTCACGGCAATTTTTCGAATTGCCACTTGAGCAGAAGCTGCTGATCGACAAAAGGAGCTCCCGCCACTTCCGGGGCTGGGAGCCGGAAGGTGCCGAGCACACAAATAACCGGCCGGACATCCGCGAGCAGATCGACCTCTGGAGCGAGCACACTCCGCGCGACCCGAGCGTAACGCCGCCATATCTTCGATTGCTGGGCCCCAACCAATGGCTGCCCGAAGACCGGCTGCCTGGTTTTCGTGGCACGCTCGGGCGCTGGTTCGCCGAGTTGGGCGGCCTTGCCGACGACTTTATGGCGCTCTTTGCGCTCGGCCTCGGCCTGCCGGAGAACCATTTCGCCGCGATGTTCGGCGGCCAGGCAATGTCGCTCACCAAGCTGATCCGCTATCCCGAAACGCCGGCCGGGCAGTTCGGCGTCAACGCCCACCACGATGCGGGGTTCGTGACCTTGCTCGCGCCCGGCCAGACGCCCGGGTTGGAAGTGGGGAACGCCGACGGCGACTGGGTGCCGGTGCCGATCATCCCCAAAACCTTCGTCATCAATCTGGGGGAAATCCTGCAAGCAATGACGGGAAACTACTTCGTGGCGACCCCGCACCGCGTCGTGACGAGGGAGCCGCGCCAGTCGGCCGCCTATTTTCACGGGCCCACGCTCGACACGCCGTTGACCCCGCTGCCGCTCAAGCCGCGCTTTGCCGAGGCGGTCGCCGCCAGCCCGCGCCACGCTTCCGCCGGCTTCATGGCCCAGCGTGACGAGACCGATTCCGGCATTGCCGATATGGCGAGCCCGCACCATCCGGGGGTCTACGGCGAACAGCTCTGGAACTATTTTTCCCGCAGCTATCCCGACAACGTGAAGCGGCACTATCCCGCAGCCGTGTAGGGGTGTTCGCCTCCAGCCGGTCCTTCGCCGGCGCTACCCCCCTGCCATCGCCCGCACCCGAACCTTGGTCTTGAGATCGGTGCGGCAGAGCGCGTGCAGGAAACAGCTCTGCTCGGCGACGTCAAGAATCTCAGCGGCAAAGCCGTCCGGCTCGCCCGACTGTAGGTAGACATGGGTTTCCACCGGCTCGGCGCTGCCCGGCTTGCCGGTGCCGCCCGAGGCGCCGCCGAGCGAGAAATGCGTCTCTTGGACGATACGGTAGGCCTCCATGTTCTTCTTCATCATGGCGACGTAGCGCCCGAACTGGGTCATGAAGCAGAAGCCGATGCCGGCGGATATGAGCGTGTTGGCGTCGGGCGCGCGGCCTTGGCCGCCGTTCTCCGGCGCTTCCTCGGAGAGGAACTTGAAGCTGCTGCCCAGCGGGCTGTGCAGATACTGGGTGATCTCTTTGATGCCGTCTTCGCGCAGAGTGCAATCGGCGCTGAGCCGAAGCAGCCGCCGAGCCTCGCCCATTTCGCTTGAGCCGGGATCGACCGGCACGCCCTCGCCCTTTGGAGTACTGCCGTTGTGCCAAACGACGGGGTGATCCAGCGCTGGCTCTGCAGGTTGCGCCTCGGCAAATCGGTCGCCCGGATCCGGTAGGATCGGCCGACCGAGGGCTGCCACGTTGACCGGCGCCAACTCCTTGCCGTTATGGGCCAGGGTGAAACGGCTGGTCAGCGCCCCCCGCAAGAGACCGTTGAGCGGCGAGGCGGCGACCGCGGAGAGCACGAGCTCATGGATCGCGCCCGCCTCGGCGTCGCAGTCGATCTCGACATCGAGCTCGGCCGGCAAGGCCTCGCCGAACAGCGTACCCTTCAGCAGCGAGCCGGCCATTGCGTAGTGATTGTCCTGGCTCAACCGCAGCCCCCGGATTGCGATGCCGCGTTGCCTGGCGAGCGCTTCGACCTCGTTGGCGTAAGAAGCGATCATGCCGACGGTCAGGAAAGCCAATGGACAGGGTGCGGCATCATGGCCCGCCAAATATCCGCCCTCGTCGCTGGCCAGGCGCCAGGCCGCACCCGTCCGCCCGGACACGACGATCGCTTCCTTCTGCATGACCGAGAGCGAGCGCACCCAGGTGGATAGCGCATCGCCGATCCGGTTGGCCGGCGGCGCAATCAGATCCTCCCCGGCATTGGCGAGTTTGAAGAACAGCGGAAGGCCGCTCTCGATCAGGATGTTCGCTTCGCTCTTGGCCATGATCCCGCCCTACCTCCCTGTTGCACCCGCCAGTTTACAGCCACCGGCCCAGTGCGGAAGGGATACGTGGACATCCAACGTCCCGGCCACATCGCTCAACGGTCCATTATGTCGACCAGAATATCGACGAAGGCCCGCATTGTGGCGGTCTGGCAATAGCGCGGCCTTAGGCCCTTGTGCCTCGAAATGTTGGAATTGGTTGCAATTGTCTTCAGATATATTCGTTTTGCTTGACAGACTTTCATACTGATACAATGCTTGCCGAGACTTTATCGTCTGACCGCTACGGTGAGGCAATCCGCCCACCGCATTGGTTGATCAGACAATCTCGGAGTTCGAAACGTACCTTTCGCAACAGCTGGGGTCAGATTGCCCGTGCGAAACATGTCCAAAGCGCGCACATTCGCAACATGCTTGATATTCGCCCTGGCCAAGGCGGCGTTTGCCTCTCCCGCGGTCGCCGCTCCCATCGAAGTACCGGTGGGCGTTTCGGACAATCTCGGGCCGCGTATCGCGGGCATCCTGAAGACGAACCCGGATGTCTGCACCAAGGACGATGTCTATTCATCCAAGTGGCTTCGGACCTCATTGGAGTTTGTCATCCTGTGCCGCGCCATCCGGCTCGGCGGCGTCGAAGCGACATACAGGATCATGAGCTACCCGAACTCCGCCCGAACGAGAGCGGAGCTCCTAAAGGGCAGCGTCTTGACCATGGTCGATTTTCCATGGGGCGCCTTCAGCAACAACAAGACCCTCTACAAGAGCGCCGCTGTCCTTAAAGTCGGCGAATTCGTGAAAGGTGTCTACACCCGCCCCGATCATACGGCGTTGCTGAAAGTCAAAACGCTCAAGGGACTGAGAAAATTCACGGCCGTTTCCAGCAAGACCTGGGTCTACGATTGGGACGCATTGGAGCGCATGCAGGTGAGGAAACACAGCGTCGCAAAATATGGCCAAATGGGAAAGATGGTGGCGAGCGGCAGGGTGGATTTCCTCGTTAGCGAATTCCCCGGCGCCTCCGACCTGTCGCAGTACATCAATGGCGTGAGGTTTATTCCGGTTCCAGGCTTGAAGGTCGCTCTCCTCGGCTCGCGCCACGCTGTGGTGTCAAAACGGCATCCGAACGCCAAGCCGGTCTTTGCGGCGATCCAGTCCGGTCTGAAGATCATGCGAGCCAGAGGATTGATCAAACTTGGCTATCGTGCCGTCGGCTTTTTCAATCCGCGGGTCGCGGACTGGAAGGTCCTCTGCTGCAGCGAATAAGAATGTTGCCGCGGGAACGCACGACCGAGCGACCGCAGATGCCGGAGTTGGCCTCAGTCGCATTCGCGGATTTGGAATGGTCCGTCAGCCGCCCCAAATGGAATATTGCTTGCCAGGCTACCGGATCGACGGCTGGATCGACGGCGCAAATTCAGTTGCTGTGGCTCGCAACTAGAGCTCGCCTGCAAATTGACAATCTCGATCACTAATCCTACCTATCGATCCGTGTGCGGCGTGTTTTGGATCGTCAAAAAAAAGCGAACCAAATGATCAATCTCCGAATAGTGGCCGCACTACTCGCGACCTCCGTGTTTTTAGTCACAGTCACCAAATCATTCGCAGCAAACGCGCCGGTCGTCATCTGCTCCGAACCCTATCCTCCCTTCATCTATGAAGCCGCAGGCGGCGACGAAAACGGGAAGAAGCTGGCCGGTATTTACCCGTCCAACTTCAAGATGTTGGAAAAGCTGACCGGCCTGAAAATCCGATTCATTTTATTGCCGTGGAAGCGCTGCTTGCACGAAGTCGAGCACTTTTCCGGTCCCGGCCAACCAGAACTTGTCATCGGGCACAGCTTCAACAAGGAGCGGTATCGGAAATATCACATGATAGGTCCGATCTACTCGACCCACTATGGCTTGTTCTACTCCAGGAAAAAGTTCCCCGACGGTCCCTATTCCAAGCGCTTCGGCAGGGCGGTTTCGAAGATCGCAGACATGCAGGATTTTCGGATCTGCGGCCTGATCGGCTGGAACTACGAGTTCTGGTATACCCAGCACAACATGCCCCGCTCGGTCAGAGTTGACGAGACTCCGGGCGGACATCAAGCCGTGATGCGCATGGTCTCCGCCGACCGCTGTGACGTGGCTGCAATCAACATAGAGTCCACCATAGGCGCCATATTGTCCGGCAGTTTGAAGATGCCGAAAGATATTGCATGCCGAAAACTGAAAGGGGTGGGGGACTTAAGGAACTACATGTCGGTTTCCAGGAAATCGCCGCGCGCGGAGATGCTGGTAACCCGCCTGAGTACGGCGATTATCTATCTGAAGAATACAAGAAACTGGCTGAACAATTTGGATGTGGAGATAGCGAAGCAATTCCCCGGGGGTAAAGGTTCGCCCCTAAAGTGCTTGTAATTCGGTGAAGACGTTGCAGCAGGTCGGTTGGTCGCGTCTATACAGATCTAAGCCCTAGACTGTATTGGCGTGCGATCGGCGCCTCGAATCCCCGCCCGCTGACTATGAGGCAACGGTTCATCCGATCCCAATCGCCAGATCAATGATTGAAGGAATGAGCCCTACGGGTTGCACCGATGTTGCACGCGATCTCCAGTAGCATCCACCAATGAAGGGATATTGGCGAGGTCCAGGGGCACTATATGGTCGAGCGCGCTTGTCCGGACCGCGACCTGAATTATCCCAAATTCTCCCTAATATCAGCAAAGCGCATGGGTGATTTGAAGGGGCCTTTATACTACTATCTTCGTTCTACTTGCCCCGCAGGATAAATCAGAACATGGATAGTCAAGCGGTCTATCTGGTCAACTTCTGGATAAGGCCAGGATCAGAGTCAAAAGTCCTCAAATGGCTTGACGGCGGCCACATTGCCGATGTCGTCAAACAGCCAGGATTCCTCTGGGCGCGTCGCTTTGCACTGGAGCAGCCGAATGATGAGGGGTGGCCCGCGTTTTCGATGGTCTATGGTGTTGAGTCGCTCGATGCATTGCGAACCTATTTCGACGGCGCGGCGGCCAAGGGCTATGCGGAAGAGCGCGCAGAATTGGGCCTTGATTCGTTGATGAAGGTGGACCGCAGCTGGGGGACCACGGCGTATATAGCGGACGGATGAGCCAGACGCACCGCCGCCGCGCATCAATGCTCTTGTCGTTATGACGATATCGTTCGACGGCCGGGTGGTGATCGTGACCGGCGCGGGGCGTGGCCTTGGTCGCGCCCATGCCTTGGAATTGGCGCGCAGGGGTGCGCGGGTGGTCGTCAACGACTTCGGCGGCGAACGTAGCGGCGCAAACCCGTCCAACATCCCGGCAGATGAGGCAGTCGCGGAAATAGTCGCCAATGGCGGGCAAGCGGTTGCCGACCATTGCGACGTTGCCGACGCCAAGGCCGCCGCCAGGCTGATTGAATGCGGGCTCGACGCGTTTGGGCGCATCGATGCCGTCGTGACAAATGCCGGTATCAACCGCCTAGCCGAATTTCCTGAGACCACGGCTGAGGACTTCGCCGCCATTGTCGGGGTCCATCTGTTTGGCACTTTCAACGTCGTGAGCGCCGCCTACGATGCGCTCAAGACGAGCGGCAGCGGCCGCATCGTGCTGACGACGTCCCAGATTGCCTGGGAGGGCAAGACCGATTCGCCGGCCTACGGCGCCGCGAAGGGTGGCATCCAGGGGCTTCTCGCCACATTGCGGCTGACGGCGCCGGCGGACGGCATCAAGGTCAACGCGGTTGCGCCCTTTGCTTTCACCAGGGCGGCCGAGGGCGTCTTTCCCGAAGCGCTACGCCCGCTGCTCGACCCAGCCCAGGTCAGCGCGCTAGTTGCCTATCTGGCCAGCGCATCCTGCGGGTTGAACGGAGAAACGCTGATCGCCGGCGGCGGACATTTCGCAGCCGCAGAGACGCGCGAAAGCGTGGGGATCGACTTCGACGATATTGGTGCGATCACCGCAGAGACGATCGCAGCGCGCCTCGGAGAGATCCGAGACATGGATGGCGCCATCCTTTACGGCGACGCGCTGGAAGCGATCGGTGTGACTTTTGATCGGCTGAAGACGCGCGCCGGCATCGACTAGAACTATCTCAAGTCAGCTGCCGTCGCCGGCTCGCCACTGCTGCTCACCGAACAGCGTCGACCATTGCTCCTCGTTCAGCGGGACCTTCTGGCTTGGTGGCCGGCGCTTGACACTGTCGTCGATCACGCTGCCGCCGCGCTCGACTGCGGGCCGCGCCTCGATGGCGCGAAACCAACGCGCAAGGTTGACGTAGTTGTCGACCGCTATGCTGATCAGCCGCAGGCCTCGGATCCACGGCCAAGCGGCGATATCGGCGATTGAATAATCGCCGGCTAGGTATTCGCTTTCGCCCAGACGGCGATCCATGACACCCAGCAACCGCGCTGCCTCGTTCATGTATCGGTCACGGGCATAGTCGTTCTCGCCCGGCGCGTAGCGGATGAAATGATGCGCTTGGCCATGCATGGGCCCGAGCCCTGCCATCTGCCACATCAGCCATTGCAGCGTATCGTGGCGCGCCCGCGCGTCCGTGGGCAGCAGGCGCCCGGCCTTCTCGGCGAGGTAGATCAGGATCGCACCGGTCTCAAACACGGTGTAAGGCCCGCCGCCGCCGATCGGGTCGTGGTCGACGATGACCGGCAGCTTGTTGTTCGGGTTCAGTTTCAGGAACGCTGGCGTGAACTGGTCGCCGGCGAAAATGTCATAGGGGATGACCTTGTACGCCAGGGCCACCTCCTCGAGCATGATCGAGACCTTGTGGCCGTTGGGTGTGGCGACGGTATGCAAATCGATCATTCGTTCATCCATGCTGTGAGCCATGGCTGGCCACTGGAGGCTAGCGTATGATGGCGGCCGCTTCATCTTAGCTTGAAATGTGAGTTCGATTATGGCCATCCGCTTCGACAATCGTGCCGCCATCGTCACCGGCGCGGGCCGCGGAATCGGGCGCTCCTATGCGCTTGAGCTTGCCAGTCGGGGGGCGCGCGTGGTCGTCAACGATATCGGCGGCGACTTGCTTGGCGATGGAGCATCGCGAAGTCCGGCCGACAATGTGGTCGCGGAGATTCAGGCCGGCGGCGGCGAGGCCTTCGCCAGCTACGACGATATCTCCGATCCAATCCAGGCACAGGCGATGGTCGATACCGCGATGGAGCGATATGGCAGCCTGGACATCCTGGTGAACAATGCCGGCAACTTGTTCCACCACGAGATCGCGGGATTCCCGGTGGACGAATATCGGCGGCTCGTGGGCGTGCACCTGGATGGGACCTTCAATGCGACCCGCGCGGCCTGCTTGCCGATGTTCGCGGCGGGTTGGGGCCGGATTGTCATGACGACCTCGCAGGTCGGCTTTTTTGGCAAACCCGAATCCGGCATCTATGGCGCCGCCAAGATGGGCGTGGTCGGGCTGATGGCGACGCTGGCTCTGGAAGCGGCGCCTCACGGAGTGCTGGTCAATGCCGTCTCGCCCCTGGCCTATACGCGCATGGCCACCGGCACCTTTCCCGAGGCCTTGGAACGCCTCCTTGATCCCGCGCAGATCAGCGCCGCCGTCGCCTATCTGGCCAGCGAAACCTGCGAGATGTCGGGTCAAATCGTCGTCGCCGGGGGCGGGCATTTCTCCGCCGCGCGCATGGTCGAGACGATTGGTATCGATATCGAAGACCCCGCCGCGATTACGGCCGAGGCCATTGCCGCGCGCATAGATGAAATCACCGACATGAAAAGCGCCCATGACTTTCCCGATGCGATGAGCGCGGTCGGCGCCACCTTCGAAAAACTGCGTCGGCGCGCCGGCTGATCAGCCGCCGAGATAGGCCTCTCGCACAGCCGGGTCCTTCACGAGATCGTCGCTTGGTCCGCTCAAGCGGATCTCGCCGTTCTCAAGGATGTACCCATACGTGCTGTGCGCCAATGCGACGCTGGCGTTCTGTTCGACGAGCAGGATCGACATGCCTTCGTCGTGGACGCGGTCGATGATGGCGAAAAGGTTCTCGATCAGAATCGGCGACAGTCCCAGGCTCGGCTCGTCGAGCAGCAGCAGCTTGGGCTTGGCCATAAGGGCGCGGCCGATCATCAACATCTGCTGCTCGCCGCCCGATAGGGTGCCTGCCATCTGCCGCTGGCGCTCGTTGAGCACAGGAAAGTGCTCAAAAACGTGCTGAAGATCGGCTGCAATTCCATTGCGGTCCCGGCGCAGATAAGCGCCCAGTTCCAGATTGTCCTTGACCGTCATGTGGTGGAAGATCTCGCGGCCTTCGGGTACCTGGACGACGCCTTTGGCGACCACCACATCGGCCGCGGCGCCGGTTATGTCATTGCCGACAAACTCGATCGTGCCCCCGGTCGGCTGAACAACCCCGGAGATGCAATTGAGCACGGTCGTCTTGCCGGCGCCGTTGGCGCCCAGCAGACAGGCGATCTGCCCTTCCTCAACATCGATTGACACGCCCTCCAGCGCACGGATTGCCCCGTAGCTGGCGCTGAGCCCCGATACTCTAAGCATGGCCGGTTCCAAGATAAGCGGCGATCACCTCGGGATGCACCTTGATCTCATCCGCCGTGCCCTCGGCGATCTTGGCGCCGAAGTTGAGAACCGTGATGCGGTCGGCGATCGACATGACCAGTTGCATCACGTGCTCGACCAGGACGATCGTCATGCCACGGTTGCGGGCGAGATCGACGAGCAAGGCGTCCAGCGCCGCGATCTCGCGGTTGCGCAGACCCGCGGCAGGCTCGTCGAGCAGCAGTAGCTTGGGCTTGCAGGCCAGTGCACGGGCGACGTCGAGCATTTTCTGGCGACCGAAGTCGAGCTCCTCGGCCGCCGTATCGCGAAAGTCGGTTAGCCCGAACTCGTCCAGCAGCGCTTCGGCGTCGCGGCGAGCCTCGCGCTCGATGCGCATCCGCCGCGCGCCGGGCACAAACGGCAGGTAGCCGCCGATCCGCGGCGACATGCCGACCAGGACATTCTCCAGCACGCTCATCCGCCCGAACAGCTCCACGTTCTGGAAAGTTCGCGCGATACCAAGTTTCGCGATGGCAGCCGGCTTCACGCGCCGCAGCGACCTGCCCTGGAATTTCACGTCGCCGCTGGTCGGTCTGTAAAATCGCGAGGCACAGTTGAACGCCGTCGACTTGCCGGCCCCGTTGGGTCCGATCAGGGCATGGATCGTGCCTTGTTCGACCTCCATGGAAAAACCTCGCAGCGCCCGAAGGCCGCCGAAGCGGACCTCAACCTGATCGAAATTAAACAGCGGTTCGCTCATGTCTCGTCCTGCACTGGGCTTGGGCGCGCGGCCACCCGCCGCGCCTGCCACGCCTGTCTTCGCTCGGTGATTAGTCCCCAGATTCCGCGAGGCATGAAGAGGATGGCCAAGATCAGGATCAGGCCATAGATCAGCTCCTGCCATTCGCGCAGATTGCGCAGGACTTCGGGCATGAGCCCGAGCAACAGAACGCCGAGAATGACGCCCGGCAGGGTTCCCAGCCCACCGACCACAACCATGGTCAGGATCAGCACGATCAGATCGAAACCCAACGAGTCCGGGTGAATGAAGGATTGGTAGAGCGTGAACATGCCGCCTGCGATACCGGCATAGACGGCAGATATCGCGAATGCCGTCACCTTGACCCGCTGGACGCCGATGCCGGAGGCCATGGCGACGTGCTCCGATTGGCCGATCGCACTCATGGCGCGGCCAAGTTTGGAGCGGTTCATCAGAACCGTTGCGGCGATCACCGCAAGGGTGATCGACAGTACCAGGAAGAACGCTTGCCGGTCGTCAGTGATCGTGTGGCCGAAGAGCTTGGCCGGGCTGATGCGCAGCCCGTTCGGACCCTTTGTCACCGAGTCCCAGTTGTTGAAGACCCATTGTGCGGCTTCGGCGAAGGCAAAGGTCGAAAGCGCCAGGTAGACATCGCGCAGCCTGGTCGCCGGGATCGCTATGATGACGCCGACAAGGCCGGCGAGCAGGCCGCCCGCAGCGATGCCAACGAATACCGGCAGGCCGGTATTGTTGGTGATCAGGGCCGTTGTGTAGATGCCGATCCCGTAGAACGCGATATGGGCGAAAGCGAATTGTCCGGCACGGCCGAGCAGTATGTCGAGGCCGATCGCCAATACGGCGTAGGTCATCAGAAGGTTGGCGACGTAGAGCACATAGATCGGCGCGCCAAGATAGAGCCCGGCAGCGAGAACGATAAGGCCCACTCCCCCGAGCCACCAGCGTCGGTCGATTGCGTTCATCTGGGGATCAAACCTTCTTGATGGGAGCGGCGCCCCCGAAAAGGCCCTGAGGCCGGAACATCAAGATCAGGATGATCACGATGAAAGGAGCGATCGCGATCGCCTTGGACGACACGAAAAGGCCGACCAGGTTCTCGATGACGCCCAAGACGATGCCGCCGACGATGACGCCCAGAACATTGGTGAAGCCACCGATAATGGCGGCGGCAAATGCCAGAATGATCACACCGCCCATGTCAGGACTGACCAGCAATTTGGGCGCGACGAGTACGCCTGCGACTGCAGAGAGCGCTGCCGCGATACCCCAGATAAGGGTGCGCATCCGGCGCACCGGAATGCCGACAAGTGTGGCCGCGCGCGGGTTCTCGCTAGTGGCACGAAGAGCGCGGCCGACTTTGGTGAACTGAAAGAAAGCGAACAGCAACAGCATCACGGCCACGGAAATCAGGAATATTGCAATGTCCTGCTTTGAGAGCACCACCTCGCCCAGGAAAACCGGATCGGTGGAGAAAATCGGCGGCAGAGTGCGCACGTTGTCGCTGACGCTGAAGAGCCGCACCGTGCCCTTGAAGGCGAAAGACAGGCCGACCGTGGCGATGACCATGGCGACCATAATGCTCTGCCCGGGCCGATGCCGGCCCAACACCCGATCGAGGACGACCCTATCGAAGGCGGAGCCGACGGCGAATGCAATGAATGCGGTGACCGGAACCACAACGATGTAGGGCAGGCCCAAAAAGACTAGGAAGAACATCGCCACATAGGCCCCGAGCATGACGAACTCGCCGCCCGCGAAGTTGATGACTTCGGTCGATTTGAAGACGATGACCAGGGAGAGGGCGATGAGCGCGTAGACGCTACCCGTCACGAGCCCACTCGCCACTCCCTGGAGGATCAACGTACCGGTCAACTTCCGACCCGTCGTCTCTTGGTTCGAACGCTAACCGGAAACATTTATTTCTGCCCCCGGTACTCGTTGAAGTACACGCCTTTCATGCGGCCGTGGGACTTGCCGTCGAACCTGACGAAGATCGATGCGTTGTGGGCGTCGCGCTTCTTCTCGGCCAGCTCGATCGGGCCGGCCAGGATGCCGGTGTTGAAGCTCACCTTCGACATGGCGTCGATGAAGCTTTCCCGCGTCGGGTTGGGACCGGCCATCATGAGCGCATAAACGATCGTCTGCGCCGAGGGCACCCCATAGGCCATGAACGGGTTGGGCTTGCGGCCGGGATAGGCCGTCTTGTACATGTCGATGACCCATTTCTGCTTCGGCCCGCGAGTCAGATCGTTAAGCGGTGAGCCGTAGTAGAAGTTTTTGAGCGCCGCCGGATTGCCGACATTCTTGGCGAACAGCCCGGGCAGCGGCACGGCTTGAACCGCGGCCACGATCGGAATTTTCAAGCCGAGCGCATGCGCCTTCTTGACGATGAGCGCAGCCGGTCCGGTATAGGTCGTGATGATCAAAACGTCAGCACGCGCCGCGCGGACTTTCAGCACCGGGGCGGTCACGTCGACGATCTTGCGCGAGACCTTTTCCAAGACAACAAACTTGGCGCCGTGCTTCTTTGCCATGAACGCGCCCGCCGCCGAGTTTGAGGCGCCGTAGTTGTCGTCATGGGCAATGTAGGCGATGCGCTTGGCCTTGAGCGCCCGTACAGCGAAATCGACGATCGTGCCGCCGACGGTGCGCTGGCTGCCGCCGAAGGAGCCAAATACGTAACGCGTAGGCGGGAACACCGCGCTGTCGCCCGAGGCGTTGAGCATGACGTAGGGGATCTTGTTGCGGGTCACGTATTCTTGCGCCGCGACTGCCGAGTGGGTGCACGAGCCGCCATGCAACAGGAACACTTTGTCGACGGTGACGAACTTCTTCTGCACCGCGACCAGTTCGGTCGGCGAGCATTTGTCGTCGGCGACGATGACGCGGATCTTGCGGCCCCAGATTCCGCCGCGCTTGTTGATCATGTCGTACCACGCTTTGGCGGCGTAGAGCGCATCGAAGCCGAAGCCCTTGAGGCGGCCCGATAGCGGTGCGTGAAGGCCGATCACGATCTCTTTGTCGGTGATACCGGGGTCTTTGTACTTGCCGGTTCCCGCACTTGGATCGAACGCCTGGGCGCTGGTGGCGAGCGAAATCGCAGCTGCGATAACTGCCGCCTTGGTTGTCAGTCGAAAGATAGTCATTGTCGTATCCTCCTTACCTTTGTGATGCATTTATTCATCGTCGTTGTCGTGTCCGTCAGTTCCTTCCACCGACCGGCGCGGTCAGCCGACCGGCGCAGCGATTTCAACCCGGCGTCCTCATAGCGCCGTCACGCCGCCATCCACGTTCAGCTCGGCGCCGGTCACGAAGGCCGCTTCGTCGGACGCCAGGAAAAGTGCGGCGTAAGCGATATCCTCGGCGCGACCGATTCGGCCGAGCGGAATGCGCTCGGCGATCGCGCGCTCGCGGGCGCCCGGCTCGGGCTCCCCTTCGAAGCTCGCGCGCAGCAACGGTGTGTCGATTGCACCGGGATTTATAGAATTGCATCGAATGCCATAGCCCGACTGGGCGCAGTAAACGGCGACCTGCTTGGTGTACTGGCGCACCGCGCCCTTGCTTGGCCCGTAGGAAGCCAGATAGGCGGGGGCGGCACCGATTGCGGCGCGGGAGGCGATATTGACGATGCTGCCGCCGCCTCTCTCGCGCATAACCGGGATTACGCCGCGGCAGCCGAAGAACACGCCCTCGACGTTAACCGCGTGGACGCGGCGCCACGCCGCCGCAGTGGTATCCTCCGGGGTACCTTCGATGACGGTTCCGGCGTTGTTGACGAGGAGGTCCACGCCGTCAAAAGCATCGCAAGCGGCTGCGATCACGCCGGCCCAGCTGGCTTCGTCAGAGACGTCCTGTTCGACGAATAGCGCGCTGTCGCCGATCGCGTCTGCCGTGGCACGGCCGCCGGCGGCGTCGATATCGGTGAGGACCACGCGGGCGCCCTCGTCGGCAAAAAGTCGCACCATCGCCTGGCCCATCCCAGAGCCACCTCCGGTTACGATTGCGGTCTTGCCGTTCAGCCGATCCATTTGCTGCTGCCCCCCGTCCCCGTACCGTTGATCAGCGCGGTGCTGGCGCGGCCACCGAGACCGTCTCGAATTCGGCCGGCGCGTTTAGCTCCAGCACCTGGAAATCATCAGAAAAACCGGTGACGTCGTGTTTGTGCCTTGCCGGAACGCTCATGGCGTCGCCGCGCTCCAACAGAAATTCGCCGTATCCCTCCAGCTCGGTTCGCACCCATCCGCCGAGGATGTAGACGAACTGATGCTCAAGCGTGTGGTAGTGCCAGCCGGTGCTGGCGTCGCACGGCCCGTTGGTGCGCACGACCTGGATTTGGATGCGCCCGTCAGTGGCGTCGGTCACGCCGAGCTCCCGGTATTCCAGGAACGATCTTGGCCCCACGCCGGGCGCGAAGGAATCGGGGCCAAGATGGCTGGCCGCAAACTTTGCGTCGGGCCGGCCGGCCCTGTCTTCGGGTTTCTTGGCGAGAGTTTGCACGACGGCCGGGATGGTAATTTCGAGGACCTCGAAATCATCGGAGAACCTGGTTTCATCATGCATGGTGAAAGGCGGGATATGGGCGCAACCGCCGGCCTCCAAGCGAATGTCGCCGTGGCCTTCGGCGGTGAACTCCACGAATCCGTTAAGCACATAGACGAACTGGAAGTCGAGGTCATGGCAGTGCCAGCCCGTACCTTGGGCGCCCGGCTTGTGGGTGCGGATATGTTCTGCGCGCAGGCGCCCGCTCGTCGCCTCGGTAAGACCGAGGTCGCGGTAGTGCATAAACGAGCGCAACCCCTTCTCGCGCCAGCCGGCATCCGACAAGTGATCGATCGTGAAACCGGTCGCCGCATCGATGCGCGAACCGCCGGATAATGTCGGCGCAGACACCAGATCACTCCTCCCTCATTGTGGCCCTTGGCATCGCGGCCGCGGGCTCAAATCTTTTCTTGTCCGGCGGTGCTTTGCTATCGCCCGCCGCTTTCAACTGTCAGACGATCGGTCCCGGAACCGCGCGCTTGGTTCGATCCCATTGGTCGAGCATGGGGTCGGCCAGCCGCTCCAGTTCCGCAACCATCTCGTCGGTATGGGTCGGAAGGGCCAACTCCAGGCGATGCCCGTTGGGATCGTGGAAATAGATCGACTGGCAAATCACGTGGTCGGTGGGGCCGATGACCTCAACGTCGAGCGCTTCCAACCGGGCCTTGGCCTCGAGCAACTCCTCCATCGAGCCGACCCGCATAGCCAGATGTTGAACCCAGTCGGGCGTGTTTGGATCGAAACCCATCGGCGGCGATTCCGGCACTTCGAAAAACGCGACATGACTGCCGTCCTCCATTTCAAAGAAAAGATGGAAGTGCGGGCTGTGCTCGCCGGTGGAGCCGACCGTATCGGCGGATACCGCCATCTTGTACGGCAGCCCCAGCGCCTTGGTATAGAATTCCGCCGTTTCCTTGGCATTCCGGCAGCGATAGGCGACGTGGTGAAGCGATTTGACAAGCATGTTCGTCTCCTTACCGGCGAAGTTCAAGAAATCCCGAGCGGCGCCTGGAGGACTTCGGAAAGTCCCTCGTTCTCGACCCGATCGCGTATCTGTTCCACGGCCAGGTAGATGTGCTCGCGCATCAATGGCTCTGCTTGCGCAGCGCGGCGGTCCCGGACGTAGCGGTAGATCCGGTGGTGCAGATCGTGGGAGCCCTTGATGGCATCGTATTCGTACCAATGGACGACACGGCTCGAAGCCAGCGGCACGCGATAGGTTTGTTGAACGAGATCCTCCAGCAACCAGTTTTCCGCCGCCCGGATTAGGCCGACATGGAAGCGGTCGTTCATCTCAATCCAGGATTCCCGGTCTTCGTCGAGCAATCTGCCTTTGCTGAGGATCGCGTCGCCCACGGTCAGCGCATCCTCGATCTCGGCCACGCTCTTTTCTGAAAGGCCATGTTCGGCGGCAAGCCGGCAGGCAAGGCCCTCAAGGTTTGCTCGCACATCGTAAGCGATCAGAACATCGGAGAGGCTGAAGCCGCGAACGAGATAGCCGCGATTTGGTCCGTAGTCCAAAAGCCCTTCTGCTGCGAGCGCGGCCAGCGCGGCGCGGACCGGCGTCCGCGATACGCCCAACTCGTCGCTCAGTGGCGCTTCCTGCAAATGGAAGCCCGACGCATATCCGCCGCGCAGAATGCGGTCGCGCAGGAGTTCTGTGGCGACTTGGCTTCGCGTTTTCACGATGGGGCCGCAGAGTTGTTGCTTCGTGCATCAATCTGTCATGTATATTCTCTTATGTATACAACATTAAGCGTCAAAGGTGCGAAAAACAGGAATATTGATGAAACACGCGCTGTCGTGCATACAATAATTTGCCTCAAGCCGGCGTGGATCTATCCCCGCGGCTGACCCGCCGACCGCATTTGTGCCATCGGTTCTGAAGTTGATGGGTCACGGGCGCTTCAAATGGGGCCCGCAACCAGCGTTACTTGGGCCTGGATTATGCCCACTATGCAATGTGCATATCCGTTTGTCTGGCTATGTGGTGGACATCGCGTGTGCAATTTTTCGCGCCAACATTCCGCCCGGAAGTGGACGTTGCAACAGCCTACGCCGACGTCCGCTCATGTCCGAGGCAGTTGAAGAACACGGACATGGCCCAGCCTTTGCCGACGGCTCTGAGTTGAGGCAAATATGGGCGACGCGTCAGCTGAGGTCGCCGCGGTCGCGTACCCCTGGAGTGGGTGCTGGCCGGCGATCGGCGCCTAAGGTTCCAAGATCGTCGAACCGGTGGTCTTGCGTCCCTCAAGGTCGGCATGGGCCGTCGCGACCTCGGCCAGCGCATATCGCTGATTGATCTCGACTTTGAGTACACCATCTTCGATGAGCCCGAACATTTCGGCGGCGTTTCGCGCCCGGATCGCCGGGTCGCGCACAAACAGGTTGAGACCGCCCCGAGTAAGATTGAGCCCCTTGGGTCCAAGGCGCGCAGGATCGACCGCTGGCGCCGGCCCTGAGGATTGGCCGTAGCTGACCATCCAGCCACGTTCGGCAAGCGCATCGAGGCCCTTGTCAAACGTGTCCTTGCCAATGGCGTCGTAAACCACGTTCGCGCCCTTGCCGTCGGTCAGCTCCAGGACCGCTTCACCGAAATCCGTCTCGCGATAAAGGATCGGATGGTCGCAGCCATGAGCCGCCGCCAACTTGGCCTTTTCGGCAGTGCCGACGGTACCCAGCACAGTCGCGCCGAGGTGCTTTGCCCACTGGCACAAAAGCAACCCGACGCCGCCGGCCGCCGCCTGCACGAGCACAGTGTCGCCGTCGCCCACGGGGTAGAGCTCGCGGACCAAGTAGTGCGCGGTCAGCCCTTGCAAGGTCGCCGCCGCGGCAATCTCCTCCGATGTGTCCGCCTCAAGCTTTATGAGCCGATCAACGTTGATGTTGCGCGCTTGGGAGTAGCTGCCGAGGGTCATGCAATAGGTGACCCGGTCGCCGGCGGCAAAGCCCGACACCCCTTCGCCAATCGCCTCGATCACCCCGGCGCCTTCCATGCCGATCACGCTGGGGAACGACGTCAACGGATAGGATCCCGATCGGTGACCCACGTCGATGTAGTTGAGCCCAACGGCGGTGTGGCGCAGGCGGGCCTCGCCGGGTCCGGGCGGGCCAAGCTCCACGTCTTCCCAGCGCATGACATCAGGACCGCCGGTCTGGTGTATTCGGATCGCCTTTACGGTTTCGGTCATCCCGCCCGCCTTGTCCTTATTGTCTGGTTTGGCTGTCGAAGGGCGAAACCCTAAGATTCACCCCTGGGTCATGCAATTGAACCGCCGCAGAAATTTGCTCCATGCAGAATGAAGGGATCACGACGCTTCCTTCGAGCCACGGCTTGCATTCGACCCAGACGCCGCGATCGCATCCAGTATGCGTTCCGGGGTGAAGGGTTGTTGATGGATGGTGGCGCCCAGTGGCCGCATCGCGTCGTTGACCGCTACCCATAGAGCGCCGATGGCACCAATGGTTCCGGCCTCGCCCACGCCCTTGGCGCCCAACAGAGTGCTAGCTTCAGGGCTCTCGATGTGACCGACAGCAATGTCCGGCATCTCGGCGGCCATCGGGACCAGATAGTCGGCCATGGTTCCGTTTTGCAGCTGGCCATCCTCGCTGTAGAGGCATTGTTCATAGAGCGCCGCGCCGATGCCCTGGACGATGCCGCCGCGCACCTGTTCGTCGACCATCAGCGGATTGATCACCCGGCCGCAGTCGTCGACGGCCCAGTGTCCCAGCAAGCGAATGAAGCCGGTCTCCGGGTCGACCTCGATATACGCGGCCTGGATGCCGTTCGCCGTGTAGTAGAGCGAATCGTTTGGTGCGTAATTGCGGGTGACCGACAGCTCGACCGGGAAATCCGACGGCAATGTGTCCTGCCGGAAATATCCGATCTTGCCGACATCGGCGAGGCTGATGGAGCTTTGGCCGCTGGCCTTGTCGATCACCTGGCCCTCGCGAATGGTCAGGGCGGCCGGGTCCGCTTGGGTGATCGTGCCGGCCAGCGACAGAATGTTGGTGCGCAGATCGAGGGCCGCTCTCAGCGCCGCCTCGCCGCCGATCGCCATGCCCCGCGAAGCCCAGGCACCGCCGCCATATGGCGTTGTCGCGCTGTCACCGGAATGCATCTCGACATCTTCCGGGGAGACACCCAGAGAAGAGGCAACAATCTGCGCCAGGCCGGTCAGGGTTCCTTGGCCCTGGTCGGTGATGCTGGTGACGCAACGCACGGTGCCGGAGGGCTCGAGGCGCACCGTGCAGCCGTCTTGTACCGATATCCGCGCTTGGGATGGACCATAGTACGGCGGGCCATAGGCGGTTTGCTCGATAAAGGTAGCGATGCCGATGCCGCGATAGACACGCCCCGCAAGCATAGTTTTCTGATCTTCGCGAAGCCGGTCGTAGTCCATCAACCCAATCAGCATGTCCAAACAGGCGTGATAGGACGCATTGTCGACTTTCGCTCCGCCAGGTGCGGTGTACGGCATCTCGGCGGCCGTGCGATAATTCTGGCGTTTGAATGCAACCGGGTCCATGCCCAGCGCCGCCGCCGCCTTGTCGGTCAGCACTTCAGTGGCGGCGCAGGCGAGTGGCATACCGACGCCGCGAAACATGCCGATCAGGGGCTTGTTCACATAAGCATTGCGGGTTCGCGCCTTGTAGTTGGCGAACCGATAGGGCGCCCCCGCCATGGTGATCGCCATCATGCTTTCGGCGATACTGAACCGATGTGACATGCCAAAGGCGCCCAAAGACGCCAGATCGTTTATCTCCATCGCGGTGATGGCTCCATCGGCGTCCGCCGCCAGGCGCGCCGATACGGAATGGTCGCGGGCATGAATGTCCGAGACGAAGGATTCGATCCTGTCGGCGAGGAATTTTATCGGGCGACCCATAAGCATGCTGATCGCGGCCACGGCCAGTTCTTCACCATAGACGTTGATTTTGACGCCAAATCCCCCGCCCAAATCGGGGCAGATGACCCGCACCTTGTGGTCGGGCAGGCCCAGATGCTGGCTGAATATGTCCTGCATCTGATAGGGGGACTGATGAGAGTGATGGACTGTCAGTGTTTCGGCGCCCGGGTCATAATCTGCGATCAGACCTCGTGGCTCCAGCGAAACGCCGGTTTGGCGGTCGAATTGGAAGTGATGTTCGACGACCAAATGCGCGTCGGCAAAGGCGTTGTCGGGTTCGCCGGCGGTGATCTCAAACTTGAATGCAAGATTGTCGCCCATCTCTGCATGCAGGACAGGCGACGCTTCGCTCAGGGCTTCTTCTGCGTCGACCACGGCAGGCAATTCCTGCCAATCGATTTCGATCAGCTCGCCGGCGTCCTCGGCAATCGCGCGGGTTTCCGCAACCACCGCGACGGCGGGCTCGCCCTGCCAATAGGCCTTGTCCACCGCCATGGCTTGCTGCGGCGCGGAGCGATGGCCGGGCCGATGGTGGGCAACGCCCAATAGCGGCTTACAGATTTCGGCAACTTCTGCGCCGGTGATCACTCGAACAACACCCGGCGTTGACCGTGCGTCCGCAGCGTCGATTGACAGGATTTCGGCGTGCGCATAGGGGCTGCGCACGAAAGCCAGGTGCAACATGCGCGGCACGGAGATATCGCCCACATAGCGGCCCCGGCCGCCCAGCAGACGCCTCAAGCCGGATCGTGGCACTGCCTGGCCGATCGAGGATCCGTCGCCGAGGATCCCGTCGGGGAGTGGGATTTCCGCCATGGCCCGTACCTCCTTAATCCGACGCCCGACGGCGGACGACGTCCTCAACCGCATCGACTATCGCCTGGTAGCCAGTGCACCGGCAGAAATTTCCGGACAGGAACTCGCGGATTGTCTCGCGAGATTTGGCGCCGGGTATATCGAGCAGTTCCTTCGCCGTGAGCAGCATTCCGGACGTGCAGAAGCCGCACTGTGCCGCGTTGTGGCGGATGAACGCGTCCTGCAAGTCTGCTAACTCGCCGCTCTCCGACAATCCTTCGATGGTCTCGATGGTCTTGCCGTGCGCCTGGGCGGCCAACACCAGGCAGCCACGCATCACCGCGCCGTCGAGGCGCACCGTGCAAGCGCCGCAGACCCCGTGCTCGCAACCCAGATGAGTGCCCGTCAGCTCCAATTCGTCGCGCAGGAAGTCAGCCAGATGTTGGCGCGCCTTTACCGTCCGCCGCACGGTCACGCCATTTATCGTGGTCTGAATATCGACTGTATCTTGCATGATCTAGGCCAATCCCGCCCGGTCCAGCAGCGTTTGGATCACTCGCCGGGTCATCACCTGCGCCAAATGATACTTCGTATCCGCCGACAGTCCCGGGACGGATGACATTTCGCAATCTTCCTTCAGTCCTGATTGCAGCGCTGCGAAATCCGATATGGGCAGCGGCTTGCCGACGAGGGCGGCTGCGGTGGCGGCAGCGAGTTTCGGGCCATTATCCGTGCCCAGAAACGCGAGACGGAGTTGGGTGAGTTGGCTGTTTTCAACCTTGCCACTTGCAGCCACGCCGGCGATCGCGAAATCGCCGCTGCGCCGGCTCAATTCCGCAAACGCTGCGGTATCTCCCGACGCCTGTTTGGGCATGCGGGCTTCGATCAGCAGCTCGCCGGACCGAAGATCATTCTCATAGAGGCCCCTGTAAAAGTCCTCTACCGCCACTTCGCGCCGGCCGGCCGAACTCGCCAGTACCATCGTTGCGCCTTGAACGAGAACGCAAATCGGCATTTCGGCGGCAGGGTCGCCATAAGCCAGACTGCCGCCGAAAGTGCCTCGATTGCGGATCGCAACGTGGCCAACATGATGGATCGCTTCGGCCAACAGCGGCAGATGTTCGCTTACGATGGGCGAGTTCAGAACCTCCGTATGGCGCGTGTTCGCGCCGATACGGATGACATCGCCGTCGTCGGAGATACCATGCAGTTCCTCCAGATCCCCGATATCGACCAGGATCTCCGGGGCGGACAAGCGCAAATTTAGCGTTGTGATCAGGCTCTGCCCGCCGGCCAACGGCACCGCGTCCAGGCCTCTATCGCCAAGGATTTCCAGCGCCTCGTCCAGCGATGCCGGCCGTACATAGTTGAAATTCGGTGCCTTCATGGCAGAAGGGCGCTCAAGCGGCCGCAGCGTGGTTCATCTGCGTCTATTTCTTGGCACCGCCCCAGCCGGTCTTTGAGACATCGAAAACGATGCCGTCGGGATTGTGGTACTTCTTCTCGAAGAACAAGGTGTCGTTTTCCGGCTCATCCTGATTGAGGAAGGCTTTGCCGCCGGCCTCGACAATTTTCTCGTCGATCTCCTTCAGGTCTTCGACCCAAAAGCCGATGTGATTGATGCCGACGAAATCCTTGCCATCCGGTACGCCCGCGGCCTCGTCCGTCTTGAAATGGAGAATGGCAAGATTGATTGTGCCGTCGGACAGGTAGATGCCATGTGAAATTCCGGCGTCAGTGCGGCCTATGCGCTTCATCTCAAAGGCTTCCTCGAAAAAGGCCGCGGTCGTTTCCGGGTCCTTCACCTGCAACGCAACATGTCTAAGCTTGGGCATGATCGCCTCCTAATGTCTGGCTTTGGGTCTGCGGAGGTCGCCGGAAATCCCGCACTTCGATGTCGAATGGCCGGAGCCGTAGGGCGGCCGTTAGTCTATCTGTCATCCCAATCTGCAGGCAACCTCGGTACATTTCCTCAATAGTTGATCTCGCTTCGCGCCGTCGAGCGGTGCTATTCCGCGGCCACACGATCTCCACTGGCACGCTGATCGGCAAATCGTTGGATTTCGTCCAGGATTGTTTTGAGCTGCGTGCGTTTGCTCTCGTTCAGCCCCGCTATCGGCGGCCGCGCCGGACCGGCGCTGTGGCCCATGGCGGCCATCGCTTCCTTGATCACCACCGGGAACGAGCCCCACGCCCATGCAGCGCGGAGCGGTGCGAGCGCATTGGAAATCTCCAAGGCCTCGTCCATGCGCTTGGCCTTAATCGCGTCATAGAGGCTGATGACCAATTTCGGAAAGACGTTCGCTGCCGGCGAGATGGCGCCGGAGCCGCCATGCATCACCAGCGACATGATGATGGTGTCCCGGCCCGCGAACACGACTTTCTTGCCCGCGCCCGCCAGAATATATTCGACCACCTGGGTGATATCGCCGCTGCTGTCTTTGATGCCGACGATGTTGTCGACCTCGGCGCATTTGGCATAGACGTCCGGCGTAACGTTCGACCCGGTGCGCGGCGGGTTGTTGTAGAGCATCAGCGGCAGTTTGGTCGCAGCCGCGATAGCCTTGAAATGATCGACCAGTTCAGCGCCATTGGGCGAGATGAAATAGGGCGTGATGACCATCGCCACGTCGGCGCCGGCGGACTCGGCGGCCTGGGTATACATGATCGCTTCACGCGTGCTGATCCCACCGGTTCCCAAATACAACGGAACCCGGCCGGCGACTGCTTCGACCGATAGCTCGGTCATCCGCAGGCGTTCTGCTTGGTCAAGCGCAAAGAATTCGCCCTGACTGCCGCCTACGGAAATCCCATGGACGCCGGACTCGATGTACCAGTCGATCAAGCTCCGAAACGTCTCTTCATCGAATTCGTGGTTTGACGTGAAAGGTGTCGCCATTGCGGGCACGACACCGTGGTATTTCTCGATCATTGTTCTGTTCCTGTTCCGCCTGGGAATTCATTTCGTTGGGGCATGTAGAACATCTCCGGCTTCGTGGACCTGATCCTTAAATAGCCATGACCGGAGAATTCGTGTGGCAAAGGGCATGATCGGCCAGGTCAGGAGTGCCGACAACACCACCACAACCAGCAATATCCGGGCCGCCGGCGGCAGGCCGCCGATGACCGGGTCGAGCGCCCATTCCAGGAGCATGATCATCGGATAGACGCATGCGATGCTCAGCAGCACCCGCTTCCAGTAGGCCGGCAGGTCCGGCTGACCGGCCGCCTTACGATCGAACCAAATCTCCAAGCCGATGGCCTGTTCCATGCGGGGAGCCTTATCAACGAGCCCTTCGAGTTTGGCCAGCCATTGGGCCGCCTCTTGCGAGGATTGCCACCTTTCCATCTGAGCTTGATCGGTGAATTTAATCAGTATCAAGTATTCCGGGCGGGGTTGGTCCAACTGACGGATCACATCGACACTGACGAATCCCGGTTGGCTTTTTAGATCGCCGTGAATGCCGGCCAACCAGGCCTCGTAATTCTGAATGCCATCCTTGCTGACCTGATCGACCACCATCAGGGTGGCCAAACCTGGCTGCGCGCCTGAGGCGGGTTCACGTCGGTGGATGACAGGCATCTCCGTCATGGACTAAGAGCCCAGATGCACTAGGATCAATTGCACATCTTCCGCGGCCTCAAACACAAAGCCATCACTTCGGATCAGGCTTCCTTCGCGGATGGGCGCGCCATTTGCAGTGCCGCTCCCTTTGGTTAGATAGGCCAGGCACTCTCCGCTTGCGGTCATGGTCTGGTCGCGCCGCATCAACGAGACGTCGATCTTGGTTTCCGACGCGTAGGTGTCGCTCTGGCCGGTTGCGCCACCATAGACCCTGGCGGTCTGGCCCCAATCGGTCTCATAAAGCTTGTAACCGGCGGGCTCGCCGGGTCGTTCAGGCAAGACCCAAAGCTGGATCATGCGGTTTTCCGCGCTATCGGGATTTACTTCGTTGTGGGCAAAGCCCTCCCCGCCGGCGCGTTGCACCTGAATATTGTGTCCGGTCAGTTCCCGGCCGTGCTCCAGAGAGCCTTCGTGGCCGATGCGGCCTTCGACCATGACCGAGATTACGTCGATTTCCTTGTGGCTGTGCAGGCCGGTTTCGCCGCGTGGCTGGAAGCTGGCATCTGCAAGGTAGACGAAATCACCAATCCCGGCCCATGTGTCCGGCTCGGCGCGGCCATTGAACAGTCTGGGGTCCATAACCAGCCGGGTCTCCTTCAGGCCGGCAAATCCACCCCGTTCCAAGTCGTCGCGATTGAGAATGTTCATGGTTGTTGCCTTGGTTTTCACGTCGCCCTGAGGTGCAGTATAGATTGGGCCAAGAATATGATAAGATAAGAATATTAGGACAATTTGTTCTATCAATAGGACAATCGAACATGATCGATCTGAACAACCTGATTGTCTACGCCAAGGTGGTGGATGAAGGCGGGTTCTCGGCGGCCGCACGCGCTCTTGGCCTGCCCAAATCGAATGTGAGCCGGCGCGTCGCCAATCTTGAGGCGCGTTTGGGCGTACGCTTGCTGGAGCGCACAACGCGGCGGATCCATACCACCGAAATCGGCAGCGTCTACTATCGCCACTGCAAACGCATCCATGAGGAAGCGGAGCACGCCGAGGTCTCGGTCAGCGCCATGTCGGATACCCCGCGGGGGCTGTTGCGCGTCGGAGCGTCAGTGACCACAGGACGTCACCTGATCAGTCCGGTTTTGGCGGAATTCCTGCGTCGGTGTCCGGGCGTGCAAGTCGACTTCGTCCTATCCAACCGCCGCATCGACATCATCGACGAAGGATTCGACTTGGTGATCCGCATCGGTGAACTGGAAGACTCAAACTTGATTGCAAAACATCTGGGGACGAGCCAGCGATACCTCTATGCCAGCCCGGCCTATCTGAAAGACCGGACACCGCCGCAACAGCCGGCGGACTTGGCAAAGCACGATTGCTTTGCCATGCGCGATGCCCAAGGTCAGGTCCGCTGGAGGCTGGGAAAGCAGCAGGACAGCCGAACGGTTACGATTGCACCCCGGGTCGAGGTCAACGATTTTCCATCTTTGCGGCAAATCGTGCTGGATGGCGGAGGTATCGGGAGTTTGCCTAGCTATCTGTGTAACGAGCTGGAACGCGACCGGCTTTTGGTCCGTGTCCTGCCCGGCTGGTCCCTGCCGGCTGTGCCCTTTCATGCCCTTTACCCCAGCCATCGCGGTGCCACGCCAAAGGTGCGCGAATTTCTCGAATTCATCAGCGAACGGATTGGCGAAAGACTGAACGATCCTGACGACCCGTGATCGTTTTCAAGACCAACCGCGACATCGCCACACGTCCACCCTCAGGATCGGTTGCAGCCGGTCGCGCGGACGGTCACTGGCCCGAAGGGTAGTTCAAATTGCCGGGCTGTTGCTTTTCGTCGGCGCTGAAGGCTCAAGAGCCTGCATACGGAAGTAGATTGGAAGAGCCGATATTGTCCGCTTTGGACCCTGTAGCGGACACCACGCATCTGCCCGCATGTTGCCTCGATGTTGCACGGACTTCCCGGAAACTCCAACAATGCTAGGATATCAGCGGGATTCAAGGTCAACGAATTGCAACGCGCAGAACAAAAAAAAGCCCGCCGAAGGGCGGGCTATCTTGCCGACTGATAAAGGCGTTGGATGGTTGCGGGGGTAGGATTTGAACCTACGACCTTCAGGTTATGAGCCTGACGAGCTACCGGACTGCTCCACCCCGCGGCAGGACTTTTCGCTACCGCACTTTAGCGCCAGGCGATTTTGGTGAAGCGGCCGAGGACCGCATCGAGACAGGCCTAAGGGGCTAAAGAGTAAGGCCGCAACAATACGACAACGCCATAGACCGCGATAAACATGGTCAAGGCGATGTTGTAGGAAGGGTTGCTGGTGCCGGCAAAGATCCGGTTCCCAATCAGCAGATATACGCCAGCAGAAACGGCCGCGGTCGGCAGGTTGGCAATGAGCATGTCGAAATGCCCCAATACGGTCGCCAAAACGAGCATCTGGATGGCGCAGAACGCCAAATAGTAGTGGGCGATCGTCTTCCGTATGGCTTCCTTCTCGGTGCTCTTTCCGCCCGCGAGGATAGCCAGCAATGCCCCGCCCAAGTTCGTTACGCCGTGGGTTACCCCCATGACGAGATGATAGATTGGCGAATGTCTCTCTAAAAATACGGTGAAGAACGCCCGCGAGGGACCCGAGATACGAACCAAAGCCGAGAGCAACAACATCCCGCCGATCAGAATATTGGTCCAAGACGCCAGCGGGCCGGCGTCCGCAAACCACAACCCAACGCCAATTCCAGGCAAACAAAGTAGGTAAAGGTGTCGGGAAATCGGAATCGGCTCCGATCTATCCGTCAGCACCTGCAGCAGTGAAATGGCGAATGAGGCAGGGAGCAGATACCCGAGGGTCGTTATGAAGTCATATCCCATCAACAGTAGGGTGGGCGTGCCAAATACCAGCACGCCCATTCCGAAGAGCGATTGGACGACAGACAGAACGGCAATCAATCCTAGGATATAAAGATATTCTATTGTCATGGTTGCGGGACGTTACCGGGATGATGCGCTCTGTGTCGAGGTCACGTGCTGCCTGTCGCCGGCGACAAACAAAAAGGGCCGCTCGATCCGAGCGACCCGTCTGTCAAGCTGAGTAGAATGGTTGCGGGGGTAGGATTTGAACCTACGACCTTCAGGTTATGAGCCTGACGAGCTACCGGACTGCTCCACCCCGCGCCAAGAATTCGTCTGCCGCGCCCCATCAATGCCAATAGCCCCGACCGCAGCGCGGCTTTGGACGAATCCGGCGCCATAGTGGGGATCATCGCGAACTACGTTTCGACCTTGATCGATTGTCTTGGGAATAAATGTCTTGGCATCGTTGGCTGGGCAGCAAGCCCAGGCCGCCGGCCCGCTTCCCGAAATCCTGTCCTTGCAAGACCTGGCGACGACCTACTCTCCCGCGCCTTAAGACGCAGTACCATCGGCGCTGAAGGTCTTCACGGCCGAGTTCGGAATGGGATCGGGTGTGGCCCCTTCGCAATAGCCACCAGGTCGTGCAAAGACAGGTTCCGGCCGCCGGACAGGTGACTGTCCAGCCGCTGGCTCCAAAACAACCGAGTTACCGTATCTGAAAGAAAAGCCGCCGCGTTTAGGATGCGTCCCTCAAGGGTATGACCCCTTGCAGGCGCGCATGCGCATGACGGAATTCCGAACAAGCCGATCGAGCGATTAGGACCGGTTAGCTTCACACATTGCTGTGCTTCCACACCCGGCCTATCAACGTGGTGGTCTTCCACGGCTCTCAGGGAGACCTAGTTTCGAGGGAGGCTTCCCGCTTAGATGCTTTCAGCGGTTATCCCGTCCGCACATAGCTACCCAGCTGTGCCGCTGGCGCGACAACTGGTCCACCAGAGGTGCGTCCATCCCGGTCCTCTCGTACTAGGGACAGCTCCTCTCAAGTCTCCAACACCCACGGCAGATAGGGACCGAACTGTCTCACGACGTTCTAAACCCAGCTCACGTACCACTTTAATCGGCGAACAGCCGAACCCTTGGGACCTGCTTCAGCCCCAGG